>ERZ1030944.6-NODE-6-length-73488-cov-37.793567_pt1 | contig 73488 bp, 69 predicted proteins | sample MGYA00518599_ERZ1030944 | MGnify/ENA primary metagenome ERZ1030944 (study PRJEB33718, sample SAMN03159697) | human skin metagenome | collected 2014-05-20 | study: EMG produced TPA metagenomics assembly of the PRJNA266117 data set (Human skin bacterial metagenome and... | reverse complement strand
TCGTCACCGACGCCGGCATGCCGCTGGTGTCCGACCCCGGCCACTCCATCGTCGCCGCCGCCCACGACGCCGGCATCCCGGTCACCTGCATCCCGGGCCCGTCCGCGGTGACCACCGCGCTGGCGCTGTCTGGGCTCAACGTCGGCCATTTCATCTTCGACGGTTTCGCGCCCCGCAAGGCCGGCGCGCGCCGGGCGTGGCTGGAAACGCTCGTGCATGAGCGCCGCGCGGTGTGCTGCTTCGAGTCGCCGCACCGCATCGAGCAGTTGCTTGCCGACGCCGCGGACGTCCTCGGCGCCGAACGCCGCGCCGCGGTGTGCCGCGAGCTGACCAAAACCTACGAGGAGGTCAAGCGCGGCACGCTAGGGGAGCTAGCGGCGTGGGCGGCCGGTGGCGTGCGCGGGGAGATCACGCTGGTGATCGAAGGCGGCACCGGGCAGCAGGCAGAACCCGAGGACCTGGTCGGGATGGTCCTGGAGCTCGTCGACGGTGGCCAGCGCATGAAAGACGCCGCGAAACAGGTGGCCAAGCAGCACGGCGTGAAGGTCGGAGACCTTTACGATGCCGCGTTGGATGCGCGGAGCTGACGTCGATAAGCACATGTTTTCCTCGCGCGCGGGTTAGCGCAATGGTGTGGTCTGGGCTAGCCTGCTTGGGTTCTAGAAAAACCCTGAAAATTTGCGAGGAGAACTATATGTCTCAGCGTGATCTCCAAAGGGATCCACACGATCCCGACGTGGAGCCGCGGAGTACGGATCCCATTAAGACTGAAGACACTTCCGCAGTCGGCGAGATCGCCGCGCTGCTGCGCGCCGACCGCGACGGCGTGCAACCCAACTACACCGACCCTGAGGAACGCGTCGAGAGCCAAGCCGACGCAGAAGACGCCCCGATCAACTGGGGCATCGTTATTCCTCTCGCGGTGATTGTCGCGGCGGTTGTCGGCTGGGGCCTGGCTGCCCCCGACAGCTTCTCCAACTTTGCGGACGCCGCATTCGGCTGGGTCATTGACAACCTCGGCTGGGCCTTCGTCCTCGGCGGCACCATCTTCGTTGCCTTCGTCATCGTGATCGCCTTGTCGAACTTCGGCACCATCCGCCTCGGCACCGCCGACGAGCGCCCCGAGTTTAAAACAACCTCGTGGATCGCCATGATGTTCGCCGCTGGCATGGGCATCGGCCTGATGTTCTACGGCGCGGCTGAGCCGCTGGCGATGTACCGCGACGGCGTGCCGGGCCACAACGAGCACGAGGTCGGCACCGCGATGGCGCAGACCATGTTCCACTGGACGCTGCACCCGTGGGCCGTCTACGCCATCATCGGCCTGGCTATCGCGTACTCGACGTTCCGCCTTGGCCGCAAGCAGCTGCTGTCCAGCGCGTTCATCCCGCTAATTGGTGAGAAAGCGGCCGACGGCTGGCTGGGCAAGCTCATCGACGCCTTTGCCGTGTTCGCCACCATCTTCGGCACCGCCTGCTCCCTGGGCCTGGGCGCGCTGCAGATCAGCTCCGGCCTGGAGGCCTCCGGCTTCGTGGACAACCCGTCCACCAAGCTGACCATCGGTATCGTCTCCGTGCTCACCCTGGCATTCCTGCTGTCGGCGATGTCGGGCGTGTCCAAGGGCATCCAGTGGCTGTCCAACGCGAACATGGTCGTCGCCGCGATCCTGGCGATCTTCGTGTTCGTCTTCGGCCCGACCGTCGCGCAGCTGAACATGCTGCCGACCGCCGTGGGCAGCTACCTGCAGAACTTCTTCGAAATGGCCGCCCGCACCGCCGAGAGCTCCGACGGTCAGGCCGGCGAGTTCCTCTCCGGCTGGACCATCTTCTACTGGGCATGGTGGATCTCCTGGTCCCCGTTCGTGGGCACCTTCCTGGCGCGCATTTCCCGCGGCCGCACCGTGCGCGAGTTCTGCCTCGGCGTGATGCTGGTCCCGGCTGGCCTGTCCACCGTGTGGTTCGCCATCTTCGGCGGCACCGCCATCAAGATGGAGCAGGCTGGCGAGTCCATCGTCGGCGACGGCTCCAACGAGGAGCAGCTGTTCAACCTGCTGCACTCCCTGCCGGGCGGCTACGTCATGGGCGTGTTCGCCCTGATCCTGCTGGGCACCTTCTTCATCACCTCCGCGGACTCCGCGTCGACCGTGATGGCGTCCATGACCCAGTCCGGCAAGACCGAGGCGAAGCCATGGCTCGCCGCAATGTGGGGTCTGGCCACCGCATTCGTCGGCCTGACGCTTCTGATCTCCGGCGGCTCGGACGCGCTGAACTCGCTGCAGTCCGTGACCATCGTGGCCGCAACGCCGTTCCTGTTCATCCTGATCGCGCTGATGTTCGCGATTGTCAAGGACATGTCCAACGACACGATCTACCTGGACAAGAAGGAGCAGGAGCGCTTCGCCCGTCAGCTGGCCATCGAGCGCCGCATGCACCGCGACCAGCAGGAGCTGGAAGCCCGCAAGGCGCAGGTCAAGGGGATGCTCAAACCGCGTTCCCGCTAGGGGCGTTTGCTTGACGACGCACCTTCGGTTGTGCCCCGCTCGAGCAGTGCAGTGCTTAAGCGGGGCATAACTTATGCTGAGAGCCATGACTTCTTCCGAGACCAACAACAACGTTCTTGTGTGCGTTGCGTGGCCGTACGCCAACGGCCCGCGCCATATCGGCCACGTCGCAGGCTTCGGCGTGCCGTCCGACGTCTTCGCCCGCTACCAGCGAATGTCCGGCAAGAACGTGCTCATGGTCTCCGGCACCGACGAGCACGGCACCCCGCTGCTCGTGCAGGCCGACAAGGAAGGCGTGACCGTCAAGGAGCTGGCGGACCGCTACAACAAGCAGATCGTCGAGGACCTGGCGGGCCTGGGCCTGTCCTACGACCTGTTCACCCGCACCACCACCCGCAACCACTACGCAGTGGTGCAGGAGCTGTTCCGCGGGCTGAACGAGAACGGGTACATGATCCGCGAGACCACCCAGGGCGCGATCTCCCCGTCGACGGGCCGCACGCTGCCGGACCGCTACATCGAGGGCACCTGCCCGATCTGCGGCGCCACCGACGCCCGCGGCGACCAGTGCGACACCTGCGGCAACCAGCTCGACCCGGCGGACCTGATCAACCCGGTGTCCAAGATCAACGGCGAGACGCCGAAGTTCATCGAGACCGAGCACTTCATGCTCGACCTGCCCGCGCTGCACGACGCGCTGGAGCAGTGGCTTTCCACCCGCCAGGAGTGGCGCCCGAACGTGCTGAAGTTCTCCCTGAACCTGCTCGACGACATGCGCCCGCGCGCCATGACCCGCGACATCGACTGGGGCATCCCGATCCCGGTGGAGGACTGGCAGGACAACCCGTCGAAGAAGCTCTACGTCTGGTTTGACGCGGTGGTGGGCTACCTGTCCGCGTCCATTGAGTGGGCTCACCGCTCCGGCAACCCGGAGGCCTGGAAGGACTTCTGGCAGGACCCGGCCACCGAGGGCTACTACTTCATGGGCAAGGACAACATCACCTTCCACTCCCAGATCTGGCCGGCGGAGCTCCTCGGCTACGCGGGCAAGGGCGCCAAGGGCGGCGCTGCCGGCGAGCTCGGCGAGCTGAACCTGCCCACCGAGGTCGTCTCGTCCGAGTTCCTGACCATGTCCGGCTCCAAGTTCTCCTCGTCCAAGGGCGTGGTCATCTACGTCAAGGACTTCTTGGCCGAGTTCGGCCCGGACCCGCTGCGCTACTTCATCGCCGTCGCCGGCCCGGAGAACAACGACACGGACTTCACCTGGGACGAGTTCGTGCGCCGCGTGAACAACGAGCTGGCCAACGGCTGGGGCAACCTGGTCAACCGCACCGTGTCCATGGCGCACAAGAACTTCGGCCAGGTCCCGGCACCCGGCCCGCTCGAAGCGTCCGACGAGCGCATCCTGAACCTCGCGGCCGAAACCTTCACCACCGCCGGCGAGGAGCTGGGCAAGGCCCACTTCAAGTCCGCGATCACGAAGATCATGCACGTCGTCGGCGAGGCCAACGCCTACATCGCGGAGCAGGAGCCGTGGAAGCTGGCCAAGGACGACACCCAGCGTGAGCGCCTGGCCACCGTGCTGTGGACCGCGCTGCAGGTCGTCTCCGACTGCAACGCCATGCTCACCCCGTTTTTGCCGCACACCGCGCAGAAGGTCCACGAGACGCTGGGCCGCACCGGCATCTGGGCCGCCGAGCCACGCGTCGAGGAGTTCGTGGACGACGAGGAGTTCAACCTCGTCGGCGTCGGCCTGCCGGAAAAGGGCCAGACCTACCTGACCATCACCGGCGACTACTCGCAGCAGCAGGCCGTGTGGCAGCGCGTGGACGTCACCCCGGGCACGGAGCTGTCCAAGCCGCAGCCGCTGATTGCCAAACTGGACCCAGAGCTGGGCGAGACCGGCCCGGAGTGGGCGCCGGTGCAGTAGACCGCGGCTACAGCTGCTCGCCGAGCCACGCCCTGGCCGAGGCGAGCATGGCCTTGACCACCGGCACGTCGAACGCCCACAGCTCGATCGCGTGCGGCGCGCCCTCGACGATCTCGAGCTGGGCGGGCACGCCGGCGTCGCGAAGCCTCCGGGTGTAGGCGCAGATCTCCTCGTAGAACAGCTCGATGTCGCCGGTGGACAGCCACGCAGGGGGAAGGCCCGACAGGTCCGCGCGCCGGGCGGGGACGGCGTACTCCGGCACCGTTGCCAGCCCGGGCACCTGACCCAGGTAGGACGTCCAGGCGTAGCGGGTCTGCGCGTTGTTGGCCACGGGCCGGTCCCGAGGCAGGTCGCGTCGACGGTCGGCGGTGGGGCGGTCGTCCAGCATGGGGCAGAACAGCCACTGGGCGCGCGGCAGCGGTCCGTGCTCGTCGTAAAGCCGCTGGCACGCCACGGCGGCCAACCCGCCGCCGGCGCTCTCGCCGCCGATGGCGAACGGTTCGCCGAACTCGTCAGCGTGGGCGTGCATCCACGCCCACGTGTCCAGCGCCGCGTCCAGGCCGGCCGGGAACGGGTGCGCAGGCGAGAGCGGGTAGCGCGGCGCCACCACGGTGACGCCCACCTCGGCGGCGGTGTTCGCGCACAGCGGCCCGTCCTGGGCGGGGTGGCCGATGATGTGGCCGCCGCCGTGCAGCCACAACAGCGCGCCCTTCGGGTTGCGCGGCCGGAAGATGAGGGTGCGCCCGTGCCGGATCAGCTCCACGCCCTCGCGCCGGGGGATGGGAAAGAGCGTCTGGCCGTGGGTGGTGAGCCAGCGCGTCGCTCGCAACTGCACCGGCGGGTGGGGGATCAGCCGCGCCCGCCTGCGCAACTCCGGCCGCACGAGCGGCATGATCGATTCCGGCATAGGAGCAGTCATAGGAACTGCCCGAGAAACTTGGTCAGCGTGCCCGGCTCTTCGTCCTCGAAGCGCTGGTCCACCACCACGAGCGGGGCGGTGTATTTTTCGCTGGCGCTGCCGACGTCTTTGGCGACGACGAGGTCGGTGCCGTAGTCGTCGATAAGCAATTGCCACTTGTACCCCTCGCGCACGAGCGCCTGGCCGAGCGCGGTGCCGAAAAGGCGCGCGGTGTCGCCGCGGGGGAAGCTGCGGCGCACGTCCGGCGGCAGCGCGAGGTAGTCCGCGAGTTCGGCCTCGAAAGACTCCGCGATGTCGGCGGGCGAGCCGTTGATGCCGCGGCCGGCGGCTTCGGCCAGGTCGGCCTCGATTTGGGTTTGGGTGGCCGAGTCGATGTCTGCAAATGCCATAGGGTGCATCGTATGAGCAAAAAGAAACCGCGTCCCACACCCGTGCCCGCCGAGCCGATTGCCGGGCTTATCGACGCCCACACGCACCTCGCGTCGTGCGGCGCGCACAGCGCCGAAGAGGTCGACTCGTTTGTCGAGCGCGCCCTGGCCGCCGGGGTGGAGCGCATCTGCACCGTCGGCGACGGGCTCGAGGAGGCAGAGCTCGCGCTTCAGGCCGCCCACTTCAACGAGCGCGTGTTCGCGGCGTGCGCCATCCACCCGACGAGGGCGCACGAGCTTGACGACGTTGCTCGCGCCCGCCTGACGGAGATGGCCGCCGACGAGCGTTGCGTGGCGGTGGGCGAGACCGGCATCGACACGTACTGGCTCAAACACGACGCGGAGGGCACCGCGCCGCTTGAGGTGCAGGAGGAGGCGTTTCGCTGGCACATCGATTTGGCGTGCGAGTCGGGCAAGGCGTTGATGATCCACAACCGCGAAGGCGACGCGGAGATGCTTCGCATTCTTGATAGCGCCCCACGGCCCGAGCACGTGATCCTGCACTGCTTCTCCTCGCCGCTGGACGTGGCGCGCGAGGCGATCGAGCGCGGCTACGTGCTCAGCTTCGCCGGCAACGTCACGTTCAAGCGCAACGAGGAGCTCCGCGAGGCGGCGGCGCTGGCACCGGTGGGGCAGCTGCTGGTGGAAACGGACGCGCCGTACATGACGCCGGAGCCGTTCCGCGGGGCGAAAAACGAGCCGTCGCTGATCGGGCACACGGCGAAGGTTGTGGCCGAAGCGCGCGGCATGGAAGTGGCCGATGTGGCGCGTGAGATTGCAGAGACGTTCTCGCGGGTCTACGGGGTGTGAGCTGGCACGTCGGGCCTTGAAACCCCGCGGGCGTTACCGTATCGTTACCCGGGTTATTGGCTGAACACCTTCAGCCGAGCCGACCCGTGAGGAAACACATGTCCCGTCAGATCAAGCGGATCAACCCGAAGAGCACCGCCACCAAGCGCGCCGTCGCCGGCACCGTCGCCGGTGCCGTCCTGGTCGGCGGCGCGGGCACGGCACTTGCCACCCAAAAGCAGGTCACCGTCGACGTCAACGGCGAAGAGACCAACGTGCGCACCTACGCCGCAGACGTCGCGGGCGCGCTCAACTCCGCCGGCGTCGAGGTCGCGCCGGAGGACCTGGTCTACCCGGCGCCGGGGGAGAAGCTGTCCAGCGGCGACACCGTCACCGTGCGCACCGCGAAGCCGGTCGCCGTGGTCATCGACGGCGTTGCGCAGGAGATCACCTCCACCGCCGGCACCGTCGGCGAGCTGATCGACCAGGCCGGCGTCGCCGGCCACTCCGCCGTGGATGTGGACCGCGACCAGCCGGTCACCGACGGCATGAACCTGAACGTGACCACCCCGAAGATCGTCGCGCTGCGCGACGGCGGCGAGCTGACCTACGTCTCGGCCGCCGCGAAGACCGTCGGCGACCTGCTCGCCGCGCGCGGCGTCACCTTCGACACCGACGACCGCCTCAACGTCGCGCTCACCGATGCCATCGTGCCCGGCATGGAAATCGTGCTCGACCGCGTCAGCACCGTGGACCGCCCGGAGACCGTCGTGGTGGAGGTCCCGGCGGAGTACGTCGACGACGACACCCTCGACGAGGGCGAAGAAGAGGTCCGGGAGAAGGGCGAGCAGGGCGAAACCAAGGTCATCCACCGCACCGTCACCGTCAACGGCAAGGTCGAGTCCGAAGGCGTGGCCGAAGAAAAGGAAGTGAAAAAGGCCAAGCCGGCGCTTATCGCCCGCGGCACGAAGCAGGCCGTCAACGCCGGCAACACCGGCGCGGCCGCACCCGCGGTGGCCTCCGGCAGCGTGTGGGATTCGCTGGCACAGTGCGAATCCGGCGGCAACTGGGCAATCAACACCGGCAACGGTTTCTCCGGCGGCCTGCAGTTCACCCCGTCCACCTGGGCGGGACACGGCGGCACCGCGTACGCGCCGAGCGCGCACCTGGCCACCCGCGAGCAGCAGATCGCCATCGCCGAGCGCGTCCAGGCCTCCCAGGGCTGGGGCGCCTGGCCGGCCTGCACCGCCAGCCTGGGTATCCGCTAGATGGCAGAAGCGCAACTCTTAGGGCCCGCCGAGATCCGCGAGCTCGCCGCCGAGCTGGACGTCACCCCGACGAAGAAGCTGGGGCAGAACTTCCTGCACGACCCCAACACCGTGCGCCGCATCGTCGCGGCCGCGGAGCTTTCCCCCGACGACCACGTCGTCGAAGTCGGGCCCGGGCTCGGCTCGCTCACCCTGGGGCTCATCGACACCGCCCAGACCGTCACCGCGCTCGAGATCGACCCGCGCCTGGCGGGGCGCCTGCCGAACACCGTCGGCGAGCTCGCCCCGGATTACGCCGATCGCCTCACCGTGATCAACACCGACGCGCTGAAGGCCTCCCGCGCCGACTTCGACGCCGCGCCGACCGCGCTGGTGGCGAACCTGCCCTACAACGTCTCGGTTCCGGTGCTGCTGCATTTGCTGGCGGAGTTGCCGTCGATACGCAGGGTGCTCGTGATGGTGCAAAAAGAAGTCGCCGACCGCCTTGCCGCGCAGCCGGGATCGAAGATCTACGGCGTGCCCAGCGTCAAGGCCGCGTTCTACGGCGACGTCTCGCGCGCCGGCACGATCGGCAAGCACGTGTTCTGGCCTGCGCCGAACATCGAGTCGGGGCTGGTGCGCATCGACGTCGCGGCCGACGCCCCGCGCGAGCTGCGCGACACCATCTTCCCGCTGGTGGATGCCGCCTTCGCCCAGCGCCGCAAGACGCTGCGCTCCACGCTGGCCGGCATCTACGGCTCGGCCGCGGCCGCGGAGGACGCGCTGCGCGCCGCCGGCATCGACCCGGGGCTTCGCGGCGAGAAGCTCACCGTCGCAGACTTCATCCGGCTGGGGGAGGCGCGTCTTGGTGCGTGAGATCGTCGCCTCCGCGCCGGGCAAGGTGAACCTGCACCTCGGCGTGGGCGAGGCGCGCACGGACGGTTACCACGACCTGGTCAGCGTCTTCCACGCGGTGGACAGGCGCGAGGTGGTGCGCTTGCTTTTCGACGGCGCCCCCGTGGCCGGCCCGCCCGTCGCATCCATGCGCACCACGTTCTTCGTGGACGAGCCGGACGAGGACATCGACGGGCCGGGAAACCTGGCCTGGCGCGCCGTCGAGGCCGTGGTGGCGCGCGCGGGCGTGGCGGTGCCGCGCGTGCGCATCGAGGTGGACAAGCACGTCTTCGTCGCCGGCGGCATGGCGGGCGGCTCCGCCGATGCCGCCGCGGCACTGGTGGCGGCCAACGCGCTGGTGGCCGAGTTCGGCGAGCCGCTGCCGGATGAGGAATTGTTCGATCTCGCGGCGTCGCTCGGCGCGGACGTGCCCTTTTCGCTCATGGGCGGCACCGCGCTGGGCACCGGCCGCGGCGACAAGCTGGTCGAGATGCTCTCGCGTGGCCGGTTGCACTGGGTGTTCATCAACCCAAAGATCGGCATCAACACCGGCGGCGCGTTCTCGCTTCTCGACGACCTCCGCCACGGCAACCCCGCCCTTCTGCCGCACCTGGACGCCACCGAGCTGTCCCAGGCGCTGACCTCCGGCGACGTGGCGCGCGTCGCCGCCGCGCTGCACAACGATTTGGAGGCGCCCGCGTTGTCGATGCGCCCGGTGCTCAAGCGAGTGCTCGGGGTTGCCGGGGACGCGGGCCGACGCGCGATCGTCTCCGGCTCTGGGCCCACCGTGGCCGTGCTGTGCGACGACGCCGACGCCGCGCGTTTTGCCGCCGAGCACCTGACCGAGCAATTCGACGGCTACGAGGTCTTCGTGGCCGAAGGCCCGGACCACGGCGCCCAAGTCGAACACGTGATCTAACGCTGGCCGGTGGTGTCGGGGAGGGCCGTAGTGTGCGGCGCATGCCCTTAATCGACGCCACACGCAACTACCTCGACGGCAACACCTCCACGGTGGAGGCGCACCTGAGCGGGTTCACCGCCGCCCCGCCCGCGGTGAAAAGTCGGCCGATTTGGGAGCACCTGCCGCGGGTAAGAAAACTCAAACGCGACGGCGCTCGATAATGCGGATATGCCACGGTTTAAAGGTGCAATCCCACAGCGTGAAGCACTTGGCGCTATGCAAGGGCACAACCCTAAAGGCACACTGCACGGCTACGAGGGTGTCGCCCGACAAGTAATGGAGATGATCAATGACTAACGATTTTGCCCGCCCCACCGACAACGCCTTGTCGCCCCTGTCCACGGCTGGCGAAGCGTTCGAGAAGCGGGAAACGCCCCACCGCAAACTCACCGTAAAACTCGACCCTTACCAGTACCAGCAGTTCCGACTTGCAGCCCTGCTCGACAATCGAACCATGACCGACGTGGTCAAGGAAAAGATTGACGAGTACCTCGCTGGCCGCAACACCGCGGCGCAATAAGTTTGCGATACTTATCCCAACTGCACCGCAAGAAAGGCCCACCATGACAGCACTTGCCCAGCTCGCCTACCTCCGCAACGGCATGGAGGCAAAGCACTGGCTCGCCTTGAAACGCCTTGTGCGCAATGAACTCCTAGTAGACTACCTCGCTCTCAGCGACGCGACTCAACGCACCACGTCGCCCATACGGATACTCTACGAACTGTCTTTGGCCGACGCGCAAGCCGCCGCAAATGGCTCTGGCATGCCTGACAGTGCCAACTACTGTCATGCAAACGTGAGGGCGCTTGCATCGAGCGTTCTCTCCACCCAACTTGGCCTACCCCAGAATGTAGACGCTGACGCTGTTCCCAGCGACACAGAACGTGCGGCACTCGCAGCAGCCCTGGCAGACGAGACGATCAGCGTCACTGTCGGTGAAGCAGTCGAATACGCTATCGCCGTACATCAGTGGAACGATGCCGAGCGCGCTCGGGCTGCTCTCTATGGCGATACGGTGGACCCTATTCATCTTCCCCCGTACCCAAATGTGGCCCAGTGGCCGCGCCTCAAATCGCCAAAGGTAAAGAATGGATAATGATGCCGCTTCGAAAAGTACAGACGCATCCAACAGTGGTGACCCTGATCTGCAATCCATACTTCGCTACCGCGAAACAGGACAACAGCGCTATCTAACGGATATCTACCAGCGCAACCGGGCCCCCCTACAGAAGAGAATGGGCCACAAGTTTCATAATGCCCCCGTAGACTCGGAGGAAGTAACCCACAGGAGAAACGCCTGGCCAAAGCCGAAGCGCACCTCGCCCGCCGCGAGGGGCGGGATCCGGCGCCGTTCAAGGCCGTCTGGCAGGCCAAGGTTGCCGAGGAAAAGCGCCTGCCCGCCACCCCGCGCGCCGAGCTCACCGGCAAGGCACGGGCGCCGAGGAAGGTTGCGGCGGCGAAGTGGATACCGCGAATAGGCGAGCTGCTCCAAGACGAGTTCGTCGCCGTCGACTTCGAAACCGCGAACCGGATTTCCGGCGCCTCCGCGTGCCAGGTCGTGCTGGTCAAGGTCGCCGGCGGGGAAGTGGTGGACCAGCTGTGCACCTACCTGCGCCCGCCGGAGGAATACATCCTGTTCGAGTTCAGCCACATCCACGGCATCGACCGCGGCGACATCGAGGACGCGCCGAGCTGGTTCGACATCGCCGACCGGCTCGTGGAGTTCGTCGGTGAAGCGCCGGTGTGGGCGCACAACGCCACCTTCGACGCCGCGGTGTGGCGCGCGCTCGACCGCTATCACCGGCACGTACCCTAAGCGCTTCTACTGCACCTGCCGCCTGAGCCGGCGCCTGCTGCCGCACCTTGCGGACCACACGCTGCCCACCGTCGCCGAGTACTGCGCGCCCGGGTTCACGCTCAACCACCACCGGGCGGATTCGGACGCGCTGGCGTGCGCCCACATCGTCGCCCAGCTGCAGCGCAGCCGAGGGCTGCACGCGTTGCTGCCTGCGTAAGATGGCAAGCCATATGGCTAACCTGATCAACCTGGAAAACGTCTCCAAAACGTGGGGGCTGAAAACGCTTCTCGACGGCGTCTCGCTCGGCGTGCAGACCGGCGAGCGCATCGGCATCGTCGGCGTCAACGGTGGCGGCAAAACCACCCTGCTGGAGGTGCTCACCGGCATCGAACCGCCGGACGCGGGGCGTGTGTCGCACACCTCCGACCTGCGCATGGCGGTGGTCACGCAGCGCTTTTTGCTTGACGACGCCCTGACGGTCGGCCAGGCCGTCGTCGAGCCGCTGGGGCTGCAGACCTTCGAATGGGCTTCCAACGCGCGCGTGCGCGAGGTGCTCCAAGGCACCGGTGTGGCGGAGCTTGGCCTGGACACCCCGGTGGGGCAGCTCTCCGGCGGCGAGCGCAGACGCGTCAACCTCGCCGCCGCGCTCGTGCAGGATTTGGACCTGGTGGTGCTGGACGAGCCGACCAACCACCTCGACGTCGAAGGTGTGCAGTGGCTCGCCGACCACCTGCTGGCCCGCAAAGTCGCCGTCGTGGTGGTCACCCACGACCGCTGGTTCCTCGATACCGTGGCCACCCTGACCTGGGAGGTCCACGACGGCGCCGTCGACGTCTACGAGGGCGGCTACAACGACTGGACCTTCGCCCGCGCCGAGCGCGCCCGCCAGGCCGACGCCATCGAGCAGCGCCGCCAGAACCTCGCCCGCAAGGAGCTGGCGTGGCTGCGCCGCGGCGCACCTGCCCGCACCTCGAAGCCGCGCTACCGCATCGAGGCCGCCGAAGCCCTGATCAAGGACGTCCCGCCGCCGCGCGACACCGTCGAGCTCATGGCGTTTTCGAAGCAGCGCCAGGGCCGCGTGGTCATCGAGCTCGAAGACGCTCGCATCGACGCCCCGGACGGCCGCACGCTGGTCGACCACCTCACCTGGCGCCTCGCCCCCGGCGAGCGCATCGGCCTGGTCGGCGTGAACGGCTCCGGCAAAACCACCCTGCTGCGCACCCTGGCCGGCGAGTACCCGCTCGCAGCCGGCAAACGCATCGAGGGGCAGACCACCCGCATCGGCTGGCTGCGCCAAGAACTCGACGACCTCGACCCGGAGCGCCGCGTCATCGACGCAGTCGAAGATGTGGCCACCTACATCAGCTTCGGCAAGAAGGAACTGTCCGCCTCCCAGCTCGCCGAACGCCTCGGCTTCTCGCCGAAGCGCCAGCGCACCCCCGTGCGCGACCTCTCCGGCGGCGAGCGCCGCCGCCTGCAACTGACCCGCGTGCTCATGGCCGAGCCGAACGTTTTGCTTCTCGACGAGCCCACCAACGACCTCGACATCGACACCCTCCAGGAGCTGGAAAACCTACTCGACTCCTGGCCCGGCACCCTGGTGGTCATCTCCCACGACCGCTACCTGATTGAGCGCATCGCCGATTCCACCTACGCCCTGTTCGGCGACGGGAAGCTGACCAACCTGCCCGGCGGCATCCAGCAGTACCTGGACCAGCGCGCCGATCAGGCCCGCACTGCCGGCGTGCTGGATCTGGGGGAGGGGCAACCGGAGGCCGTCGATAAGCAGATGAGCTCCCAAGAAGAGCGCGAGCTGCAGAAGAAGATGAAGGCGCTCGAGCGCAAGATCGCCAAGGAAAACGAGCGGGCCGAAGCCCTCGAGGCGGAGATTGCCGCGCTGTCCGAGGCCGGCGACTTCGACGCCATCGGCGCCAAAACCAACGAGCTCACCGCGGCGAAAGACGCGCGCGAGGAGCTCGAGATGGAATGGCTCGAGTTGGGCGAAACGCTAGAAGGCTAGGGTGGGGCGCATGATTTTGATCAACGTACGATTCAAGCCCCTGCCCGAGAACGTCGAGAACTTCCGCGAGCTGGTCAAGGACTTCACCGACGCCTCCCGCGCCGAGGAAGGCAACATCTTCTTCGACTGGTACCGCAACGAAGACAACCCCGACGAATACCTGCTCATCGAAGCATTCCAGGACGACGCCGCCGAAGCCCACGTCAACTCCGACCACTTCAAGGCCGCCCAGGAATTCTTCCCCACGATCCTGAAAGAGACCCCCACCATCATCAACACCCTCATCGAAGGCAAGACCGAGTGGGACCAGATGGCGGAGTTCAAGGTCTCCTAGGGGTAGCGCGGGTGTGACGTGATGTCTCCTGGGGCGCATTCATGGCTTAATATCTCCCCCGTCACATTTTCCTAGAACGTGAAAGGGGTGTCCCCAGTGACCGCTCCAGAGCCCACGCACGGCGGATCCACCGCCGCAGACGTGCCCGCCAAGGCACCGGCGATGAAAGCCGGCATCGGCCCGATGGTCGGCGCCATCTTCCTCATGGCAACCTCCGCCATCGGACCGGGCTTTCTCACCCAAACGTCCGTGTTCACCGTGCAGATGGGCGCAGCGTTCGCCTTCGCGATTCTGCTGTCGATCCTGGTGGACATCGCCATCCAGCTCAACGTCTGGCGCATCCTCGGCGTCTCCGGGCTGCGCGCCAGCGAGCTAGCCAACCGGCTCCTTCCCGGCCTCGGCTGGGGCCTCGCGGTCTTGGTCGCAATTGGCGGCCTGGTGTTTAACATCGGCAACATTGCAGGCACCGGGCTTGGCATGCAGGCCCTGTCCGGCGGGGCGATCGACCCCAAAGTCGGCGGTGCCATTTCCGCCCTGATCGCCATCGTGGTGTTTCTGTGGAAGCGCGCCGGTGCTGCCCTCGACGTCATCGTCGGCATCCTCGGCGCGATGATGATTTTGCTCATGCTGTACGTGGCCATCTCATCGAACCCGCCCGTGGCGGAGGCCATGCGCCAGACCGTGATGCCGGACGAGATCGATCCGAAGGTCATCACCACATTGATCGGCGGCTCCATCGGCGGCTACATCGTATTCGCCGGCGTGCACAGGCTTATCGACGCAGGCCACACCGGCCCCGAAAACCTCTCCTACATCTCCCGCTCCGCCGTCACCGGCATCGTCGTTACCGGCATCATGCGCGTGTTGCTCTTCCTCGCGGTACTTGGTGTGGTCGCCACCGGCGTGACGCTTTCGAAGGACAACACGGCCGCCGACGTGTTCTATAACGCCGCCGGCGAATTCGGTCTGCGCGCGTTCGGCATGGTGCTGTGGGCCGCGGGACTATCGTCGGTGATCGGCGCGTCGTTTACCTCCATCTCCTTTTTGACCAAGCAGGGCTTCAACCCGAAGATCCGCGGATGGATGACCGTCGTGTTCATCGTCATCTCCACGGTGATTTTCCTCTTCCTGGGTGCTGCCCCGCAGTTGCTGCTCATCGCCGCGGGAGCGTTCAACGGCCTGATTTTGCCGATCAGCTTCGCGGTTGTGCTGTGGGTCGGTTTCTTCCGACGCGACATCCTCGAGGGCTACAAGCCGCCAATGTGGATGCTGGTGACCGGCGTAATTGGCTTTGCTGTTTCGGTGGTCATGGCGGGGATGTCAATTGCCGGGTTCGCCGAGTTCTTGCAAGGCTTCCTAGACTAAGGGGCATGTACGCCTCCTACTCCCCAGCGCAGGCCCGCGCGTTGTTCCGCACCACTGATGTGGCGACAACGGCGGGCTTTTCCGCGGGCTTCGCCCAGGCCAATCTGATCGCGCTGGACAAGAAGTACGCGTTCGACTTTTTGTTGTTCGCGCAGCGCAACCCGAAGCCGTGCCCGCTGCTCGGGGTGCTGGAGCCGGGCCAGGTCTCGTCGCCGCTGCTTGCGGGCGGCGACATCCGCACGGACATTCCGTCCTACCGGGTGTTTTCGCACGGCTCGCTTATCGACGAACCAACGGACGCCACCGCCTACTGGACCGAGAACACCGTCGCGTTTGTCATCGGCTGTTCGTTCACCTTTGAGCAGGCTTTGCTCGACAACAACGTGCCGGTGGCCCACATCGAGCAGGGCGTGAACGTGCCGATGTATCTCACCAACATCGACTGCGAGCCGGCAGGGGTGTTCAGCGGAAAGATGGTGGTGTCCATGCGGCCGATCCCGGCGGGGTTGGTGGCGGACGCGGTGCGGATCACCTCGCGGTACCCGGCGGTGCACGGCGCCCCGGTGCATGTGGGGGAGCCGGGGCTGATCGGCATCGACGATCTAAGCGCGCCCGATTTCGGCGACGCGGTGGACATCCCGGACGGCTGGGTGCCGGTGTTCTGGGCGTGCGGGGTGACCCCGCAGTCCATCGTGATGTCGTCCAAGCCTGATATTGCGATCTGCCATTCGCCGGGCAAGATGCTCATCACCGACGCGCGGGACGTGGCGTACCAGGTTCCCTAAAGGTCCCGGCTGTGGACAACTTTGGGGCTGGTGTGGCGAGTTATCCACAGATTTCGGTTCGGGGGTTGTGTGGGGTTGCGTGGTGTTTAGTGTTCGTGGCATGAACCCGTTCGACGCATTCATTCAGGCGATGGCCGCAGCATCCATGGAGACGCTGCGGCACTTCGACCTGTCTGTTGCGCTTTCGGCTGGCATGGCGCCGGATCGGGCACGCGCGTGGGACGCAATGCAGAAGGTGTACTACGGGCCGACGAAATTCACCCGGAAGCAAGCCCTGGCAGTACAGAAGGCCCGCGGGTTCTCTCTGGACGAGCTCGCGCTGATCGAACGCCGCGTCGGAGGCGTGAAAGATCTTGGTGAGCGGTGGCGGCTGCGCCTCGCCTTGTTGGATGTCACCGGCGGGTACCACGCGATTGAGCGCGCCGCACGAGAGCTGGTGCCCCGCGACGATGACACCCCGAAGAAGAAACAAGTCGCGTTCTCCGCGCCGAAAAACGGTCGGGCGCGCATCACCATCGACACCACCGACCGCAAAGCAGCAGACTTAGAGCACCGCCTGCGGCAAGACATCGACGCCACACAACCGGCAGCACCCCAGATGGAGGAGGCGTTCTGGCGCATCGTCGAAGGCAAAACCGGCGGGGTCGTCGCCGCGGCACCACGCCCGATCGTGATGGTGCCGATCACCGAACACGCACGCATCATGGCCGGCGAGGGCGACGACGTCATCCTCACCTTGACTGACGGCACCACCATGACCGGGGCGGAGTACATGCAGCAAGAGTTCGGCGACACCTTGGAGGTTGCCGCCTTCCACCCGGAGGAAGGCGCGGTGAACCTCTACGACACCGAGCGCTTCGCCAACCAGAAGCAGCGCGATATGGCCTGCATGGTCTCACCCGTGTGCGCCTTCCCCGGCTGCCGGCATGGGGCGTTGGGCTCCGAGATCCACCACGTGAATGCGTGGAAACACGGCGGCTACACCAACATGAACAACCTCGTGCCGCTGTGCCGCTACCACAACCGGGTCAACGACGACGACCCCTGGCGCAAGAGCCGGGGCCACATCACCATGATCAGAGGCGCACCCTGGTGGATCTCACCACGCGGGTACCACCTGAGAAACACCGACCGCGGAGCACTCGACCAACTCTTCGGACCCCGAAGAGCAGGCCCCTGACACGCTAGGAAATCGTCGCGATGGTGGCGTTCGCCTTCACGCGCTCGCCCTGCTGTGCGGCAAGCGAGATCTGCCCGTCGCGAGGCGCTTTGATCTGCGATTCCATCTTCATCGCCTCGACGGTCGCAATCGGGTCGCCCTTGGCAACGACGTCGCCGTCGGCGACCAGCCATTCCACGATGGTGGCTTCGTACTTGGACGTCACGGCGCCCGCCTCGTCGCCGGCGGGCGCGGCCGCCTCAGCCGGGGCAGCGGCCGCGCCGCCGCCGAGCATCGCGACGGGGAAGCCGATGGTGTGCAGCTTGCCGTCGATCTCGATCACGACGTCGCGGCGCTCGTCGTAGATGTGCTCGATGTCCACGCCGTTGTGCTTCTGCGACGGCGAGTAGTTGTGATCCACCCAGTCGGTGTAGACGTCGAGGCTGTCGCCGGTGATTTCGGGCGCGTCGACCATGTCGCGGTGGAACGGCAGCACGGTGCGCACGCCTTCGATGACGAACTCGCTCAAGGCCTGCTTGGCGCGGGCAAGGGCGGTGTCGCGGTCGGGGCCCCAGACGACGAGCTTGCCCATCAGCGAGTCGTAGTAGGGCGGGATTTGGCCGCCGGTGCGCACGCCGGTGTCGATGCGCACGCCGGGGCCGGTGGGCACGTCGAAACGCGTCACCGTGCCGGGCGAGGGGGCGAAGCCGTTGGTGACGTCTTCGGCGTTGATGCGGAACTCAAACGCATGCCCGCTTATCGACGGATCGATCCCGCCGTTACCGTCCGAGCCGACGAAGGACAGCGGAAGCCCGTCCGCGATGCGGAACTGCTCGGCGATGATGTCTACGCCGGTGACGGCCTCGGTGATGGGGTGCTCGACCTGGACGCGGGTGTTGACCTCCAAAAACGACACGGTGCCGTCTTCGGAGACGATGTATTCGACGGTGCCGGCGGACTGGTAGTTCGCCTTGCGGATGATTTCGCGGGCGCCTTCTTCGATGGCGGTGCGTTGCTCGTCGGTCAAAAACGGCGCGGGGGCTTCCTCGATGAGTTTTTGGAAGCGGCGCTGTGTGGAGCAGTCGCGGGTGCCGAGGACGGCGACGTTGCCGTGCGCGTCGGCAAGCACTTGCGCCTCGACGTGGCGCGGGTGGGTGAGGAACTTCTCCACGTAGCACTCGCCGCGGCCGAACGCTTCCTTCGCCTCGCGGCCGGCGGAGGCGAAGCCTTCTTCGATGTCGGCTTCGTCGAAGACGACCTTCAGGCCGCGGCCGCCGCCGCCGAACGCCGCCTTAATCGCAATCGGCATGCCGTGCTCGTCGGCGAAGTCGCGGGCTTCCTCCCATGTGGACAGCGGCTCGCCGGTGCCGGGGGCGAGCGGGGCGTCGACCTCGACGGCAAGGGCGCGGGCGGAGAGTTTGTCGCCGAGCAGCTCGATGGCCTCGGGCGAGGGGCCGATCCATTTCAGGCCGGCCTGCTCGACGGTGCGGGCGAAGTCGGCGTTTTCGGACAAGAACCCGTAGCCGGGGTGGAGGCAGTCGGCGCCGGCGCGGTGGGCGACCTCGATGAGTGCCGGGATGTTCATGTACGTCTCGGCGGAGGTTTTGCCCGGCAGGAGGTAGGCCTCGTCGGCGACTTGGGTGTGCAGCGCCCCTGTGTCGGGTTCGGAGTAGACGGCGATGGAGCGGATGCCAAGGTCGCGGGCGGTGCGGGCGATGCGCACGGCGATCTCGCCGCGGTTGGCGATCAGTACGGCAGAAAGAGTCATTGCTTAACCTTCCAGGGTGTAGCGCTCGAAGCGGAGTTTTCCGCCGGGCGGGAGTTGTGCGGCGATGTCGACGTCTTCATTGATCACGGTCGCGATGACAGGGTATCCGCCGGTCACGGCGTGGTCGCGCAGGAAGAGCACGGGCTGGCCGGACGGGGGGATCTGCACGGAGCCTGCGACCATGCCTTCGCTGGGCAGCTCGCCGTCGCGCGAGCGGGTCAGGGGCGCGTCGGATTCGAGGCGCAGGCCGACGCGGTTGGAGTCGCCGGTGACGGTGAACGTGGTGTTAAAGAACCGCTCCACGGCGTCCGCGTCGAACCAGTCGTCGCGGGGGCCGAGGACGCAGCGCACCACGCCGACGACGTCCGCGCCGTCGCGCTCGACGCGCAGCGGGTTGGACAAAAGCGAGTTCGCGGACTGCGGCGGGGTCAACGACATGGCGATGGTGTCGCCGGCGGCGAGTGGCTTCGGGCCGAGCCCGGAGAGCATGTCGGTGGCCGCCGAGTCCAGCTCGGTGTCGGCGATGAGCCCGCCGCGCACGGCGACGTAGGTGCGGAACCCCAGGCGCGCGGGCTTGACCGCGACCTCGGCGCCGGCCGGCACAATCGTCGGGGTAGCCAGCGGCGCGGGCCGGCCGCCGACGGTGACGTCGGCGTCGGCGCCGGTGACGCAGATGACGGTCTCGGCCAGCGCGGTCATGGTCAGCCCGCCGACGTTTTCCAGCAGCGTGGCGTTGCGTTTGTTGCCCACTGCGGCGTTGGCGGTGCGGGCGGAGGCGCGGTCGGTGGAGCCGGATGTGGTCACGCCCAGGTTGCCGTTGCCTTGGCGGCCGAGGTCCTGGTAGAGGGTCTGCAGGCCGGCGTCGTCGAGCGTGAACACGGGGCGACGCGGCGGGGTGGCCAGGTGCTTGCGCGCGGTCTGCGTGTCGGCTGGCAGGGTGTCCACGGCGCGGTAGTGCACCCGGTCGCCGGGGGCGACGAGCGCGGGCGGGGTGGCGGTGGAGTCCCACATCGGGGTGGCGGTGGTGCCGATGAGCTGCCAGCCGCCGGGGGAAGTGCGCGGGTAGACGGCGGAGAATTCGCCAGCCAGGGCGACGGCGCCTGCGGGTACGGCGGTACGCGGCGAGTCGCGGCGCGGGATTTCCAGGGCGCGGGAGGCGTCTTCCGGCACGCAGTAGGTGAAGCCGGGGGCGAACCCGCCGAAGGCTGCGACCCAGGTGGTGGAGGTGTGCCACTCAATCAGTTCGCTCGCGCTCATGCCTAGCGACGACGCCAGCGTCTCGACGTCTTCACCGTCGTATCGCACGTCGATGTCGATGTCGCGCGGCGTGCCCATGTCCGCGGCGGCAGGCGTGTAGGCGGCCAGCACGTCCACCGCTTTGGTGGTGGCGGTGGGCGAGTCGAAGGTCACCAGCACGGTGCGTGCGGCGGCGACGACGTCGGTTTGGTGCTCCAGTGGGGAGGCAGTAAGTGCCGCGTAGAAGTCCATGACGGTTTGTAGGTCTGGCAGATCCACGATGAGGGCGCGGGTGCCGACGCGTTTGATGTTTCTCACAGGACGGCCTCGATGCGGATGCCTTCGTCGGCAAGCTTGCGCACGACGCTGCGGGTCAGTTCGACGGAGCCGGGGGAGTCGCCGTGGACGCAGACCGATTCGGCTTGGACTTTGACTTCGGTGCCGTCGATGGCGGTGACGGATCCGGTGGAGGCGACTTGGAGCACTCGCTTAGCGACGTCCTGCGGGTCGTGCATGACCGCACCCGGCTCACGCCGCGACACGAGCGTGCCGTCCGGGTTGTAGCCGCGGTCCGCGAACGCCTCGCGGATGACGCGCAGCCCTGCTTTTTCGGCGATGTCGACGGCGACGCCGCCGGGAAGCAGCATCACGGCCAGCTCAGGGCTGAAGGCTTTGATGCCGTCGATGACCGCCTTGGCGTGTGCCTCGTGGTGGACGATCGTGTTGTAGAGCGCGCCGTGCGGCTTGACGTAGTGCACTTGCATGCCGTGGACGCGGGCCAGAGCGTCGAGGGCGCCGATTTGGTAGAGCGTCTCGTCCGCGAGTTCGGCGGGGGCGTAGTCGATGAAGCGGCGGCCGAAGCCTGCCGGGTCGTTGTAGGCCACGTGCGCGCCGATAGTCACGCCGTGGGCGGCGGCGTTTTTTAAGGTGCCGGCGATGGAATGGGGGTCTCCCGCGTGGAAGCCGGTGGCGACGTTGGCGCTGGAGACCATCTCCAGCATGGCTGCGTCGTCAGCGACCGGGTTGCCCGCGGTGGTCTCACCGAGGTCAGCATTGAGGTCGATGTGCATGACCCTAGTTATACAACCTGGCGCATGTGATCTCGCACTCAGGTTGGGTGCGGGGGTGGCTTAGACTGCGCCGTTGTTGATCTTCTCGATCATCTCGATGATCGCCTCGGCCTGTTCCATCAGCTGCACCTGCAGGTAGTCGGAGGCGGCTTGGCGGTCGCCGGACTGGACCAGTTCGACGATGTGCTCGTTGACCTCGATGAAGCGGCGGTTGAACGCCGGGTCGCGCTCCAGGATGGGCAGGGTGGCCAGGCGGAGGAAGGCGTCGAGCTGGTCCATGGTGTCGCCGAGGGTTTTCGAGCCCATCGCGGCGAGCACGACGTGGTGGAAGGCTTGGTTGACGGCGATGAGCAGGTCGTCGTCTTCTTCCTCGATGGCGACGCGGGCTTCCTTGTTCAGCTCGTCGAGGCGGTCGACGTCCAGGTCCGGGCCCCACAGCAGCGCGGCCGGCTCAATGGCGGCGCGGGCGCGGAAGGTGTCGGTGACGAACTCCGGCGTCGGGGTGGCCAAGAACACGCCGCGGTTGGGGATGCGTTCGCAGAGGCCTTCAGCGGTCAGCATGGCGAAAGCTTCACGCAACGTGTTGCGGGAAACCCCGAAGCGCTCGGCGAGGGCGACCTCGTTGAGCTTTTGCCCGGGGGCGAATTCGCCACGTGAGATCGCGCGGCGGACCTCGGCGGAAACGTTGTGTGCGGCATGGCATCCGTATTGAAATCAGTTGTCGCCTACTGCGTTTGCGCAGGTGGGTGACCGTATTGGTTAGAACTAGAGAGAGTATATCGCATTTATTGTTCAACAATGCACCCGTAATCCCATATTGCACTTTCTTCTCAGGTTCACGTGCGTTTTTAGTGCTCACGGCACCTGCGGGTACGGTTACACCCATGAGCCACGACAAGAAACCGCCGAAACTGTCCAAGAAAGCCTACGAAAAAGAGCTGCTGCGCCTGCAGGCCGAGCTGGTAGCGATGCAGCATTGGGTGGTGGAAAACGGCGAGCGTGTGGTCATCGTCATGGAGGGCCGCGACGCCGCCGGCAAGGGCTCCGCGATCAAGCGCATCACCCAGTACATGAACCCGCGCACCTGCCGCATCGAGGCGCTGCCGAAGCCCACGGAGCGCGAGCAGGGCCAGTGGTACTTCCAGCGCTACGTGGAGAAGCTGCCCACGGCCGGTGAGATCGTCATCTTCGACCGCTCCTGGTACAACCGCGCCGGTGTGGAGCGCGTGATGGGGTTCGCGTCGTCGCAGGAGTACCGCCGGTTCCTGCATCAGGCGCCGATCTTCGAGCGCCTCCTGGTTGAGGACGGCATCATGCTGCGCAAGTACTGGTTCTCCGTCTCCGATGAGGAGCAGTACAAGCGCTTCCAGTCGCGCCGCAACGATCCGCTGCGTCAGTGGAAGCTCTCGCCGATGGACCTGGAGTCCATCACGAAGTGGGAGGAGTACTCCCGCGCGAAGGACGAGATGTTCGTCCACACCGACATTCCGTCGGCGCCGTGGTACACGGTGGAAAGCGAGGACAAGAAGCGCTCGCGCATCAACGTCATCTCGCACCTTTTGTCCACCATCCCGTACGAGCACATCAAGCCGGACTTGCCGGAGATCCCGGAGCGCCCGGAGATCACGGACTATGAGCGTCCGCCTCGCGACGAGTTCCGCTACGTCCCCGACGTCGCCGCCAAGTTGGAGAAGCGCAAAGTGGGCAAGGGCAGCAAGAAGAAAAAGAGAGAGTAGTTACCGGGGCAGCCACTGCGCAAGGAGCGCCCGGACCGGGGTAAGGGTTGATGCGTAGGCGAGACTGCCAAGTACGGCGAGCACGCCCACGGCGATGCCCGCGATCGCCCCAGGGCTGAGAGCAGTCGCCCCGAATGTCACGTTGAGATCCACTTCAGAGTCTTTTAGCAACGTGCCCTTCGGGTAGTGCCTGAGGGACTTCTCCATGCCGGTATCCGACACCGTTGTCCGGTTGTGCTCTGTCACTCGTTTCGGCGGGGTGATCTCGCTGCCGAGTGTGAAGGTGACCAGCGGCTCGTCGTCCCCCTTGGCACCGACTGGCTTGTACGTCTTGTTCGCGACCCCGGCGAGGAGGTAGTCGCCGTACAAAGTGGCGTTTTTTCCCTCCACCTTCAGCTTGAGGTCCGAGTACTTTACATCTACGGCCCAGCCGTCGTAGCCACCCGCATTCTTGTATCCCTGTACCTGCGCTGAGCCGTCGAGCGCGAATGTCCACGTCTTTCCGGTCCGCGTCGCGGAGGTGACCGGGAAGGAGAATTCAAGCGCTTCCTGGTTCCACGTCGCGCCCCCGCCTGTGAGCACGCGACCTTGACCTTTAATGACGGCCTGATTCAGAAAACCGGTGGAAATGGGCCACACAAATTCGCCGCCAACCTCGGCGGGCTCAGCGGAGGAGCTTTCGGCGGCGGCAGGAATTGCCAGCGCAGTGGCGAATATAAGCGCGGAGAACCCCGCCGCAGCGGCGTTTCGGGAGATGAGCATTGAGGCGAATCCTGTTCGAATCAAATGAGGGCCTCGCCGGACGACGGGGCTCTTGGGACAGTGTTTAACGCACCAGTTGGGGCAGTTGTGGAGGCTTGATGCCGAGGATTGACGCGGCCCCCTGTATGAGGGCGCCGAGCGCGAACCCTAAACCGGTGAAAGCCATCGCCAGTGCGATTGCCCGCGTGGCTTGCGTAGCCGGCGAGCCGTCGTCTGTCGAGGAAATCTCCGTGAAAGTGTCTTCCTCCGCAGTTTGGCCTTCAGTGACGGCGGGGGAGCAAAGCAATAGCACCACCGCCACCGCGGTGGACAATCGCGCCTTGCACATGGACGCTACTTGCCCATGAACTGGTTAATCAGCTTCTGGACCGAAGGCTGAGTCGCCGCAAAGCCCAGGCCGCCCAGCACTGCGATAACCGCCATGACAATGCCGACGATTGCGCCGGTGCTCGAGCCGTCCTCACCGGTCGGCTTCGGGTCAGTCGGCTTCGGGTCAGTCGGCTTCGGGTCAATCAGCTTCGGGTCAGTCGGCTTCGGGTCAGTCGGCTTCGGCTCCTTCTTCGGGGCCTTGAATGCGAGGTTGACGGCGACTTTCGAGTCATCCAATGGCTTGCCGACTTCGTAGCTCGAGCCGAAGATGTCGACGCCGAACTCGGTCAGCTTGGTCGGGGTGAACGTCGCAGACAACTTGTTGTCCTTGCCGGGCTTCAGCGCATCTGTGACCTCGAACTCTGCGATCGGCTTGTCGTCTCCGGTGGCGGTGGTGGGCTCAGAGCCCGGCATTGCGCCCTTGCGCACGTAATCCGCCTGCAGGACGCCCTTCGTACCGTTGACCACAATCTTGAAGTCGGACATCTTGATGTCCATAGCGCCGTGGTGACCCACGATCGAAATGGCGCCGTCGAGGTCAATGGTGCCGTTGCCGTTGGCATCGAGGGCGGAGTCGGCGGCATTGACCGGAAGTGCGAAGTCAGCAAGCTTGCCGTCGCGAAGCACCTTCTCCGCGCCTTCCGTGGTTGTGATGGTGCTGGCGACGAACGGGGATTGCACGTAGCGCAGGAACGATTCCTTGATGTTCCAGTGCGCATTTCCCGACTCGATGGTTGGCGCATCCGCGAAGGCAGCGGGGGTGGCGAATGCAGTCGAGATCATGGCCGTGGCGGTGATGGCCGCGAGGGTGGTGGTGCGGGACATTGATGAAGCCTCTCGGTGAGTTGGTGTGGTGGATGTAACATCGCACCGATTGGATAGGGTAGGCTAACCTTAGCAAGGTGTCCCTAACTTTTTCAAGGGGTGGGGGGAGCTGGGGCTGGACACCAGAGTCCGGAGACGGGTTCACCCGCCTCGTCGGGGGCCACTAGGATCCGCCCACTGCTCCGCAACACGGTGATGGGCCAGTCGTAGACGGAGCTGAGAATCGCGTCGTTGTACACTTCGTCAACGGTGCCTGCCGCTGTAATCTCGCCCGCCTTAAGGCACACGACGCTGTCGCAATATCGCGCCGCGAGCTGTAGGTCGTGCAACACGACGATGACTGTCACACCGCGGCGCGCAAGCGCGCGAACGGCTCCCATCGTTTGTTCTTGGAAGTGAACGTCCATGGCTGCCGTTGGTTCGTCGAGAAGCACGACCTGCGTTTGCTGCGTGAGCACCCGCGCGAAGGCTGCGCGGGCTCGCTCTCCGCCGGACAGCGTCACAATCTCGCGGTCCTGTAGGTGGGTGATCCCCGTCGCGTCGAGCGCCGCATCCACGATCGCCGCATCGTCCGGCCCACGGCCCCAGGGGTGGCGGCCCATTTCGACGACATCGCGCACGAGGAAGGAAAACGCCACGCTGACGTCTTGGAGCATGACAGCGCGCGTGCGCGCGAGTTCGGAGGCTGTGCTTTCCGACGCATCCTTGCCCGCCACCTCGACCACTCCGTGCGCGAGCTGAATGTCACCCGCCAAGGCCGACAGCAGGGTCGACTTTCCGGCTCCGTTGGGTCCGATAAGCCCGGTGACCTGGCCGGCGGTTGCGTGCAGGTCGACTTGGTTAAGAATCGTGCGGTTTTGCTTCTGCACAGTGACGCCACGTGCGGTAACAGTCATATCTGGTGGTTCTTTCGTATCATTTGCCGCAGCAGCAAGAAGAATGCTGGCCCACCGATCAGCGCGGTAAATATGCCAATCGGTAGGTCTGCAAAGGGGATGATTGTGCGGGCGAGAATGTCGCCGGCACCGATCAAAAGTGCCCCACCGAGAGCTGAAGCGGGGAGCAGCACCTTATTGGAAGGGCCTACCGCAGTGCGCACGATGTGCGGCACCACAAGACCCACAAACCCGATCAGTCCCGCAAACGAGACAGCGGCAGCGGTGAGCAGCGTCGACAGCACGATCGCCGCCATTCGCAGGCGTGTGACATTGAGCCCGACGTGGTAGGCGGCCTGGTCGCCGAGTGCGAGAAGGTCGAACTTGCTGCCTAACAGCATCGCCAGCGTCAGCGACACGATGACCACGCCTGTCACTGCGCCCGTTTGCGCCCAGTTCGCGCCCGAGAGAGTGCCCATCTGCCAAAAGATGATTTGCTCTCGCGCGGTCGTGGGGGCCATAAAAGTGAGCACTGAAATAATGGCACCGCAGATAGCGTTGGCCGCGATACCCACCAAGATCAGGTTGAGCACGCGAACCTTGCCGCCGACTCGCGAGAGGAAGTACACCACCGCGGTTGCAAGGGTCCCAGATATAAAGGCAAGGACGGGCACCGTCATCGTGCCGAAAGTGGTGAGCCCGAAGACGAGCGCGACGGCGGCCCCGACGCCCGCGCCGGTGCTCACGCCGATCACGCTCGGCTCCGCGAGCGGGTTGGCGAAGACTGCCTGCATGAGCGCCCCGCTGACGCCCAGCGCGGCACCGACGAACAGACCGAGCACCAGGCGGGGGAGTCGGATCTGCCAGATCACGGACGCTTCCAGAGAGGTTGCGGACAGCGGACCGGCCTGGAGAATCGGCCACAGCTCACGGACCGAAAGCTCGAACTGTCCAACCATGATCGAGCCGATGGCTGTCGCCACCAGCAACACACTGACGGTCGTGAACAGCGCCACACGGCCGCGGCGGCGGGCGTGAAACACCTCGGCGGAAGATGTCACTGCCCCTCCCCGTACAGGGCGTGGGCTGCGCGCAGCAGAAGTTCCCCGGTTTGGGGGCCGAACGCAAGCGAGTCGCCGTCGGGAAGTGAAAGCACGCGCTTGTGCTGGCCGGCGGTCGTCTGTGCGACACCGGGTCGTTGAAGCAGGCCCTCGATATCGCCGGTGGATTGCAGCCCGCCGTTCATCATGACGAACACCTCCGGATTGACCTGGGCGAGCGCTTCGGGGCTGGCGGGGGAAGCGTTGCCGATGCCGTTTTCAGTGTTCACGTCGACGCCGCCGAGCGCCTCGATGAGGTCCTTGGTGCCGTCTTCGCCGCCGAGCAGGTAGAACACGCCGCCGGTCCCGCGCGCGTACAGGAATGACATGCGCAGCGGCTGTTTCGGGACGACCTGTTTGATCGCTTTGAGAGCTTGCTGCACCTCTTTTTCACTTCGTTCCGCGAGGAGTTTGCCCGCTTCTGGCTCCCCGACGACGGAGGCCACGTTCATGATGTCCTCTCCCATTGATGCCATGGTCCGTTTCGGCTCCATGACGACGGTGGTCACGCCCGCCGCGCGGATTTGGTCGATGGCCTCGCTCGGGCCGACGGAGTGATCCACGATGACCAACGTCGGGCGCAAGTTCAGTATTGCCTCCACGTTTAGTGAGTGACCGTTTTCGGTGACCACGGGAAGGTCAGAAAGCGAGGGTTCCGCGGAGCTGACCGTGCGACCGACAATGTTGTCCGCCAACCCGATACCGCGGAGCGTCTTTGTGTAGGTGCCGTAGAGGTCGAGCGCGAGGATGCGGGAGGTGTCGGTGACCGTGACGTCGTGGCCGTCGGCGTCAGTGAGTTCGACGGGCAGCGCAGTTTCGCGCTCCGCTTCGACGGGTTCTACCTCGGAAATCTCCGATACCATCGCGACGCCCTCAGCCTGGTGCGGGTCGGCTCCGGTTGCGAGCGACTGCGAAAGCGCCTTTTGTTCGGTTTGCACGGGGTTGTCCCAGCTGGCGCAACCTCCAAGCGACAGACCCACGGCCGCCGCGACCGCGCAGACGAGGGGTGTTTTCCAAAGCTTCATTGAGAGTTTCCTTTTCTATCCGGTTTTATCCGGTCGCAATAAACCTGGTCAGCGCGCCACCGGCGCCGAGCAGCGAGGCCACCAGAAGCAGGAGTTTGGCCACCGTTGAGTCGTCCCAGCCTCCGCTGCCGGCGCCGTCGCCTGCCGCGGAGTTTTTGATCTGGAACTTTCCGCCTTCGGGCTGTTTGGCGGATTCCACGGCATCTGTACCTTCTACCTCGTCGAACACGCTGCCTTTTGCGTTTTCGGGGGTCGTCCCTGAGTTCAGCTTCGCTTGGGCTCCTGCCGTGCCGCCGCGCTTCAGCGCCGCAGCGTCACCTGCGGTTCCGCCTTTGCCTGTCGACGACTCCGAGGAGGCTCCACCCTGCCCCTCGCGGCAGTTCGCCGTGTTGCCGAGGCGAGCGCTGAAACTCACTGGGTCGAGTGGGGCCCCAGCGGGGTAGAACTGGCCGAACGCCTCCGCGCCGACTTGGGTGAGCGTCGCCTGCGCGGAGCCGGACACCGCGGAATCGGAAACGCTCAGCTCGCTGAAGGATAAGTTGGCGATCGCGATGCGGCCGAAATCATTCCCCTTGCCATCAGTGCTATTCGACGAAGCATTGATGACGATTTGGCCCGAATCGCCACTGAACTGGATCTCCATATTGGAAAAGCGGGTGTCTAACACCCCTTCGTGGCCGGTGAAGTGGATGGTGCCGGGGTAGAGGATGGAACCGGAGCGTGCGGCAGTGTCCACCGCGCCGGAATTGCCGGAGAACGTGAACGCGTTGCCGTCATCGCCGACGCCTTTGAGTTCCCAGCGTCCTTTCGCGATGTTGCCGCGGATGTACGTGCGGAAAGATTGGCGAATGCCCCACTGGGCCTCGGAACTGACAATCCCACGAGACGCGCTCGAGTCACAGATCCCGCTGTCGCTGGCGCCACCCGCAGGTGCCGCACCAGTGGGTTTTGCTGCATTACCGGTGTTCGTGCCGCCACTCACCTTCGGCGCGCCGGCTGGTGTCGCGGGGACGGAGCCAGGGTTGACGTTCGCTGGACTGTTCGTTGCGTTGGAGGTTCCTCCCGTTCGGGAGGCATTGGACGTGGGGGCGCCGCTGTTGGCCGCTGGTGCAGGGCTCGTGCCTTCCTGCGTCGGAAGTACCCGGCGATGCAGTGACTCACCGCTGTGCAGCAGTGTCTCAGTGTTGGCGAACATCGCGTTGAGTTCTTCCAGGGTGTCGTTGATCTCGCCGAGGAGGCGGGCCGGGCCGGAGGTGGCGCCCGATCTCTTTGCGCCGGAGGTGCCGCCGCCCTCTTTGGGCTGTGGGGCGGGGCCGGAGGCGTCGTTAAGCGATAGCTCAATTGTGACCGGGTCGAGTGGAGCGCCCACCTCGTAGAAGCCACCGAAGATCTCCGCACCGGTTGTGGTGAGGGAGGTGGGGCCTGCGATGGTCGTTGTTTGTGCGGAGAAATCCGGGGCGGCGTTGAGCGCGATGGTGGCGAGCAGCTCTTGGGTGCCTTCGCGCACCGGGCCGGTCGAGTTCATGCCCTCGTACTTCCGCGAAGCGTAATCCACCCGCAGTTCGGCTTGAGTGCCATTGACCACCACTGTGGGGTTGCGCAGCGTCATATCAAGCGCGTCGTTGTGTCCGGTGAAATGGACCTCACCCTGGAAGCTGATTTCGCCGTCCGAGGCTGAAGTCAGTGCCGAGGATTTGGCGTCGAACGTGAAACCGTCGCCTGAGCGCTGTGCGCCGCCACCGACCGAAATGCTGCCGTGGGCTATGGGACCTTCGATGTATTTTCTGAACGATTCGCGCACCCCCCATTGCATGGTTCCCGCTGAGACACTGCGGTGTGTGCTGGCAGACTCTTCGGCCGCCGCGAGAGGAAGAAGCGCAGGCGCGGCGCCGAACATGGTGGCGGTAAAGCCGATCAGGCTCGCGCAAACGACTGCGCCGAGGTGGGTGCGAACATTCATGGTTGCCTCGAGGTGCGAAATAGCGAAAAGTAGGTAGGCTAACCTTACCTAAGTAAGGTTAGGTTTGCATAATGTTGAAAGGGGTTGTCGTGATGGCGCAACAGACGGGACCTGCTACCAAACTCATTCGACCTGTCGGTGTGCGATTGCCGCGCACATATGAAGGCGGCGCTGTGCACTTCGTCACCTGGGAGCGCGCCCTGATCGCCTTGATCACAGGTGTGATCGCGTTTGGGGCGGGTACCGGAAACATCTGGGTGGCGTTCCCTGCGAGCGTGGCGTTGGTGGCTGCGGTTCTCGGGCTTTCGTCACTGCCCTCGCATAAGGGCCGCGATGCCAGTGCTCGACTGGGCAAACGCGCGGGGATCGTCCTCGCGGTGGCTTGGGGGTTGATTGTTTGCTTGGCAGTGCTAGTGCTGTTTCTGGTGCCTGCGCAGTTCACGCTCACCGGCGGAGTGCTCACCGCGTTCGTGGCGGCTGGGGCGATCTGGGGTGCGATCGCTTACGTTGACAGGCGTTAGTGAGCCCGGCCTAGCCGGCGTGGGTCGAAAGGTCCTGGAACACTGCCTGGTTCAGGGCGAAAACGTGCTGGGCGGTGGAGATGATTCGTGCGCGCTCTTCGTCGTTAAGCTGCATCGCGTCGAGCGCTTCCTTGTAGTGCGCGCGGTAGTGTGGGATCTTGCCTACCGCGGAGAAGTTGTAGAAGTGCAATGCCTCGTCGGGCAGTGCGTACGCGTTCTGGAACACGCGTGCGAGCACCTGTCCGCCGGCAATGTCGCCGAGGTAGCGCACGTAGTGGTGGGCGATGACTTCCGGGCCGGAGTCCGGGGTGAGCGCCTCGAGTTCGGCAACGTAGCGCCTCGTGGCATCGAGTGGGGCGGTGGTTTCCTTCCAGCCGGCACCGAGCATGGCGGTGAGATCGGCTTCGAGGGCGGGCACGCGCTCGAGGCGCTCGTCGGCGATCTGCGCCACCGCGGGGTGGGAAGCGGCGCGGCGTACCGCATCTTCGAGTGCCGAATAGATGTGGAAGTACTGCACTGTCAGCTCTGCTACGGCTGCCCGGTCCAGCTCGCCTTTTCCAAGGCTCGACATGAAGGGGGAATTCTCGGCGCTGGAGTGCGCAGTGGCGGTCTGGTCTTTGAGTGCGGCCGACAGTCGCTGGTCAGTGGGGGTGGCCATGGTCATCTGCTTCTCCAATCTAGGAATGAAGGGTAGGTTACCCTTAGTTGCAGATTGAGAATATAGGTAAGCCTAACCTTCAATCAATCACCCAAAAGGTTGATCCGCTTCGGGTACCCGCGCGGGGTAGAGACCGTCTTGTCGCCGGGGATCCAGAACCGCCACGGGGCGTCTTTGTTTTTGGAGATCCCGATGCGGGGTCCTGCGACCCATTCGGGTTCGGTGTCGCGTGGGGTGAGGTGAACGGGGGTGCCGTTGTCGTCTAACCCCAGTCCGAGCGCTTGGCCGAGGTTGCCTGGTCCGCGTGCGAGGTTTTCAAACGGGATTATGGCGCGGTCGGGGCGTTGTCGTCGCTTGCGGGCGAGTGCTTCGCCGGCGATGATTTCGCCGCCGCGCATGAGGCAGCCTTGGCCGATGCCTTCGGGTGCGCAGACGATGTTGCTGTTGTGGTGGATGCCGTAGGAGAGGTAGACGTAGAGCCTGCCGGGTGGGCCGAACATGGCGGCGTTGCGGGCGGTTTTGCCGTTGTGGGTGTGGGCGGCGGGGTCGTCGTCGCCGAGGTATGCCTCGACTTCGGTCAGGCGCACGGTTACCCCGTTGTGGGTGATGAGGCACCCCAGCAACTGCGGTGCGACGACGTCGGCGGGTTGGGTGAAGTCGATCATTTCAGCCATTGCACAAGCTTATCGACGACCGCCTCGTCCCCGTTTGACCCAATCACCTCGTCCGCGATCGCTTTGAGGTCGGGGTGTGCGTTTTTCATGGCGACGGCGTAGCCGGCGGCGCGAAGCATGCCGTAGTCGTTGAGGAAGTCGCCGAATGCTGCGGTCTGTGCAAGGGGGATGCCCAGCGTGTCGGCGAGCGCTTCGAGTGCGTGTCCTTTGTCGGCGTCTGGGTGCATGATGTCTAGCCAATGTTTGCCGCTGACTACAGCGCGCAGCTCGGGGGCGTGTTCGCGGACCCAGGGCAGGGCGTCGCGTTCGGCGTCGGTTTCGACGTAGAGGGCGATTTTGATCACGGGGGTGGGGTGGTCGCCGAGTGCTGCCAGTGTTGTGCGGGAGGCGTAGTACTTGTCTACCTCGGCGTCGATGGCCGGCGGCAGCGGGAGGGTGGCGGCCACTTCTGGTGCACAGATGACGGTGTGGGCGGGAAAAGGTGCGTCGGGAAGCGCTGCGATGAGGTTGCGGGCAGCATCCAGGGGTAGGGCAGTGGTGGAGACCACCTCGCCGCCGTGCACCACCACCGCGCCGTTTTCCGCGATGAAGGTGTCGCACTCCGGGAACATCTGCTGCAGGGTGGCCAGCTGGCGCCCGGACGCCGGCGCGAGGGTCACCCCGTGCGAGCGTGCGGCGTCGAGAAGTGGCCAAAACGCATCGGGCACGTGCCCGTCGCCGTCGAGGAGCGTGCCGTCCATGTCCAACGCAATCAACCGAGGTGTCCGCATTGCCCCCACACTACCGGTGTGATGTGGAACACTGGGGAAGCATGACCGATCTGATCAAGACTGAAGTACGCGACACCACCGGTGTGATCACCCTCGACCGCCCGAAGGCACTGAACTCGTTGAGCCCCGAGATGGCCCGCGCCATCGACGCGACGTTGAAGCAGTGGCGCGACGACGACGCCATCGAGCAGGTGGTCGTCCAATCCTCGGGCAAGCACTTCTGCTCCGGCGGCGATGTGCGCGCCGCGCGCGACGGCATCCTCGAGGGGCGCGGCGACGAGGTCGACGCGTTTTTCGCCGACGAGTACGCGATGAACCTGGACATTGCGAACTACCCCAAGCCGTACATCGCGCTGTGCAACGGCGTGATCATGGGCGGCGGCATGGGCATCTCCGCCCACGGCTCGCACATGGTGGTCACGGAAGATGCCTTCGCATCCATGCCGGAGATGAACATCGGCTACGTCACCGACGTCGGGATGTCGTGGCTGCTGCAGCATCTGCCGAAGGTGCCGTCGCAAAGCTTGGGCACCTTTTTGGGGCTGACGGGATACCGCTTGAGCCCCGACGACATGCTGGCCACCGGCCTGGCCACGCACAAGGTCGCCTCGCTGGACGGGGTGCTCGACGGCATCGTCGCCGAAGGCCCCGGCTTCCTGGATACTGTCGCGCTCGAGCCGGGGGAGTCGCAGCTGCTTTCGCTTCTCGACGCCATCGAGCCCACGTTCCAGGGCTCATGGGCTGAGATTCAGGGCAAGTTGGACGGGGAGTTGGCGGAGCTCGTCGCAAAGCTGACGGCGAAAGCCTCCCCGTCGTCCCTGGTCGCCGCCGCCGAGCTGTTCGCCGCCAACGCCTCGCAGGACCTCGCCGGGGCGCTGGACAACGAGCGTCGCTTGGGTGCTATGATGACCCGCGAACCCGACTTCGCAGAGGGGGTACGCGCGGTGCTCGTGGACAAAGACCAGTCCCCGAACTTCGCCCCGCAGCCGGAACCCGGCAAGTACCGGGACGTCCTGCGCTAGTGAGGCATCAGCCGCGCGACGGCCTCCCCACCAAGGCCGAGCAGGGCCCAGACCGAGAAGAAGGCCGCGACGGCAATCGCGATGACTTCGGGCGCGCCCATCTTGCTGGACGACGTTTCTGGCGCCGGAACGGGCGTAGCGGTCTCGGTGAGGCGGGCCTTTGTGTGGTCTGAGGTTGAGCCAAGCGGGAGACAGTCTTCAAGCTCATCGAGCGTGTAGAACATCGAGCCTTCTTCGATAGGCACGCAGCCTGAGTGGAACGGAACTTCGGCCTCGTTGTACAGCATCCGGACAATGGTGTCGTCGTTGTCGTTTTGGAACGCGTCCCATTGAATGTTCGCTCCCATCGGCGCGACTTTGTCGCCACGCCACGAGGAGTTGGAGTAGTCCATCACCTGGTTCGCCGGCACGCCCTTCTCCGAGCCCGGCAGTTTCAGCAATGCCGCCAGCGGAACGATGGTCTCCGCGTGGCCGAAACGGAATTCGGCCGCGGTGTCACCGCCCTCAGCGCGCTCGCGCACACCGGCGAGCATGTGGTCGAGCAACGGTTCAAAGTTGTCGTACGAGACGGTTTGGCCTTCAATAGCTGGGCCTTTCTCGTAGTAGTCCTCGACATCGAGGAGGTAGGCGAAGGTTGGCCCGTCGGACTCATCCATGTATTCGTCGAAGATCCAACCTTCGGCGGGCTTCGCCGGCTCGTCCTCCATTGCCGGGGCGATGATGTAGAGGTTATAAAACTGCAGGGCGGCGTCCACGATGCCTTCAACAGTTTTGTCCTCCTTCTCAACGCCGACAAACGTCAGGGTGCCGTCATCAATCGCGTCGATGAATTCCGGTGCGAATATCTTTTTCAGCAGGCCGGTCGCCGCCTCGCGGGAGGCGGGCTTGTCGTAGGCTTGCTGCACCTTTTCCTCAAGCACGTCACTGTCGGTCCACGCTTTGTATGCCTCATAGCTCGGCGCCGTTTTGTCCTTGTGCGCATAGAGGAGGTCTTTGCGTGGCTCGAGCTCGACATGGCCATCGTCTGTACCGTAAGTGAGGTTGTCGGTCAGCTCTGGGGTGGTGTCCAGCAGGCCCTTGCCGAAGTACCAACCGGATTCAATCGCGCGGTCCTCGCCGGAAGACAGGAAGCTAATGGAGCGCTTTTCGCGGTCGATAGCGTCGAACAGTTCCGCGTTGCGCCGCGCGTTGCGCTCGCCGATGCCACTCAGCTCGGCACGGCCGAAGGCGGTGAGATTGCCGTAGCCGCCTTCACCCGGACCGGCCAGTTCGCGGTTTGCCTTGCTCATCGCTTCGACCTGCGGGATGAGGCGTTCGCCGAGGTCCGTGAGCTGACCGCGTTCTTTCGCAGCGGTGAGCATCTGGCCGGCGAGGTCGTCGTACTTGAATGAAGACAACCCTCGCGATCCGTGGCGGTTGACCGAGCTCGTGTAGATCTGCTGAAAACCTTCGGTGGCTTTGCTGTAGCTGTCGATGGTTGCGGCAGGGAAATAGGGCTGCTTGGTGGAGTAGTACGTTGCGGTGTCGGCGCTGGCAGCCGGAAGGATGCTGGCGGCTACAGACGCAACTGCGACAACGCATACAGCACGACGGGAAAATATGGACATGGGGAAGCGCGCTCCTTACAAGGGGGACAAGGCCACTGCCGACGTTAAACCTCCGAGATGAAGTTGAGGTGAACACAAGACAGGGATCTATGCCCGACGAGTTCGCGCAGGCGCTACAGTAAGGGGGCGATTACGGGCGAAGAAATTGCCCCCGATTCCCACATGCCAAAGGAGCGACGTTGACCGAAACGACAAACCCCCGCGACGACTGGAACCACAAGCTCACCCTCGCGCAGGAGATGCTGCCGCTGATCAGCCGCCTGCACCGCGAGCACAACGCGGCGACCTCGGTCTACGGCCGCCTGCTGGTGGGTGTCACCGACATCGACATCATTAAGGCGCACCGCTACGCCCGCCGCATCGACGAAAAGGAGCTCGCGCTCGACGAGACCCTGCCGATCCTGCGTGAACTCGTGGAGATGGACCTCGGCACCGCCTCCATCGACCTGGGCCGCCTGGCCAAGGAGTACAAGCACTCCGACGAGAAGGACCTGCGTGCCTTCCTCGACCGCGAGCTCGCCGACGTCATCGGCGCCTCCTCCGAACTCGAAGCCCGCGACGTCGTGCTCTACGGCTTCGGCCGCATCGGCCGCCTGCTCGCCCGCATCTTGATCGCCCGCGAGGCAATGTACGGCGGCGTGCGCCTGCGCGCCGTGGTGGTGCGCAAGAAGGGCGACATCGACATCATCAAGCGCGCGTCCCTTCTGCGCCGCGACTCGGTGCACGGCCCGTTCAACGGCACCATCACCGTCGACGAAGAGAAGGAAATCATCTGGGCCAACGGCACCCCGATCCAGATGATCTACGCCAACAACCCGGCAGAGATCGACTACACCTCCTACGGCATCGACAACGCCATCGTGGTGGACAACACCGGTGCGTGGCGCGACCGCGACGGCCTGTCCAAGCACCTCGAGTCTAAGGGCGTGGATCGCGTCTTGCTCACCGCGCCGGGCAAGGGCGACATCCCGAACATCGTCTACGGCATCAACGAGGACATGATCGGCGAGGAGCGCGTCCTGTCCGCCGCGTCCTGCACCACCAACGGCATCACCCCGGTGCTGAAGGTGATCAACGACCGCTACGGCGTCAAGCACGGCCACGTCGAGACCGTCCACTCCTACACCAACGACCAGAACCTCGCGGACAACTTCCACAAGGGCAACCGCCGCGGCCGCGCCGCCGGTTTGAACATGGTGCTCACCGAGACCGGTGCCGCCAAGGCCGTGTCCAAGGCGCTTCCGGAGTTCGAGGGCAAGCTCACCGGCAACGCCATCCGCGTGCCCACCCCGGACGTGTCCATGGCCGTGCTGAACCTGGACCTGGAAAAGGACGTGGAGAAGGACGAGGTGAACAACTTCCTGCGCCGCGTGTCCACCCACTCCAACCTGCGTCAGCAGATCGACTACATCAACTCCCCCGAGGTGGTCTCCACCGACCTGCTCGGCACCACCCACGCCTCCGTGGTGGACGGCCTGGCCACCATCGCCTCCGGCAACCACCTCGTGCTCTACGTCTGGTACGACAACGAGTACGGCTACTCCCACCAGGTGGTCCGCGTCGTCGAGGACATCGCGGGTGTGCGTCCGCGCGTGTTCCCGGAGCGCAAGGACCCGGCTGAGATCCAGTAGTTATGGTCATGCGCCGCAAAATCGCCGCCGTTGCCAGCGTGTTCGCGCTGGCTGGCTGCGGCGCGCACGGAACCGAGATGGGGCTGCAGGACGCCGCGCTGGCCGGGGACTTCACCGTCGCGGACGTCGCGGGGCCGGACGTGGAGCGGGCTTATGTGTTCTGCCCGTACACGGAAAAGGACGTAGCGCAGCGCCTCGGCTTCGACCCGGGCGACGTGCCCGGCATCGACGACAACCCCCAGGCATGGGAGACCGCCTCCGGTATCGGCGTGATCGCCGGGGGCCGCGCGGAGATCGAGTGGTTCAACCCGCGCAAAGTCGACGCCTGCGGGCCGGGGGTGGAGCCATACCAGGAGATCGACCCGGCGGCGACGGTGCACGGGAGCGCCGAGACCCGCGAATATGCGGGCGGGGAGACCGCCGAGGTCACCGTCCTGCGCTTCGAATGACCTCGTCGTAGTAGCCCAGCACCGTCTCCGTGGAGGCGCGCCACGTCCAGCGCTCGGCCTCGGCGCGCCCGGCGGCGGACATGCGCTCGCGCAGCTGCGGCTGCGCCAAAATACGCTCGATCAGGTCGGCCCAGGCGGAATCGGGCGCGTCAGGGTCGACCAGCACCCCGGTGTCGCCGTCCGCCACCACAAACGGCAGCCCGCCGGCCTTCGCCGCCACCACCGGCACGCCGGACGCGAACGCCTCCAACGCGGCAAAGCCCAAGGTCTCCGTGGTGGAGGGAAACAGCAGCACATCGCCCGACGCGTAGGCCGCGTGCAGGTCCGCTCCGGACAGGTACCCGGTGAAGGTGGCCCAGTCGGGCGGGGTGGCGCGGAGCTCGTCGTAAAGCGGGCCCTCGCCCACGAACGCCAGGCGCGCGTTGGGCACACGCCGGCGCACCTCTTCGACGATCGGAATGCAACGATCCACGGATTTCTCCGCCGAGATGCGGCCGACGAAGATGATCAGCGGGTCGTCCGGATGGCCGTCGGAAAGCACACTGCGCATCTCGCGGGTGCGGGCGGCGGGGGTGAAGCTTTCCGTATCCACCGCCTTCGGCCACAGCCGCACGTTGTCGATGCCGTAGTCCGCCGCCTTGTCCATCATCGGGCCCGAGGTGACCAGGTTGAGCCCCGCGCGGCCGTGGAAGGTGCGCAGCCCCCACTCGGCGATCGGTTTGACCCACGGAATGCCCAGCTTCAGGCAGTACTCAGGCACGTCCGTGTGGAAGGAGGCGATGACGGGGAAGCGGCGCGCCACCACCAGCGTGGACCAGCCCGCCGTCCAAATCGGGTTCACCGCGTGCACGATGTCCGGGTTGAACTCGCGAAGCCGCCGGTAGGTTTTCGGCCCCAGCATGCCGTGCTTGACCTCCGGGTACACCTTCAAGCTGTGCGAGCGGATCGGCACGACCTCGAAGCCGGCGTACTCGGCGGGCGGGTTGCCGGGCGCGAAGATGAGCACCTCGTGGCCCATTTCCGCTAGCTGGTCCAGGTGGCGGGTGGTGCGGGTGACTACGCCGTCGATTTTGGGCAGGAAAACTTCGGTGAGCAGCGCGATGCGCATTTACTTTTCGCCCTGCGGCACACCGGCGGACTGCGCGGCGGTCCACAGCGAACGCGCCGGAATCTTCGAGCGGTCCGCGCGGTCGGCGTACTTCTTCGCCACCTCCTCGACCTCCACGAGCAGGCCTTCTTCCAGCTTCGTCGGCTCCAGGCCCAGGTCCAGGAAAGCGTCGTTGACCACGTGGAGTTCGTTTTCGGCGGACTCCTTGCGCGGGTTCGGCACCATCTGCACCTCCGCGTCCGCAATCTTTGCGACGAGCTCCGCCAAATCCCGCACCCTGTGCGTTTCCGTCATTTGGTTGAAGATCTTCACGCGCTCACCCCGCGCCGGCGGGTTCTCCACCGCCAGCTGGATGCAGCGCGCCATGTCGCGGATGTGGATGAACGCGCGGGTCTGCCCGCCGGTGCCGTGCACGGTCAGCGGGTAACCGATTGCCGCCTGCATGAGGAAGCGGTTGAGCACGGTGCCGTAGTCGCCGTCGTAGTCGAAGCGGTTGATCAGGCGCTCGTCGCGAAGCGTCTGCGGGGTGTGGGTACCCCAGATGATGCCCTGGTGCAGGTCCGTGATCCGCAGCTCGTCGTTTTTGGCGTAGTAGGCGAACAGGTGCTGGTCCAGCACCTTGGTCATGTGGTAGACCGAGCCCGGGTTCGTCGGGTAGAGGATCTGCTGCTCCACAATGCCGTTGTCGCCCGTGTCCACCTGCACGTCCAGGTAGCCCTCCGGGATTTTCATGCCGGCGGTGCCGTAGCCGTACACACCCATGGTGCCCAAGTGCACGACGTGGATGTCCTGACCGGATTCCACGATCGCGGCGAGCAGGTTGTGGGTGGCGTTGACGTTGTTGTCCACGGTGTAACGCTTGTTGCGCGAGGACTTCATGGAGTACGGCGCGGCGCGCTGCTCGGCGAAGTGGATCACGGTGTCCGGCTGGAATTCCTTCAGGAACGCCAACAGTGCGTCGTAGTCGTGTGCCACGTCGATGCTTTCGAAGCCGATCTCTTTGCCTGAAACTTCGTTCCAGGCCGCGAGGCGAACGTCGATAGGCGAGATAGGCGTCAAGGATTCGGCGCCGAGCTCACCGTCGATGCGGCGACGCGACAGGTTATCCACGATCGTGACCTCATGTCCGAGGTCTGAAAGGTGCAGGGACGCGGGCCAGCCACAGAATCCGTCGCCGCCCAGAACCGCAATTTTCACAGGTACTTGCCTTTCTTTACGCACATTTCCGCATACGTTACCGCTGCCCGGGAACCTTTGCTGGGCGAACCCGAGTGCCCGCACCCCCAGTGCATTTAAATTTGGGAAGGGCATACAAATAAGTGGTAGCGTTCCCTGTGTTTTTGCGGTGTCGAACCATTGGAATAGTTGGGAGCAGCATGTCCCGTCAGCTCAGTACTGATCGTGCGCACGTCAAGCGCATCACCGCGGCGGCGACGGTGCTGGCGCTCGCCGGCGGGGCCGCCACGGTGCCGCTCGGCCCGGCGCTCCCGGTGGCGCACGCGCAGGTCGCCCCGGTTCCGCAGGACGGCCTGAGCCACGGCGCGGTGCGCCAGACGTTCGGGGTGAACCCGGACTGGGAGGCCTCGGTCTTCTTCTCCGACGCGATGACGGTGCGCACCGTCGCGGTGGACTTCGTGCCGCAGAAAACAGGCCAGAGTGCCTTGGAGCGCCCCGAGGAAGCGCCGAAGGACGACCCAGTGTTCAATGTCATCCCGGAGACCGCGACCTACACGGTGAAGCACTACAAGTGGGTCAACCGCCGGGCCGTCGAGGCCGCCACCTACGAGGTGACCGGCCGCAGGAGCCAAGTCCAGACACCGACCGGCAACTGGGCCATCCGCATCGCGTACGACTTGCCGGGCGTCGCCGTAGAAAAGAACGACCGCCTCGCCCTGTTCGCCACCGGCATGGGGCTGAAGTACCCGAAGCCGCTCGCTGGCGGCGACATTCGCTTCACCATGCCACGCATCAACTCCGGGTTCGGCGGCACGATCCGGGTGCACGACCCCGATGCCAAGGAGGTGGAGCCGCCGAAGCTGCAGTTGCAGCAGGGCACGACGACCACCGACGTGCCGGTTGCCAAGGACGGCACGTACCAGCTGACCATCAACGGTGCGTCGGGCACCTACACCGCCAAGGTGGTTCCGCCGGCAGGTTTCGCCACCCCGGAGCCGAGGACGTGGGATGTGGCGAGCGACGCCCCGGACCGCGATTTCGATGTCTACCCGATCACTGTGAGCGGCAGGCTTCTCGACGCCTCCGGTCCTGTCGCAGGCTCCAAAGTCTCCATCGCCGGCCGCTCCACCACCACGGATCAGGACGGCAACTTCACCGTGACCAAGGTCCCGGTGGGCACGCACGACGTGGTGTTCGGCGAGACCACAACAACCGAGACGAAAACGGTCAAAGGTGTTGTGGTGAGCGACCAGCGCGACAACTGGATCGGGTCGAAGTATGTGGACTCGAAGCCGCAGTTCGGCACCGTGTCCGGCAAGGTGGTGGACCCGGCAGGCAAAGGTGTCGCGAATGTGACGGTGACGGCTGGTGGGAAGTCTGCGACGACCTCTGCCGACGGCACCTACTCGATCGCTGGGGTGCCGGCTGGTTCAGTGACGGTCAGGGTTGATGCCCGCACGGTTCCGAGCGGCTATTCCGTGTCTGCCGCGCAGCAGAAGGAGCTGACGACAGCTGGCCTGTCCGGCGTGGACTTCAAAACCACACGTGACACGGGCACCGTGTCCGGCAAGGTGGTCGACCCGTCAGGCAAAGGTGTCGCGAATGTGACAGTGCAGGCTGGAAACAAGTCGACGAAGACCTCTACCGACGGCACCTACTCGATCGCTGGGGTGCCAACTGGTTTGACCACCATCAAGGTCACCGCGGCACCGGCGCAGTACGTGCTGCCGGCGTCGAAGCAGGAGAACGTGACGGTCAACGGTGTTTCCGGCGTGGGTTTCACGCTTGCGTTGAAGCCGACGCCAACGCCGACACCAAAACCGTCGCCGACGACACCGAAACCCACGCCGACGCCGACGCCAAAGCCGACCACGTCGAAACCAACCCCGTCGCCCACCACGCCGAAGCTGACGACCGCGAAGCCGAAGCCGACCACGCCCAAGCCGGCGCCGACGACATCAAGACCAACGCCGACGCCCACACCCACGACGACGGCCCCGAAACCGATGCCGAAACCAACCCCCACCCCAACCCCGAAACCGACGACGACTCAGCCGCCGGCGCCGACGGTCGGCTCCGTGTCCGGCAAGGTCACTGACGCTGCCGGCAAGGCGGTGCCGGGCGCGACTGTGACGGCTCGCGACGCAAACGGCAAGGAGTACACCGTCCAGGTCGCCAAGGACGGGACTTTCAAGCTCAACAACCTTCCGCCGGGCAACTACACCGTCACCGTCGGCGTGCCTAAAGGCCACGTCGCACCGCCGCCCGCCAACGTCACGGTGAAGGCGGGGCAGACCGTCAAACTGCCCGGGTTCGTGGTCAACCCTGAAAAGCCGAAGGCGCGGTTCGATTGGGACCGTGTGGTGGTCAAGCCCGGTGAAACCCAGGTCAGCGCGCCGAAACGCTCCGGCGACACCACCTCCGCACCGAGTTTCCGCACGACCGGTGTCACAAAGGTCAGCCCCGACGGTAAGACCACACAGATCCCCGCCGAGGACCGCTGGATTTCAGTGGAGAAGGACGGGACGGTCGTCGCCCGACCGCCGCGCAACGCCGCGCCGGGCGAGTACCGCGTGGAGGCCAAGGACACCGCGGGTCAGACGCACACCATCACCGTCGAGGTGGCGCAGCCTGCGCCGATGGCGAAGCAGCACGAGGTGCGGTTCCCGCTGATCCCGGTGCCGGCGGGGTCGACCCGCCAGGCAGGCCGCCCGCGCGCGCGAGTCACTGACGGCCCATTCATCTACCACGACCGTCGCGTTCCTGAGGGCGCGCGTTTCGATGTCGACCCGGCGTTCGCCAGCTGGGTGCGCGCTGACGACAACGGCCGTCTCACGTTCACCCCGCCGCGAGACGCCAAGCCCGGCATCCGCACGATCCCGGTGAAGGTGACTTTCCCCGACAAATCCTTCCGCACCTACAACGCGGAGGTGGAGATCGGGGATCCGCTGCTCGCCCTGACCACCGAGCTCGGCTACGAGGAGGGCCTGTCCGTGCGCCCCGGCGAGGGCGTCACCGTGCTGCGCACCGGTGCCACCGCGCTGCCGGAGGGCACGACCTTCAAGGTCGACCGTTCCACGCCGCTGGACGGCTGGGTCGCGTTGGTGGACGCGCACTCCGGCGATCTGCGCTTGTTCGCCCCGAAGCAGGGCAGCGGCGTGGAGGTTCCGGTGATCGCGTACTTCGCGGACGGGTCGTCGACAGAGCTCACCGCGGGCGTTCGCTTATCGACGAGCTCCGCCCTATCCAACAAACATTCCCCCTCGTACGCCGACGTTTCCGCCGCCCCCGGCGGGACCGCGACGGTGGGGCTGACCGGTTCCGTGCCGTCTGGCACCACGTTCGTGGTCGTGGATGGTGGGGGACTGCGCAACGTGGACGTCGATAGGCAAACTGGCTCGCTGAAGATCCAGCTGGCCCCGGACGCGCAGCGCGACACCCCGTACACGGTGACGGTGCGCGTGCGCTACGCCGACGGCAGCACCGAGGAGATCGCCGCGAAGGTCACGGCCGTCTCGGACGCGGTGCGGTTTAGCCCGCAGGTCGCCGGCGGCGATGGCGCGTCGGTGCGCACCGGCCTGCCGCGCGGCGCGAAACTCGTCGACTTCGACCACACCGGGTGGGATGTCGCCTTCGACTCCGCCACCGGCGAGCTGACCGCAACGCCGAACAGCGACGTGCCCGCGGGCACCGTGCTGAAGGTGCCGGTCAAGGCGACATTCCCGGACGGCTCCACGAAGATTGTGGAGTACCCGGTCACGGCCACCGCCGCGCCGGAAACGAAGCCGCAGCAGGGCTCGTCGGCATCCGCCGGGTGGATCGCGGTGGTCCTCGGCGCGCTGGTGGCCATCGCGGGCGTCGGCTACGCGGCGTTTCTCAACCAAGACGCCATCAGGGCGCAACTGAAGCAGTTCGGATTCTAGAAAGGGACACCGGCATGAACGTAATGAAGAAAACGATGGCAGTGTCCCTCTGCGCTGCCCTGGCCGTCACCGCGGCACCTGTGGCGGACGCGAAAGTCACGCTCGGCGCCACCCAGCCGGACGCGACCGTGAACCACTCGAACGCCTCCACGCCGTTCATCAACGGCTACATCACCCCGCGCGGTGAGGGCCGGTTCGACTACTCGCACCCTGCGTCGCAGGCGGACAACCACCAGTTCGACACCTCCATGGCAGTCCGCGCAGGCGGAGCCCTGGTGGACCCCGGCCTGCACGCCAAGCCGGAGGTGACCACCGAGGGCTCCGCCGACGTGCTCACTTACACCCAGCAGCACAACAACTTCCTCATCACCCGCACCTACCGCATCGACGGCGGACGCGTCGACGCCACCGTGACCGTGAAAAACACCGGCCGAGCGAACGGCGAGGTGGGCATCGACCTGGCCAACGCCCTGCCGTCGTCCGCGGGTATCACGGCGAAGCGCAACGGCAGCCGCGTGACCGTCCAGCCGAAGTCCGGCGGCTACATCACCGACGTGCGCTTCACCGCGCCGGACGCGGTAGCGACGGGCGAAACCAAAGCGGCGGCACTCGCGGGAGCGAACAACGGTGCCCAGCACCAGGCCGCGAGGTGGGAGCGCACGGTGGCCCCGGGGGCGTCGATAAGCGCGGGCATGTCTGTGAGCATCACAACCCAAGATTCGGCGCTGGACAGCGACGGCGACGGGCTGCGCGACTCCTGGGAAGCCGAGGGGCTCAGGCTTGCCGACGGCACGTACCTGCCCATCCAACGCTGGGGCGCAGACCCCGACCGCAAAGACCTGTTCCTGCAGGTCAACTGGATGAAATCCGAGTGGGAGACCATCGGCTGCGACCGCACCGAACGCTTCGCCGCCACCCTGGAAGATTTCGCCGAATTCGCCGCCTGCGCCACCGCGAACACGAAGAGCTACGCACCGAACCCGTCGCTGCTCAAAGAACTGGAAGACCTCTTCGACGACCACGGCATCAACCTCCACATCGACGCGGGCAAGTCCTACGTCAGCGAATCCATGGCAAGCATGACCGCCGCCGAACGCAAAGGCGGCGACACGGAGCCGTACACCGCCGAATACTTCGGCGGGCTCGACGACGACGGACGCACCGCCAAGCTGGAAGAGCAGGCAGACAGACTCCTCGGCGCGCGCCGGTCGGTGTTCCGCTCGGCGCTCATCGGCACCCGCTTCGACGAGAGCGACAAGAAGAACGTCACCGGCCTCGGCCAGGTCAACGGATCCACCTTCTTCATCTCCGGGGACGTGACCAACAGCGACGAGCTGTTGCGCAACACCATCCTCCACGAGTTCGGCCACACGCTGGGCCTTATGCACTGGGGGCGTGAAACCCGCGGCAATACCGCCCAGCGCCCAGTGCGCTTCGTGGACACCAAAGACCCGTCGATGGAGTTCGACCGCCCCGGCTACGACTGGCTGGGCGCCTACAAGTCCACCATGAGCTACGCCCACCAGTTCTCCACGTTCGGATTCTCCGACCAGGAAGTGCGCACCACCGAGGCGATCCCCAACGCCGAGGACAAGTCCCGCTACAAGCCCAAGGACGACAACTTCAACTACGCCATCCCGTCGGATTGGGACAACCTGCTGTTTAAAACCGAGTTCATCGGCAAGGGCGTGCGCGACTACGACCACACCGCCGATGCCCCCGAGGTCCTCGCGGACGAGGAACGCGCCGTGGTCGACGAGCTCATCTCCGCGGCCGCCGCCACCGGCAATAACGACGGCAAGGTCGGCTTCAGCCTCGCCCGCAACCTGAACAACGACAACGGCATCATCACCCAGGCCGACACCAACATCATCAAGGGCGAGCTGCGCAACCTCGGCTCCACCGACGACACGTTCACCGTCGTCGCGGACTACGGCGTCGGCGAGTTCAGAGGCAACTACTTCGCCAAAGGCGACTCGAACTACATCACGCCCGTGGACATCGAAGTCTCCCCGGCTGCGTTCATCGACAACCCGGTCGTGCCGCTGCACATCACCGTGTCCAACTCCGAGGGCGCCCGGGTCTTCGACGACACGTTCAACGTCTCCGCGCTCGAATACTCCCGCGCCGAGATGGACAAGGTGCTCAAGGAGGTCCTCGCCTCCAACGCGGACGAGAAACTGAAGGCGTTCGCCCGCAACCGCCTCAAGGCCGCTCCGTCCGAGACCCCGACTACCACCGCGAAGCCGGCGCAGGTGCCGGGGAAGGCGGAGCCGTCGCCAAGCGAGAAGCCCTCCGGCAGCTCCGAGTCGCCGCTGGGGATCATCATCGGTGTGCTGCTGGGCCTCGTCGGCCTGGGCGCGGCCGGGTTCGGTTGGGCGCACAGCCAAGGTCTGATCTAGGACGCCCGCTCGCCCCACCACCGCTCGAGGTACTCCAGCGCTTGGTCGATGGCGTGGTGGGTGTCCACCGCCTCCATCGACGGCAGGCCCTCGGAGCGGAACTGCGGGCCGAGGTTTTTAAACGGGCTTATCTGGCGCTCCTCCCGCATCGCAGTGTGGATGGATTCGAGGATGTCGTTCATCCTGCGCGCCACGATTTTCTTTTGTGCGCGGTTGAAGGTGGGCGGGGCGAACGGGTTGTCGTCGATAAGCATGTGCCCCGAAAGCTTGCCCTCGCGCGGGTCGAACGCGAAGATCGCGACTGGGAACGTGAAATCGGAGTTCATGTTCGGGCGGAACTCGATGCAAAACGTGGTGTAGAGCGCGTTGTCCTGCGAGTCCTGCAGCATCGCCACCGTGGCGGTGGTCATGTCCTCTGCCTGGAACGACGCGCGACGCTTCAGCGCGAACGCGGGGTCTTGCGGGTCTACGATTTTCACGGTCTTGTCGTCGAGCGCGACGAGGATGCGGCCGAGCTCGGCGACCACGTTCGCGGCGTCTTCGGGCGAGTACCACTCGGGCGCCTGCGGGCTGCCGGGCTGCAGCATCGCGAGCTCGACCTCGTGGGTGTCGATGTCGTGCACGATCACGGCGACTTTCAGGCCGGTGTCGATGACGTAGTCGGCGTCGAGGTGGCAGGCTATGTCCTCGTCGAAGTACGGGTCGTCCGCCTCGATCCCGAGATCGTCGGCGAGATCCGCGGCTTCCTCGTCGTAAGTGTCCAGGTAGTACAGCTCGTAGGTGTCAAATCGCATGGGTCCCCCCTAGGTGTCGTGCGGCAGCCCCCTGCTCCCGCTTATCGACGACACTAAAGCCACCCACGCCCCGCAGACAAGAGTCCGCATGTCCAAGAAAATGCACACCGGCGAGGGAACCGCGGCGGGCGATAGGGTGGCGGACATGGATGAACAAGCGAAGTTGGAGCGGGTCTACGCCTACTTGTTCGGCGACATTTACAACAATTACCTGGCCAAAGTGGAGCCCAAGGGCCACACCCGCGCGGAGCTGGACGACGTGATTGGCTGGTTCACCGGACTTGCGCCGGAGGAGCTGGAATCGGCCGCGGCGTCGGGCAAGACGCTTCGCGAATTTTTCGAGGCGGTCGCGCTCAACGCGAACGCCGACTTGATCACCGGGAAGGTGTGCGGCGTGCGCGTCGAGGAGGTCGAGCAGGACCTCATGCGCAAGATCCGCCAGATGGACCTGCTTGTGGACGAGCTGGCCCGCGGCAAGAAGATCACCAGCATCAAGCGCGGCACGTAGCCCTAGTCCCAGCCGGAGTCGCGCGTGCTGCGCTGGTTGAGATGGTGGCCCATGTGGGGGATGACAAAGTTGAGTACGCCCCGGCGAGGGGAGTAGATCAGCTCGCGGTCGATGAGCTTCTGTCGCACCATGGACACTTGCTGTACGCGTTTGCCCAGGTGCTGTGCGATGGCAGCGCTTGGCACCGCCTGTTGGCCCTCCTGTACCTCGGCCATCGCTTCGAGGTATTCGAGCTCGGCGGCGGGCAGGTGCAGCAGCGCTGGTTGGTGGACCAAATCGCCCAGTGTTTTCAACACTTCTGGGGTCACTGCCGCGAGGTCGTCGTGGGAGACGAGCTGATCCTGGCGGTTCGCACGCTCGAACAGGTGGTAGCCGAGGAGCTGGATTAAGAAGGGGTAGCCGCGTGTCAGTGCCGCGGCGTCCGTGAGTACCCCGTCGGGGATCTCGACGCCGCCTTGTGCCGCGGTATCCCTCAGTACCGAAAGTGTCTCTGATGGCGTCATTGGGGCGAGCACGGTGTGCTGGGCGCGGCGCAGAAACGTGGTCCCCGGGTGCTGTAGCAGCGACTCCACACCGTCGGGCAAACCGGCGGCGGCGAAGGCGATGTCGCGCCCGTCCCGGCGCAGATCCTGCACCGAGGCCGTGAGTTGCCACAGCTCTTTCGCGTTGACACTTTGGACTTCGTCCAGGGTGATCAATACGCCGGATTCGGGCGGCAGCTCGTCGCAAAGCGTGTTCAGTGAACCGATCAAGGAGGGGGCCGGCTTGTCGCCTGCGGCGGCGGTGGTGGAAAACCCGCCGATGCCGGAGACCGTCACGCCCGTGATGCGTCGCCGGTCCGGATTCTGCTGCCGGAGCGTGGCGAGCGCCTGCGGGATCACGGTGGCAGCCAGCGGTTCGATCAGCTCGTACGGCTGAGCGCGTAGCACGATCCAGCCATGGCCGGCGGCTTCGTCTTCGAGCTCGTTGAGCGCGACCGTCTTACCGATGCCACGCGGCCCCGAGACGAGCAGGGTTCGCCGCGGGTCGCCGGGTCCGCCGTCCAGGCCGGCGCCGAAGCTGCGCGTGAGGCTGTCGTCGCCGCCGAGCACGACGGGTGAAACGCCGAACGTGGGGATGAAGGGATTACGCATCCGTGCCTCCTTGAGTCTTTATACTCTTTATACACGCGAATGCCTTTATACTCTTTATACGCCCAGCTCGGCGGCGCTTTTCGGCTACTCGCCGCGCATGAGCGCGAGCGTGAGCTCGTAGCAGCGCGTCAGCGACGGCACCGGCAGGAAACGCTCGGTAAGGCGCTGCTGCGTCACAGCAGCACTCCGACGCCACGCACGATCGAGTCCCACAGCCCGATCACGGAAAAACTGAGGTCAGAAAGCGATTGCTGCCAGGACGCGGGCAGAAAATTGTTCGTGATGTCGGTGGTCAGCATAATGCGCAGATCCTCCGCGCCGTGGTGCATGTTGTAGGTCAGCTGCGAGCTTAAATTCATGCCGACGATGCTACGCCCGCTTCCTCACGCACTTCCGGCTAACCGTACGAACATCCCATTTTGCAGGCCTTATAGGAGTGACTAGCGTCAGGTATATAACAACCGAATCAAGGAGGGGCACCGTGACCACAGCAGTCACACCTGCAGCAAGCTCAGAGCAACAGCCGGTGGAAAAGGAACGCAACACCGGCAAAGTTGTCGCGTTCATCCTGTCGTTTGTCGCACTCGGCGTGGTGCTGATGCTGCCGATCTCGGGCCTGGCCATGCCGGCGAAGATCGCGCTCGGCATGCTGGCCTTCGCCGTGATCATGTGGGTCACCGAAGCGGTGTCCTACTCGGTCTCGGCGGTGATGATCGTCGGCCTCATCGCGATCATGCTCACATTCGCCACCGACCCGGAGACCGGCCAAGCGGTCGGCGCGTCCAAGGGCCTAAGCATCGCGATGAGCGGTTTCTCGTCGTCTGCGGTGGCGCTGGTCGGTGCGGCGCTCGCGCTGGCCACGGCGATGCAGGCCACAGGGCTGCACCGCAGGCTCGCCCTCTACGTGCTCAAGACTGCGGGTGAGAAGGTCTCCCACATCGTCGTCGGCGCGATTGTCATCTCCATCATCCTGGCGTTCTTCGTCCCGTCTGCCACGGCCCGCGCCGGCGCTGTGGTGCCGATCCTCATGGGCATGGTCGCCGCGTTCGGCCTGGCCAAGGAGTCGAAGCTGGCGGCCCTGCTGGTGATCACCGCGACGCAGGCGGTGTCCATCTGGAACGTCGGCATCAAGACCGCCGCGGCGCAGAACCTGGTGGCCGTCGGCTTCATTGAGGACCAGCTGGGCCAGACCGTGTCCTGGGGCCAGTGGTTCCTGTGGGCCGCACCATGGTCAGTGCTGATGTCGATCGCGCTGTACTTCATCATGCGCCGGGCGATCAAGCCGGAGGCTGAAGCGATTGAGGGCGGGCGGGAGCTCGTCGAGAAGCAGCTTGCAGAGATGGGCCCGATGACCGGCGCCGAGAAGCGCCTCACCGCGATCGCCGTCGCGCTGCTGCTGTTCTGGGCGACCGAAGGTGTGCTGCACCCCATCAGCTCCGCCACCATCACCATCGTCGCGGTGGGCATCATGCTCACGCCCCGCATCGGCGTGATGGACTGGAAGTACGCCCAGGAACACATCAACTGGGGCACGCTCGTGGTCTTCGCCGCCGGCATCTCCCTGGGCAAGTTCCTGCTGGACACGGGCGCGGCGACCTGGCTGTCGGAGTCCACGTTTGGTGCCATCGGCCTGGCGTCCATGCCGATTCTGGCCACGATCGCGCTGGTGAGCCTGTTTAACATCCTCATCCACCTGGGCTTCGCCTCGGCGACCTCGCTGGCGTCCGCGCTGATCCCGGTCTTCATCGCGCTGGCGGCCACCCTGGACGTGCCCAATGACGGCATCGGGTTTGTCATCATTCAGCAGTTCGTCATCTGCTTCGGCTTCCTGCTGCCGGTCTCCGCGCCGCAGAACATGCTGGCCTACGGCACGGGCGCGTTCACCTCCAAGCAGTTCCTGCGCACCGGTATCCCGCTGACGATCGTGGGCTACCTGCTCATCCTGCTGCTGTCGGCGACGTACTGGAACTGGATCGGGCTGGTCTAACTACTCCAGGATCAGGCCCAGGTGGAGCGCGGAAAGTTCGTGCTCGCCTGGGCCTTTCGGCAACTCGGCGAGCTCCGCGGCCATCGCGGGGGTCACCGGGATGATCCACCCCAGCTTCGGATCGAGCACCGGCACGGCCTCTCTCTCCACCGGCACGAAGGTGACGTCGCGCTCGCCTTCGTGCCGCAGCTGCACCGCTCCACCCGCGGCGATGCGCTCCAGCGCGGCCGCGGAGGTAGTCACGATGACCATTTTCTCCTCGGTGTCGGGGGAGAGTTTCGCGGTGTGCACCTTTAGCTTGTCGACGTCCAAAGGTTCATACCGTTCCGGAAAATCCACCAGCGGCGTGTGGCCGAGGCCTAAAAGTTGGCGCGCGCGACTGAGAAGTCCCATGCTGGCCGAGTGTAGAGCGAACCCGCTATTGAAACAGCAGCCGCATTGCCCCGAACCGGTGGTACGGGTTCGGTACCGCGTAGCCCCTGGGTGAGATCCACACCGGCATCCCGCCGATGAAACGCACGCGGCGCCGTTTGTTGATGTGCGCGTCATCGTCGTTCGTCCGGTTGTGGTACGGGCACAGCATGGCCTGGTTGTCATCAAGTAGATCGGTGCAAGCCTGGTGTGGTGAGCGTGTCGTTGCCGCTGCCACTGTCTCGGGCTGCAAACCTTGATGCCAGATCTGTGTTTTAGATCGTTTAACGCACGCGGGGGCGTTTATGTAGGGCAAGGCCCTATATACTCGCCGTATGCAGGCATTCTTCTCTTGGTTTACCTCTCAAAGTGGCGTGTCGCTGTTGGTAGCCCTCATTGCACTCGGTGGAGTACTCATTAACAACCGAGCAGCAGAAAAACGACGGCGGGCAGACCAAGCTGCAGCTGACCAACGGCGCAAGGACGACCAAGCGGCCGAAGACACCCGGCGAAAGGCTGATGACGACCGACGTGAACGGGAACGGCAAGATGCATTGTTGCGAGAAGACTATGCGCGGCAACGTAAAGCAGTTGCAGATTGTCTTAGGTCGATTCGTGAATCTGAAGCGCGTGCAGATGGTGGCACTCGAGACAAACTCTTCTCTGATTTACCTCGGTACCAAAAAGCAAAGCAAAGCCCGGAATGAACTTGATTTAGAAGGTGTTTCTCTTCGAGAAAACTTCTATGTGGAGTGCCTAACAGCCGTACGTATTCTTGAGCTCGAGGTTACCCAGCCTGCTTTATGCGAGAGTATCGCACGTCTTACCTCTACGCTTGGTTCCGAAATTCAAACGTTGAACGAAAAGCGAGATAAGGATTGGAATGAATACGTGCTACTGATTAGGCGAAGTTGCGCACTCACGACGGGTATGCAGACGCGCCTAAACGATCTCATAGACACAGCTAAGGACAATCTACACGTTCCGATTAGTCTGAAGTCGGAATTAGTATAAGAAGTTCCTGCAGCAGACCGCACAGCCCCAATGCTCTAAATGTGAACGCATTGGGCGCCTATGATGTCGCAATTGGAAACGCCGAGAACCCGCGTCCAGTTTCGCCACCACACGCCGGTTACAGTGTCTGACATGGCAGAAAAGGGCACCACCTACCGCGCTGAGCTGGTCATGCCGTACGGCACCGGCGACGTGGTCGTCTCCCCACACGACTACGTATCCCCGCTGGGCACCCGGCTTTCGCGCGCCGGCTGGAAGTCGGTGCTGCGCCGCATCATAACCGACTTTGCCAACGACGCCATGGTGGACCGCGCCGCCGCGATGACGTACTACACGCTGCTGTCGGTCGCGCCGATGCTGCTGGCGTCATACTCCATCTTCAGTCTTCTCATGCCGCGCGAGGAGGACGCCCCGGATTCGCTGCTCGCCGAGCTGATCGGCTCGTACGTTCCCGCGGAATTGCAGGAAGATGCGTTGGCGTTGGTGCTGTCGATCGTCGGGACGCCGTCGCAAAGCACGATTGCCCTCGTGGTCTCGGTGCTGATTTCGCTGCTGTCCGCCTCCGGCTACGTGCGGTCGTTTTCGCGCAACGCGAACCTCATGTACGGCCGCACCGAAGGCCGACCGATTGTGGTCACGTGGGCGACGATGTGGCTGATCACGCTCGTGCTCGTCGTTGGCGCGGTGGTGATCATTTTGGGCGCGTTGCTTACCGACGGCATCGTCAACGCCGTCCTCGGCCCCATCGCGCGACCGCTGCAGCTGGAAGTCGAGCTGGAGTACCTCACCTCGATCTTCCTGCCTGTGTGGGACTACCTGCGCGGACCCGTGATCGCGGTGGTTGCAGTCGCGCTGGTCAGCGTGCTCTACCACTTCACACCGAACGTGCGGCCGGGGCGGTTCCGCGTGCTGACGCTCGGCTCGGCGCTGGCGCTCACGGTGGCCAGCGCACTGTGGGTGGGTTTCGGCTGGTACCTGAAGCTGGTCGGCGTGCGCAGCACCTACGGCGCGTTCGGAACGGTGCTTGCGGTGCTGGTGCTGGTGTGGGCGATGAACGTGGTGTTGCTCATGGGTGTGAAAATCGACGCTGAAGTGTTGCGCGCAAAGGAGCTGCAGGCGGGGATGGATTCGCGCCGCTGCATTCAGGCGCCCCCGCGCTCCAGCCGGGGCGCTGCGGGACGGCTACAGATGCGGCGGTGGACCGACCGGGTGGCGGACGAAATCTTGAACGGATGATCACAAACCCGCCGGTAGGGTGGCACCATGACGCTGATTGATCCCCGTACGAAATACCCGTCCGAGTTCCCCTCCGAGCCACGCCAGGATAACCCCGGTCTAGACGTGAAGATGGCCACCGAGCCCGACCTGGGCCAGGAATCCTACGTGGGATCCGGCAAGCTCGAGGGCCGACGCGCACTCATCACCGGCGGCGACTCCGGCATCGGCGCCGCCACCGCCATCGCATTCGCCCGCGAGGGTGCGGACGTGGCCATCTCCTACCTGCCGGAGGAGCAGGAAGATGCCGACCGCATTGTGAAGCTCATCGAGGACGCCGGCCGCAAGGCGGTAGCCATCCCGGGCGACCTGCAGGAGCTGGACAACTGCGTGGCCGCGGTGGAAAAGGCCGTCGAGGGCCTGGGCGGCATTGACATCCTGGTCAACAACGCCTCGCGCCAGGTGTGGAATGACGGCATCCTCAACATCTCCGACGATGACTTCGACGCCACCATGAAGACCAACATCTACTCCGCCTTCCGTGTGACCAAAGAAGCGGTCAAGTACATGGAGCCGGGGTCATCCATCATCTTTTCCACCTCCATCCAGGCGTACTCGCCGTCGAAGGAACTGCTGGATTACGCCATGACCAAGGCAGCCTTCAACAACCTGGCCAAAGGCTTGTCCGGCGAGCTGCTGCCGTCGAAGGGGATCCGGGTCAACGCAGTCGCGCCGGGGCCGATCTGGACCGTGATCCAGCCGGCCGAGGGGCAGCCCAAGGAGGTCGTGGACAACTTCGCGCAAGACTCCGACATCGGCCGCCCGGGGCAGCCCGCGGAGCTTGCTGGCGCGTACGTCTTCCTCGCATCCGAGGCCGCGTCCTACATCTCCGGCGAGACGCTCGCCGTGACTGGCGGTGCGCTAACTCCGTAGCGCTGAACACCGTTCAAAACGGCCGGTGAGCTGCTAGGGTTCGTGCTTATGGACCCTAGCGAAATCGCCGACATCGACGCCGCCCACATCTGGCACCCCTACGCGGAACCGGGGCAATTCACCTACCCGGTCGAAAGCGCGGCCGGCGCGCGCATCACGCTTTGCGACGGCCGCGTGCTCATCGACGCCATGTCCTCCTGGTGGGCCGCAATCCACGGCCACTCCAACCCGCGCCTGGTCGCGGCGGCCGAGGCGCAGATTGCCAAGATGAGCCACGTGATGTTCGGCGGGCTCACCCACGAGCCGGCGGCGACGCTGACGAAACGCCTGCTGGAGCTGACCGGCGGCACCTTTTCCCAGGTGTTTTATTCCGATTCCGGGTCCGTGTCGGTGGAAGTGGCGATGAAGATGGCGCTGCAGTACGCCATCGGGCAGGGGCACCCAGAACGCACCACGTTTTTGACCTGGCGCTCCGGCTACCACGGCGACACGTTCGCCACCATGAGCGTGTGCGACCCGGAGGGCGGCATGCACGCGATGTGGGGCGATGCGCTGAAACCGCAGGTGTTTGCGCCCGCCCCGCCGGTACGCGGGGCGTCTGCCGCCGACCGCGATGCCTACCTCGATCAATTCGCGCGGCTGATCACGCCGGAGATCGCCGGCGTGATCGTTGAGCCGGTTGTCCAGGGCGCCGGCGGCATGCGCTTCCATGACCCCGAACTGCTTTCAGGGCTTCGCACACTTTGCGACGCCTCCGGCATCCCCCTCATCGCCGACGAAATCGCCACCGGGTTCGGCCGCACCGGTCAGCTGTTCACCACCCTGGACAATGGCGTGGTGCCCGACATCATGTGCGTGGGCAAGGCGATGACCGGCGGATTCATGACGCTTGCGGCCACCCTCGCCACCGAGAAGATCGCATCCGGGATGCAGCCGAAAGCGCTCATGCACGGCCCGACGTTCATGGCGAACCCGCTCGCGTGCGCGGTCGCGGCCGAGTCCGTCGCAATGGTGGCGGAGGGGCAGTGGCGCGGCCAGGTCGCCCGGATCGAAGCCGGCCTCGAGCGCGGCCTGCGCCCGCTGACGGAGCTGCCGGGCGTGGCAGACGTGCGCGTGCTCGGGGCTATCGGCGTGGTCGAGCTCGAGCGCGACGCGCCCATGCGCGAGACCACCGAGGCCGCGATGGCCGAGGGAGTGTGGATCCGTCCGTTCGGCCGGTTGATCTACACCATGCCGCCCTACATCTGCTCAGACGAAGACATCGCCCAGATCTGCCGGGGCATGACGGCAGCGGTCAAGGAGGCCACGAAATGATCATCGCCATCACCGGCACGAACACCGACGTGGGCAAGACGGTGGCCACCGCCGCCATCGCCGCCGTGCTCAAGCGCCGCGGCGTGGACGTCGTGGCCGCCAAACCCATCCAGACGGGGGAGGCGCCGGGGCAGGGGGACGCGTCAGCCGTCGAGAAGCTTGCTGGCGTCGCGACGTTCGAGCGGTGGCGCTACCCGGAGCCACTCGCGCCGAACCTCGCCGCGCGGCGGGCGGGGATCCAAACCCCGAGCTTGGATGAGGTCGCCGAGTGGATCCGCAGCCTTGACGCCCCCGGGCGCGTCGTGCTGGTCGAAGGCGCCGGCGGGCTGTTGGTGCGGCTCGCGGACGACTACACGCTCGCCGACATCGCCAAGGCCACAGGCGCGCCGCTGGTGGTGGTGACCTCGCTGGGCCTGGGCAGCCTGAACCTCGCCGAGCTGACCTGCGTCCAAGCCCGCGCCATGGGCCTGGAGGTGCTGGGGCTGATCGGCGGCAGCATGCCGGACAACCCGGACCTGCCCACGCGCCTCAACGTCGAGGAGCTGCCGGAAGTTACCGGCGCCGAGTACTGGGGCCACCTGCCGGAAGGCTGCGGGCGCCTCAACCCGGCCGAATTTGCGGAGATCGCCTGGGACGCGATCGGGGAGGCCGTGCGTGTAGGCTCGCGTGCATGATTGACGCCCGCGACACCGCCCTCATCTTCGAGGGCGGAGGCACCCGCAACTCGTACACCGCCCCTGTGGTGGAAAAGCTCATCGCGGAGGAGGTCCAGGTCGGCTGGGTCGGCGGCATTTCCGCCGGTTCGGTGCACGCGTTGAACTTCGCCTCCCGCGACACATGGCGCTCCGAGAACGCGTTCACGGAGTTCGTGGGCAACCCCAAGTTCGGCGGGTGGCGCTCTGTGGTGAGAGGCAAGGGCCTGATCAACGGCGAGTGGGCGTACGAGCAATCCGAGGACGTCCTGCCGTTCGACTTCGACGCGTTCGCCCGGACCACCGAGGAGGTCCACGTTGAGGCTGTGCGGGCCGACACGGGGGAGACGGTGGCGTTCAACCGCGACGACCTGCGCACCTTGGAGGACGTCGCCCTTGCCGCGCGAACGTCATCGACGCTGCCGATCCTGATGAAGATGCGCGAAATCGACGGCGTGCCCTACGTCGACGGCGCGCTGGGCACCTCGGGCGGTTTGCTCATCGACGCCGCCCGCGCCGCCGGTTACTCGCGTTTCCTCGCCGTGCTCACCCGCCCGCGCGATTACGTCAAGGGGCCGCAGAAACGCGAGCGCGCCGTGCGCCGCATCCTGCGCAACACGCCGAAAGTCGCCGACGCGATGGTGGCTCGGCCGGGCATCTACAACGCCGCGAAGCAATCGCTTATCGACGAAGCTGCCGCCGGCAACGCCTACCTCTTCTTCCCCGACGAGATGGGGGTCGAATCCACCGAGCTCGACGCGGAGAAACTGCGGGCGAACTACGCGGCCGGCCAGGCCCAGGTTGAGCGCGATTGGCCTGCGATGCGCGAGTTCCTCACCGCGAAGCGCTAGTCCGCGATGAGCGGCTCGATGGTCAGCTCCGGGTGCTCCTTCTCGACGAACGCGAGCTTCCACTTGTCGCCGAACAGGGCGATGAGCTCGCCGTCGGTGCGGGTGAAGATCTCCACGCCGCGCTGTCGGCCCAGCTCCGGGGCGGACTCGGCGTCGGTGCGGCGCGCCACCGAGTACGGGATCGGTTCGGTGACGGTCTCGACGTTGTACTCGTTTTCCATGCGAGCCTGCATGACCTCGAACTGCATCGGGCCGACGGCGGCCATGACGGGGGCGGCGTCGCCGCGGGCGTCGTTGCGCAGGATCTGAACGACACCCTCGGCATCCAGCTGGTCCAGCGCTTTGCGGAACTGCTTGTACTTGCCCAGCGACTTCGCGCGCAGCGTGCGGAAGTGCTCCGGCGCGAACTGCGGCATCGGCGGGAACTGGACCTTCTTGCCGGCGTAGATCGTGTCGCCGGGCGCCAGCGCGCCAGCGTTGACCAGGCCGATGATGTCGCCGGGGTACGCCGTCTCCACGGTGTCGCGGTTGCGGCCGAACACCGTCAGCGCGTACTTCGTGGAGAAGCTGCGCCCGGACTGCGCGTGCGTGACCTGCATGCCGCGGTCGAACTCGCCGGAGACCACGCGCATGAACGCCAGGGTGTCGCGGTGGTTTTTGTCCATGCCGGCCTGGACTTTGAACACCACGCCGGAGAAGTCGTCGCCGACCTCGCGCTGCTCGTCCATCGCGGCGGTGGAGACCTCAACCGCCTTCGGGTCCGAGGCACGGCCCTCGGGTGCCGGGGCGATGGCGCACAGCGTGTCCAGGATCTGGTGCACGCCGAAGTTCAGCATCGCGGAGGCGAAGATGATCGGCGAGGTGATGCACTGCTCGAAGAGCTGCTGGTCGTGCACGGCACCGTCCTCAAGCAGAAGCGACGCCTCCTCGAGGGCGGTCTCCCACACGTCGCCCTCCTTCGCCAAGGCTTCGTCGGGGGAGTAGTGCTCCTCCGGGGCGATGGTGGAGCCGCCGGCGGTGCGCGTGAAATGAATGTACTCGTCGATGGAGCCTGCGACATCGACGTGCGCGAGCCCGCGGAAATCGCCCGCCTCGCCCACCGGCCAGTACAGCGGAGTCGGCTGCAGGTCGATCTCGGAGACGATCTCGTCGACAAGCTCAAGCGGCTCGCGGCCCACGCGGTCCCACTTGTTGATCACGGTGACAATCGGCAGCCCGCGGGCCTTGCACACGCGGAAGAGTTTCAGGGTTTGCGGCTCGAGGCCCTTGGCTGCGTCGATAAGCATCACTGCGGCATCGACGGCGGAAAGCACGCGGTAGGTGTCCTCGGAAAAGTCCGCGTGGCCCGGGGTGTCCACCAGGTTGACCACGTACGGCTCGCCCTCGTGGCCGTCGGGGGCGTACTCGAACTGCAGCGCGGAGGACGCGACGGAAATGCCGCGGTCCTTTTCCATCTCCATCCAGTCCGACACGGTGGACTTGCGGTTGCCCTTGCCGTGCACCGCTCCGGCCTCCGAAATCACGTGCGCGTGCAGCGCCAGCGCCTCCGTGATCGTCGACTTACCGGCGTCCGGGTGGGCGATGACGGCGAATGTGCGGCGGCGCGCGGCCTCGGAAACGGTACTCATAAGCAGCTAGCTTATCGACGCACCTCCGGCCAAGTACAGTCGTGTCCATGACAACAATCGGAGTGTTTCTTGGATCTGTACGCTCTGGCCGCATCGGCGAGCACATCGGTGCCTGGGTGATGGACGCCGCCGCCGAGCGCGACGCGGACTACCGCCTGCTCGACCTGGCCGATTTCGACGTGCCGCACCTGGTTGCGGAGGTCGTGCCTGGTGCGGCGAACAAGCAGTACGACGACCCTGCCGTCACCGCCTGGTCCGAGGCCGTGGACGCCTGCGACGGGTTCGTCTTTGTCACCCCGGAGTACAACCACTCCATCCCGGGCACGATGAAAAACGCCTTTGACTCACTGTTCGGAGAGTGGGCGGGCAAGCCGGTGGCGTTTGTGAGCTACGGCGGCGACGGCGGCGTGCGTGCGGTGGAGCACTGGCGCCAGATTGTGGCGAACCTGTCCATGCGCGGCATCCGCAACCAGGTCGCGCTGGACATTTTTGGCGAGGACGTTGAAGACGGCGAGCTCGCCCCGCGCGAGGACAAGCAGGCGGCGCTGACGCGCGCGCTGGATGACCTGGAGGCCGAGCTGGGCTAGTCCGTGAGCGGGAGCTCGAACTTCAGGCCGCTGCACTCGATGCGCGCGGTGTGCGAGCCGTTCCACTCGGGGGACAACCCGACCTCTTCGAGCGCGTCGACGACAGCCTGGCCGATCTCCGCGTCGGATTCGTCGCCGGGGTTGTCCATGGAGCTGAAGCCGAATAAGAGCTCGCCGGTATGGATGACGTTGTCCACGTCCTGCATGGTGCAGTAGGCGTAGCCTTTATGCCCGTCTTCGCGGGCGACGTCGGCGCCGTCTTCAGCGGCCTCGCCCATGTCGTAGCCCTCGTCGAAGGAGAAGGCGAGGTCGCGCTTGGCCAGGGCGTCGCGCAGCGCGTCGATGCGCTTGGCATCCTCGGAGGCTTCGGGGACTACGCGGGCGTATTCGTCCCGGACCTCCTCGAAGACGGACACGGGGACCCCGTCGTCTTCGAGTCCGGCGGTGATCATGTCTGCGCTCCAGCCGTGGCAGAGCTGGAGGCAGATTTCGCTGGTGGTCTCGTCGGGTTCGTAAAGGCCCTCTGCGGGCGGGTATTTGCTGTCGAACATGGCATGGCGGGTCATGCCCCACAACCTACCGTGTTGCGTGGATCACGTTCTGTGCTTTGCCTAGGCCTTCGCTGACAATCAGCTGCACGGCCTCGGCGGCGAGCGCGACCTGGTCGGAGATGTCGCCCTCGATGGGGGAGAGCACCCAGTCCGGCACCGCCATGCCGTTCGGCGGGCGTCCGATGCCCATCCGTACACGCAGGTAGTCGCGGGTGCCCAGGTGCTCGGTGATGGACTTCAGCCCGTTGTGGCCGTTTTCGTTGCCGCCGAGCTTCACGCGTACTTTCCCGGCGGGCAGGTCCAGCTCGTCGTGCACCACGATGATGCGCTCCGGCGCAACCCCCAGCTGCGCGGCCAGCGGGCCGACGGCCTCGCCGGTGGTGTTCATGTACGTCGTCGAACGCGCGTAGGCCACCCCATCGCGCACCTGTACCAGCGCCTTGATCCCCGGCACCGGCGCGAGTTCGCCGGCCAACTCGTCGACCGCCATATACCCCACGTTGTGCCTGGTGGCGGTGTATTTCGCGCCCGGGTTGCCCAGCCCCACCACGAGCCACTGCGCCTCCAACTGGGGGGTGCGTCTGCGCCTGAAGAATCCGAACATGACGCATACTCTAGCCATGGAGTTTCCACGCGTGATCGCAGCACCCATGGCCGGCGGGCCGTCCACGCCCGCGCTCGTCAACGCGGTGAGCTTCGGCTTCATCGCGCTCGGCACTTGCACCGTCGCCCAGGCCCGCGAGTGGCTCGCCACGTGCGAGCCGCCGTTCGGCGCCAACCTTTTCGTGCCGCAGCGAGAGCCAAAGCTTGACGACGTCCTCACGGTCGCCCGCCGCCTCCACCAAGAAGTCCCGGAAGTTTCGTCCGACTACGCGGAGAAGTTCGCGCTCGTACTCGATGCTGCGCCGGCGGTGGTCTCGTCCACGTTCGGCTGCTTCACCGAAGACGAGATCGCCAAGCTGCACGCCGCGGGCTCGGAGGCGTGGGCGACGGTGACCAGCCCGGGCGAGATCGCCGAGGCTAAGCGCCGCGGCGTCGACGGCGTGATCGTCCAGGGCCCGCGCGCCGGCGGCCACCGTGCAACCTGGGACCAGCACGACGATCCCGATCGGCGCCCGTTGGAGGAGCTGCTCGCGCTCGCGGACGGTCCTGTGATCGCGGCGGGAGGGGTGCGGGGACCGGAGGACGTCGAAAAGCTTGGCATCCCTGTCGCCTGCGGCACCGCGTTTTTGCTTGCCGACGAAGCCGGCACCAGCGCGCGCAACCGCGAACTGCTGCGCACGGATGCGCCCGCGGTGGTCTCGCGCGCGTTTTCCGGGCGGTGGGCGAGCGGGGTGGAAACCGCGTTCACCCGCGAGCACCCGGACCTGCCGCCGACGTACCCGTACCTGCGCCCCATGACCAAGGACAACGACTACTGTCTCGTCGGCGCGGACCGCGGCGAACTCATGGCCGCACCGGCGCGCGAAATCGAGCGGAAGCTAACGCCCTAGCCGGGGGCGGCGATGCGTTAGGTATGAGACTTTCCAGGATCGCCATCGCCACCGCAACCACCGGCGCGCTTGCAATGGGCGCGCTCGCCCCAGCCTCTCCCGCAGCAAATGATCGCCGAGGCTGAGGTCCGCCTGCTGGACCAGCTCAGCCGCTAATACACCCGCGTGGTGTTCTCGATCGCGCCGAGGCCTTCGATTTCCACGCGCACGGTGTCGCCGTCGGCAAGGTAGCGCTGCGGCTCGCGGGCGTGGCCTACGCCTGCGGGCGTGCCGGTGGCAATCACGTCGCCGGGCTCGAGCGGGTAGAGGTGCGAGATGAACTCCACCAGCTTCGCCGGGGTGAACACCAAATCGTCGGTGGGGGCGTGCTGCATCACCTCGCCGTTGACGGTGGTGGTGATCGCAGGTCCCGGCTGCCACTCGGTGTCCAGCCACGGGCCGAAGCCTGCGGTTTTCTCCAGCGACTTGCCCTGGTGCCACTGCTGCGTGCGTTTTTGAAAGTGTCGCTGGGTGTAGTCGTTGATCACCGAGTAGCCCGCGATGTGCTCCGCGCCGTCTGCGGCGTGACGGGCGCGGGTGCCGATGATCACCGCGAGCTCGCCCTCGAAATCGAGCGTGTCGGCGTTGAAGCTGGGCACCTCAGCGTCGTCGTAGGCGCCGATGAGCGACTCCGGGTACTTGATAAACAAGGTGGGCACGTCCGGCTGCTCGTGGCCCATCTCCGCGATGTGCTTGGCGTAGTTCAGTCCCACGCAGATGATCTTGCCGGGGCGCGGGATCACCGGCGCGAGGTCGCCCGGGGTGAAGGTGATCTCCTCGCCTTCCTCGAAGGTGCCGTCGCGCAAAAGCTTTCCGACGTCCTCCGCGCCCAACGTCACCGCCCTTCCCTCGCCGATAACGCGGGCGGCGGTGGTGGTGTCTCCGGTCCTGATCGTGGCAAGCTTCATGCGCGCTAGCCTATCGCGCGCAGGATTGCATCCGCCGCGTCCGCCGACGCGATAGCAAGGTCCACCTGCTCCTTCGCACTGAATGGTTTGAGCACGTAATCCGCCGGGGCCATCCGACCGGGCGGGCGGCCGATACCCACCGCCACCTTGTTGTACGGCTTGCCGCCCAGCGACTTCGTGATGGACTTCAACCCGTTGTGCCCGTGGTCGCCGCCGCCGAGGCGCAGCTTCACCTCGCCGAGCTCCAAATCCAGCTCGTCGTGCACCACGTACAAATCGGCCGGCTGCACGCCGAAGTAATCCATCAACGCTTTGACCGGCCCGCCGGAGACGTTCATGAAGGCCCGGGTGCGTGCGAGGACCGCATGGTCGTCGTCAAGCAAACGCCCCTTCGCAAGCTCCGCGATCTCCGTGTTCGTGCGCTTGTGCACCGCAAGCTGCGACGGCATTGGGGTTGCTCGGCCGAGCAGCTCCTCCACGACGAACACGCCCGCGTTGTGCCGCGTGGCGGCGTACTGGGGGCCGGGGTTGCCAAGGCCGACGATCAAGATAGTCACGCCCACGAGGATAACCCACCCAAGAACGCGGAAAGCCCGCCACCGCGGGGAAGCGGTGGCGGGCTTAGCTGTGTGCGGAAGAGGGGAGGATTTACTCCTCGTTGTCCTTTTCCTCGGCCGGAGCCTCGGACTCGGCGCCTGCCTCAGCGCCGCCTTCCTCAGCGGCCTCGGCCTCAGCCTCGAGGTCCTCGTCAACCTGCTCGAAGGTGACGTTGACCAGCAGGGTCTCCGGGTCGGAGATGAGCTCTGCGCCCTCCGGCAGCTTCACGTCGGAAGCGTGGAGCGTGTCGCCGATCTCCTTGCCCTCGATGGAGACGGTCAGCTCGTCCGGGATGGACAGCGCGTCGATCTCGATCTCGACGTAGTCGGTCTCCTGCAGCACAACTGCGCCCGGAGCTGCCTCGCCCTCGGTGACAACCGGGACCTCGACGGTGACCTTCTCGCCGCGCTTAATGCCGAGCAGGTCGATGTGGTCGATGTCCAGGGTGATCACGTTCTGGTCGATGTGCTTGACCATGGCCAGCAGCTTCTCGCCGTCGAGCTCGAGCTCGACGATGGCGTTGGTGCCGTCGTTACGCACGACTGCGGTCATCTCGATACGGTCGACCGCGAAGTGGATGTTGTCGATGCCCTTTTCGTACAGGACGCCCGGGATCTTGCCGTCGCGGCGCAGACGGCGTGCGGAGCCCTTGCCGAACTCCTCGCGACGCTCACCCTTGATAACGGTGGGGGTAATAGCCATGTTGTACTCCTTCGTTGGGAAGGGCCACAGGCCTTGCCTGCGACCACTGAACGGATGTGTGCTCGTCGAGTGATCGCAAAAGGATCTCAAAATCGCGTCGATAACGGCCTTTGAAGGCCCTCGCCGAGACTGCTACAGGGTAGCAGCCGGTTTCTGCCACACAAAATGCCCGCTCGCCTGGGCCTCCTCGTGCTCGTGTCCGAGGGGGATGCCGCGGCGCTCGCGCATCAGCAGCGTGACGACGAATCCCGTGACCGTCGCCGCCATCAAGTACACGGTGATCGCGGCGGTGCCGCCGGTTGCCTCGCGCAGGGCGGCGGCGATGGTGGGGGCGAACGCGCCGCCCAAAATCGCGCCGAGCGCGTACGAGATGGAGGCGCCGGAGGCGCGGATGGAGGCGGGGAACAGCTCAGCGTAGAACGCGCCGATCTCGCCGTAGGTCAGCCCCAACCCGACGGTGAGGAAGACCAGCGCCGCGGTGATCTTCGGCAGCGACCCGGTGTTCACCAGCGGGAACAAGGCCAGCACGCCGGCCGCCTGCACGACAAAGCCAATCAGAAGGGTGCGGCGCCGACCGATGATGTCGGACGCCCAGCCCGCGAACGCGGTGGTGCACAGCCAGGTGGCGGCGGAGGCGGTGACGGCCCACAGGATGTCGCCGCGCTCCAAGGCGAGCCCGGCCGGGTCGGTGACGTAGTTCTGGATGTAGCCGCCGGTGGTCATGTAGCCCACCTTGCCGTTGGCGGCGAAGATCAACGCCGCGGCGATAACGAGCCCCGCGTGGTGCTTGAACAGCGAGCCGACCGGGTTGCGTGCTCCGACCTCGCGCATTTCCTCCACCACCGGCGATTCGTCGACGCCCGTGCGGATCCACCAGCCCAACACCGTCAACCCGACGGAAAGCAAAAACGGCACGCGCCAGCCCCACTGCATGAACGCCTCGCCGGGGGCGATGATGGTCATCAGCGCCAGCACGCCAGAGGACAGCAAGAGCCCTGCCGGCACGCCCACCTGGGGCCCGGCGCCGTAGAGTCCGCGCTTGTTGTCCGGCGCGTGCTCCACGGCCAAAAGCACTGCCGAGCCCCATTCGCCGCCGGCGGACGTGCCTTGCAGGATGCGCAGGACCACCAGCGCGGCCGGCGCGATCCAGCCGGCGGTCTCATACGTGGGCAACAGCCCGATCAGCGCGGTGGCGGTGCCCATGGTGAACAGCGTGACCATGAGCACGCCGCGCCTACCCAGCCGGTCGCCGAAGTGGCCCGCCAGCACCGCGCCCAACGGGCGGAACAGAAAGGACAGGCCGACGGTGAGGAAGCTGGCGATCGTCGCCGCCGCGGGCCCGAGCGGGCCGAACATGACCTGGTTGAACACCAGGCCGGCGACGGCGGCGTAGAGGAAGTAGTCGTACCACTCGATGGCGGTGCCGATAGTTGTGGCCGCGATGACGCGGCGGCGCTCACTGCGCACGGGAAAAGGCCTCCAACAGCGCGTCGGTTTCCTCCGCGTTGGTCACGGTCACACGGATGCCCTCGGGGAAAACGCGCACCAGCACGCCTTCTGCGGCGAGCCGGTCCGCCAGCTCCTGGCCGGCGCCGGGCAGCCACACAAAGTTCGCTTGGCTTTCTGCGAGCCCAAGCTTTGCGACGACACGGCTCCGCTCGGCCACCGTGCCGTCGATACGCGCACGCAACTCGTCTGAAGCCGCAAGTGACGCGAGTGCCGCGACCTGCGCGACGGAGCTGACGGAAAACGGCACCGCCACCTTGTTCAGCGCCTCGATAACGACCTGCGGGCCGAAGGCGTAGCCGATGCGCGCGCCCGCCAGCCCGTACGCCTTGGAGAAGGTGCGCAGCCCCACAACGTTGGGGTAGCGGTTGATGACCTCGGTGGCGACGGGGGTGTCGGCGGCCTGGTTGTACTCGAAGTAGGCCTCATCAAGCGCCACCAGTACGTCTGCGGGCACCGCGTCCATGAACGCGGCGAACTCCGCGTCCGTGACGGTGGTGCCGGTGGGGTTGTTCGGGTTGCACACGAAGATGAGCTTCGTGCGCTCGGTAACGGCCGCGGCGAGGGCAGACAGGTCCACCCGGTGGTCGGCGGTCAGCGGCACCGGCACAGGGGTCGCGCCGGCGATCTGGGCGAAGATGGGGTAGGCCTCGAAGCTGCGCCACGGGAAGGCCACCTCGTCGCCCGGGCCCGCGGCGGCGGTGACCAGCTGCTGGCACAGGGCGGACGAGCCGGTGCCCACCGCAACCTGCTCGGGCGCCACGCCGAGGTGCTCAGCCAGCGCCGCGCGCAGCTGCACCGCGCCCATGTCCGGGTAGCGGTTGACCTCGCCGAGTGCTTTGCTCATGGCGTCGAGCACGCTGGGCAGCGGCGCTTTGGCGCATTCGTTGGAGGACAGCTTGATGGCGCGTTCGTTGCGCACGCCCGGAACATACGCGGGCAGCGAGTCAAGGTCGGGGCGGATCATGCGTGGCTCCTCTGTGTGGTCAGGGAAATGAGGCCTAGCACGATGATCCAGCCGGTCAGCGTGGCAAGGCCCATGCGGTATTCCGGAAGAATACCCATCAGCACGAGGACGAGGACGAAAAACCCGATGCAGACCCAGTTCGCCGCTGGGTACAGCGGGGCGGGGAAGGTCGCGCTCTTGGATGTCTTGCGGAAGTTCAGGTGCGAGACGCAGATGCCCGCCCAGGTGATCAGCTCGGTGCCGACGATAATCGCCAGAAGCACCGCGAAGATCTTTCCTTCGAAGAAGAAGTTCAGGATGACCACGGTGCCCATCAGTGCGGCGTCGAAAAGCAAGGCCTTGGTGGGTAGACCCTTCGCGCTGGTGGCGGCGAACGCCCGGGGCGCCTGGCCGTTTCTGGCGAGGTCGCGCAGCATGCGCGCGCCCGAATACGTCATGGTGTTGAGCACCGAGAACACCGCCACCACAATGACCACGTTGAGCGCCGTGGCGGCGGGGCCGAAGCCGACGCCGGACAGCACGCGGATGAACGGGCTCTCGTTGGATTCCTGCTCGTTCCACGGCGCGAGCAGCAAGATGGTGCCGATGCCGCCGAGGTAGAACACCAGAATGCGCCACACCACGGAGTTCACGGCGCGCGGGATGGCCTTTTCCGGATTGTCCGCCTCGCCGGCGGCGGTGCCGATGGACATGATGCCACCGAACGTGAACGTCACCGCCACCAGCGCGAACAGCACGCCGGAGATGCCGTTGGGCATGAACCCGCCGTGCTCGGTGATGTTGGAAAACCCGATCGCCTCGTCCGGGCCGAGACCCACCACGAGCGCGAACCCGAGCACGATCATGAGCACGAGCGCCGCGACCTTGATCAAGGACAGCCAATACTCCGTCGCGGCGAACACGCGCACGTTGAACAGGTTCAGCGCCACCACCACCAGCAGCGTCACCAGCGCGGTGACCCAGTGGGGCAGCCCGGGGAACCAGTAGTCCAGGAACGTGCCCATGGCGGTCAGCTCCAGCATGCCCACCACGACGGTGGTGAACCACCAGTTCCAGCCGGTGATGAAGCCGGCCACCGGGCCGATGAACGCGCGCGAGTACGCCGCGAACGACCCAGAGACGGGGTGCTCGACCGCCATCTCGCCGAGCATGCGCATGAGGAAATACACGATCACGCCGACAAGCGCGAACGAGATCAGCACCGCGGGCCCGGCGTACTGGATCGATCCGGCGGAGCCCAAAAACAGGCCCGTGCCTATCGACGAACCAAAGGCAATCATCATCAATTGCCTACTCTTGACGCTCCTGTTCAGCCCCTGTTCTTGCAGGCTGTCGTTCTGGCTCACGGTTTAGTTTCCTGTCGGTGGTCGGGTGGTGGTGCGGGACATGCCGCGGAATTCGGCGATGGCGGTGTCGCCGTCGTAAAGCGTGACGTCCGAAAGCCCGTTTCTGCCCCACGTGTGGCGCTCGCGCGCGACGCCGCGGATGGTGCGGCCCATCTTCGCGGGCGCGAGGTAGATCATCTCGGACTGCGCGCTGACGGTCGGGTCGGTTCGCCGCGAGTTGCACGCGCCGCCGAACAGCGCGTCGGCGAAGGTGAACAGCACGCCGCCCTGGCACACGCCGAAGCCGTTGGCGTGGCGTGCCTCCACCGTGAACTCGCCCTCGGCCACACCCGGCTCAAGCCGCGTGATGGTGGCGCCGAGGTACTCCAGGGTGGCGTCGTTGTCGAACATGGATTTCGCGTGCTCGAGGTCGGGGGTGAAATCCACCGACGGGGCGTAGCGCTCGTACATCCTTATTCCTTCCCGTATGCGTGAAGCCGGGGCAGCGCAAGTGCTGCCCCGGCTGAGTCCCGGCGAACCGCGGCGTTTACGCCTGACCCTCGAACAGGGTGGTCACGGAGCCGTTTTCAAAAATCTCGTGGATCGTCTTGGCCAGAAGCGGCGCAATGGAGAGCACCGTGAGGTTGCTCCAGCCTTCGGTGTCCTGCGGCAGGGTGTCGGTGGTGATGACTTCCTCGGCGCCGCAGTCGCTGAGGCGCTCGCGTGCCGGGTCGGAGAACACGCCGTGGGTGCAGGCGATGACCACGGACTTCGCGCCGGCCTCCTTGAGCACGCCGACGGCGCCGGCGATGGTGCCGCCGGTGTCGATCATGTCGTCCATGAGGACGCAGTCCTTGCCGTCGACGTCGCCGACGACGCGGTTGGACACGACCTTGTTCGCGGCGTCGATGTCGCGGGTCTTGTGCACGAACGCCATGGGGGCGTCGCCGAGCATGTTGGCCCACTTCTCCGCCGACTTCACGCGGCCGGCGTCGGGGGAGACCACCACGAGGTTGTCCAGCGGGTACTTGGACTTGATGTAGTCCACCAGGATCGGCTGGGCGTGCATGTGGTCCACCGGGCCGTCGAAGAAGCCCTGGATCTGGTCGGTGTGCAGGTCCACGGACACGATGCGGTCCGCGCCGGCGGCGGTGAGCAGGTCCGCGATCAGGCGGGCGGAGATCGGCTCGCGGCCGCGGTGCTTCTTGTCCTGGCGGGCGTACGGGTAGAACGGCAGGATCGCGGTGATGCGCTTGGCGGAGCCGCGCTTGAGCGCGTCGATCATGATCAGCTGTTCCATCAGCCACTTGTTCAGAGGCTGGGCGTGGGACTGCATGACAAAGCAGTCGGCCCCGCGGACGGACTCTTCGAAGCGGATGAAGATCTCGCCGTTGGCGAAGTCGCGCGCGGTGGTGGGCACCAGCTCGATGCCGAGCTCTTTGGCCACGGCTTCTGCGAGGTCCGGGTGGGCGCGTCCGGTGAAGACCTTGAGGTCCTTGTGGTTTTCGGTGGAGTAACCAGTCATGAAATTAACCCTCTCGCTTCGCGTTTTTCGCAGCCTCTGCCGCTTCGGTGCCCGGGCGGCGGTCTTCCACCCAGCCTTCGATGTTGCGCTGGCGGCCTTCCTTGATGGCGAGCGCGCCGGCGGGCACATCTTCCGTGACCACTGTACCCGCGCCGGTGTAGGCACCATCACCGATGTTCACCGGTGCGACGAACATGGTGTCGGAGCCGGTGCGGCAGTAGTCGCCGATGGTGGTGTGGTGCTTGTTCACGCCGTCGTAGTTGGCAAACACGGAGCTTGCGCCGATGTTGGAGTGCTTGCCCACGGTGGCGTCGCCGATGTAGGTCAGGTGCGGCACCTTGGAGCCTTCGCCGATCTTGGCGTTCTTGGATTCGACGAAGCCGCCGAGCTTGCCGCGGGCGCCGAGCTCGGTGCCGGGGCGGATGTAGGTGAACGGGCCGACGGTGGCTTCCTCACCGATGACGCCGAGCTCGCCCTGAGTGCGCACGACGGTGGCGCGGGCGCCGACCTCCATGTCGGTCAGGGTGGTGTCCGGGCCGATCTCGGCGCCGTCGCCGATGACGGTGGAACCCCACAACTGGGTGTTGGGGTGGATGACCACGTCGCGGCCGATTTCCACCTCGACGCCGATCCAGGTGGTGTCCGGGTCGATCACGGTCGCACCACCTCGCATCGCCTTCTCGACGAGCCTGCGGTTGAGCTCCTTGCCGGCCTCCGCCAGCTGCACCCGGTCGTTCACGCCGGCCAGCTCGCGGGCGTCGGGGGCGGTAAACGCGGTGACCCGGAGGCCGTCGTTACGCGCGATGCTCAAAACATCGGTGATGTAGAACTCGCCCTGGGCGTTGTCCGGGGTGACGCGCGTGAGTGCGTCGCGAAGCACCTTGCCGTCGAAGGCGAACACGCCGGAGTTGACCTCGTGAACCTTGCGCTGCTCGTCGGTGGCGTCCTTTTCCTCCACGATCTCAAGGACGTCGCCGGCCTCGCCGCGGATGATGCGGCCGTAGCCGGTGGGGTTGTCGAACTCGAGCGAGAGCACGGTGACCGCGGCGTGTTCAGCCTCATGCTTTTCGACGAGCGCCTGCAGAGTCTCCGGCGTCAGAAGCGGCACGTCGCCGTTGGTGACCACCACGGTGCCGTCGAAGTCCGGGATCGCGGACAGGCCCACCTGGACGGCGTGGCCGGTGCCGTTTTGCTCCTCCTGGATGGCCTGGCGGATCTCCACGTGCATCTGCTCGGCGATCTGCTCCACGGCCGGGGCGACCTGGTCGCGCTGGTGGCCGACAACCGCAACGAGGTGGTTGGGGTGCACACCGGCGGCTGCGTGCAGGGAGTGGGACAGCAGGCTGCGCCCGCCGATCTCATGCAGCGTCTTCTGGCGGTCGGACTTCATGCGGGTTCCGGCGCCGGCCGCGAGCACGACAACGGCACGTTCGAAGTGGGTAGGCACTCGAATGCTCCTTGATTTATAGGGTGTTGAGCGGTTTTTGTCGGCCCCAAGCATAACGCCTAGGCGGCGGCCGCCGAGACTTCTTTCAGGTTCCGCGCGCCGAAAACGCCGGCGTAGCCCACGACGGCCAGGAAGATCAGCGCCGCCTGCGGCCCGAGCACCGCAATCGCCGACGACATCGCGCCGACAACCAGCAGCACAATGCCCATCACGGTGTTGGAGGCGCCGGTGATCATGGTGCGCTTGTCGCCGTCGGCCATGTCCACCAGGTACGTCTTGCGGCTCACGCGCACCGCGGTATGGGCGAGGTTGACCAGGAAGAAGCCCAGCGGCATCACCCAGGCGTTCACCCCAGAAGGCGCCATGCGGGCGCTGAGGACCAGGGCGACGATCACGGTCGAAGCGATACCTGCGGCCCAGGCCATCGTGCTTTTCGACGACCTGTCGGACAACCTGCCCGACACCCTGCCGCCCAGAAGAGACGCGCCGCCGGAGGCGATGATGAACGCGCCGAGGCCGGTCAGGTCCGCGCCCTCGTTGCCGGCCATGACCACGATGAACGGGGTGGACAGGGCGGTGACCAGCATCAGCGAGCGCACCACCAGGAACTTCTGCAGGTCCCGGTCGCTTTTGACCAGCGCCCACATCTCTTTCATGCTCTGGCCGTCTTTGGCTTTCGGCTCCGCCTCTGGCTCGTCGATGCCGCCGAAGACCAGCGACGCCAGCGCCCACGTGGAAGCGCCCACGGCGAGCAGCGCGGCGAGCGCCCACTGCGGCAGGTTGTTCGGCAAAAACGTGAGAATCAGGCCGATGCCGAGGGTGAACGCGCCGGCCAGGGTGGTGGCGCGGCCGGTGATGTCGCCGCGGCGGCCCTTCGAAATCGTGCGGCCCTGCACGTCCTTGCCGGCCAGCGAGCACAGGGAACGGAACAGCGCGTGGGCGGCGAGCAAGATCAGGATGGCGGCGCCGAGCGGAGCGCCGTCGAGAAGCAATGCGCTCAACGCAATGAGCCCGGCGGCGATGGCTTGGCCCCACGAACCGAGGAGCCACACGCGTTTGCGGGAGCGCTTCGAGGTCACCCACGGGCTCAAAAACGCCTGCGGCAGCATCGAGCCGGATTCGCGGATGGGCACGAGGAACGAAGTCAAAACCGCCGGCACGCCCGCAGTACCGAACAGCCACGGCAGCACCGTCTTCGGCGCGACGACCTGGTCGCCGATGTTTTGCAGGCCGTTGGACCAGATGAACCGGCGTGCGTTGCGTTCCTCGCGTTGATCGTTATGCATACAGCGGATAGTAGGGTCGAATGAGAGTATCAGCGAACCGGGAGGCGGACATGGCAATGAGCAGACGCACGTTTTTCAGGGGCACACTTCTTGCGACGGCGGCGCTGGCCGCGGCGGCGACGGGCACGGCGTGCTCGGAGTCCTCGCAAACCAAACCGCTGGGCGCGGACGACGAGGCGCGCCCGCTTCGCATCCCGCCGCTGTACGAAGGCGAGCTCGACGGCAACGTGCGCCGCTTCGAACTGACCGCGCAGGAAGGCGAGTTCGAAATCGTGCCCGGAACCATGACCAAAACCTGGGGCTTCAACGGCCCGTACCAGGGGCCGACGCTGTACATGCGACGCGGCGAGGAAATCGACATGACGGTGCACAACGAGCTGCCGGAGCCGACCGTCGTGCACTGGCACGGCCTGCACCTGCCGGCGACCGCCGACGGCGGGCCGGCGCTGATGTTCGATCCGGGCGAGTCCTGGTCGCCGTCGTGGACCGTGGACCAGCCGGCCGCGACCTGCTGGTACCACCCGCACCCGCACGAAAAGTCCGCCGTCCACGCCTACCGCGGCCTTGCCGGGGGCCTCGTGCTTGACGACGATGACTCCGCCTTCCCCGGCCTCCCCAAGGACTACGGGGTAGACGACATCCCCGTGATCATCACCGACGCGAACTTCACCGAGGACGGCCAGCTGGACGAGGACAACGGCTGGGTCGGCTCCACCGTCATGGTCAACGGCATGACCAAGCCGCGCTTCGAGGCGACCACCCGGCGTGTGCGCCTGCGCGTGCTCAACGGCGCGACGATGCGTTTCCACCACCTGTCCTTGGGCAAGCCGTTTTATGTGGTGGCCACGGACCAGGGCTTTTTGGACGCTCCGGTCGAGGTCGACGGCGTGCTGCTCAGCGCCGGCGAGCGCGTGGAGATCGTGGTGGACCTTGAGCCGGGTAAGGACCTGAAGCTGCGCAGCGACGGTGTCCCGGACTTAGGCGGCATGCCGGATAGGGAAACCGCGGAGATGTTCGGCTTCACCGACAAGTTCGACCTGCTGGAGATCGCTGCGCCGTCGGACGACGCACCCGAGGTGTCTGAGCTTGCCGACTCCCTGGTGCCGTTCGAGGTGCCTGACGCGGATTCTGTCGAGGTGGAGCGCGAGTTCCGCTTGAACGGCACCGAGATCAACGGCAAGACCATGGACATGACCCGCGTGGACTTCACTGTGGACCACAAGGGCCCAGAGATCTGGCACGTGACCAACGAGAACGACGACATGGCTCACAACTTCCACATCCACGACGCGCGCTTTGCCGTCATCGGCGTGGAAAACGGCGAGCTGGAATTCACCACCGGCTGGCACGACACCATCACCGTCCCGCCGCTGGCCACGGTGAGCCTGCTCGTGGAGATGGGCTACTACCCGGATCCGAGCTTGGCGTACATGTACCACTGCCACATGCTCAACCATGAAGACAGCGGCATGATGGGCCAGTTCGCCATCGTCGAACCTGGCCAGGAGGCAGACCTGGATCTGCCCGCCGGTCACGGCGGGAACTAGCGGGATTAGCCGCGCACGTTGTGGCCGATGACTGCTGGCAGGAGCAGGGGAGCGTCGCCAAGCAGCGCTTTGAGGTTGCCGTCGCGCTCCACCGCACTGGTGACGGTGCGGACTTTCGAGCCTGACTTGTCGCGCCCGCGACCCCGGTTGGCATCAGCCGCCATTGGGCCCGCAGCGAAGGCGCCGCCGCGTGCACCGTGGCCGTTTTGGCTTGCCGCACCGTGTGACCCGGCGGCGGCGTAGGACGAGCCCGCGCCGTGTGCGCCGGTGCCGCCCGCGCCAGTGCCGCCGATACCTGGGCGCATCCCGTTTGTGCTTTGGCCCGCTCCGGCTCCGGCGTTCGATCCAGCTCCAGCGCCTGTTCCGGCGCCAGTACCGAAGCCGGGCCCAAGTGACGCGCCGCCGCGCTGGCTACCGGCGATCCCGTTGGCGCCAGCGCCGAGACCACGGCCGTTGGCGAGGCCGCCACCGACACCGGTACCCATGCCTGCGCCTGCGCCTGCGCCTGCGCCAGGGCGGGCGTTGTTGGCAAGCCCTGTGCTGGTGCCTTGGCCAGAAGCTGCGCCGCGACCTCCCGCGACGGCGTTGCCCGGTGCGAGGCCGAGTCCAGCGGTGCCGGTGCCGGTGCCGGTGTTGGCGGTGCTCGTACCGGCGTTGGTCTGAGGCGTGCCGTTGAATCCACCGATGGTGGGGGTGAGGCTGTCTCTTATACACATCTGACGCTGCCGAC
>ERZ1030944.2-NODE-2-length-104831-cov-35.070541_pt1 | contig 104831 bp, 92 predicted proteins | sample MGYA00518599_ERZ1030944 | MGnify/ENA primary metagenome ERZ1030944 (study PRJEB33718, sample SAMN03159697) | human skin metagenome | collected 2014-05-20 | study: EMG produced TPA metagenomics assembly of the PRJNA266117 data set (Human skin bacterial metagenome... | reverse complement strand
GCATGGGGTACTGGTTGGGGTTCCACCCGCAGAAGTCGCCGATGACGGCCACGCCTTGGGCGTTCGGCGCCCACACGGCAAACGAGGTGCCGCGGACCTCGCCGAGCGAGGTCTCGTAGGAGCGCACGTTCGCGCCGAGGACCTCCCAGAGGCGCTCGTGGCGGCCCTCGTTGATCAAGTGCAGGTCCAGCGAGCCCAGGGTGGGCAGGAAGTGGTACGCGTCCGCCACAATGCGCGGTTCGGCACCCGGGTAGGTGACGCGGAAGCGGTAGTCGGGCGCGTGCTCGTCGTCAAGCAAAATAGCCCAGATGTCGTCGCCGATGGGCTCCATGGCGCGGGCGCCGTTGTGGATGAGCAGCTCCACGCGCTCGGCGCCGAGGAAGCGGGTGCGCACGACGGATCCTGCGCCCACGCGGTGCCAGCCGTAGAAATCGTGGGGCGCGTGGTGCTTGCACTCGACAAGGCGCTGTCGGTCGCCTTCGGGGATGAGCAGGTCGGTGTTCATTGGCTTCCTTAGGGACGGTAGTCGTGGTCTGAGATCCGACGGTACGCAAGTGCTTCTCGACGAACCGAAGGCACCTCCGGCAACCGGAAAATATGCGCGACATTCTTCTCGGGGGCGAGGCGGATGAAGTTGCCGGTCTCGGCGGTGGTCCAGGTGTAGTGTTCGCCGGTGATCTGGTCGTGCACCTCGAAGGTTTCGCCGTCGTTGAAGCCGACCGCGGAGGCGTCGACACGCAGCATGCCCTCCTGGGTGGAGGAGGGATCCAGGTTGACCACCACGAGCACCGCGTTGCCGGTCTCCGCGTCGACCTTGGAGTAGGCGATGATGTTGTCGTTGGCGATGTCGTGGAAGCGGATCTGGCGCAGCTGCTGCAGCGCCGGGTTGTCGCGGCGGATGGTGTTGAGCAGCGTCAGGTACGGCTCGAGCGAGGCTCCCTTTTCCAGCGCGGCGGCGAAGTCGCGGTGGCGCAGCTGGTACTTCTCGCTGTCGTGGTACTCCTCGCTGCCTTCGGCCATGGGGCGGTCCTCGTAGAGCTCGTAGCCGGAGTAGACACCCCACAGCGGGCTCATCGTGGCGGCCAGGGTGGCGCGCAGCGCAAACGCCGCCGGGCCGCCCTGCTGCAGCGTGGCGTGCAGGATGTCGGGGGTGTTGACGAAGAGGTTGGGGCGCGAGACGTCCGCGACGTCGACGAGCAGCTGCGCGAAATCGGTCAGCTCCGCCTTCGTGGTCTTCCACGTGAAGTGGGTGTAGGACTGCGAGAACCCTGCTTTGGACAGCCCGTACATGCGCGGCGGGCGGGTGAACGCCTCCGCGAGGAAGATCACGTCCGGGTCGGTCTCGTGCACCTTCGCAATCAGCCAGTGCCAGAAATCCACCGGCTTGGTGTGGGGGTTGTCCACGCGGAAGGTGGTCACACCCAGGTCCACCCAGTACATGAGCACGCGGTAGATCTCCGCGTAGAGCTTCTCCGGGGCGTTGTCGAAGTTGAGCGGGTAGATGTCCTGGTACTTCTTGGGCGGGTTTTCGGCGTAAGCAATCGTGCCGTCGGCCAGGACGGTGAAAAACTCCGGGTGCTCTTTCGCCCACGGGTGGTCGGGGGCTGCCTGCAGCGCGAAGTCGAGGGCGATTTCCAGGCCCAGCTCGTTGGCGTGGTCCATCATGTCCAAGAACTCGTCCTCGCCGCCTAAGTTCGGGTCGAAGGCGTCGTGGCCGCCGCGCTTGGAGCCGATCGCCCACGGCGAGCCGACGTCGCCGTCTTCGGGGGTCAGCGTGTTGTTGCGGCCCTTGCGGTTGACCTCGCCGATGGGGTGGATCGGCGGGAAGTACACGGTGTCGAAGCCCATGTCGGCCACGCGCTGCAGCTGCGCCGCGGTGGTTTCCCACGTGCCGTGGACGGGGTTGCCCATCGCGTCCACGCCGCCGGTGGAGCGGGGGAACAGCTCGTACCAGGAATTCACCAGCGCCTCGCGGCGCTCCACCAGGATATCGGCCACGGGTCCGCGTGTGACAAGCTCGCGCAGCGGGTACTCGGCCAACACGTCGCGCACTTCCTGCGAGACGCAGGGCGCGATGCGGTCGGCGAGCGGCAGCGTGTCGTCGAGAAGCAATGTGCGCGCGTTCTCCAGCACCTGCGGCGAGGGGGTCTGGGCGATGGCCGCGGCGAACAGGTCCGCGCCGTGGGCGATGTCGTTGGCGAGCTCCTTTTCCGACTGGCCGGCAGCGAGCTTCTTCTCCACCGCATTGCGCCACGTGGCCATCACGTCGCTCCACGCGTCCACCCGGTAGCGCCACAGCCCCTTTTCGCGGGGGATGAAGATGCCGTGGACGTAATCCGGGCGGTAGACCTCCTGGTGCATCGGCACCGAGAACTGCTCGCCGGACGGAGAAACCAGCACCAGCGTCGCCGCGATGGCGTCGTGGCCCTCGCGCCACACCAGCGCCGAAATAGGCACCACCTCGCCGACCACCGCCTTCGCGGGCAGCGTGCGCCCGGAAACCTGGGGGCGCACATCGTCGATGCCAAAGCGAGCAACCATTTTTCAGACCCTCTCAACCTGCCTGCATTCCATCAGCCAGGGTAGCGCGGGCCTCCCACACACGCGGGCCGAAATAGGTAAAGATGGATGCGTGAATGCGAGTGAGGAATTGGTGACAGACCCGGACCTGCTGGTGGACATGCGCGACGTGGAGTTCATCCGCGGCGGCAACACCCTAGTGGGCCCCGTGACATGGCAGGTTGAGCTGGACGAGCGGTGGGTGGTCATCGGCCCCAACGGCGCCGGCAAGACCACCCTGATCCGCATGGCCTCCGCCCAGGAGTTCCCGTCCAAGGGCACCGTGTTCATCATCGGCGAGCGCGTCGGCGCCACCGACATGCGCGACCTGCGCGCGGCGATCGGCGTGACGTCGTCCGCGGTGGCGCAGCGCGTGCCGGACAACGAAAAGGTGGGCGACCTGGTCGTCTCCGCCGGCTACGCCATTTTGGGGCGCTGGCGCGAGGACTACGACGAGATGGACTACGACCAAGCCCTCGAGGTGCTCGAGCAGGTCGGCGCGATCCACCTGATCGACCGCACCTGGGGCACGCTGTCCGACGGCGAGAAGAAGCGCGTGCTGGTCGCGCGCGCGGTGATGACCAACCCGGAGCTTTTGATCCTGGACGAGCCGGCCGCAGGCATGGACCTGGGCGGGCGCGAGGACTTGCTGGCCTACCTGGGCGATTTGGCCATGGACCCGGATGCCCCGGCGATTGTCATGATCACCCACCACCTGGAGGAGATCCCGGCGGGCTTCACCCACGCCATGCTGCTGGACGAAGGAGAAGTAGTCGCCCAGGGGCTCATCGACGACGTGCTGACCTCCGAGAACGTCTCGCGCGCCTACCACCAGCCCATCGAGGTCACGGTGGACGAGGGCCGCTTTACTGCGCGCCGGGCTCGCGCCAAGCGCGGGGGTGCGCACCGGGCGTAAGCCTGGGGGTTTCGGCCATGCCCACGAGAAGGAATCGCACCCAGGGCGTGCTGACGCACGACGTCGGCGACACCATCGACGTCCACGAGCGCAGCGGGTTTCAAGGTGCCCGCCTGTCCGCGACGGTGATGCTGCTTCGCGACGGTGCGGACGGGCTCGAAGTGTGGATGCAGGAGCGCGTGTTATCCATGCCGAATTACCCGGGCATCACGGTCTTTCCCGGCGGCGGGGTGGATTCGCGCGATTTCCCGCCGCGCGCGTGGGACGACGGCGAGCTGTGGCTCGGCCGCTCCGCCATTTCCCTGGCCCGCCAGCTGGGCGTGACCAAGTACAAGGCGCACGCGCTGCTGTTCGCGGCGGTGCGCGAGCTGTTCGAGGAAACAGGCACGTTGCTCGCAGTTGATGACGACGGCGTGCTGCTCGACGACGCACGCCCCTTCCACGACCACCGCCTGAAGCTGGAGTCGCACGAGCTTTCGCTTACCGACGTGCTCCGCGAGTCCAACCTCAACGTCTGCGCCGACCTCCTGAAACCGCTCGCGAGGTGGGTGGGCAAGTCTGAAAGCGGCAACTGGTTCGACACCTTCACCTTCGTCGCCGCCAACCCGGAGGGCCAGGAGCCGGATTCCAACACCGAGGAGGCGGACGACGCCAACTGGTTTCCGCCGCAACTGATCTTGGAGGGGTGGCGCCACGGCTTGGTGCGCCTGGCACCGTCGACGTGGGCGCAGCTGAACGAGGTGGCGCGCTTCGAGGACGCGGAAGAGGCGCTGGCCGCCGCCTGGCGCGCCGACCTGTCGCCGGTGGTGGGCGACCCGGTGGACGACCTGCGCTACCACGACTTCTTCTCGTTCACGCCCATCGACAGGATTGGACGCCGCGGTGGGATTTAGCGTTGCGGAAGCTCGCTTTCTAGCGGCGCACGCCAGGGAGATCGCGGACGTTGCGCCGGAGGTGGCGCTGACCAAGCAGTCCGTGTTTGCGGACCGCGCGGTACTCGATGCCCGCTTCGGCGAGTACGCCCGCGCTGTCAGCGTTCTCATCTCCTCCCAGCGCGCGGCGGCGGGGAAGTTCCCGGAGGATTGGCTCACCGACGCCGACGCGGTGCAGCAGGCCACCCCGGCGCGCGTGGCGCGCGTGCGGTCGCAGCGGATCGCGGCGGCAGGGGTGGAGTTCGTCCACGACGTGACCTGCTCGGTGGGCTCGGAGGCACCGGCCTTTTGTGATGCTGGCGTAACGTGGCTCGGCTCCGACCTGGACGCCGCCCGCCTGGTCATGGCCCGCCACAACCTTGGGCCGGACGCCTGGCTGGCCCGCGCCGACGCGCTTACGCCGGTGAGCAAGGGCGGGGCAGTGGTGGCCGATCCCGCGCGCCGCGCCGGCGGCAAGCGCATCACCGACCCGGCGAAGCTGTTGCCGCCGCTGCCGGACCTGCTGGCCGCGCACACGGGCCGCGAGATGGCGGTCAAGTGCGCGCCGGGCATCGATTACTCCGAGTGGGACGGCCTGGTCAGCGTGGTCTCCGTGGATGGGGGAGTCAAGGAGGCCTGCCTGTACACGCCGGGGTTGGCGGGCGGAGCACGTCGAGAGGCAGTTGTGCTGCGGGACTTCGAGGAGCGCGTCACCGACGCCGAGCCGGACGAGGTGGAGGTCACCGCGCCTCGCAGGTGGATCATCGAGCCGGACGGGGCGGTGGTGCGCGCCGGGCTGGTTCGGCAGTGGGCCGCGCGCCACGGCCTGAGCATGCTGGACGAGCACATCGCCTACACCACGGGAAATGCGATCCCGGAGGGTTACAGCGGCTTCGAGTTCATCGAGGCGGTGCCGCTGCGCGCGCTGAAGAAGACGCTTGCCGGCCACGGCGCGGGCAGCGCGGAGATCCTCGTGCGCGGGGTGGACGTGGACCCGGACCAGCTGCGCAAGAAGCTCAAGCTGCGCGGGGACAGGCAGATGGGCGTGGTGATCGCGCGCATCGGCGACGACGCGGTGGCGCATGTGTGCGGCGCGCGCGTGCACGCCTAACCTTTGGGGCATGGTCTACCTCGATCACGCAGCCACCACTCCCATGCGCCAAAGCGCCATCGACGCGTGGGTGGAGCACGCCGGCGCCCTCAACGCCGGCAGCCAGCACGCCGCCGGGCGGAAGGCCAACGCGGTGCTCGCCGACGCCCGTGAGCGCATCGCAGCGGCACTTGGCGCGGACCCGGTGGAGGTGGTGTTCACCGGATCCGGCACCGAGGCGAACAACATCGGGGTGCGCGGGCTTCACGACGCTTCCGGCGGCGGGCGTGTCGTGTCCACCCCGATCGAGCACCCGGCGGTGCTCGAGGTGGTCAAGTCTCTGGGGCAGACTGAGTGGCTGCCAGTAGGGCGAGACGGCGTGGTCTCGGACCTTTCAGCGTTGGATAGCCCGGCCGCTGTGGCAGCGGTGATGTGGGCGAACAACGAAACCGGCGCGATCCAGCCGGTGCGCGAGGTGGTTGCGCGGGCCGAGGTCGCGGGCACCCCGGTGCACGTGGACGCGGTGCAGGCGGTCGGGCACATTCCGGTGCACTTCCACGAGCTCGGCGCGGCCACGCTTGCGGCCAGCGCGCACAAGTTCGGCGGCCCGCGGGGGACCGGCATCTTGTTGGCCCGGCGCTCGCCGGCGCCGAAACCGGTGATCTTGGGCGGCGGGCAGGAGCGCGGCATCCGCTCCGGCACGGTGGACGTGGCCTCGGCCGCGGCAACGGCGGCGGCGCTGGAGGAGGCTGTGGCCGAAATGGGGCAGGAGCAACAGCGGATCGCAGGCCTGCGCGATGCGGTGATTGCTGGGGTGAAAGAGGTGGTGCCGGAGGTGATCGTCGCAAAGCATGAGCCCTTTCTTCCGGGGCACGCGCACTTCATGTTCCCCGGCGCAAACGCGGACGCGCTGATCATGCTGCTGGACGCGCAAGGCATCCAGGTTTCGGCCGGGTCGGCGTGCGCCAGCGGTGTGCTGCGGATGAGCCACGTGCTGGAGGCGATGGGGTTCACCGAGCGCGAGGCGATGGGCGCGCTGCGCGTGACTGTGGGGCGGACGAACACGCGCGAGGACGTCGATGCGTTTCTTGCCGCGATCCCGGAGGTGGTGGAGCAGGCGCGGGCCGCCGGCGCGCTGTAACTTGCGTGTCGTGTGTGGTGCGTGTGACTCGAGTGGTTTAGTGTGTCGGGCATGCAGATTACTCGCCGCATCCGTACCGCAGCCGCCGCCGTGACCGCGCTCGCCGTGGGCTTGAGCGTGATCAACCCGGTGACCGGGCCCGCAGACGCCCAGTCCATCCCGGGCGTGGTCTCCGGCGTGGACGTCGCGGGCCACCAGCGCCCGGGCGGCGCCGCGATTGACTGGCGCTCTGTGGGCACCGTCGGCGGCCAGGACTTCGCCTACGTGAAGGCCTCCGAGGGCGACGGCTGGAAGAACGACTTCTACGACGAAGACGCCAAGGCCGCGACAGACGCCGGGCTGAAGGTGGGCGCCTACCACTACGCGCGCCCGGCAGAGGACCCGGTGGCGCAGGCGCGCTACTTCGCCTCCGTGGTCAACGACGGCCCGGCGACCCAGCTTCCGCCCGTGCTGGACCTCGAGGTCGACGAAGGCTTGGGCCCGGTGCAGCTGGCGGGCTGGACGCAGGCGTTCCTCTCTGAGCTGGAGGCGCGCACAGGCAAGCGCCCGATGATCTACACCTACCGCTACTTCTGGTACGAGCGCATGAACGACACCCGCGCCTTCACCTCGTACCCGCTGTGGCTGGCGGCTTACCAGAACCGTCCGCCGGCCCCGGTCGGCGGCTGGGACAAGCTTTCCTTCTGGCAACGCAGTGATTCCGGCCGAGTGGTAGGCATCAACACGCCGGTGGACATGAACATCTTCAACGGCAACGCCGCGCAGCTGGGCCAGTTCGCGGCCGGCGACCTGCGCGCAGGCGGGGGCGTGCTGGAACAGTTCCAGGCGCCGGATTCCGGCGAGCTGACGGTGCTCGAGCAAGACAGCACCAAGCTCGTCGTGGCCATTCTCGCGCTCGCCGCGGGCGGTCTGGGGGCGCAGCAGCTTATCGACGCCGCCCGTCTCGCCGGCTTCGACCCGACCGACGCAGACAACATCGCCAACCTCGTCCGCGCGCTCGCGGGCCAGGGCGAGCTGCCGATTGAGGATCTGCAGAAGATGATGGTCGGCGACTACCAGATCGGCGACCTGCTCATCCTGCTGGACAACGCCGCGAAGGAAGCGAACAAGGGCTAAAGGCCGAGCGCACCCAGGATTGATTCCGTCTGCTGCGGCAGGCGATTGTGCGCGACTCCGTGCACTTCCACCACGCGGCCCAGACGCGATGACGCGGCCGGCACCACCCGGTCCGCGTCGGAGGTAATCGAGACGACCTTCACACCTTCCGGGATCTGAGGTGCGGTGTCGTGCTGGTCCAGCTGCGTGAACGATTCTCCGAGTACGCGGCGGACCAGCCATTTCGGACGCCAGCCGGTGTCGGTGCCGCGCCAGGACGCGCCAAGGCCGACAAGCGTGTGCACGCGCTCGCGCACTCCGGGCACCGCAAGGGCGCGCAGCCCGACCAGGCCGCCGTAGGAGTGGCCGACGATGTCGACCCGTGTCGTGTCTTCTGGCAGGGACATGACGAGTGCGGCGATTTCGGCGGAGCAGACGTCGAGAAGCTGGGTGCCCCGGCGCCCGTACGACGGGGCGGAAAGCCCCACGCCTCGGACGGCCAATTCGTCCGCGAGTGCGCGGAACACGTACGGCTGGCCGAGCGTGCCGTGAAGCGCGACCACGATGTGGGGCTGGGAGGTTGCTGTGGAGGGGTCGGGAAGACACCTCGGGATGTAGGACGCGAGCGCCATAGGGAGTAAACCTACTCACCGTGGAAGCAATTCGATCGATCCCGGTGGTCGGCCACGACGCCGCCGTGGTGATCTTCGCCCTGCTCGGACTCGCCGCCTTTGCAGTGCTGGCCCTGCTGGGGCTCCGCCGCCGAACGCTGTGGGCGGTGCTGGCAACCGTTGTGGTGATGGGTGCGGTAGTCTTCGCGCTTTCGGTGTGGCCGAAGCCGTTCCCCGACGGCATCCCGGCGCCCGTTTATGCGAGCTGGGCAGTCGGCGTGTTTGCGTTGGCGGCGCTAATCTTCGGGCGGCGGCGGGGGCTGTTGGCGTGCGTGGCGGTGCCCGCAGTGCTGCTGGCGTACCTGGGCACGAACACGCAGTACCAGCAGTACCCAACGGTCGGTGCATTCCACCCGGTGCCGGTGACCGTGAACATGACGCTCGAGCAGTTCCAGCAGGCCACTGCGGCGCCGCAGCTGCACGGGCGCGAAGTGGGAGCGCTCGTGACGGTGCCGGCGGCACCGTTCCGCGACTTAGTGGCATACATCCCTCCCGCCTACTGGCACGGTGCGAACCTGCCGGTGCTGATGCTGCTCTCCGGCAGCCCGGGTTCGCCGGCCGGATGGTTTTCCGACGGCCAAGCCGCACAAGCGGCGGACGACTTCCAGCAGGACCACGACGGGAAGGCACCGATTATTGTCAGCGCCGACGGCACCGGCTCCACCGCCGGCAACCCCGCATGCGTCGACGGGCCAGACGTGCAGATGCAGACTTACCTCGCCCACGACGTGCCAGAGCTGGTAAAGCAGTCGTTCCGCGTGGAGCCGGACCAGTCCAAGTGGACCGTCGGCGGGCTCAGCTACGGCGGCACGTGCGCGTTACAGATCGCCACCAACAACCCGCAGGCCTTCGGCTCGTTTCTCGACTTTTCCGGCGAGCCCGAGCCGTCCGTAGGCAGCCACCAAAAAACCGTGGACCAGCTCTTCGGCGGAGATGAAGACGCGTTCCGGGCGGTGAACCCGTCCACGCTGCTCATCCGTGCGACGGGGACGCAGAAGTACGCGGGAATCCATGGCCGGTTCGTTGCGGGTGAGAGTGATCCTATGAGCCGCACCGCGCTGCCGCACCTGAATACGCTTGCGCGCGCCGCGGGAATGGACACGACGTACACCGCTCTGCCTGGCGGCCACAGCTACCAAGTCTGGCGTGTTGCGCTGCAGGAGAACCTTGACTTCGTGGCGCAGCGAGGAGGCATCCTATGACCATTGTCCGCACGATCCCGCTCACGCTCGCCCTTGTCGTGGTCCTGTGGGCCTGCTTCCCCCTCCGCGCTCAGCTCGGCTACGACCTGCCCGCTGACGCGCACCTGTGGCACCTGCTCACCTGCGGATTGACGGGGAGCAACCTCGCCGCAGCCGTCTATGCCACGTTGGCCGCGCTGCTGTTTGCCGCACCGGCGGAGCGGGCGCTCGGCTCCCGTGCATTTGCCGTTGCCGCGGTCGCTTCCCAATCTGTGGTTATGCCGCTCGCCTGCGTGACGGGGGCAATCGTGGAGCGTGCGGGATTCAACAGGTGGGGCACCGACCTGGTCAACGAGGTGTACTGCACTCCGCTGGCCTGGATGATCGGCCCGCTCGCATTCGCCACGGCGCGCATGGGCGTGCTGTGGCGGCGGCGCATGCGGCTTGTGCTCGCCGGCCTCACAGGCACGCTCGTGCTGTATTCGGGCACGCTTTCGGACGTCGTCGCGCTCACCGCCGTCGTCGTTGGCGTAGTCGCCGGGGAAGTAGTGTGGGGCCACTCGAGGCCAACGTGCAGCGCGTCACTGCGCGAATCCCGAGTGCTCGTCGCTACCGGCTTTGTCGCAGTCTCCGTTGGGCCAGTGCTCACCGCGCTTAACCCGGCCGCGCAGGGGCCGTTCGCCGCGGAAAGCCTGCTCATGTGGGAGCCCGCTGTTGACGCGGAGGACGTGCGCAAACTGTGCGGGGACCCTACCGCCGCTTCGTGCGTGGAGGCGATGTCGATCAACCAACTCCACGGGATTGCGCCGCTGCTGCTCAACGTCGTGCCGGTGGCGCTCGCCCTTGTTGTGGCGCTCGGGCTCGTCCGCGGCCGCAGGCTAGCGTGGTGGGGAGCCATGGCGTTGAGCGTGGCGTCGCTCGCAGTGGTGGTCGGGCAAGTCGCAGGTAGGGAGAGCGACGTTGTCAGCGCGGCGAACAGCGCCTTGGTCGTGCTTCCGTGGGTGGCGTCGATCGTCGTACTTGTGGCAACACGGGGGAAGTTCACCGTGGCGTCGGACTGGAGGCGTGCCGTGCGCCCGCTGGCAGTCGCGCTGACCGCGACGGCCGCTGCATGGGTCGCGGGGTCGCTGCTGCTCGCGGACGGGTTCGTGGGGGAGGCTAACCTGCGCAACACGCTGTTCGAGCTGCCGTTGCGGTACTTGCCGCCCGCAGTGGCCGTCGAGCTGCCGCACCGCATGTTCCCGCACACTGCCGGCGCGTGGATGCTCTACGAGTGGGTCGGGGTGGTGTTCTGGTGCGTGGCGCTGTGGGCCCTGTTCCGTGTGCTGTCGTCGGCGCCGTCGCCGGCGGCGGAAGCCGACCGTGCTCGGGCGCGCGAAATGCTTGTCCACGGCACCGGAGACCACCTCGCTTGGATGGGGCTGTGGGACGGCAACCGTTACTTCTTCGCCGGCGATGCCGGTTACGTGGCGTACCGCGTCTCCCACAATGTCGCGGTGACGGTCGGCTCGCCGGTGGTCTCTGGAAGTAATCAGGCTGAGGTGGCGGGCGAGTTCGAGCAATTTGCCGCCTCTCAGGGGTGGCGCGTGGCCTGGTACTCCGTCCCAGAGGACTTCGCGCGGCCCGGGTTCCGCACCGTCCACGTGGCGGAGGAGTCGCTGCTGTACACTGACAACCTCGAGTTCAAGGGCAAGAAGTTCCAGAACATCCGCACTGCCAGAAACCGTGCCAACAAAGAAGGGGTACGGGCTGTGTGGACTACGTGGGCGGACTGCGGGCTGGAATTGCGCGAAAAGATTGCCGCGCTGTCGGAGCAGTGGGTCGCGGATAAGGCGCTGCCTGAGATGGGATTCACACTCGGCGGCCTGGAGGAGCTTCGGGATCTGGACACCAAATTGTTGCTCGCCGTAGACGATTCCGGCCACCTGCACGGTGTGACCAGCTGGCTCCCCGTGTACGAACACGGCGCGGTGGCCGGGTACACGCTGGATTTCATGCGGCGCGACGCGGGCGGATTCCGCCCCGTGATCGAATTTCTCCTCGCGGAGGCGGCGGTGGTCGCAGGCGGCGAAGGACTGGGTTGGGTGTCGTTGTCCGGTGCGCCGCTTGCGCGTACAGACGAGCCTTCGGCGTTCCTCGATATCCTCCTGGACAAGACGGGCGCGACCATCGAGCCGCTCTACGGCTTCCGTTCTTTGGCCGCGTCGAAGCACAAGTTCCACCCGACGCACACCAGCTGGAACCTCGCCTACGACGACGAGCTCGCTCTCGCCTCCATCGGGCTGGCGGTGGTGAACTGTTACCTGCCGGACATGAAAACCGCCGACGTGGCGGCGGTGGTCAGGGAGTTTCTGAAGCGGCGGGATCGTGCCGCGGTGTCGTCGCCAGGCGGCGGCACCACTCCTCGTCCTTGAACTGCGCCGGCACCCCGCCCTTGAGCAGGTTGCGGGTGAGCGTATCGCTCGCCTCGAGCGGTGACCCCGCGCCGATGAGGACGATGTTGCCGTAGCGGCGGCCCTTGAGCATCGGTGGGTCCGCAATCGCCGCGACGTGCGGAAACACCTCCAACATCCCCGCAAGCTCCTCCTTGGCTTCCTTGAGGTCCGCGTGCGAGCCGCAGTTGGCCACGTAGAAGCCGCATTCGCTTAACGACGTCCACGCCGCTGCGTAAAACTCCACCGTCGTAAGGTTGCGCGGCGTGGTGGCGGAGGTAAACACGTCGCGGATGATCACGTCGCGGGTCGCCGGCTTGAACGCGTCGGTGACCTCGCGGGCGTCGCCGACGCGGATTTTCACGGTGGGGGACCGGGGGACGTCGAAAAGCTCGCGCGCAAGAACGGCGAGCTCCGAATCGATCTCGACGACCGTGCTGCGCGAGCCGGGCCACGCGGCGGCGAAGTAGCGGGCGAGGGGGCACGCGCCGCCACCGAGATGCGTCAGGCGCGACTTGGCCCGCTTTGTCTCCGGGTAGGCGGAGTCGAGGAAGTCCGCCATCCAGCGCATGTACTCGAAATCCAGCCGGGTCGGCTCGCCCGGGACGATGTGGGAGCTGGGCACGCCGTTGACCAGCAGCACCATGGAGCCGTCGGGTTCGTGCAGGACTTCGGCGACGCCGGTGTCGATCTCGTGAAACTCACTTTTGGCAGCCATGGCAGGTGAGAGTACTAGAGGCGCGCGTGAGACTAACCCGGTGCGGTAGGCAAAAAGCGCCGGGTGCACCCGGTCGCGCGACTGCGTTTTAGCCAGCACCCGCCCCACTTGCGTCTTCACTGTGGGCCGGCGACCGTGCGGATCGTGTTCAAGAGCGCCAGGACGATGGTGCCGACGTGGGCGCTTTCCGCTACTGGCCGCCTCGTCGTACTGCGGTATGACGCTGGTGAGAATGCAAGTTGAACCTTGAAAATCAAGGTCTTGCGCTACGATCGCTAGTACTGATCCAGGGGATCGATGTCTAAGGTATCTACGCGGAAGGAGGGGCAAATGTCGACTCCGGTTACCAGGATGCTCTCGAACGACGAGATCATCCAGGAATTGGCCAACATCGAAGAAGAGATGCAACCGTACAACGTCGATGTCTTGCGTCGGCTTCGCGAGGCCGGTGCCCTGAAGTTCGAAGAAGAACGCCTGTTAGAACGTCACGAAGCGTTGTCGTGGATGCTCAACGGGTAGATGTCTTGTCTGAGCACGCCTGGATAGAACATGCAACGACGTTCGTTGGTGAAATACAGGATCTGCTCGAAAACACATTAGTAGGTACCACCACGCTAGAGACTTTCGAAACCTCCAAAGAGACCTTTCGCTCATGGTTCAAAATCTCGAAGGAACTCGCCATAGGTAGATCGGGAAGCAACCGTTTACACCTAGCTGTCGACTTCCGGCTGCGGCCAAGCAATTCCAGGAGTGGGGTTGCGGTTGAAAAAAGCTCGATAAAGGTCGAATTCAAGGCGACACAACGTTTCGTACCAATTGTTCGCTTCGAGTTCGACCGCGAAGCCAGAAACAAACCCTCGAGCCATTTTCAGTTTCACGCGGAATCCGTACCGTTGGGGTTACTCCTAGCAAGAAGCGGCCGCTACGAGACTGCGGCGCAGCAGCAGAATATTCACTTTCCCCTCGGTGACTCGCAGTTCCGCGTCACGGTGGAGGATGTTGTGGAGTTAGTTGTTAGAGAATTCGATGCACAACCAATGCCGGGGTGGGAGGAACGCGTGGAGGAGGGGCGTAGACGATTCATTGAAATGCAAACTGAGGCAGTTATCCGGCGGGACCCCGCAAAGGCAGTTGAGGTATTACGCTCCGCCGGATGTTATGTGCAGCCTCCATCGGAGTGGACCGACGTTTCACCTCTCGCTGAGTAGGGACACGCAACAGACGCACGAGTCCTCCCACGGCTGTCTAGGACTTCACCATTCGCGCGATTGCGGCGGACGCCTCTTCGATCTTGGCGTCGGCTTCCTGCCCGTCGCTGATCGCATTGGCAACACAGTGCTTCAAGTGGTCGTCCAGCAAACCCAGTGCTACGCCCTTCAGCGCCGCGTTGACCGCACTGATCTGGGTGAGGATGTCAATGCAGTAGGCGTTTTCGTCGATCATGCGGTGGATACCGCGGGTTTGCCCCTCGATTCGTTTGAGCCGGGCGAGGTAGCGGTCTTTATCGCTGATGTAGCCGTGGTCGTTCATCATGGGCCTCCTGAGTGGTGTGGACGGTGTCGGGTCACTTGGACCGGTTAAGCATCCGGTCGGTGCTGCTCTGCGGGGTGAGGTCGAGGCGGCGGAGCAGCTGCGCATTGAGGGCGACGACGACGGTCGAGGCCGACATCAGAATTGCGCCGACGCTCATCGGCATCACGAACCCGATTGGGGCGAGGATACCGGCAGCCAGCGGAACGGACAGCAGGTTGTAGCCGGCCGCCCACCACAGGTTCTGCTTCATCTTCCGGTAGGTCGCACGGGAGAGCTCGATGACCGAGAGCACCGATCGCGGGTCGGAGCTTGCCAGGACGACGCCCGCCGAGCCGATGGCCACGTCTGTGCCGGCACCGATCGCGATGCCGACATCGGCCTGGGCCAGCGCGGGGGCGTCGTTGACGCCGTCGCCTACCATGGCGACCTTGTGGCCCTCGCCTTGCAGTTCCTTGACTTTCGCGGCCTTGTGCTCGGGACGCACACCCGCGAAGACCCGGTCAATGCCCAGATCCTTGGCTACGGTGTCCGCGACGGCCTGCGCGTCGCCGGTGATCATGACGACCTGGGCGCCCGCAGAGTGCAGTGCGTCGACGGCGTCGCGGGACTCGGGGCGGATCTCGTCGGCAAGCCGGAGTGCTCCGATCACTTCGCCGTCGGCGAGGACGTGGAGAATGATCGCGCCCTCCTTTCGCCACTCGTCTGCGATGGGGAGCTCTTCGGCGGAATGCTTCTCAAGCAGGTAGGGGCCGCCGACCTCGATTACCTCACCGTCAACAGTTGCCTTCACGCCCACGGCTGGCGACGAGGAGAAGTCGCTGGCACTCGGCACAGCCACGTCACGGGTCTCCACCGCACCGGTGATGGCGCGAGCGAGTGGGTGCTCACTGTCCGCCTCGGCGGCCGCTGCCAGCGCGAGCACGTCTGCTTCCTCATATCCGCTGATGGTGTCGATCGCGGTGACGGTGGGTTCGCCTTTGGTGAGGGTGCCGGTCTTGTCGAACAACACGGCGTCGACGGTGCGCATGGATTCGAGAGCGAGTCGATCCTTGATCAGTACCCCACCGCGGGCGGCGCGCTCAGTCGCAATCGAGACGACCAGCGGGATTGCGAGACCTAGGGCGTGAGGGCAGGCGATGACGAGCACCGTAATGGTGCGCACTACGGCGTCGTTTGGCATGCCGACGACGGTCCAGACCACGGCGGTCAGAATGGCGGCGCCGAGGGTGAACCAGAACAACCACGCGGCGGCCTTGTCTGCGAGGCGCTGCGCCCGCGATGACGATTCTTGCGCATCGGTGACGAGCTTTTGAATGCCGGCCAACGCGGTGTCGCCACCCGTGGCTGTGACCTCGATGCGCAGACCCGAGTCTGTCGCGATGGTGCCAGCGACCACGTGCTCGCCTTCACCGCGGCGCACCGTTTTCGACTCACCGGTGACCATCGACTCGTCCATGCTGGCGCTGCCGTCGACGATTATGCCGTCGGCAGGCACGGACGCGCCGGGCCGCACGATCACGACATCGCCGACCTCAAGATCCGCCGGGGTGACCTTCACCACTTCGTCGCCGTCGATCTTCTCGGCCTCGTCGGGCAGAAGTGCGGCGAGCGAATCCAGGGCCGAGGTGGTCTGGGCGAGGGAGCGCATCTCGATCCAGTGCCCCAGCAGCATGATGACCACCAGCAGCGCCAGTTCCCACCAGAAATTCAGCTCGCGGTCCAGCAAGTTCAGGCTCGCACCCCAGGAGGAGACGAAGGCGACCGTGATCGCCAGGGCGATCAGCAGCATCATGCCGGGTTTGCGGGAGCGGATCTCGGAGACAGCACCCGTCAAGAACGGGCGACCTCCCCAGAAGTAAATGACCGTGCCCAAGAGCGGCGAGATCCAGCGGGTCCATTCCGCGTCAGGCAGCTGGTAGCCGATGAGGTGGGCGAAGGTTTCGTTAAATCCGACGACCGGGATCGCGAGAACCAGCATGATCCAGAAGAGCCTGCGGAACTGGGCTACGTGATCGCCGTGGCCTGCGTGGCCTGCGTGGCCTGCGTGGCCCGAGTGTCCATGGCCTCCATGTTCTCCGTGGCCCGCGTGCGCTGTGTGGTTGTGGCCGGCATGGCCTTCGTGGTTGCTGTGTTCGTGATAGCTGGCGTGCCCACCGGGTTCGGTGCCGGAGTGGGCGTGCCTGTCGTTCATGGTTCTGTCCTTTCGTAGCAGTTCATGGTTGTGATCGGTTCGTACATGCCGGGGCGTAACGCGACGGCCGTCTTCCATCTTAGTACCCCAGGGGGGTATTTGTCGAGGGGGGCGTTTCCATGCGATCAGTCGGACGTTTCACCTTTCGTCTTCACGGGACTACACTGCGCCGACATGCGAGTACTGGCAGCCATGAGCGGGGGAGTGGACTCCTCTGTCGCTGCTGCGCGCCTGGTGGAGGCGGGCCACGACGTTGTCGGCGTGCACCTTGCACTGAGCAAGGACGCGCAGCAGACGCGCGAGTCTGCCCGCGGCTGCTGTTCCCTGGAGGACTCCGCGGACGCGCGCCGCGTGTGCGACCACCTGGGCATCCCGTTTTACGTGTGGGACTTCTCCGACCGCTTCAAAGAAGAGGTCATCGACAACTTCGTGTGGTCCTACGAACACGGCGAGACCCCCAACCCGTGCCTGCGCTGCAACGAGAAGATCAAGTTCGCGGCGTTGCTGGACCGCGCGGTGACCCTGGGCTTCGACGCGATCGCCACCGGGCATTACGCAATTATCGATGACCAAGGCAACCTCCGTCGCTCCACCGACCCGAAGAAAGACCAGTCCTACGTACTCGGTGTGCTCACGCGCGACGAGCTGGACCGCTGCATCTTCCCTGTAGGGGATACTGAAAAGCCGCAGATCCGCGAGGAGGCGGCCCGCCACGGGTTCGCCACTGCGTCCAAGCCGGATTCCTACGACATCTGCTTCATCCCCGACGGCAACACCCAGGCGTTTCTGGGCCGCTCGATCGGCATGCGCCCCGGCATGATCAAAGACACCGAGGGCCACGAGTTGAAAGAGCACGACGGCGCGTTCCAGTACACGATCGGCCAGCGCAAGGGACTGAACATCCGCGTGCCTGCGGAAGGCGGCAAGCCGCGCTACGTCACCGACGTGGACACCGCCACCGGCACGGTCACCGTCGGTCCGCGGGAGGCGTTGAAGGTCCACGAGATCACCGCCGACCGCCTGAAGGTGCTGCACCCGGCGATGGAGGGCGAGTTTGAGGCCAACGTGCAGATCCGCGCCCACGGCGGAGTCGTGCCCTGCACTGCCCGCATCGACGGCGATCAGATGACGCTCGCCCTGCACGAGCCGCTCGAGGGTGTGGCCCGCGGCCAGGCGGCGGTGCTTTACCTGCCGGACCTGGACGGTTTGGGCGACATCGTGCTCGGCTCCGGCACCATCTGCGCCACTGCGTAACATCAGCGCCGTGACAATACTTCCTCCCACAGCGCTCGGCCTCGGGCCGCTTCCCGGCACCGACCTCGCGGAAGCCGCGGACGTGGTGCTCTCCGAGTCGCCCCTGCCGCACATCCCGCAGCTGCCGGACCGCGGCGTCGGCTCGGATCTGATCGGCCGCACCGCCGCGATGCTGGAAATCCCTGTGGCGCGCGGGCCCCGCGGTTGGCGCGTGGCGGCCCGGAAACGCGCGGATGCCGACCGCATGGAGCGCGACCTCGACCACCTCGAGGAGCTCTGGCACGGCAAGGTAGACACCGTGAAGGTGCAGCTCGCGGGCCCGTTCACGCTCGCCGCCGAGATCGAGATGGCCAACGGCCACCGCATGATCACCGACGCGGGCGCGCTTCGCGACCTCACGGACGCGCTGTTGGAGGTGTGCGTGGGGCACCGGAGGGACGTCGAGAAGCGATTTGGCGCAAGCGTCTTGCAGTTGGACGAGCCACGCCTGCCCGAGGTCGTCGCCGGCACGCTGCAAGGCGCGACCGACTTCGAGACCATCCGCGCGATCCCTGAGCCGGAGGAGACGCTCGCGCGCTTCGGCGAGCATCTGCTGCATACGCCCAAGCTTCTCGACGTTCCGTGGCTGACCTGCGACCCACGCCACGCCGACAAGGATGCGCTGGCCCGGCTGCTGGACGCTGGCACACGCATCGCGATTCCGGTAATGGCCCCGCGCGAGCTGTACAACCTCTTCGACGAGCTGCAGATCGACCCGGCCACCACGACCGTGGACGTCTACGCTGAGCCGGCCGCCACGCTGGTGGCAACCGCGGCGAACTACCGGGCGGCCAGGGAGATGGCCGAGGCACTTACAGTGGAAGTATGAGTACGTCGCTGCATTGGGACAAGAAGAAGGCCGACATCTCGTTGGGGATCGTCTTTGGCGTGATGTTCTTCGTGGTCTTCGGTCTCGTGATGGACGACATGTTGTTAGGCACCGGGATCGGCATCGCGTTCTTCGCCGCGTTTGGGCTTTTGTCGGACAAGCGCGAGGCCGATTTTGACGGGCAGACGCTGCGCCTGGTGGAGAAGAAAGAGACCACAGAGCTGGACGCCGCCAGCATCGCCGACGTGATTATCAGCGAGTCGGGCGCAATGGTGGTGAAGACGAAGTCGGGGGAGACGTACTCGGTCGAATCCGAGGGCGACAACCGGGGTCTGCACGACTTCGCTGAGAAGCTGCGCGCGGAGCTGGCTCTGAGCTAGCCCAGCATGGGCCAGCCGGGCAGCACGTTCGAGGCGTCGCGGCCCTGGGACTCGAAGTAACGCTTGCGGTCCTCCTGCAGCGTGAAGTACTGCACCGCCTGGTACTCCATGAGCTCGCCGGTGTCCATCTGGGCAAGATCCGGGTAGAGCTTGCGCACCTGCATCCACGCAACGCGCGCGGCGGCGAACGCGTCGGCGGTGGCCTCGTGCGCGTTGTCCAGCCGCACGCCGTAGTGCTCGCACATCGACGTCAGGTTGCGCGGGCCTTTGCGGTAGCGGTCCTTGGCGCGGTCGATGAGCAGGGGGTCGAACACCGGGCCGGTGACCGTAAAGTCGCCGGTGAGCTGGCGCAGCACCGTCAAGTCGTATGGAGCGTTGAACACCACCAGCGTCAGGCCGTCCTCCCAGCCCTTCTTGATCGCCTCCACGGTCTCGCGCACCACCTCGTCGTGGTCGCGTCCCTCCGCGCGGGCCTTCTCTGTGGTGATGCCGTGCACCTTCGCGGCCTCCTCGGGGATCTCCACCCCAGGGTCGGCGAGGGTTTCGTTGGCGTCGACCACGGAGCCGTCGATACGCACGAGCGCAGAGGTGACCACACGGGCCTCGCGCGGGTTGGCGGAGGTGGTCTCCAGGTCGAAGGAGAGCATGCGGGAGGCGTCGAAAGTGGCCATGGGCGACATTGTAATGAGCGCGCCGACACGGGCAGCGGGCAAGTCATTCGCCGAGCGTGCGCACGCTGATGAACTCCGACAGAGGCACTGGGTCGCGGTACCCGGGGTTTAATCCCACCCGCGTGCCCTTCGGAGGTCAGAAAGAATGGTTGCCGTCGTTTCAGATCGTGTGTACTCAGGCGGAAGATTTCGGCCTTCGAGCTTCATCGACGCCACTGCGGCCTCACGGGAAAATTCCGTCGGGGTCGAAGTAGCAGTTGTTCGTGCTGCGGTCATGAGCTGTCCTCCTTTCCTGTAACGCATTCTAGGTGCACCAGTGCACCGATGAATAGAAACTTGTCTGGCGCAGGCAGGTGGCTGATAGTCAATTCCATGACAGAACTCAACGAATGGCAGAAGCAGATTCTCAGCGCGAAGCGCGTGGATCTCTCACACGACGTCCACGCAGGTATCCCGCGTTTCCCTGCTTTCAACCCGATGACTGAACGGACAGTCAACACGATTGAAGAACATCGCTTCTTCGCCAAGGAGTACACCCTGGCCACTCCGTACGGCACGCACATCGACGCACCTGGCCACTTTGCAGCAGGGAAGCGGCTCGTCGATGCGATTGGTGCCGACGAACTCATCCTCCCGTTGTTCGTACTGCACCTGGAAGATTCGGTTGCGCAGAATCCTGACCACGGGGTGACCGTGGAAGACATCGAAGCCTTCGAAGCCGAGCACGGTGAAATCCCAGCCGGTAGCTTCGTTGCGTTCTCGAGCAATTGGCACAAACGCTGGGATGACCCGGACGCGTTTGTAAACCACGACGACAACGGCGTGCAGCACACCCCGGGCTGGACCCTGGACGCGCTGAAGTTCCTAGTGGAGGAGCGCAACGTTTCAGCTATCGGCCACGAGACGCTGGACACGGATCCCGGTGTTGTTGCTGCCGAAACCGGCTTTTTGTACGGCGAGCTCTACGTACTCGAGCAGAACATCTACCAGGTAGAGGTCATGGCAAACCTGGACCAAGTTCCGGCCACCGGTGCCGTCATCGTCGTTGGGCCGCCGAAGATCAAGGGTGCGCCGAGCATCACCTCACGCGTGTTCGCCCTCTTCAACAACTAGGGATCCGCGCTATCTCTACACTGGCTTGCTGTGAGTGAAATTTCCGCTGATCTGCACCGTGAATGGGACGAGCTGGCCGCTGAGGTCCGCAAGCACCGGGACCTGTACTACAACGGCCAGCCGGTGATCACCGACGGCGAGTTCGACGAGCTGTTCCGCCGCCTTCAGAAGATGGAGGAGGACCACCCCGAGCTGGCGGTGCCGGACTCGCCCACGAAGGAAGTCGGCGCCCCCGCCACCGACACCGCGTTCGCGGACGTCACCCACCCCGAGCGCATGATGAGCCTGGACAACGTCTTCAACGAAGACGAGATGCGCGAGTGGCTCTCCAAGGCACCCGGCCCGTACCTCACCGAGCTGAAGATCGACGGGCTATCCATCGACCTCGTCTACGAAAACGGCGAGCTGACCCGCGCGGCCACCCGCGGCGACGGCACCATCGGCGAGGACATCACCGCCAACGCCCGTGTGATCGAGGACATCCCGCAGAAGCTCACTGGCGACGCCCCGGCGTTCCTCGAGGTCCGCGGCGAGGTGTTCATCCGCCCCGAGGACTTCCCGGAGCTCAACGAGCTGCGCCAGAAAGAAGGCGGCAAGCCGTTTGCCAACCCGCGCAACACCGCGGCTGGTGGGCTGAGGCAGAAGAACCCGGAGGACGTCAAGAAGCGAAAGCTCCGCATGATCTGCCACGGCATCGGCGCCCGCGAGGGCTTCACCCCGGAAAGCCAACACGAGGCGTACGAGAAACTCGCCGAGTGGGGACTGCCGGTCAGCGAGTACACGCGCCGGGCTGAGACCGCCGACGAGGTCATCGAGGCAGTCAAGTACTGGGGCGAGCACCGCAACGACGCCATCCACGAGATGGACGGCTTGGTGGTCAAGGTGGATTCCGTGGCCGAGCAGCGCGCGCTGGGGGCGACCTCGCGCGCGCCGCGCTGGGCCATCGCGTACAAGTACCCGCCGCAGGAGGTGACCACGAAGCTGCTCGACATCGAGGTCTCCGTTGGCCGCACCGGCCGCGCGACCCCGTTCGCGGTGCTGGAGCCGGTGTTCGTCTCCGGCTCGACGGTGTCCATGGCCACGCTGCACAACCAGCACGAGGTCAAGCGCAAGGGTGTGATGATCGGCGACACGGTGGTGGTGCGCAAGGCCGGCGAGATCATCCCGGAGGTGCTCGGGCCAGTGGCGGATCTTCGCGACGGCACCGAGCGCGAGTTCGTCTACCCCGAAAACTGCCCCGCCTGCGGCACGAAGCTCGCGCCCGCGAAGGAGGGCGACGCGGACTGGCGCTGCCCGAACACCCGCTCCTGCCCGGCGCAGCTGGCAACGCGTTTGGAGTACATCGCCTCGCGCGGCGCGTTCGACATCGAAGCCCTCGGGGAGAAGGGCGCGGTCGACCTCATCGCCTCCGGCGTGCTCGAGGACGAGGCGAAACTGTTCGATCTCACCGAGGACGACCTGAAAAAGTCCAGCGTGTACACCCGCAAGGACGGCGAGGTCAACGCGTCGGGCAAAAAGCTGCTTGCCAATCTGGAGACCGCCAAGGGCGCCGACCTCTGGCGCGTCATCGTCGCGCTGTCCATTCGCCACGTCGGCCCCACCGCGGCCCGCGCGCTTGCGTCGCGCTTCCACTCGATGCAATCGCTTATCGACGCCCCCGTGGCCGACCTCGCCGAAACCGACGGCGTGGGCGACGTGATCGCAGAGAGCTTCAAAGATTGGTTCACCGTGGACTGGCACCAAAACATCGTGGACAGCTGGGCCGCGGCAGGCGTGACCATGGAGTCCGCGGAGGAGGACCGCGCCCCGCAGACGCTGGAGGGGCTGACCATCGTCGCCACCGGCACGCTGGAGGGCTTCACCCGCGATGAAATCAAGGAAGCCATCCTGTCGCGCGGCGGCAAGGCGGCCGGCTCGGTGTCGAAGAAGACCGACTACGTGGTCGTGGGCGAAAACGCCGGTTCGAAGGCCGCGAAGGCGGAGGAGCTGGGCCGGCCCATCCTTACCGAGGCGCAGTTTGTGCAGCTGCTCGAGGGCGGCCCCGACGCGCTTGCGTAAGGCGCGCGGCGCTCAGGCCGATCAGTGCAGCCGCCCAGACGGCGAGGGCCCACCACAGCCAGATGGGGAACTGGCCGTTCCAGTTCACGCCGAATGAGAGCAACCACACCACGGCTGCGGAGATCACCGCGTTGACGAGGGCATAAGTGGGGCCCTTGGCGTTCCGCACGGCGCTGAAAGTCGCGGACGCAAGGAGCAGCAGGATCATGACGAGTGCGATCATCGGGTTTCCTCCATGAGATCGATGCCGAGCGCGTCCACCCAGGCTTCTGTGTCGCCCGCGACAAACGCGGCGCGGCTGTGGTCGGTGCGCTCGGGGTCCCAGACCAACATGGTCCGAAAACCGCCGGTGCCGCCGTTGTGGAACGTGATTTCTTCACCGTCTTCGTCGAGGCTTGCCCAGCCGTATTCGGGCACACCGTGCGAGGACACCCATTCCACGTATTTCGCCATGTCGGCAGCCGTGGAGCGGATCGCGCCAGCCGGGGCCCAGCCGTCCATGTCCCACGGGCCGGCGGGGTGCCCGTTGGCGGCCAGGCCTGTCGGTGCTTCGTCGACGGTGCCGGGCAGCGCCACGTAGGTCGACGTCATGCCGGCGGGCTCGAAGATTCGGGTACGCAGCAACTCGTCGTAGGGCACGCCGGCATGCTTGGCAAGCAGTTGGCCGAGCAGCGCGTGGCCGTAGTTCGAGTACTGCTCCTCGCCGCGGTTGTTCAGCTCGGCGGAACCGGCGGCGTCGAGAATGTCCTGCGGTGTGTCGCGCCGGTAGGGGTTACCGCCATCGCGGATGTTGGCCGCGAACATGTCCGCGAGGCTGAGGCTTTCGGTGGTGGCGAGCCCGGAGGTGTGGTTGAGCAGCTCCTCGATGGTGACATCGGCAACGGGGGCGGAGGAGACGTCGATAAGCTCCTGCACCTTGGTGTCCAGGCTGAGCTCGCCGGCGTCGATGAACTGGCGGACCAGCTCTGCGTTGAATGTCTTGGTGATCGAGCCGATTTCGAATTCGGTGTGCTCGTCGGCGCCGAGGCCGCCGAAGCGGGCCTCTCCGTCGTCATAGGTGAAGGCGGCGAGGTTGTGGTGGCCGTTTTCCGAGAAGCTTTCGAGGGCGGAGGAGATCTCGGTATCGCCAGTGTGCTCGGAGGCCACGGAAATCTCACGGGGGCCGGTGGAGAGCATCAACGCGGCGGCGAGGACGGCGGAGATTCCTCCGGTGGCAATGTTTGTAGCGCGCATCAGTGGTCCTCCCCTGCGATCACGATTGCCATGAGCGGGATGACGCGGGCCGGGGGAATCTCGAACACCCCGCCCTGCTTGCGCACCCAGCCGGCGGCCTGCAGTTCCTTCAGGTGGTGGTACGCGGTGCCGGTGGAGGAGACCAGCTCAGATTCGACCAGCTCCGTTACGCTCGCCGGTGCGGCTAAAAGGTGGCGCAGGATGGCGCCGCGGACGGGGTGCGCGAGCGCGGCGATGCGGTCCATCGCGTCGTCCCACGGTTGGTCTGCTATCCAGGCTGCGGGGCGGATCCATTCGTAGGAGTAGGTGCCGGTCGGAAGCTCCACGTCGCCTTTGAAGGTGACTGTGCCTTGGTCCGCCTCGTTGCTGGAACTGGGGCGTGAGGTGGACTCGGGCGATGGGGCCTGTTCGAGCGCGGCGACGCGCGCTTCGAGGTCAGAGAGGCGTGCTTCAATCGGTTGCATGCTTTCTAGAATTACAGAAATCTAGAAAACGTGCAACGGTTGAGGCTTTGGCTAGCGCAGCATCGCGCCTGTGATGCAGCCGAGGTCGCCGATCTCGCGGACCTCGGACGCCAGGAAATCCGGCCCGCCCACGCGGCCGACCACCAGCACCATGTCGGTGCCGTGCAGGGGAGTGATGGTGAGCGATGTGCCGAGCTGGAACCAGGACTCCGGTGCCCAGTCGTCGAAGTCGGGCTGGAGGATGCGCGCGGCCTCGACGGGCGGCATCTGCGGGGTAGATCCGTCGTCCTCCGGCGCGGCGGGGGAGGCGGCGGCACGTGTGAGCCCGTCGTCGGAGGAATGCAGCACCACGGCCCAAGAAGAGGTCACAGCACTCGGCATGACGTCGACCAGCTCGCTGAGGCGGTCCTCGACGCTGCCGGACTGCGCCGCGATTTGGGCGAGCATCTGGATCTGCCCGCGGCGGTCCACGCGTCCGGTGAACGGGCGGATGGAATCCACCTCCGCGCCGTCGACAGAAGAGACGGCGGTGATCAGGGTGTCCGCCATCACACCGGTGGGCAGGGTGACCACGATGTCGTCGGTCACAGCGCCGTCGGTGGAGGTCTCCACAATGTCCACGGAGTTGATGTCGGCGTCGACCATGCCGAACGCCTCGGCGAGCTGACCCAGGCTGCCGGGGACGTCCGGAAGGGAAACGCGGATGAGGTACGACATGGCCTTATTTATAGCAATTCGGCACACCGGCAGCGGGTGTACGGTCGAAACCGCAGCAGTCTTCTAACTAAGGAGGAGCACGATGAGCCGCACCGAAATCCCGCAGACCACACTCGCCGGCGCCGAACCCCGCGCGGTCGGAGACGCGTTGCTTCGCGACGGCGCGAAGTTGGCTCGCGACGGCAAGGAGGTCGTCGTCACGGGCAACGCTCTCGCCCGCGAAGTGGCGGAGAACCCGGAACAGTTCTCGTCGGGTGTGTCGCGATTTTTGCAGTTGCCCAACGGCCTTGACGGCGAGAAGCACACCGAGATGCGTGCGTTGATCGATCGTTACCTCGCGGCGGAGGAGGTCGATCAGCTCGCTCCGATGTTCCACAAGATCGCGCGCCAGTTGGCAGAAGGAGCGCTGTCGAACGGCAAGGTCGACGCCGTCGGCGACTTGGGCGCCCAGTATGCGGTCCGCGCGATGACCGCCTGGCTCGGATGGCCAAGCGAGCTCGACGACACCCTCATTGCGTGGGTGGCCGACAACAACGCGGCAACGCGGTCCGGCGAACTCGAGCGCACAGCGGCGGTCGCCGAGCGTTTCGACGACATCATTCGCTCCGTCGTGCAGCCCCTCCAGAACAGCCCCGACGATTCGGTCACCTCGCGCCTTGTGCACGACGACAGCCTCGGCCGCCGGCTGGAGTTCGAGGAAGTGGTCTCGGTGCTGCGCAACTGGACTGCGGGGGATTTGAGCTCGATGGCCTACTGCATCGGGGTTGTGCTCGAAGCACTGATCGAACGCCCCCAGCTCCAGGACCGCCTCGCAGGCGGCGTTTCGCAAAAGGAGTTCACTGCGATTGCCGACGAAATCCTGCGCGCCGACTCGCCGTTTGTGAGCAACCGGCGAGTGACCACGTGCCCGGTGTCGCTCGACGGGCACGATCTGCCCGAAGGCCAAAGGGTGCGCATCCACTGGACAGCGGCAAACCGCGACCCGGAAACGTTTGCAGACCCGGACGGCTTCGAACCGGAGACGAACGCCGACGAGAACCTGGTCTGGGGCGCCGGGCCGCACGCTTGCCCTGGCAAGACATTGTCGATCGTTGAGCTTCAAGCATTCACCGAGGAACTCCTCGCAGTGGCGGAGCTATCCAGCGCCGGACAAGGCGAACGGGAGGTTCACCCTGTGGGCGGCTGGGCTTCGCTGCCAGTGCGCCTCACCGCTCGCGGGTGAGCGAATTGCGTTGACGTAAGATAAGGCGCGTCATACGCAACCCACGCGATGTGGAAGGGATTGGACTGTGGCTGAGATTTCACGCGACGAGGTGTCGCGCATCGCACGCCTGGCGCGAATCGCGCTGAAGGACGAGGAACTGGACGATATCGCCCAGCAGCTGGACACGATCGTGGACGCGGTCTCGAAGGTGCAGAGTGTGGACACTGAGGGTGTCACGCCGATGAGCCACCCGCACTCCATCGACGCAGGTATGCGCGAGGACGTGGAGAAGAAGACGCTGACGCAGGCAGAGGCGCTGGACCAGGCCCCGGCCGTGGAAGACGACCGCTTCGTGGTTCCGCAGATTCTCGGAGAGGGAGACTAGAAGGAAATGACGCAGTACACGATTCCGGCCGAAGGTCTCGTCGCAAAGCCAGCGCACGAGCTCGCCGCAATGATCCAGTCCGGCGAAGTCACCTCCCGCGAGGTCACGCAAGCCTTCCTCGACCGCATCGCTGAGGTCGACGGCGATCTCGGTGCCTTCCTGCACGTCGGCGCCGAGGAGGCGCTCGCGGCTGCGGACAAGGTGGACGAGCAGGTGAAAAGCGGCGAGGAGCCGGCCTCCAAACTTGCAGGCGTGCCGCTTGCGCTGAAGGATCTGCTGGTCACCACCGACGCGCCGACAACCGCCGCGTCGAAGATGCTCGAGGGCTACATGAGCCCGTACGACGCCACCGTGGTGGCCAAGCTGCGCGCGGCGGGCATCCCGATTCTGGGCAAGACCAACCTGGACGAGTTCGCCATGGGGTCTTCGACGGAGAATTCCGCGTATAAGCAGACGAAGAACCCGCGCGACCTCGAGCGCGTGCCGGGCGGCTCCGGCGGCGGCACCGCGGCGGCGCTCGCCTCCGGCGAGGCCCCGCTGGGCATCGGCACCGACACCGGCGGTTCCATCCGCCAGCCGGCATCCCTGACCGGCACCGTGGGCGTGAAGCCGACCTACGGTGGCGTGTCGCGCTACGGCGTGATCGCCTGCGCGTCCTCGCTCGACCAGGTGGGCCCGTGCGCGAACAACGTACTGGATACCGCGCTTTTGCACGAGATCATCGGTGGCCACGACGAGTTCGACGCCACCTCCGTGGACCGCGAGGTGCCGGCGTGCGCCGACGCCGCACGCGAGGGCGCGAAGGGCGACCTCAAGGGTGTCAAGATCGGCCGCGTGAAGCAGTTCGAGCGCCCCGGCACGCAGGACGGCGTGAAGGACGCCATTGACAAGGCCTACGCGCAGCTAGAGGCGCAGGGCGCGGAGATCGTCGAGGTGGACTGCCCGAGCTTCGAAGACGTCATGGGCGCGTACTACCTGATCCAGACCTCCGAGGTCAGCTCCAACCTCGCGCGCTTCGACGGCATGCGCTACGGCCAGCGCGTCGGCGACGACGGCAGCCGCTCCGCCGAGGAAGTCATGGCCGCCACCCGCGGCGAGGGCTTCGGCGCCGAGGTCAAGCGCCGCATCATCCTGGGCACCTACGCGCTGTCCGTGGGCTACTACGACGCCTACTACCTGCAGGCGCAGCGCGTGCGCACCCTGGTGGCGCAGGACTTTGCCAAGGCATTCGAGCTTTGCGACGTCATCGCCGCCCCGGCCGCTCCCACCACCGCGTTCAAGTTGGGCGACAAGGTGGACGACCCGCTGGCGATGTACAACTTCGACCTGTTCACCCTGCCGCTGAACCTGGCCGGCCTGCCCGGCATGTCCGTGCCGGCAGGCGAGGCCTCCGACACCAACCTGCCGGTGGGCCTGCAGCTGATCGCCCCGGCGTTCGAGGACGCGCGCCTGTACCGCGTGGGTGCCGCTTTTGAAGCCGGCCGTTAACCCCTGGAATACCCTCGCAGCTTTGGCTGCGGGGTATTTTCTTGTGCTGATCGATCAGGGCTTCATGCCCGTGATCACCCCGCTGTTGCCTTTCGAGGTTTCCGGCGCGGTGTGGTTGACCAGCATCTACCTGCTGTGCACGGTCGCACCGATGCCTGCCACAGGCAAGCTTGGCGACGCCTTCGGTCAACGCCGCATCTTCCTCATCGGCCTAGCCGTCTACGTCGCGGCGCTGGTGTTCGCGGGGGCGTCGTGGTCGTTCGCTTCGCTGGTGGCTGCGCGCGGGCTGCAAGGTCTGGGCGCGGCGGTGTTCTTGCCGCAGGCGTTCGGGCTGATCCCGCGCGTGTTCGCCGGCGACAAGCAGGGCCGTGCCTTCGCCGCCTGGGGCGTGATCGGTTCTGTGGCGTCGCTGATCGGGCCTGTTGTCGGTGGGGCAGTGGCGCAGCACTTCGGCTGGCGGGCCGCATTTTTCTCCCAGGCCGGCCTCGGGGCAGCCGCCCTCGCCGCCGGATTTATCGCCCTGCCGCGTCTGCCGCGCAGCGGCGAGCGGGTGACTCTGCTGCCGGTGCTGCTGTCCTTCGGCGGGCTGGGACTGCTCGTCTACGGCATCCAGTTCGGACAGTGGCCCTCGATCCTCCTTGGCGCGCTGCTGATCGGTGTGCTGGTGCTGTCGGCCCGCAACGGCAGCGACGACGGGTTCCTGCCGGTGGAGCTCATGCTGAACCGTTCGTTTGCCCTCGGCGCGCTGGGCGTGGCCGCGATGGGGTTCACTGTCGCGTCCATGTTCATCCCGCTGATGTACTGGCTGCAAACCGTGGCTGGCGCCTCGCCGACGGCATCCGGGGCCATCACCGCGCCGATGTCCGTGTTCGCGCTCGTGCTCACCCCGGTGGCGGGATACCTGACGGACCGGCGCGACCCGGGCAAGCTCTGCGCGGCGGGCTTTAGCGTCTCCGCGGCGGGGCTGGCGCTCGCCATCGCGCTCATCCACTCCGGTGCCGGGGTGTGGTGGTTTACGGCGGTGACATCACTGCTGGGTATCGGCGGGGCGTTTGTGTGGGCACCCAACGCGGCAGTGACTATGCGCGGGATCGCCGAGCATGAGACGGGGGCGGCCTCCGGGCTCTACAACACGGCGCGCCAGGTGGGCAGCGTGCTCGGTGTCGCGCTGGTGGGCATGGTGCTCGCCTCCGGCGAGGTCGCTTCCACCGCGGGCTGGGCGCTGGCCCTGCCGCTGGTGGCCATGGCTATCGGGGCAGTGTCGTCGCTGGGGCTTCGCGGGTAGCCTGGCGGGTATGCGACTTGCCACCTTGACCTCCGGCGGCGACTGCCCCGGCCTCAACGCTGTTATCCGCGGCATCGTCCGTACCGCCAACACGGAATACGGCTCCACCGTCGTGGGCTACCGCGACGGTTGGGTGGGCCTGATGGAAGACCGCCGCGTCGACCTGTACGACGACGCCTACATGGACTCCCTGCTCCTGCGCGGTGGCACTGTGCTTGGCACCGGCCGCCTGCACCCGGACAAGTTCAAGGCGGGCCTGGACCAGATTAAGGCCAACTTGGACGATGCCGGTGTGGACGCGCTTATCGCCATCGGCGGCGAAGGCACGCTCAAGGGCGCGAAGTGGCTCTCCGACAACGGCGTTCCTGTCGTGGGCGTGCCCAAGACCATCGACAACGACGTCGCCGCGACCGACTACACCTTCGGCTTCGACACGGCTGTCTCGGTCGCCACCGACGCGATCGACCGGCTGCACACCACTGCAGAGTCCCACAACCGCATCCTCATCGTGGAGGTGATGGGACGCCACGTGGGCTGGATCGCCCTGCACGCAGGCATGGCCGGCGGCGCGCACTACACCGTGATCCCCGAGGAGCCCTTCGACATCGCGGAGATCTGCAAGGCCATGGAGCGCCGCTTCCAGATGGGGGAGAAGTACGGCATCATAGTCGTCGCCGAAGGCGCGGTGCCGAAAGAGGGCACGATGGATGCCGGGTTGGGCAAAGAGGACGAGTTCGGCCACACGACGTTCAACGGCATGGGCCAGATCATCGGCGACGAGGTGAAAAAGCGGCTCCGCTACGACGTGCGCACCACCGTGCTCGGCCACACCCAGCGCGGCGGCACTCCCACTGCTTATGACAGGGTCTTGGCCACCCGCTACGGTGTTCACGCCGCGAGAGCCGCCCACGACGGCAATTTTGGCAGCTGCGTGGCGCTGCACGGCGAGGACATCGAGCTTGTCACGCTGGAAGACGCCGTGTCCAAGCTCAAGACAGTTCCTCACCACCGGTACGTCACCGCGAAGGCAATGTTCACCTAGGTGTCTTCGCTCCCAGCAGAACCTGCCACTGTCAGACGGCCAATTTTGCGGCTGCGCGCGTAGAACCAGATACCGCCTGCGAACACAAAGATCGATGTGGCGAAGACACCAATAATCGGCGCGACGTCGTCTGGCAGCTCAGTCGCGGTATTGAACGTCGCGTGGGCGGCGTACCCGAACAGGTACCACCCAAGCAGCTGACCGACGCGCCAGCGCATGGGCTTCTCGGTGCGGCACAGGAAATTCCCCAGCCCCCAGGCGGTCAGTCCCGTGTAGAAGGCATGCGACCACGGAGCGGGAAGGCAACGCATGCCGGCAGCGACCAGTGAGCCCTCGAGGTCGGAATTGAGGTTTTCCAGCGCTCCCTTAAGAATGTACGTCGAGTCCTCGACCGCGGAGTACCCGAATCCCACAGCAATGGCGATGGTAACGGCCTCGACAGGACGCTGGATGCGGATAACCATGGTGCACAATACAAACACGGCGGTGAACTTCAGTAGCTCCTCCGCGGTAGGGGAGATGAGGCCGAACTGCAGGTTGCTCAACCTGAGTCGGCCCTGCAGCGACACCGCGGCGTCGTTTGCGTTGACGGATGGTGCATAAAGCGCGGCGCCACAGAAAAACGCTGCGGCCACCCACCCCGGCATGGCATGAGCCGTCTGTCCCGGATGGTTGCGCAGCGCAAGCCAGGCGATGAGCAACCAGACGCCTGCGTGTACAACGCTCATACCTGCGGTAGCGGAATTGAAGGGCAGGCCAGCGAGGTACGCTGCGGTCCATGCCGCGCTCGTGAGAAAGAGAATGGCCGCGATTATTCGCAGCGCGAGAGCCGGTCGCTGTGTCACTGGGCACCCACTTTCATCTCCTCCGGAGCTGCGGCGACTACGCGGTCAGCCATTTCATCCGCGTCAGGGCCGCCGAGGGTGAAGTAGAGGGTAGAAGCGTCGTCGAGCACGGATACAGCAACGAAGGAGCCGTCTCCTGAGGCGCCGTTGCGTTTCACCCGCACGCCGTCGCGCGGTTGCTCGATGCCGTCCAGATCAACCGAGCGGTCCCAGACCGCGGCGCGGTAGACGCGGGCGAGTGCCCTATCTTCGTCGTCAGGAGTGGACTCGGAGCGGGCCATGATGCGGGTTCCGCCGCAATCCCAGATTCTCGAGCTCTGCGCGAATCCCGACGGGTTGCTGCACATGAGCGGGCCATCCCCGTCAGCGACGGAAACACTCCCCATTTCAACCGGATTTTCAGTCGCGGCCGATCCTGCCGACGACGCGGGTTGGCTGAGTATGCGCGGAGCTACGAGCAGCACCGCCACAAGGACACAAAGGATTGTCCCGAGCGCCACTGGTGCCCGGGAAAGAGCGGACTTATTCACATCGGCATACTGTACAACGGGTCTGGCGACGCAGCAGGGGACCGATACAGTCGGATGCATGCACGACCGTATTCCCGATCCTTGCCGGCTCCTCATCGTCGGCATCAACCCGGGCCGCCTCACCGAGGAGGTGGATGCGCCCTTTGCCTACCCGGGCAACCGCTTCTGGCCGGCGCTGGAGGCCGCGGGCATCACCCCGTACCGCGTCCACGCCAATGAGGGGCTTTCGGAAGAAGACGCGGCCATGCTCGCCGAGCGCGGCATCGGTTTTACTAATTTGGTCAACCGCATGACGCCGAAAGCGTCCGACCTTTCCAAGGCGGAGCTCGTTGAGGGAGGCGAGGTCGTGCGGAGTGTCGTCGAAAAGCATCGGCCCACTGCCGTCATGTTCGCAGGCATCGGGGCGTACCGCGATGCCTATCGACGACCAAAGGCCACCCGCGGCCTCCAGCCCGAGACCCTCGCCGGAGTGCCGGTGTGGGTGGTGGGCAACCCCAGCGGGCTCAACGCGCACGAGACCGTGGCCACGCTCGCCGAGAGCTACCGGGAGGTCTGGGCGGCGACAGCGCGGGAGCGGCGGTAGAGCCAGATCAACAGCACCCACAGCAAGATCGTGACCGCGATCGAGCCGAAGAGACTCGCGACGCCGGGGAGCTCTTTGGAGGCGTTGAACGCCCCGTGGATCGCGGCGGCGAGGAGGAACCAACCGATGAGCCGCGACACGCGCCAGCCGAGAGGCTGATCGGTGCGGCACAGGAATTGGCCGAGGCCCCACGCCGCCAGCCCGGTGTAGACAGCGTGCGCGAACGGGCCCGTGACAACCAGCATGACCATGGACGCGACACCGTCGAAGTACTCGGACTGCAGATCTAGCGCCGCCGCGATCGCGGAATTGTTCACGGTCTCGGCGACGGTGTATCCCGCGCCGACGGCCATGCCGACCACCGCCGACTCGACCGGTCGGCGCACCGGCGCGAAAGCGGCGATGACAAGGAACGCAGCCAGCAGCTTGGCCGTCTCCTCCGGAATCGAGGAAAACAGGTACGTAACAGCGTCGGGCAGCTCCTGCGCCGCGGCGAGGTACGCGGAGTTGACGAAGGGCACTACGCCGCACAAGCCCGCCGCGGCAATCACGCCGACTGGCAGCCACCACGGATTCTCAGGCCGTCCTGGGTGGCGGTGCAAAAGGAGCCACGCCACCGCGACAGAAATGAGGACGAATGCCGCCGCCGCAGCGCCGAACGTGGGCGTCCACGGCACCTGGGTGAGTGCGTAGACGAACCGTCCCACGCCCGCGAGGATTGCCAGGCCAACGATGCCTTGGAGAATGAAGCTCTTTTGCATTAGCGGGCCTCCTCTGTGACAAGACGCTCGACGATCTCTTCGCCGGCGGCATAAAACGTTGCGACATACACCGTGAGGTCGCCGCGTTCGACGGCGGCGACGGAAATGTCGTTGCGGTGCACCGCGTACACCCCGGGCGCGGGGCGCTCGAGCTCGTCCGTGTCAATCCGCTCGCCGTTTGAGGCCTGCCAGTACATGCGCGTGACCGCGTTGGCGCGCTCCGCCTCGTCAGTCACGGTGTAGTCGGTGCGCAGCTGGATTGTCGTGCCGTCGCAGTCCCACCTCCACGTGCCTTTGCCGTCATCCGCACTGTCGTTCGCAAAAGTCTGGGTGCACTGCAGGGGTGCGCCGTTTGCGTCGCGCAGCGTGACGCCAGCCGCCGCGACCTCGGATGTTTCGGGCTCGCCTCCCTCCGCCGCCGCTTGGGCCACGAATGGTGCCGCCAAGATGAGTGCTCCGGCCGCCACGATCCCTATGGTGCCGGTGCGGGTGTTTTTGTCAGAAAAATCGGGGAAATTCACTTGAGCCAGCATAGGGAAACCCTCTCTCGGTTGCAGCGGGGGCCTATATGTGCCGGGATGCAGTAGCGTTTCCCGCATGACGCTGCTTGAACAGATGGCGCGCGCGTATGAGGCGTGGATGCCGCTTCAGCTTCGCGAGTGGTACACCGCAGACGAGCGGCGTGAGCTCGCGGTGCAGGAGATGCGTCCGCAGGCCGAGCACACAGCAAACGCGGACTTCGGCGCCGGCTTCCGCGACCACCTGAAACCCCTCGGCGGCCCGGACGTGCCCGATCCGCTGGCGTGGGCGAACCGGCGCGTGGAGTTTGCGGACGGTAACTGGTGCATCGCCGGGATCCGCTTCCTGGGGCTGGACCCGCGCAAGCCGTTCGTGCACGTTGTCGCGACCTCCGTGCCACCGCAGCACGACCGTCTAGGCACGTACGCCGTGCAGCTGCACCACAAATTCGCGGACTTCGGCCCGCTGGCCATCCGTTTCGAGCTGCCGAACCCGCCCGAGGACGCGGACATTGACCAGTGGATCATCGCCGGGCTCGTCTCCGAGCTGCGGCAGAAACCGCGCCGTCCGCAGCACGAACGCGTCCGCCTCACCCCGGCAGACCCCTCTGAGACGGCACCATATGCCGATGAGGTGCTCGGCAACGTCGCAAGTCAACGGCCCGAAGTGCGCACCTGGACGGAGGCCGCGACCCTGGAGCAGCTGCAAAGCTGCGCGGAGACCGGTGCGCTGTGCGCGATCGAGGTAGACGGGCAGCGCGCGGGCATCATCGCGGCAGCCCGCGACGATGCAAACGGCATGCGCGGCTTCCAGGTCTACGAGTTTCTCCTCGACGACAATGCCCGCGGTCGCGGCCTCGCACCCGTGGCGATGCAGTTGCTTTGCGACGTCCTGCCGGCCCACACCGGTGACACGTTGTGGGGGACGGTGCACGTGGGCAATGGGCCGTCGATAGGCAATGCGCTCGCTGTTGGCCGCGAGAAGACGGCTGCATTTGTGTGGGTGCAGAGACGAGGCGAGCTGTAGCGCGGGGGCGCGGGGCGGGGCAGTAGACTGATGCGCATGACTGCGTACGACCTGATGGATTACGACGAAGTACTCGAAAAGTACGACCCCGTGATGGGCCTTGAGGTGCACGTCGAGCTCGCCACCGAGACGAAGATGTTTTCCACCTCCTCCGCCCACTTCGGCGCGGAGCCGAACACGAACATCGACCCGGTCTCGCTCGGGCTTCCCGGTGCGCTGCCGGTGGTCAACGCCAAGGGCGTGGAGTGGGCCATCAAGATCGGCCTGGCGCTGAACTGCAAGATCGCCGAGTCCTCGCGGTTCGCGCGCAAGAACTACTTCTACCCGGATCAGCCGAAGAACTACCAGATCTCCCAGTACGACGAGCCGATCGCCTACGACGGCTACCTGGACGTCGTGCTCGAGGACGGCACCGAGTGGCGCGTGGAAATCGAGCGCGCGCACATGGAGGAAGACACCGGCAAGCTCACCCACCTAGGCTCCGCCTCCGGCCGCATCACCGGCGCCACCGCGTCGCTGGTGGACTGCAACCGCGCGGGCATCCCGCTGATCGAGATCGTGACCAAGCCGATCATCGGCGCCGGCGAGCGCGCCCCAGAGGTGGCTAAGGCCTACGTCGGCGCACTGCGCGAGCTGGTCAAGGCCCTCGGCGTCTCCGACGCGCGCATGGACCAGGGCAGCATGCGTTGCGACGCCAACGTGTCCCTGCGACCGGTTGGCCAGGAAGAATTCGGCACCCGCACCGAGACGAAGAACATCAACTCCCTGAAGTCCGTCGAGCAGGCCGTGCGCTTTGAGATGCAGCGCCAGGCCGCGGTCCTGCAGGACGGCGGGGAAGTGGTGCAGGAGACCCGCCACTACCAGGAGAAGGACGGCTCCACCTCCAAGGGCCGCCCGAAGGAAGAGGCGAGCGACTACCGCTACTTCAACGACCCGGATCTTCCGCCGGTGATTGCGAAGCCGGAGTGGGTCGAGGAGATCCGCGCAACCCTGCCGGAGCTGCCGTGGGTGCGCCGCGCGCGCATCCAGGAGGAGTGGCAGCTGCCGGAGAAGGAGTTCCGCGACCTGGTCAACGCCGGTGCGCTCGACCTGATCGTGGACACCGTCGAAGCCGGTGCGACGCCGGATGAGGCCCGCGCTTGGTGGGTGTCCTACATCAACGGCAAGGCCAACGAGGCCGGCAAGGACCTCGACGCCCTCGGCGTCACCCCGGCCGATGTCGCCCGCGTGGTGGAGCTGATCAAGGAAGGCAAGCTGACCACCAAGCTGGGCCGCCAGGCCATCGACGGCGTCATCGCCGGTGAGGGTTCCGTCGACGAGGTCGTCGCCGCCCGCGGCCTGGAGGTTGTGCGCGATGACGGCGCGATTGAAAAGGCCGTCGACGAGGCGCTGGCCGCCAACCCGGACATCGTGGAGAAGTACCGCGCCGGCAACAAGAAGGTCACCGGCGCCATCGTCGGCGCCGTGATGAAGGCGACCCAGGGCAAGGCCGACCCGGGCCAGGTCAACCAGCTCATCGCGAAGAAGCTCGCGGAATAGAGCTCGACTGCACTAGCCCACCACGAAACCGGCTACCTAGAACCGGCTACCACACGAAATATTTGCTGGTAGCCGGGTGTAGGTAGCCGGTTTTCGCGTCGTTGCCGCGGGATCCCGACGATTCCGAGGCGCCACGCAAAACCCCGACCAACAAACGTTGGCCGGGGCGGAGCTGGACGTCGTAAAGCGAAACGCGCTTACTTGTCCTCGGGCTTGACGGCGGGGAACTCGCCGGTCTTGTACATCTCCTCGTACGCCTCCCAGTGGATCTTCTCGTCCGGGGAATCCGGGGCGCCAGCGTAGGAGTCGGACTCGGGGTCGAGCGCCGGGACGGTCTTGATGTCGAAGTCGCTGGAGGAGTCGGCGTGCATGTCAGCCGCCACTTCCTCCTGCACGGACTGCCACAGCTCCTTGCCGCCGACGTTGGAGTCGGAGGTCAGCGAGTCGACCTCGCTGCGCTCCGCGCCGGTGAGATCCGAGCTCCCGGGGTCCAGCTGGCTGCCGGCGAGCTCGGCGAGACGCTCGCGGCGGCCGGTCTCGTCCTGGATGTTCTTGCGGTCGCGGAACCAGGCGACGCCCATGACGATGCCCAGCACCAAGCCCAGGTAGCCCAGGACCGGGTAGACCCAGCCGACCAGGTCGGCGAAGCCGATGAAGGACAGCGCGAAGCCGACCAGCACCACGATGCCGTAGTAGACGCGGAACTTGCCCGGCTTGTCGTTGCTCAGGCGGCGGCCGAGCGCGTAGAAGAGGCCGACGGCGGTGTTGTAGATCATCAGGTAGATCACGATGGACACGAACACGCCAACGGTCGGGTGCATGGTGTCGAAGACCTTCAGCAGCGGCAGGTCGGCGTCCATGACGTCTTCCATGTTGCAGAACAGGATGAACACCAGGATCATCAGCAGCACCGCGAACATGATGCCGCCGAGCAGGCCGCCCTTGCCGGTCTGCGCCGGGTTCATGTGGGAGCCGGCGAAGACCAGCATCATGGAGGTGTCCATGATCATCACCAGCGTGGCGTAGTTCAGCGCGGTGATCAGCCAGTTGTCGAAGGTGCCGGAGGCGTGCTGGTTGGTCTGGGCGATCTCGTTGATGTAGCTGAAATCGTCCGGGATGTTCGTCAGCGTGATCACGAATGCGCCGAGCAGGCAGATGATCAGCAGCGGCGTGATAAAGGAGATCACGCTGGTGAGACGGTCAACGTCGAGCAGACCGGACAGCAGAAGCAGCACGACCATGATGACGGAGCCGACCCAGGTGGGGAAGCCGAACTGTTGCTCCAGGTTGGCGCCTGCGCCGGCGACCATGACAAAGCCGATGCAGAACAACGTGAACATGGTGGTGATGTCCATGTACTTGGCCAGCCACGGTCTGGACACGCTGCGGAAGACCACACTGTGGTTGTCTGCCAGGTAGTAGGAGCCGAGCTGGTAGACCCAGCCGCTGAACACAGCGATGGCGGTGCCGGCCACCGCGGCGCCGAGGATGCCCCAGTAACCGAATGACAGGAAGTACTGGATCACCTCCTGGCCGGATGCGAAGCCCGCGCCGACAGTGAGGCCCACAAGCGCAAGGGCGATTTTAAAGGTTTTACCCATAATTTTCCTCAATGAAATCTAGAAAAAGAGCGGAGCCGAGGGTAACACCATTACAAGGCCATTGCTAGCCGACGCCCACAGGTTCTCCCCGCCAACAGCGCAGCGCACAGGCTCGGATTTGCTGTTTCAACGGCGCGTTACCAAGGATCAGGCAGCGCTTTCGCATACATTTGTTGGCATGGCTAACAACCCACGTGACCTCACCCCCAACGAGCAAAACGACCTGACGAACCTGGATTCTTCCGAGGTGCCGGAGTACACCGGCGACGCGAGGAGCGCCTCGGACGGCCTGTACACCCGCACGGGCAAGGCCGCCCCGACGGAGATTTTCCCGCGCGGCGAGCAGGCGGACGGGCCGTTGATCCCGCAGTCCCCGGAGACCACCTCGTTTGCTGGCACCTCTGAAACGGTGGCCGTGAACCGCGAGCCGGATTACACCGCTGCGACACCTACGTACGCAACCGACACCACGGAGCCGGTCTACGCAGAGACGGCCGAGCCGGTCGTGGTGGAGGACGAGACCCGTCGCGGCACCACGGACTTCGGCCTGCTTTTGATGCGCCTGTTCCTCGGCGCGTTTTTGATCATCGACTCTGTGGGCACCTTCTTCCGCCTCGGCGGCAACGAGGGCATCTCCGGCCTGGAGAGCGCTTTCGCGGATTACCCGTACGGCTCCGGCCTTGCCGTTGTCGTGCCCACCCTGGAGCTGGCCGCCGGCGTGTTCCTGGTGCTGGGCTTGCTGACGCCGATCGCGGCGCTGGTCGCCATCGCCGTGACCGGCTTTATGGCCCTGCACGCCTTTGTTTCCCAGTCCGACGGCTTCAACGTTTTCGCCTGGACCCCGGAGACCTGGGTGCCGGTCATGCTGCTTGCCGCATCCTTGGTTGTGCAGTTCACCGGCCCGGGCCGCTACGGCGTCGACGCCTCGCGCGGCTGGGCGAAGCGCCCGCTGGCTTCCAGCTGGATCTGCGCGCTGCTCGGCCTGGCGGCTGCCGGCCTGATGTGGTGGTTCGGCACCGGGGTTAACCCGGTTGCCTAGCTACTCCACGAGTTAGTCGACCTGGCGCACGGCGCCCTTGTCGGCGCTGGTGGCCATCTTCGCGTACGCACGCAAAGCCTTCGACACCTCACGGACGCGGTTCGGCGTCCAGGGGTTGTCGGAGGCTTCCATCGCTTCGCGGCGCTTGTGCAGCTCCGTCTCGTCCACGTCGAGCTTCAGCTCGCGGTTGGACACGGAGATGGAGATCGTGTCGCCGTTTTCAATCAGCCCGATTAAACCGCCGGCCGCAGCCTCGGGGGAGATGTGGCCGATGGAAAGCCCGGAGGTGCCGCCGGAGAAGCGCCCGTCCGTGATCAGGGCGCACTTCTTGCCCAGGCCGGCGCCCTTGAGGAAGGACGTCGGGTGCAGCATCTCCTGCATGCCCGGCCCGCCGGCGGGGCCCTCGTAGCGGATCACCACGACCTCGCCCTCGAGCACCTCGCGGTTGAGGATCATGGAAACAGCCTGCTCCTGCGAGTCCACCACGCGAGCGGGGCCGGTAAACTCCCACAGGCCCTCTTCCACGCCGGCGGTCTTCAAGATCGCGCCGTCGGGAGCGAGGTTGCCGCGCAGCACCACCAGGCCGCCGTCGGAGGTGAAGGGGTGCTCGACGTCGTGGATCACACCGTTCGCCGCGTCGGTGTCCAGCTCGGCCCACCGCGCGCTCTGGGAGAACGCCTTCGTGGTGCGCTCGCCGCCGGGGGCGGCGTGGTACAGCTCCAGCGCCTCCTCGGTCGCGGCGCCTCCGCGGATGTCCCAGTCGGAGAGCCATTCGCTTAACGACGGATACGCGATCGAGTGCACGTCCGCATGCAGCAGGCCAGCGCGGTTGAGCTCGCCTAGAATCGCCGGGATGCCGCCAGCGCGGTGGACGTCCTCGACGTGAGCCTCGCCGTTGGGCGCGACCTTGGACAGGCATGGGATCTGGTGGGACAGGTCGTCGATGTCGTGCAGGTCGAAGTCGATCTCGCCCTCTTGGGCCGCGGCGAGGATGTGCAGGATGGTGTTGGTGGAGCCGCCCATGGCCATGTCCAGCGCCATGGCGTTGCGGAAGGCGTGGACGTTGGCCACGTTGCGAGGCAGGACGGATTCGTCGCCCTGGCCGTAGTAGCGCTCGCACAGCTCCATGACGGTGCGGCCGGCCTTTTCAAACAGCTCGCGGCGCGCGGTGTGCGTGGCGAGCGTGGTGCCGTTGCCCGGCAGGGACAGGCCGAGCGCCTCTGTGAGGCAGTTCATGGAGTTGGCGGTGAACATGCCGGAGCAGGAACCGCAGGTGGGGCAGGCGTTGTTGGCGATGGCGTCGAGCTCGTCGTCGGACACGTCGTCGTTGGCGGACAGTGCGATCGCGTCGATGAGGTCGGACTTCGGCTTGGTCACCCCTCCGACGGAGAATGCCTTGCCGGCCTCCATGGGGCCGCCGGAGACGAACACGGCAGGGATGTTCAGACGCATCGCGGCGTTGAGCATGCCCGGTGTGATCTTGTCGCAGTTGGAGATGCAGACCATGGCGTCCACGGTGTGGGCGTTGACCATGTACTCGACGGAGTCGGTGATGATCTCGCGCGACGGCAGGGAGTACAGCATGCCGGAGTGTCCCATGGCGATGCCGTCGTCGACGGCGATGGTGTTGAACTCCTTGGGCACTCCGCCGGCGGCGCGCACGGCGTCCGCGACGATGTCGCCGACTTCCTTGAGGTGGACGTGGCCTGGCACGAACTGGGTGTAGGAGTTCACGATGGCCACGATCGGCTTGCCAAACTCGTTCTCGCCGGTGCCGGTGGCGCGCCACAGTGCGCGGGCGCCTGCGGCCTGACGGCCGACGGTGGTGACGCGTGAGCGAAGTGGAATCACGGTGGTTACTCCTTAACTTTCAGGGGAAGTTTTCGGCGCGGACGGGCGCGGGCCCGGCAAGTCCGGGTGCTCGGCAACGTAGGCGTCGTACTCCTCGCGGGTAAGCAGCACCTTGTGGCCGCCCTTGTCGATGATTTCGTACTTGCCGTCCGCGGCCTCCTGGGCTGCGGTGATCACGTCGGTGATGCGGCCGTTGGAGGCCTCTGCCAGGTCAGGCAGGGAATTGAAGGTCACGCCGGGCAGCGGGTGCTCGGCGCCGTCGACGGTTACGGCGCTGACGTCTGGGCCCTTGAAGGCGAGGCCCTTCAGATCGCGCCACGGCAGGGTGACGTTCTTGCGCACGAGGTATTTGGCGGTGATGCCGCGCTCGTTCACGGTGGTGGAGGAGGCGAGCACCCACGCGAGCCAGACCGCGGGGAAGATCAGCAGCCAGGCCAGGTACTTCGGCGCCCAGAGGATGCCCATCAGGGCGATGCCGGTGGCGAGCACGATGGCGAGGATGTGCTCGCGCGTCGGCTTGAAAACGTGCTGGGTGTGCTCCGGCGTGTCAGTCATAGTTGGCGATGGTAGTCACCTTTGGTGCGTCGATAGGCAATGGCCCGCAATTTAAATACTTGAATAAAAACTCCCGAGATGTCGCCTGGGACACTACAGTTCTGAATCGTGATCAACGAGCGACTTGTAATTATTCTCTCCCGACGGCGCTTGCCGTAGCGGGTGCGTTTTACACGCCGCTGACACACCAAGCGCCCTCGAGAGCACATCGCTCGCCGGGGGCTTTTGTTGTATGAGATCGCGATGACAAGCAGAGTCGAGCTAACAAGGAGCCTTCACGTGGCAGCTTCAGAGAAACGAAAGCCCGAACGCATGACGGGTGCGGACGCCGTCGTGCGCAGCCTCGAGGAACTGGGCACCGAGATCGTATTCGGTCTGCCCGGAGGCGCAGTGCTCCCGCTTTACGACGCGCTGTTCCGCGCCGAGAAACTCCGCCACGTGCTGGTGCGCCACGAGCAGGGTGCAGGACATGCCGCGGAAGGCTACGCGGTGGCCTCCGGCAACGTCGGCGTGTGCCTGGCCACCTCCGGCCCGGGCGCGACGAACCTGGTCACCCCGATCGCGGACGCCTACCTGGATTCGGTGCCGATGGTGGCCATCACCGGGCAGGTCGGCTCGCCGCTGCTGGGCACCGACGCGTTCCAGGAAGCGGACATCCGCGGCATCACCATGCCGATTACCAAGCACAACCTCATGGTGACCAAGGCGGAGGAAATCCCCAGCGCGATCGCCACGGCGTTCCACATTGCCTCCACTGGTCGCCCGGGGCCGGTGCTGGTGGATATCCCGAAGGATGTGCAGAACGCGGAGATCGAGTTCACCTGGCCGCCGACGGTGGACCTGCCGGGGTACAAGCCGAACACGAAGCCGCACAACCGCCAGATCGCGCAGGCAGCGAAGATGATCTCGAAGGCGAAGCGCCCGGTGCTCTACATCGGCGGTGGCGTGGTCAAGGCGAACGCGCACAAGCAGCTGGCGAAGTTCGTGGAGGCTACGGGCATCCCGGTGGTGACCACCCTGATGGCGCTCGGCGCGTTCCCTCAGGACCACCCGCTCTACCTGGGTATGCCCGGCATGCACGGCACCGTCCCGGCCGTGGGCGCGTTCCAGGAGTCCGACCTGCTCATCGCAATCGGCGCGCGTTTCGACGACCGCGTCACCGGCGACACCGACACCTTCGCGCCGCACGCGAAAGTCATCCACGCCGACATCGACCCGGCCGAGGTGGGCAAGATCCGCCCGGTTGACGTGCCGATCGTCGGCGACGCCAAGCGGGTACTGTCCGAGCTCACCGACTACTTCGACGACAAAGGCAAGGTCAAGGCGCCTAGCATCGAGCCGTGGATCGACCGCCTGGCTGACTTGAAGAAGCGCTTCCCGCGCGGCTACGAAGAGCACACCGACGGCACGCTGGCTCCCCAGTTCGTGCTGGAGACGCTGTCGAAGACCGCAGGCCCGGACGCGATCTACGTCTCCGGCGTGGGCCAGCACCAGATGTGGGCCGCCCAGTTCATCGACTACGACAAGCCGCGGCACTGGATCAACTCCGGCGGCGCCGGCACCATGGGCTTTTCCATCCCCGCCGCGCTGGGGGCGAAGGCCGCGATGCCGGACAAAGAGGTGTGGGCCATTGACGGCGACGGCTGCTTCCAGATGACCAACCAGGAGATCACCACCGCCGCCCTCGAAGGATTCCCGATCAAGGTGGCCCTGATCAACAACGGCAACCTGGGCATGGTGCGCCAGTGGCAGACCCTGTTCTACGACGGGCACTACTCGCACACCAAGCTCGGCGGCGAGGTCTACGTCCCCGACTTTGTGAAGTTGTCCGAGGCGCTCGGCGCGGTGTCGTTCCGCGTCACGTCCGCCGACGAGGTGGAAGAGGCGATCCAGCGCGCCCGCGAGATCAACGACCGCCCGGTGGTGGTCGAGTTCGTTGTCGGCGAGGACGCGCAGGTGTGGCCGATGATCGCGGCGGGCACCTCCAACTCCGACATCGAGTACGCGCGCGGCATGCGCCCGTTCTTCGGCGAGGAGGAGTCTGCGGCGGAGTCGCCGGAGACCATCAACGACACCATCGAAGCGCTCGACCAGGAGGGAAACTAACCATGGCACAGCCCGAACCGATCACCCGCCACACGCTGTCGGTGCTCGTCGACGACGTCGACGGCATCATCACCCGCGTCACCGCGCTGTTTACCCGCCGCGGCTACAACCTGGTCTCCCTCGTCTCCGCAAAGACGGCGAAGGAGGGCATCAACCGCCTCACCGTCGTCGTCGACGCCACGCCGCACTCCGTCGAGCAGATCACCAAGCAGCTGTACAAGCTCATCCAGGTGCACAAGGTGCTCGAGCTTGACGACGCCACGTCGGTTGGCCGCCAGCTGCTCCTGGTGAAGGTCAACGCGGACAACCTGACCCGCCCGCAGGTGGTGGACGCCGCCAACCTATTCCGCGCCCGCGTGATCGACGTGGCGGTGGACTCCGTGATCATCGAGGCCACGGGCAATTCCGCCAAGCTCAAAGCGTTTCTTGAGGTGATGGACTCCTTCGGCATCCGCGAATTGGCGCGCTCCGGCTCGGTGGCGCTCTCGCGCGGCGCAAAAACGATGGCAAAGTCCGAGTAAATCTTAAAAACCCGGGACGGTTGTGTCATAATGTGAAATGACCGTCTCACAGAATGAAGGAAGTGACGTACACATGGCAATCGACGTGCTCTACGACAACGACGCAGACCTGTCCCTGATCCAGGCGAAGAAGGTCGCCATCATCGGCTACGGCTCCCAGGGCCACGCGCACGCGCAGAACCTGCGCGAGTCCGGTGTCGAGGTGGTTGTCGGCCTGCGCGAAGGCTCCAAGTCCGCCGACAAGGCGCGCGAAGCCGGCTTCGAGGTCAAGACCAACGCGGAGGCCGCCGAGTGGGCCGACGTGATCATGCTGCTGGCCCCGGACACCTCCCAGGCCAAGATCTTCACCGAAGACATCGAGCCGAATCTCAAGGCTGGCGATGCGCTGTTCTTCGGCCACGGCCTGAACATCCACTTCGAACTGATCAAGCCGGCGGACAACATCACCGTCGCCATGGTCGCGCCGAAGGGCCCGGGCCACCTGGTCCGCCGCACGTTCGTCGACGGCAAGGGCGTGCCGGCGCTGATCGCTGTGGAGCAGGACCCGCAGGGCAACGGCAAGGAGCTCGCGCTGTCATACGCCGCGGCAATCGGCGGCGCCCGCGCGGGCGTCATCCCGACCACCTTCGAAGCGGAGACCGTTACCGACCTGTTCGGCGAGCAGGCCGTGCTCTGCGGCGGCCTGGAGAGCCTGATTATGTCGGGCTTCGAGGTGCTCACCGAGGCCGGCTACGAGCCCGAGATGGCCTACTTCGAGTGCCTGCACGAGATGAAGCTGATCGTGGATCTGATCTACGAAGGCGGCCTGGCCAACATGAACTACTCCATCTCCGACACTGCGGAGTTTGGCGGCTACCTGTCTGGCCCGCGCATCATCGACGAAGGTGCGAAGGACCGCATGCGCGAGGTGCTCAAGGACATTCAGTCCGGCAGCTTCACCAAGCGCCTCGTCGCCAACGTCGAAGGCGGTAACAAGGAGCTCGAGGGGCTGCGCGACAAGCTGTCCCAGCACCCAATTGAGAAGACAGGTGAAGAGCTGCGTGACATGATGAGCTGGGTGAAGAACCCGCTCACCGATACCGCCCGCTAAACCAGCAGCGCAAACGCGGCGGAGGCCTTAGGTCTCCGCCGCGTTTTTCGTGCGCGGTCCCGCAGCAGTCCCGCATGAGAAAACCCCGCACTCCCGATTGCGGGAGACGCGGGGTGAGTTGTGCGAACGACTAGTTGGTCGCTGCAGCACCCTCCGGAGCGCCCTCCGGTGCCAGGGTCTCGGTGATCTCGTCGACGATGTTGGTCTCGGTGACCGTCTCGTCTGCGGCATCGGCAGCGCCAGTTGCGGCGGACTCCTCAGCGCCGTCAAGGGTGGTGGTCTCGGAGATGACCTCGGTTGCGGCGGTGGTGGTGGAGGTGACGGTCTCACCCTCGCCGTTGTCGCCGGAGAACAGGGACCACAGCAGCCACAGCAGCAGCAGGGCGACCAGCGCGCCGAGCAGCCACTTCCACCAGCCGCTGCCGGTGTTGCCCTCTTCGGTCACCGCGGTGGAACCGGAGGTGGAACGAGCCGGGGTGGTAGCGGTGCGCTCGGTGGTGGTGCGCTCAACGCGGACGTCCTTCTCCGGCTCGACGTTGGTGCGGTCCACATTGACGCGCTCGACGTTGGAGCGGTCGACGTTAGCGTCCTTAACTTCCTTGACGCCGTCGACATCGCCGCGGCCGCGAAGGTCGTTCAGCTTGTCCTGGCCGAACTCCTTAGCGCCGTGGAGCTTGTCCTGGGCGTCGTGGATCTTGTCCTCGCCGAAGTCCTTAGCGTTCTTGGCAAAGTCCTTCGGGTTACGCTTCGGGTCGATAGGGTTGTTCATTGTAAATTCCTTTCGTGCTAACACAAGTGCTGGCATAACGTCTCCGTTGGACGCAGGGCTACGCCAGCATCCACGGTGAACGATCGCCCACTGTAACAAAACTTTCGCAAGCGGCGTGATGGGATGTGTGCTACACGTCTCAAAGTCTGCGGCGTTTCCCTGCGCTGGCGGGGTAGTGGTGGCGTCAAGGAACGGTTTTCATTTAGTTGTCATTAAGGGAAACGGCGTATACCGTAGGTCGTCGATAGGCAATGCGAAGGGAACCGACGATGCACGATCACGCACACCACGACCACGGCCCCGCCCACGGCACACCGCTGCGGGCGCTGGCCGCCGCGCTCGCGATCACCGGCACGGTGTTTGTCGCGGAGGTTGTCGGCGGGTTGCTCTCTGGATCGATGGCGTTGCTCGCGGACGCGATGCACATGCTTTCCGACGCCGCGGGGTTGATCATCTCCCTCATCGCCATCATCGTCGGCCAAAAGGCAGCATCCGCGACCGCCACCTATGGCAACCGGCGTGTGGAAGTGCTCGCCGCCCTGATTAACGCGGTGGCGGTGTTGAGCATCTCCGTCTGGATCGTGGTGGAGGCGGTGCGCAGACTGCGCGACCCGCAGCCGGTGGAGACGGCGCCGATGATGGTGATCGCAGTGATCGGTCTGCTTGCCAATGCGGCCTCGGCGTGGGTGCTCTCGCGCCACCGGGAGGGCTCCATTAACGTGCAGGGCGCGTACCTGCACGTGCTGGTGGACATGTTCGGCTCGGTCGCGGTGCTCGCGGCAGGCGCGGTGATCTCGCTGACCGGGTTTACCGGAGCGGATGTGGTCGCCTCTCTGGTCATCGCGGCGCTCGTGCTGCCGCGGGCGTGGCAGCTGATGGTGCGTTCCGCCCGCGTGATGCTGGAACACGTGCCGGCAGGCTTCGACGCAGACGAGGTGGAGCACGCGTTGAGGCAGGTCGAAGGGGCGATGGACACGCACGACCTGCACCTGTGGTCGCTGGACGGGGTGAGCGTGCTGGCCACAGTGCACGTGGTGGCGGCCCCCGGGGTGGACCGGGACCAGCTGCTGGACCGGGTGCAGGTCACCCTGGCGCAGCTCGGGGTAGAGCATGCGACGGTGCAGATTGAGCTGCCCGAGCACATCGGTCACGAGAAGGTGTGCTGAAACTGCACTACGCTTTGGTGCCATGGGTTTCACCACGCCGAGCTACTCACTCAAGGACTTGTTTTCCCGCGCGGGGCGGGGAGAGCTGCAGCTGCCCGATTTCCAGCGCGAGTATCTGTGGGACGTCGACAGAGTCCGCACGCTGGTGACGTCGGTGCTGCGCGGCTACCCGGTGGGCTCCTTCCTTGCGCTTGACACGCGCAACACGGAACAGCGCTTCAAGCCGCGCCCGCTCGAAGGTGTGGAGGTGCGCGGCGTGGCTCCCGGGCTTCTGCTTCTGGACGGCCAGCAGCGCCTGACCTCGCTCTACCAGGCATTTAAAAACGACGGCGAGGTCCGCACCGTGGATTACCTGGGCCGGCCGATCCGCCGCCGCTTCATGGTGGACGTGCGCGCCGCGGCGTCCGCGGACCCGATGCCGGTGGAGGCCCTGTTCGCAGTGGACGAGCAGGGGCAGGTGCGCTCCCACTTTGGCCCGGGCGTCGACGGCGACCTGAATTCGCGCGAGGCCTATATAAATAACGGAGTCATCCCGGTGAGCATGCTGCTGTGGCCGGAGGGCAACGACCTGCTCGTGGACATGGCCGCGAACACCGAGGACGAGCAGCTGCGAGGCGCGGTTAAACGCTTTGTCAACCAGGTCATGCGGGGGCTCCCGGCTTACGACGTGCCGGTGATCCGCGTGGACCGCGAAACCACGCAGGCGGGCGTCGGCCAGATCTTCGCGTTCGCCAATTCCGCCGGCGTGCAGATGGACGTCTTCGAGCTGCTCACCGCGGTCTTCGCTTCCGAGGATCCGTCGTTCGTGCTGGCGGAGCGCTGGCGTGACACGGAGCGCAAGCTGCGCGAACACCCTGTGCTGGACAGCGTGGGCCGCGTGGAGTTCCTGCGCGCGCTGTCGCTGCTGCTGACCAGCAGGAGGGGACAGGCGCGTGGCCACCGCGGCGATATTCTGGACATTTCGCTGGAGCAGTACCGGGCCCACGCAGGCGAGATGCTGGACGGCTTCCTTGCCGCCGCGGCGTTTTTGGAGGAGCGCCGTGTGGTTGCGGCTGATCAGGTGCCCTACCCGGCGCAGCTGATTCCGCTCGCGGTGATCCTGGCGCGTCTGGCGGACGAGCCTGGCGCACTGGAGCACAAGGAGGCGGCTGACAGGCTCAACCGATGGTTCTGGTGCGGCGTGTTCGGCGAGCTGTACGGCTCTCATGCGCCCACCATCCGCATTGGCCTGGACGTGACAGAGGTGACCCCGTGGGTGCGCGGCGACACCGACGAGCTGCCCCGCACAGTGGCGGACGCGCGGTTTGTCGAGTCCCGCCTGCGCAGCGCCGGACTGGACAGCGGCGTCTACCGCGGCCTGTACTCGCTGCTCATGGCGCGCGGCGCACGCGACTGGCGCACCGCCGAGCCCTTCACCGCAGAAACGGTGGGGCAGCTGCAGCCCCGCTTCCGGCAGGTGTTCCCGACTGAATACTTGGCGGTCACCGGTGCGCTGGATAATGACCCGGAGCTGGCCGAATCGGTGCTCAACCGCACCCCGATGGGGCGGCGCACCGACGTGGTTATCGAGCGCAACGAGCCGAAGCGCTACCTGCCCCGCCTGCAGTCGAAGTCCCTGCTGGAAGACGACGAGTTCGACGCAATGCTTGCGGGCCACGAGATGGATCCGGAGCTCCTTCTCGCCTCCGACTGGGAAGGCTTTGTCAGGGACAGGCGCGAGCGCTTCGTGGGCATGATCGAGTACGCCATGGACCGTGCTGCCGAGCGGGACTGGGAGCCGGGCGAGGCGTAAGTGGCGAAAACGAGAACTCTCGCGGGTGCGGCCGCCGTGCTCGCCGCCTCCGCGATGCTGGCGTCGTGTGCGCCCGAGGCGCAGTTAAGCCCGCTCGAGCGCGCCCGCGGCGTGAACCAGTCCAAGCACGTGGGAAAGCTGTTCGCGGAAGAACCGGAAGTCGTCGACGATGTGCTGGGCATCAAGACCACCAAGCTGTTTTTCCCGTCCTCGGAAACGCTGGTGCTCAGCGACGCGTCGATTGAGGCGCAGCTGCGCGCGGCATCGATCGCGGTGACCACAAACGCGCCGATGATGGTGTACGAGCCCGCCCGCCACGCCGAGTACGTGCAGATGATCGCGGATATGCACACTGTCAACGTGCTCACGGTCGGGGACGTGGCCATCGCGCCGTCGTCAGGCGCAGTGAGCGTGCGACGGGACCCTGGCGGGCTGCGGGCGCTGGGGCAGATGACGGCGCTGCGTTACCAGGAGCGCACGGTTTCCACCCCGCAGGATGCGGTGCGGGCGGTCTCCGGGCTGTACCAGCGCGAGCCCACGTGGCTGCGGGCGGAATGGGCGGATCCGGTGGTGCTGCCCGCGGCGAAGCCCGAGCCGTTTCCCATTCAATCCCGCCGCGACGCGAACATGGCGCCGCGCGTGGTTGCCACCTGGGAGTCGTCGATTCCGTCCGTCGCAAATGCGCGCAGTTACGGCGCTGAGGTGACTGTTGTGCCGCTGTCTGACCCACGTGCCAGCGAGCAGACGTTGTTCGCCATGGCAGGTTTGGCGGAGCGGCCGCTGGTGGCGCTGGGCAGCCAGTTCGGCACATCGGAGGACCTGGCCGGCCAGATCCGGGAGGCGGAAGCGGCGTACTAGCGCCGCGCGAGGTGTTAGTCTGAGGCTGTTTTCTACTATGTGAGAAGAAGGTTTCAGAATATGAAAATTGCAGTACTCGCAGGCGACGGCATCGGCCCGGAAGTGATGGCGGAAGGCCTCAAAGTCCTGCACACAGTCCGCGATGACGTGGAGACCACCGAGTTCGACCTCGGCGCCCGCCGCTACCTGCGAAACGGTGAGCTGCTCACCGATGCGGACCTGGACGCGCTCAAGGACCACGACGCCATCCTGCTCGGCGCGATCGGCGACCCGGAGCGCGTTCCGGCCGGCGTGCTGGAGCGCGGCCTGCTCTTGCCGCTGCGCTTCAAGCTGGACCACTACGTCAACCTGCGCCCGTCGCGGCTGTACCCGTCGTCGGTCAGCCCGCTGGCCAACCCCGGCGACATCGACTTCGTGGTGGTGCGCGAGGGCACCGAGGGGCTCTACGCCGGCAACGGAGGCACCCTGCGGCAGGGCACCGAGCACGAGGTGGCCTCCGAGGTTTCCCAGAACACCTACCACGGTGTTTCGCGCGTGGTGCGCTACGCGTTCGAGCTGGCGATGACGCGCCACAAGAAGCTCACCCTGGTGCACAAGACCAACGTGCTGGTCAACGCAGGCGGGCTGTGGCAGCGCGTCGTCGACGAGGTCGCGGCCGAGTTCCCGGAGGTCGAGGTGGACTACAACCACATCGACGCTGCGACGATCTACATGGTCCAGGACCCGCAGCGCTACGACGTCATCGTCACCGACAACCTCTTCGGCGACATCCTCACGGACCTCGCGGGCGCCGTCGCCGGTGGCGTGGGACTCGCCAGCTCCGGCAACATCAACGCGGCCAAGGAGTTCCCTTCCATGTTCGAGCCGGTGCACGGCTCCGCCCCGGACATCGTCGGCCAGGGCATCGCGGACCCCACCGCGATGATCCTGTCGGTGGCGATGATGCTGCGTTTCCTTGGCGACGAGGACAACGCCGCGCGCATCGAGGACGCCGTCGAGCGCGATGTGGCGGAGCGCGGAGATGCGAAGGTGCGAACCGCCGAAGTAGGTGACAGGATCGCCGCAGCCCTGAAGTAGGGTTGTGCGCATGCATGTGACCCGCACGATTCCCGCCGTTTTGACCGCAACCGCACTGGTTCTGACCAGCTGCAGCAGCACGGAGGGCGGGATCGGCGCACCGGCCGCGCTCGAAACCAACGGCGACGAGGTGATCCAGGACGCCGACGGCACCGGTGCAGAGGTCTCGCAGCGCCTCTTCGAATCTTCGGAGACCGTCGTGGTCTCCGCCAAGGAGCGCGATCAGCAGCTCAAGGCTGCGGCGATTGCGGTCAAGCTCGGGGCGCCGATGCTCGTGCGTCTCGACGGCGCCGATGCCGCCGTCGACGCTGAAGTCGAGCGCCTGGGCGCCACGCGCGTGATCAACGTGCCGGGCGACGAAGAGGAAGCTGAGGCGGTCGCCTCCGCCGAGCCGGCTGGGGATGCCGCAGCCATCGCCGCGCTGGAGGCAAAGAATCCGAGTGAGCTGACCATGCCGCCGGTGTTCGCCACCGCGCTGTCCTCGCGCGCCTCCGTCGCCACTGCGCGTGCGGCCGGTGCGGACGTGCAGGTGCTGGCGGCACCGGACCCGCGCGCCACGGCGGACAGCATGCGCACGGTCACCGAGCAGGACACCCTCGCGCTGGGCCGCCAGTGGGGCGACAACGAGAACTTCCAGGCTCGTGCGGCGCTCGCAGGCAACGGTGAACTGCCGGGCGGCGGCGGCCTGGTGTTCCCGGGCCGCCGCATGGTGGCGCTCTACGGCCACCCCTACGGGCCTGATCTGGGCGTGATGGGGGAGCAGGATCCGGCGGCCTCGGTGGAGTTGGCCAAGAAGTACGCCGAGGACTACACGCCGTTTAGCGACGAGCCGGTCGTCCCCGCCTTCGAGATCATCGCCACCGTTGCCTCCGGCGGGCCGGGCGACGACGGCAACTTCTCCAACGAAACGCCGATGGAGGACCTCGTCCCCTACGTCGACGCCATTGTGGATGCTGGCGGCTACGCCGTGATCGACCTGCAGCCGGGCCAGGGCAGCTTCCTCGAGCAGGCCAAGATCTACGAGGAGCTGCTCAAGCGCCCGAACGTGGGTCTCGCGCTGGACGCCGAGTGGAAGCTCAACCCGGGCGAGGAGCCGCTGTCGCGCATCGGCAGCGCAACTTCGGGCGAGATCAACGAGGTGGCGGATTGGCTCGCCCAGCTCGTCCGCGACAACAACCTGCCGCAGAAGGCGATGATCCTGCACCAGTTCAACGTGGCCATGTACCCCGACCGCGAAAACATCGTCACCGGCCAGCCGGAGCTCGCCTGGGTCCTGCACGCCGACGGCCACGGCGGCCCGGAGCAGAAGTTCGACACTTGGAACGTGCTGCGCGAGGGCCTGGACCCGAACTTCTTCATGGCGTGGAAGAACTTCTTCGACGAGGATTTCCCGACGTTTACCCCGGAGCAGACCTACCGCGACGTCAACCCGCGTCCGTGGTTTGTCAGCTACCAGTAAAAACCGCCGGTATCGGGCATCGCGCCACGATATTCTTGCTCCATGAGTGTGGAGCTTGAAGAGGTCTACGGTTTTCTCGCCCAGCACGAGCCGTTCTCGACGCTGCCCGAGGCCACCCTCCGCGCCCTGCCCGCCCAGATGGGCATCACCTACGTCCGCCGCGGCCAGGCCGTGGTGGAGGTGGGCCAGCCCAACGACACGCTCTATGTCATCCGCTCCGGCGCGGTGGACGTCGTCAGCGAGGACGACCTCTTGCTGGACCGGCGCGAGGCCGGCCTGAACTTCGGCTACTCCACGCTGGTGGGCGAGCGCGAGTCCGCCTACCTCATGCAGGCGGTGGAAGACAGCATCCTGCTCATGCTCCCGCGCGAGGCGTTCCTCCAGCTGCTGGAGCAATTTCCGGACATGGGGCGGTACTTCCAAACTGCTTCGCGCCGCGTGCGCGCCGCCGCCGAGGAAGTGCGCGACAGCGGCGCCACCGATGTGCTCCGCACCCCGCTGCGCGAAATCTTCGCCGGGCGGGAACCGGTGACGCGTGGCAAGCACGTGAGCATCGCCGAGGCCGCCCGCACGATGGGCGAGGAGGGCATCAGCAGCCTGATCATCACCGACGGGCAGGAGGTCGCCGGCATCATCACTGACGCCGACATGCGCTCGCGCGTGGTCGCCGGCGGCGTGGACACGTCTAGGCCCGTGGCGGATGTGATGACCAGCCCGGTGCGCACCATTCAACCCAACGCGCTGGTGTTTGAGGCGATGCTGACCATGAGCGAGTTGGGCATCCACCACCTGCCGGTGGCCGGCGACAACCAAGTGGTGGGCGTGGTCACCGCCGCGGACATCATGCGCCAGCTCCAGGCGGACCCGATCTACCTGGCGGCGGACGTGGCACGGGCGTCGCTGGATGAGCTGGAGGGCGCCTACCGTGACGCGGCACGTGTCGCGGTGCGGTTTTTCGAGCGCGGCGCGTCTGCGGCCGAGACGCAGCGGTTGCTCACCTCGATCGCGGATGCGGTGGCGAAGAGGTTGGGCACTTTAGCCGTCGAGAAGCTTGGGCCCCCGCCTGTGCCGTTCGCGTTTGTGGCGGTGGGATCGCAGGCGCGCGGGGAGATGGGCCCGGCCAGCGACCAAGACAACGCGCTCGTGCTCGCCGACGCGTACGACGCCGCCCAGCACGGCGAGTACTTTGCCGAGCTCAGCGCGTTCGTCTGCGAGGGGCTCGCCCGCGCCGGTCAGGAGTTGTGCCCGGGCGAGATGATGGCGTCTTCGCCGCAGTGGCGGATGACGGAAAGCGAGTGGGGCCGCACGTTCCACGGCTGGGTCACCGCGCCGAAGCCGGACGCGCTACTTAACGCGCAGGTGTTTTTCGATTTCCGCGCCGTCTTCGGTTTCGGCGAGGGCTGGCAGGACATGGCCGTGCGGGTGCGCTCTGGCGCGCTGGCGTCCGCGCACGGCTCGCGCCGCCTGCACACGCACCTGGCCGCGCTGGCCACGTTCCGCGAGCCGCCGGTGGGCTTCTTCCGCGGATTCGTGCTCGAGCGCAGCGGCGAATACGCCCACACGCTGGACATCAAGCGCGGCGGCACCGCGGCGGTGGTGCAGATGGCGCGCCTGTACGCCATCGCGGCCGGGGTGGACGAGGTGGACACCATCGCGCGCCTGCGCGGCGCCGCTGGCGGTCCGGTTTCCGCGAAGGGGGCGACGGATCTTCTGGACGCTTACGAGTACCTGGCCAACCTAGCCATGCGGCATCAGGCCGCACAGGTGCGCGCGGGCGAGGCCCCGAACTACCGCATCGACCCGAAGTATCTGCCCGAGCGCGACCGTGCGGCGCTGCGCGACGCGTTCGGGGTGATCAAGTCGCTGCAGAACGCGCTGTCCACCGCGTACCCGACTCGGGCGGTGTGAGGTGTTCGGACCGAAGAAGCGGAAGCTTATCGACGGCGCCCTGCTCGCCGTGGACGTCGAAACCACGGGGCTTAAGCCCGCGCGCTCGCAGCTGGTGTCCGTGGGGTGGGTGCCGGTGAACGGCCGGGTGATCGACCTTTCCGGCGCTGAGTACTTCGTGCTGCGGGGCGCGGACGTGGGGGAGTCCGCCACCCTGCACGGGGTGACTGACGACGACGTGGCGTCGCTGGGCAGGGAGCCCGCAGAGGTGCTCGACGCATTCCTGTCGGCGCTTGAGGGGCGCAAGTTGCTCGCGCACTTCGCGCAGATGGAGACCGGTTTTTTGGGCAAGCTGCACCAGGATGTGCGCGGGAGTAAGTGGCGTCTGCACGACAGTGAGGTGGTGGACACCTTTGTGATGGAGCGGCGCCACATGGAGCGCATGGGCACCTACCCGCGCGGCGAGGACCTGCGTTTGCCCAGGGTGCGGCAGCGTTATACCCTGCCGGCGTACGCGAATCACAACGCGTTGACCGACGCGGTGGCGTGCGCCGAGCTCTATCTCGCGTTAACCGGGTAACGCCACTTTTGCAATTGGTTGTATGCTCTGTCACATGCGTTTTGGACGAATTGCAACACCTGAAGGAATGACATTCGCCGTCATCGACGACGAGGGAACAACTGCGAAGGCCATCGCTGGCACCCCGTTCACCGACCCCGAGTACACCGGCAGAGAGTACGCGCTTGAGGACGTCCGCCTGCTCGCCCCGACGCTGCCGTCGAAGGTGGTTGCAGTGGGCCGCAACTACGCCGACCACGTCGCGGAGGTGTTCAAGCAGTCCTCAGAGCACCTGCCGCCGACGATCTTCATCAAGCCGTCCACGGCTGTGGTGGGCCCCGGCGCCGCCATCAAGATTCCGGAGTACGCCACCGGAGTGGAGTTTGAGGGCGAGCTCGCGCTCGTCGTCGGCGTGCCGTGCAAGAATGTCAAGGCTGCAGACTGGAAGTCCGTTATCCGCGGCGTGACCATCATCAATGACGTGTCTTCCCGCGACCTGCAGTTCGCAGACGGCCAGTGGGCCCGCGCGAAAGGCATCGACACCTTCGGTCCCATCGGCCCATGGATTGAGACGGACCTGGAGAAGTTCGACTTCGCCAACCTGCCCATCAAGGCGCACCACACCCACAACGGCGTCACCGAGACCAAGCAGGATTCCAACTCCAACCAGATGATCAAGTCCGTCGGGGAGATGGTGGAGTGGGTCTCCGAATCCTTCACGCTGCTGCCTGGCGACGTCATCGCCACCGGCTCGCCCGCCGGCACCGCGGAGATGGTGCCGGGCGACCATATCGAGGTGGAGATCCCCGGCATCGGCAAGCTGGGCAACCCGGTCGAGCGGGCGTAGGACGCTTACAGGCCGAGCGCGCGCATGATGGTACGCAGCTTGGCCGAGGTCTCGTCGAGCTCCGCCTGCGGGTCCGAGTAGGCGGTCAGGCCCCCGCCCGCCCAGGCGCGTGCCCGGGTTCCGTCGGCGTTGACCTCGGCGCAGCGGATGGCCACCATGTACTCGCCGTCGCCGGCGGCGTCCGTGTATCCCACCGCGCCGGCGTAGAACCCGCGGTCCGGCTCTGCGGTGGTAATCAACGCCTCCGCCGCCGCTTGCGGGGTGCCGCAGACCGCCGGGGTGGGGTACAGGCTTAAAGCCAGGTCGAGCGCGCTCGGCGCTGGATCTTTCAGCACGCCCTCGATCGGTGTGGCCAGGTGCCACATCTCGCTGGTCTTTTCCAGTCTTGGTCGATCGGGGACGATTAGCTCGCTGCACAGCGGCGCCAGGATGCGCCGGATGTGGTCGACCACGAAGCGGTGCTCGTCTAGGTCTTTCGCAGAATCGCGCAGTGAGTTGGCGGCCGCCTGATCTGCGTCCTGGTCGCCGGGGACGCGGGCGGCGGAACCTGCGAGGGGAAACGACCAAACGCGCCTGCCGCGCCGGCGCACCAGCACCTCTGGCGAGGACCCGACGAGGAAATGCCCCGAGCGCCCCGAGGGGGTGAGGTCCGCGATGAACCCGTCGTGCGTATACGACAGGTCGATCAGCCGCGCTGCGACCAAGCGGGGGTCCACCGGCGGGTCAAAGGCGATGTCTACGGCACGCGCCAGCACTACTTTGTCCAGGGCGGAGCTTTGGATTGTCGAGATGGCGGCTTCGACTCGGCGCAGGTGTTCGGCCGGGGACGGGTCAACGTCGATAAGCATTGCGTTGAGCTTGGAACCCTCGCCGACGCGGTAGTACGGGTGCGGCTCGAGCGCACCCGGCTCCCGGATGATGTGCTCGGGGACCGTGAGTGCCGCTGGGCAGTCGTGATCGAAGGGGAGGGCGCCGACAACCATTTCTTCCTCGCCGCGCGCGATCGCGTCCGCAGCCTCCCACGCATCGTCGAAGGTGCGGAGTGCACCTTGGGTGCGCACGGAGCCGTCGCCACGCGAGAGCAGAAAGTCTGGGGCGCTATCGGGTCTGGAAGTGGGCATGTGACGATACTTTAACGAACCTCCATTTGTGCACGCACGTCTGTATTGCTTGCCGCTACATAAAAGTGGGGTTAATGTGGCCGGTGTGAAAATTGTGAAAAGCCTTGCAGGTGGTCTCGCTGCCTTGCTCATCGCAGGTAGTGCGGTCGCCCCGGTGCAGGCTGGGGCCCAAGATATGTCGTCCCAAATCAACGGACAGGTAAACCGCGCGATCAACGACGCTAACCGCGCCGCCACCGACGCTGTGAACCAGGCCAACGCCGAGTGGAACAAGTTCGTCAAAATGGCCAACGACACCATCCCCGGCAGCTCGGCTCTTCCGCGCAATCCGCTGCCCGCGCCTGCGCCGGTGCCTGCGCCTGCGCCGTGGGCACCCCAGGCACCAGCGCCGGTAGCCAACGGCACCAATGGTGAAATCCACGCCGCAGGACGCAGCTACCTCATCTGGGTGCCGCGGGGCTACAACCCGGCGAACCCGACGCCGGTGATGGTGGGCTACTCCGCCTACCAAGACTCCACCGAGAACTTCCGCAACTACTCCCGACTGCGCGAATCCTCCGTCGGGCGCGACGCCATAATCGTCTACCCGCGCGCTATCGGCGCATCCTGGGAAGGCTCGCCGACCGCAGTCACCCGGCCCGGGCAGGACATCGCATACGTGCGCGCAATGATCGACGACGTACAGCGCTACTACAACATCGACCGCCGCCGCATCTACGCCACCGGCATGTCCACCGGCGGCGGCATGGCAGCCGTTTCCGCCTGCCACATGGCAGACCTCTTCGCCGGCGTTGCAGGCGTATCCGGTGCGTACTACGCGCCGGTGAACCGGGGTTGCCAGAACCTGCCGATCGCATTCATGGCGTTGCACGGCATGAACGACACCCTCACCCCGTACTACGGCACCACCCGACGCGGCCAGCGCGTCCTGCCGGTGCCGGAGCTATTCGGCTCCTACGCCGCCCGCAATGGCTGCGGCCCCGGCCTCAACCGCGCCCCGCTGTACAACGCCACCCGCGTCTCCGCCCGCGGCTGCCGCAAGGGCGTCGAAGTGATCCAGGTGCACGGCTCCAACCACTACTGGTGGTACTCGCCGTCCGCCGCCGACGAAATGTGGGCGTTCCTCTCTCGCCACTCCAAGTAGCGCACGGTCCGGGGGTGACTCCCGGGGCGCGACCCGGGGCGCCTGTCAAGGCGCGGTTTTGTAAAACTCGGCCATAGTGGGATGTGGGGAGTTGCGGGTCGGGTCCTGGGTTTTGTTTTAAGCCGAGTTTTGCAAAACCATTCTGCCGGTTCTGCGGTCGCATAGTTCTGCCGGTTCTGCGGGAATGCCCGATTGCTTCTGGATGTTCTGCGGCCGCAGAATGGGAGATCGTGGCAGGGGACCGTGGGTCGTCGATGGGCGAAGGGGGGTGAGGTCTCATGGTTCTGCGGGAATGCCCGATTGCTTCCGGTTATTCTGCGGCCGCAGAATGCAGGCAGCGGTCCGGGCCCGGGGGTCGTCGTTGAGCAAGGGGGAGTGAGGTCGGATAGTTCTGCGGGGTCTGCCGGTTCTGCGGGAATGCCCGATTGTTTTTGGTTGTTCTGCGGCCGCAGAATGGGGGCCTCGGCAGAGCACCGGAGGACGTCGATAAGCAAGGGGCACTGCGCGCTACGATTGCGCACATGACTGACTCTTCAATGCGCGTACGTTTTTGCCCGTCACCAACCGGAACCCCGCACGTGGGCATGGTGCGCACGGCACTGTTCAACTGGGCGCAGGCGCGCCACTCCGGCGGCACGTTTGTGTTCCGCATCGAGGACACGGATGCCGCGCGTGACTCGGAGGAGAGCTACCAGGCGATCATCGAGTCGCTGGAGTGGCTGGGCCTGACCTGGGATGAAGGCATCAATGTGGGCGGCCCGCACGAGCCGTACCGCCAGTCCCAGCGTTCTGAGATCTACACGGACGTTTTGAACAAGCTCATTGAGGCCGGCGAGGTGTACCCGGCGTACTCCACCAACGAAGAGGTCCAGGAGCGCCACAAGGCCGCCGGCCGCGACCCGCAGCTGGGCTACGACAACTTCGACCGCGACCTGACGCAGGAGCAGATCGACGCGTTTGAGGCGGAAGGCCGTAAGCCGGTGTGGCGCCTGCGCATGCCGGACCAGGACTGGTCCTGGAATGACCTGGTGCGCGGCGAGGTGACGTTCAAGTCCGAGACGCAGCCGGACTTCGTTGTCGCGCGCTCCAACGGCGCGCCGCTGTACACGCTGGTCAACCCTGTCGACGACGCGCTGATGGGCATCACCCACGTCCTGCGCGGCGAGGACCTGCTGTCGTCCACCCCGCGCCAGATGGCGCTGTACGAGGCGCTCAAGCGCGTCGGCGTGGCAGAGTTCACCCCGGAGTTCGGCCACCTGCCGTTCGTGATGGGCCAGGGCAACAAGAAACTGTCCAAGCGCGACCCGGAGTCCAACCTGTTCAACCACCGGGACAACGGCATCATCCCGGAGGGCATGATCAACTACCTGGCGCTTTTGGGCTGGTCGCTGTCCGCGGACCAGGACATCTTCAGCGTCGACGAGTTTGTCAAGGCCTTCGACGTCAACGACGTGCTGGGCAACCCGGCCCGCTTCGACCAGAAGAAGCTTGAGGCCATCAACGCCGACCACATCCGTCTGCTGGAACCGGAGGACTTCCGCGACCGTCTGCGCGCCTACCTGACCGAGCACACCGACTTTCCGGAGGATTACCCGGCGGACAAGTTCGCCGTCGCTGCGGACCTGGTGCAGACGCGCATCAAGGTGCTGTCCGAGGGCTACAACCTGCTGAAGTTCCTCATCACCGCCGACGAGGACCTGGAGCTGGACGAGAAGAGCGCGAAGAAGAACCTCAAGGACACCGCCGTCGAGCCGCTGGACGCCGGCATCGCCGCGCTGGAAGCGGTGGAGGAGTGGACCACCCCGAACATCGAGGCGGCGTTGAACAAGGCGCTTATCGACGACCTCGGCTTGAAGCCCCGCGTCGCGTTCGGTGCCCTGCGTGTCGGCGCGACCGGCGCAGCAGTGTCCCCGCCGCTGTTCGAGTCTATGGAGTTGCTCGGCCGCGAATCCACGCTGAAGCGTCTGCGCGCGGCACGCGAGGTCACTCCGTACCAGGCAGCAGAGTAGTTACAACGCTGTTGTTATAACGTAACAAAGGCCGCCGCGATTTGCGCGGTGGCCTGCGGATTTGGTTGCTTTAGCTATCCATGGTTATAGTAATCCACGTTGTTCAGCAGACAGGCGCAATACCGAAAGGGAAAGCGCAGGTCAGACTGGAAAACGATGGCCTATGGTGTAATTGGCAACACTACGGTTTCTGGTACCGTCATTCTAGGTTCGAGTCCTGGTAGGCCAGCTGCAGAGCTTTTCAGTTCTGTGTCCTAATGCCCCGTTCGTCTAGCGGCCTAGGACGTCGCCCTCTCACGGCGGTAACACGGGTTCAAATCCCGTACGGGGTACAACGCAAAACCTCCGATCCAGCACATGGGTCGGAGGTTTTTCGCTTCCGGTACTGTGAGCGCATGGTGTGGAAGTTGTCGTCGCTGTTCAGCGGTGAAATTCGTCAAAGTGGATCCAGTCTCATCGATGCGTTCAGCGTGCCAGCAGCGGCGTCGAGCTTGTCTTCCTCGATTCCACTGCTCGCAGTTCCAGCGCTGTTTCTCGCGACACTGGGCGGGGGAGTCTTCGGCGCGCCGCTCTATGAGGGGTTGGGCGGCAGCGGGTCGTCGACAAGCAATGGCTCCAGCAACGTCGCCGAGACCTTTCCGGATCCGGACGCGGAGCCCGCGACCCTGAAGTCGGTGACGCACATTGAAAACGACGTCTACGAGGTCGTCGTGTACTCGCCATCGATGGATAGGGAGGTCAAAAACGAGGTAATCCTGCCCGGCGGACCGGACAACGACACTGAGCGTCCCACGTTCTACCTGCTCATGGGTGCGGACGGCGCCGCCAACGGCTGGTCCTGGCGCAACTCGTCCGATTATCAGGAGTTCTTCCAGGACAAACTGGTCAATGTGGTCACTCCGATCGGCTCAGTCTCTTCAATGCAGGCGGATTGGTACCGCGAGGACAAAGCGACGGGGCGTAACAAGTGGCTCACGTACTTCACCAAAGAGCTGCCTCCGCTTATGGACGAGCACTTCCACGGCACCGGCACCGATGCCATCGCAGGCATTTCCATGTCCGGCGGGCCGGCACTGAATATTGCGTCGTTGGAACCGGAGCGGTTTGCCGCCGCGGCGTCGTACTCCGGGTGCCCGGCTACCTCAGGTGTCCTCGGCGACACATACGTACGCCAGGCCTTAAAGCTCAACGGGGCGGATCCCCGCAAGATGTGGGGCACGTCCTCTAACCCAGCGTGGATCGCGCACTCGCCCGTGCTGCATCTCGACGCACTGGACAACACGAAGCTGTTCATCTCCGCCGCGCAGGGGGTGCCCGGCGCTATCGACGACACGAAGACGTCCTCCGAACGCATAGGCCCGCCCGTAGCGATCGAGTCGGCGTCCTACGCGTGCTCTGAATACTTCGTGGACCGGGCGCAGCGCGCTGGCCTGGACGTGCAGTGGTACCCGCAGGTGGAAGGCACGCACAGCTGGGGCCTGTTTGAGAAGTCCATGCGCAAAAGCTGGGGCTTGATCGGGTCGGCGCTTGACGTGCAACCCTTCGAGCGGGAGACCCCGGTGACGAAGACGCCTCCCACGGAGGAGACGCCGCAGCCTGTCGGCGGGTCTGCGGGGTCGAGCAAGTGATGGGTGTTCAGCTACAGTTTCGGATGTGAAAGTTTGATCGCCTCGCGCGGACTGCCGTCAAAGTAGGACGTGCTGGTAGAAGATTTTGGGCAACGTTGGGCCCGGCGCTGGGCGCAGAATAGAGCAATTTCATCGGCGAGCGGGCACGCAAATCTGGTGTTAAGGTGAGCCAGGTTTTTACCTTGCATAAAGGAGTCGCTCATGAAACTCACAAAGAAGTCCCTTTCAGTTGTTGTAGCAGCAGGCGCTGCAATGCTCGCTCTTGCGGGTTGCTCCGAACCCTCCGAGAACGCTGGCTCCAACACCGCGACGTCTGGTGTTAAAGACGGCGCGACGGACTCTGCCGCCGGTTCTCTGACTCTCTACACCTCGGAGCCAGAGGACAAGGTTGACCAGGTTGTCGCGGCCTTCAACGAGGAACACCCGGATGTCGACGTGGAAGTGTACCGAGCTGGCACCGGCGATCTGAAAGCTCGAATTGAGGCTGAAAAGACCTCCGGAGCAGTGGAGGCAGACCTGATTTGGGCAGCGGACGCTCCGACGTTTGAGGACTTCAAGTCCGATGATCTCCTGGCGAAACTGGAGAACGTCGAAACCGGTGATGTGATGGACGGTGCCGTTGATTCTGAGGGCTACTACGTCGGGACCCGAATTATTCCCACTGTCATCGCTTACAACACTTCCGTGATCGATGAATCTGAAGCACCGAAGTCTTGGACTGACCTGACGGATGCACGCTTCCGCGACAAGATTGTCATGCCGGACCCGGCAGTTTCCGGGGCAGCCGCATACAACGCGACAGTGTGGATGAACACCGAGCAGCTGGGTGAGGATTGGATGACCGCTCTCGGTGAGAACGCTCCGATGATTGCCGCATCCAATGGCCCCACCTCGCAGGAAATTGCTGGCGGCGGCCACCCAGTTGGTGTGGTTGTGGATTATCTCGTTCGCGACCTCGCCGCGCAGGGTTCTCCGATTAAGGAGGTGTACGCCACCGAAGGTTCGCCGTACATTACCGAGCCGATCGCGGTGTTTGGGGATTCCAAGAACCCGACTGCAGCAGAGTTGTTCATTACTTTCCTGTTGTCCAAGAAGGGGCAAGAGCTCGCCGTGGAACAAAACTACCTGCCCGTCATCGACGGGGTAGGCACCCCTGGCGATGCCCCGGCACTCGATGACATTGCCCTGATGGATGCAGACCTGAAGACTCTCACCGATGATCGCGCGCGTTCCGTGGAGTTCTTCCAGGGCGCAATGAATTAGCGGATGATACGACGCGAATCTTCGCCGGGGCTCAACCTCGCCCGCCTAGGGGTGTGGTTGGTTGCCGCGGCGATTTTTATTGTCCCGCTCGCGCTGGTGGTCTCACTCGCGCTCGGGGGAAACCAGTTTCCGGTACTTGTGGAACAAGGCTTGGCGCGCGCCACTTGGAATTCCGTGATTACCACCGTGCTGTCTTCTATGGGCGCGGTACTCATCGGTGGCACGATTGCGATTGTTTTGGAGCGCACCGATGTTGGGGGAGCAACGGGATTACGCTTATTTCTGCTCTCGCCGCTGTTAGTCCCACCGTTCGTCGGTGCCATTTCCTGGCTGCAGCTGTTTGGCCGAAACCAGGGGCTCAATGCGCTGTTCGATCGGCCGCTGTGGGACCTGTACGGAGCCGACGGCATCATCTTTCTGATGACGTTGCACTCGTACCCGGTTGTGTACGTCATCGTGGCCGCAGCGTTGCGCCAGATCCCGTCTGATCTCGAACTGGCTGCGCGCGTTAGTGGCGCGGGCAGTGGCACGGTGCTGCGCACTGTGACCATCCCGCTGTTAGGGCCAGCATTCTTGAGCGCTTTCACCCTCACCGCAGTGTCGAACCTCGCCGACTTCGGTATTCCATCGATTCTGGGGTCGCCGGTGCGGTTCGAGACACTGGCGACAATGTGTTACCGGTTTATGGAATCAGGCACGGTAAGCAACCCGCTGCAGGTCGTGTCCACAGTTGGAGCATTGTTGATGCTACTGGGCATTATCGCTGTAGTGGCAGATTACGCGGTGTCCCGCCGAGCCTCCTCGCAAGTCAGTGGTGCCAGCACGATGAAACTTTCACTCGGTGTGGCGAGAGTTCCTGTCACCGTGGTGTCCTGGGTCCTGGCACTCGCGATTACCCTCGGTCCGATCTTGGCGCTCGCTCACCGTGCGCTGCTTCCGGCCCCGGGTGTGCCGTTTACGTTGGAGACCATCTCGCTGTCGAATTTTCAGCGCACCCTGAGTAACCCGCGGGTGGTTGATGGTTTCACTAACTCGGTCGCTCTCGCAGGCGGTGCCGCACTACTGTGCGGTCTGCTGGGGTGGGCGATCGGCATCTTGGTCACCCGCACCCGCGCGCGTACTAACACGCCGCTATCTCTGGCTACATTGCTTCCGGCTGCACTCCCTGGACTGATCATTGGCGTCGGGTGGCTCATTGTGGGCAGGTACACGGGGCTCTACAACACCCGTTGGGTGATCCTGTTGGCCTACGTCTGCGCTTTCACAGCCTTGGTGCTGCAGGCTGTGCGCGCGCCGATGAGCAAGATTCCGGTTGCAGTGGAAGAAGCGGCACGAGTCTCTGGCGCGGGTAGGGTGCGCTCAATCGTGGATACTTCGGGGCGAATGGCTGTACCAGCGGCGTTCTCCGGGGCAGTTCTCGTTGCAGTCACCGCGGTGCGTGAGCTCACCGTGTCAATTCTGCTCGTTGCTCCGGGCACCACAACAATTGGTGTGCAACTGTTCAACCTCCAACAGTCCGGAAACTACAACCAAGCTTCAGCGCTTGCATTGATGTTTGCAGTAATCGGTATTGCCGCCCTGGCACTGACCGTGCGCAACCCTGACAAGGAGTCCTGATGAGTGACATTGCGATTGACGGCCTCAGCGTCGTATTCCCAGACGGTGCCGTTGGGTTGGACGACATCAACCTACGCGTTGGTAGCGGTGAGTTCGTAGCGCTAGTCGGCCCGTCCGGCTCGGGCAAAACCACGCTGCTGCGCACCCTCGCCGGGTTTGTGCAGCCCTCCACGGGCACGGTCTCCCTCGACGGCACAAACGTGACTCGCACACCGCCAGAAAAGCGGCGGATGGGCATGGTGTTTCAGCAGCACGCAGTCTGGCCACACATGAGTGTTGCAGATAATGTCGCCTACCCGCTCAAACGTGCAGGTACGAGCAAGAAGCAACAACAACAGCTCGTCAAATCGACGTTGCGCACCGTTGGGTTGGAGCGCTACGGAGACCGGAAACCTTCAACGTTGTCTGGCGGTCAGCGGCAGCGAGTTGCACTCGCGCGCGCGATTGTGGCCAATCCGCAAGTGTTGCTTCTCGACGAAGCCTTGTCGGCCCTCGACGAACCACTGCGAGACAGTCTTCGCCGAGAGCTTGTTGCACTGACTAAGCGGTCTTCCCTAACTACCGTGCACGTGACCCACGACCGCAAGGAAGCGATTGCCATCGCCGATCGCATCGCCTTGTTGCGAGACGGCAAGCTCGCGCAGTTTGCCTCGCCGAGGGATATCGTCGCTCAACCAGCTTCGCCGTGGGTGGCCTCCTTTATCGCTGACGCGACGCTGTTAGAGGGACAAATTATCGATGGCCGCGTGGTCGTCACAACGCCTGCCATGGAATGGCCGACTGCCCATGTGGAGATGGTTGGCGCATCAGGCCATAGAGGTGCCGTCACCGTTGCGGTGTTGCCTGAGGCGGTAGAAGTGGCAGCGCCAGGGGAGCGGAACGTACTAAACGGCCGGGTCACCTCCTCGCTTTTTGAGGTGTCCGGCTACTCGCTCACCATCGATGTGGACGGTGTGGAGTTTCGCGCACGCACTTCGGCCCGCACCACCCCAGAAGTTGGCGAAACGGTCGGCGTCAACGTCCACGCCCCGTTGGTCTACAGCGCTTAAAAACGACCCTAACCTGCCGATTTGTTGGAGGACAATAGCGTCCTTTATTGTTAACAGGTCGCAAACAAGCGAGCGCGCCCCGTTCGTCTAGCGGCCTAGGACGTCGCCCTCTCACGGCGGTAACACGGGTTCAAATCCCGTACGGGGTACAAGGTACAACTCCCGATCCGGACTCCGGGTCGGGAGTTTTCGCATTGGTAGCCTTGGCTGGGTGACTTCCCTGGACTTCTTTGAAATCGATGTCTTCGCTACCGGCGCGTTCTCGGGCAACCCGCTCGCCGTCATCTGCGGCGCGGACGGTTTGAGCGACGAGCAGATGCAGCAGATTGCGTCGTGGACCAACTTCTCCGAGACGACATTCCTGCTCGAACCGACGAACCCCGAGGCGGACTACCGCGTGCGCATCTTCACGCCGGTAGAGGAGTACGCCTTCGCCGGCCACCCCACGCTCGGCACGGCGCGTGCGTGGCTGGAGCTCGGCAACACGCCGCGCAACCACGGCCGCGTGATTCAGGAGTGCGGCGTGGGCAACGTCGAGGTCCGCATCGAAGGCGACTCCCTCGCGTTCGCCACCCCTCCGCTCAAGCGCGACGACCAGCTCTCGGAGGGGGAGAAGGACGAGGTGTGCGAGACCTTTGGCGTCGACAAGCAATTGCTTGTCGACGCCGCCTTCGGCGACAACGGCCCCGGCTGGAAGCTGGCGCTTTTGGATAGTCTGGACGCGCTGCGGGCGCTGGAGAAGCCCGCGGGAAGCGACCTGAAGGTGGCGTTTGCGGCGCTGACGGGTGGGACGGATCCGGCCTATAAGCTGCGTGCTTTCACGCCGACGTTCGAGGACCCGGTGACCGGCAGCGCGAACGGCGCGATGGCGCAGTGGCTGCGAGGGAGGGGAGATGTACCTGCGCAGTACACGGTCTCGCAGGGCACGGCGCTCGGGCGCGACGGACGGGTGGAGATCACCGACGACGGGGAGAACATCTGGGTTGGTGGTCGCGCGCGGGTGCGGGTGCGGGGGACGCTGGACATGGGATAGAATAGGTGTGCGAATAGCGGGATGGTGATGTCGGCGGCGCTCGTATCGTGTGAAGCGTTCCCGACAGAAAGGGGTCTGGCATGACCAATGCTCCCGTCGCGTCCCCGCGACTCATTCAAGCAATCAACACCGCAGCGTGGGCGCACCGCGACCACGTCCGCAAAGGCACCGACATTCCGTACGTCTCCCACGTAGTCGGCGTGATGCACCTCGTCTCCCAGGTCACCGACGACGAGGACGTGCTCGTCGCGGCGCTGTTCCACGACATTTTGGAGGACGTGCCCGAAGAGTACAGCCCGCAGCGCATGGCCGAGGAGTTCGGCGACCGGGTGGTGGAGCTGGTGCGCGGAGTAACCAAGGACAGCACGCTTTCCAGCTGGCAGGACCGCTCGGACGCGTACCTGGCGCACCTGCGTGAGGCGGACGACGGCAGCGTGCTCATCTCGGCTGCCGACAAGCTGCACAACCTGCTGTCCATCCACGCGGACCTGGACCAGTTGGGCGATGAGCTGTGGGGCCGCTTCAACTCCGGCAAGGAGCGCCAGCTGTGGTGGTACCGCTCCGTGGCGGACCTGGTGCAGGAACGGCTACCGGGAAATCCGCTGGGTGAGGAGCTGGCCCGCCAGGTTGAGCGGCTGGAGGCACGCGGCGCATAAGCTGGAGCGCATGCAAAATTCGGTGATGAAGGTAGCGATTATCGGCGCCGGCCCGCGCGGCCTGTGGGCGTCAGAAGAGCTCATGGAACGGGCGCGGGAGCGTGGCGCGGCTATCGACGTGACAGTGTTCGACGCCAAGCCGCTGGAGGAGTCCTCCGCGCCCGGGGCGTTTCGTGATTCGGTGCCGGAGGAGTTCATCCTCAACGCACCGAAGTCCATTGTGGAGACGAAACTCGGCCCGCTCGACCCGAACGATGAGCTTCCGGGCGATTTTCCCAGCCGAAAGCATGTCGGCGAGCACCTGGATAAGTCGTGGCGCGCACTCGAGGACAACCTGCCGCCGCGCTGCAGCCTCACGCACCGGGTGGAAAACATCGAGATGGTCGAGCCCACCGACAGCGGGGTGGACGTGCTCGGCGAGCACTTCGATGAAGTACTCATGGTCACCGGCCATGCGCACGACTGGCCCGGTTCGCTCGCACACGCGGACCTCGGCGACCTCCAGGTGGTCGCCCCTGCCTACCCGGCGTCGAACCTGGACACGGTGAGCCCGGACGATGTTGCGCTGGTCCGCGGCGCCGCGCTGACCTTCATTGACGTGGTGAAATACGCCGACGCGAAAGTGTTCTACCCCGTGACCCGGTCGGGCCGTTTCATGGAGGTCAAGGCGTACTTCGAAGGCGAGGCAAAGGAGGAGGCGCAGCCGCACATCGAGGCGGCCTCGCAGAAGATCCTCGACTGCGAAGGCCTCGACGAGCTACAAGACATCCTCGCAGACTGTGCCACGGAGATCCTCCGCATCGCCGGTGGCGAAGGCGGGAAAGACGACATCCGGAACGTGCTGCGCGGCGAAGACTTCACCGGTGATCCGGTAGCGGAGCTTCGCGCATCCGTCGCGGCGGCGCGCGGGGAGCGCCCGTGGACGCCGGCTCTCGCGGTCGCGCTGGCTTTCCGTGACACCTACGACGCGGTGATCGACCGCGCCTCTTACGGCGGCCGCCACACCTTGGGTGGGAAGGACTTCGACGCTTTCGTGTCCACGCTGGAGCGCGTCGGCTTCGGCCCTCCGGTGGAGTCCGCGCAGACCATGCTCGAGCTTATCGACGAAGGCCGGATCCGCATCGAGCTCATCGCCCGCGGCGAGGAGGACCTCCGCGACTTGGCCGAGGAGGTCAGCGCGACCGTCGTCATCGACGCGGTGCAGGCGCCGCCCGGGATTGTCGAAGGCACGCTGGTGGGCAACTTGGTGGACGCCGGAATCGGCCTGCGCTACGCCGACACGAATGCGCTGCACGTGAAGCCGGACGCCACGCTCGTGGGGCAGGAGCACCTCGCCGCGGCCGGCCGCATGAACGAAGGGTTAGTGCTCGGCCACGACACGCTGAAGCGCACCAAGCAGCACGGCATTGAACGCTGGGCAGACCGCGTGAGCGCCGCTGCAGCAGAGCGCTAGAAACGGCTGCTGAAAGACACAGAACCCGCCACGGCGATCCGGGTGATCGCGGTGGCGGGTTCTGCGTTTCGCGCTAGATGTTGAACTGCTTGCGGATGTCCTGGATCCACTGCGGGTGGACGTAGGACAGTGCCGCGAAGATCGCGCCGAGGACGGCGATCAGGATTGCCAGCACGGTGAGGATGATGCCGCCGGTGCTGCTGCCGGACACGCTGCCCGTGGCGTCCTTGCCGGTGTTCTCCGTGTCCTCGCCTGCGCCCTGATTCTCAGTCGGCTCCTGCGGCTCGGCATTCTTGGTAATGGTCTCCTTGATCGTGGTAGGAACCGTCTTGGTCTTCTCCACGACCTTGGTTTCCGGCGAGGTCTGCGTGGACGTCTCCGTCACGGTGGCGGTGGCGACGGATGTCTTGGTGGTGATCTCCGGCTCAGCGCCCTTGGTGATGGTGGTCGGCACCTCAACCGTCTCGGTCTTCGTCACGGTTTCCTTCACCGTGGTCGGCACCGCCTTGGTCTTCTCTACGACCTTGGTTTCCGGCGAGGTCTGCGTGGACGTCTCCGTCACGGTCGCGGTGCTAACAGAGGTATTCGTGGTGGTGACCAGCTTCTCGGAGGTCTGCGTCGTCGTGATTGTCTCCGGAGCAGGCTTCTGCTCGGTGGTTGCCTGTTCAGAGGTCGGCTTCTGCTCGGTCGTCGGCTTCTGCTCGGTGGTCGGTTTCTGCTCGGTCGTCGGCTTCTCCGCGTCCTTCTTCTGCAGCGTGACCTGGTCCACCACGTACGGGGTGTTGATGTTGTAGGTGGTCAGTTTCAGCTCGGTCGGGGAGACGCTGATGTTGGTGTAGTCCGGGTTGTAATCCTGGCGCCAACGCGCGGTGGAGGCGTGTGCGAGGTCGTGAGCGCGCTCCTCGCGGATATTGGGGTGGGTCTTGCCCGACTCGTCATGGAAGTCGTAGTACTTGCCGCCGGTTGCGGTGGTGGAGGTGAGGTAGAGCACCTCGCCATCCTCCGGGATGAGCACGTCGCCGGACTTGGCCGCGCCTTCGGGGATGACCGGGTCGAAGCCGTTCATCAGGTGGGAGCGGGTGTAGATGTGGTCGTGGCCGCTTAAGACCAGATCCACGCCAGCCTCGGACAGCTTCGGGGTGAGCTGCTCGCGCAGGCGCACCACATCCGAGTCGGTGTAGTGGGTGCCCTGAGAGAACGGTGCCTGGTGGATGCCAACGATGACCCAGTCCGCGTCCGCGCCGTTGGTGGCGATGGCGTCGTTAACAAACTGCGCGTGCGTCTCAATATCGGCCGCGTCCGAGCGGTTGCCGTCGAGGCCGATGAACAACACGTTGTTGTAGTTGAAGAAGTAGTTCGCGGTTGTGCCAACCTCGTTCGGCAGGAAGTAGGTGTCCTGGAAGTGGCGGTCCGGCGCGTAGGTCTCGTGGTTGCCCTTCAGCACGCCGAGGCGGTAGTTCTGCAGTGCTTTCGGGGCAGTGAACTCCTCGAGCTGCTTGACCGGTGCGCCCCAGCCCTCAGTCTGGTCGCCGAGGAGCATGAGGAACGCGGAATCCGGGTGCTCGCCGGTGGCGACGTTGACTGCCTTGTTCCAGGCGGCGGACTGCTCTTCGATCTTGGCGTCTACGCCGATCTGCGCGTCCGCCATGGCGAGGAAGTTCCAGGTGTCCGAATCCGCGCCGGTGGTAAAGGTGCGCTGCTCGCTCCAGCCACGGTCCTCGTTGCCGACGCGGTAGACGTACTCGGTGTCCGGCGCCAGGCCCGTCATCTTCGCCTCGTGCGGGTAGAAGATCGCCGCGTTGTACTGGCCACGCGGGGACTCGACGCTGGTGACGTCGTCCGGATTGTCCGCAGACCAGTACTCCAGGTACTGCAGCTCGTTGGTCTTGGACTGCCATGCCAGGTTGGCCTCGGTGGCGTCGGAGCCGATGCCGAGCACGATGCGGCTGATCTTGGTGTTGACCGCGTCGTCCTGGGCGGTGGCGTCGACGGCGACGGTCACAGGTGCGAACAGGGAGACAACGACGGCGGTGGCAACAGCGCTACGGCGCAGGGAACGGTGGGTACGCAGGAGAGTCATGGTTGCCCACTTAAATCACCCGCTTTTAACAGGCGGTTACAAGTAATCGGACACCTCGGTGAATTGAACATGAATTTCAGGTGACATCGGTCTGCTGTTCTTGCACCAGGTTTACAGCTGGTTGAAAGTTAGCTCCATGAGCTCAAAGTTCCGTGTCAATCGTCGTGTGTTCCTGCAAACTGTCGCAGCGGCAGCAGCCGCAACCGCCATCGGCACCGGCGGCGCCTACGCCGCACGGCGCGGCACGGTGTCCACTCCGGAAGAACCGGCCCCGGCAAGCGAGTGGGACCTGCCGTTCCTCCACGGCGTCGCATCCGGCGACCCGCTGCCGGACCGCGTGGTGTTGTGGACCCGCGTGACTCCGTCCCGCGAGGCGCTGCCGGGCTCCGGCCTGGGCGAGGACGTGGAGCTGGAGTGGCAGATCGACACCTCGGAGGACTTTGGTAACCCGCAGACCGGCAGCGTAACCACCTCGGCGGATTCGGACCACACCGTCCACGTCGACCCGGAGGGCCTGGAGCCGGCGACTGAGTACTTCTACCGCTTCATCGTGAAAAGCGGCGAGTTCGAGGGCGCGACCTCCCCGGTCGGCCGCACCCTCACGGCGCCGAAGGAGGACGCGAGCCTGGATAATCTCAACCTGGCCATCGCCTCGTGCGCGAACTGGGAGTCCGGCTTCTTTAGCGCGTACGGCGACATGGCGCAGCGCGCCCGCGCCGGCGAGATCGACCACGTGGTCTTCCTCGGCGACTACATCTACGAGTACCCGACCGGCGAGTACGCAGGTAAGAGCGGTGTCGCGCGCATGCACCACCCGGAGTGGGAGATCACCACGCTGGAGGATTACCGCCAGCGCCACGGCCGCTACCGCACGGACCTCAACCTGCAGGCCGCGCACGCTGCGTGCCCGTGGATCGTCATTTGGGACGACCACGAGACGGCCAACAACAGCTGGTTCGAGGGCGCGGAGAACCACACCGACGGCCGCGTGGAGGGCGAGTGGCCGGAGCGCCTGGGCGCCGCTGTGCAGGCCTACTATGAGTGGCTGCCGGTGCGCGCGCAATCCGCGGGCGAGGAGCAGCTGCTCTACCGCAGCTTCAAGTTCGGCGACCTGGCGCAGCTGACCATGATGGACCTGCGCACCTACCGCGACGCGGAGACCACCGGCCCGAACTTCGCCAACGACGACCGCACGATGCTGGGCAAGAAGCAGTTCGATTGGGTGGCGCAGCAGCTGCAGGAGTCCACCGCGCGCTGGGACGTGCTGGGCAACTCGGTGATGGTCTCGCCGATGCGATTTGCCACCATCCCCGACAACGAAAAGGCCAACATCGCTGCCGGCTATATGAAGGAGCGCGCGACGGGCATTGCGGTGAACTCGGATCAGTGGGACGGCTACGCCGCGGAGCGCGACCGCCTGCTCACCATGTTGGACGAGCAAGAGTCGAACGCGCTGTTCCTCACCGGCGACATCCACTCGGAGTGGGCGAACTCGATCGCCTCGCCGTCCGGCTTCGGCGAGATCGGCTGCGAGATGGTCACCACCTCCATCTCCGCCCCGAACGTCGACGAGATTCTCACCAGCGCGTTCGGCACGTACCACAAGGAGGACAACTCCACGTCGCTGCTGGTGGAGCAGGCGATCCGGGACGCGAACCCGTGGGTGAGCCACATCGACTTCGACGCCCACGGCTACGGAGTGGCCAGCATCCACCGCGACTATGTGGATATGCTCTACTACCGCGTCTCGGATGTCGAGGACGCGGACGCGACCGTCAGCTTGGGCGAGAAGCGCCAGTGGCGCATCGGCGAGGGGTTCGTCGAAGCATAATCTGCTTATCGACGACGGTCGCGACATCTGGGTGGGCGGGCTGGTCACCGCGCGCGTGCGCGGCACCATCGAGCTGTAGGCGGGCGGCCTACGTCATCATCACCTTGGTCTGAGCAACCGCCTTGTCCATGCGGCTGATCGCGTGGTACAGACGGTGGCGCAGCCAGAGGCCGAGGAAGAGGAAGGGCAGCGCGAAGAGGACGAGGATGCCGAGGGCTCGCCAGAAGTCCCAGCCGTAGGTGCCGAAGACCGCGGCGCGCATAGCGCGGATCGAGTAAGTCGCGGGCAGCCAGGGGCTGATCGCCTGCGCCCAGCCCGGCAGCAGCTGTAGCGGGTAGGCGCCGCCCGCCGCCGAGACCTGGAGCACCAGGATGAGCACGCCCACGGCCTTGCCGGCGTTGCTCAGCGAGAGCACCAGCGTGTAGCAGATCAGGTGGAAGACCAGGCTCGAGACCCACCCCGCCATGTAGAGGAGGAAGGGGTGCGCGGGCTCGATGCCCACGTAGACGATGAGCCCCGCCATGAGGAGCGTGGATTGGGCCAGGCCGGTGGTCACGAACGTCAGGTAGCGGCCAAAGTACTTCTGGCCCGCGGTGAGGCGGTCGGGATCGACCACGTTCTGTTCGATGGAGCGATCGTCCGTGCGCACGGCCACCGACGTCAACAGGGCGCCCACCCACAGGGCGAGCACCGTGTAGAGCGGGGCCATGCCGGCGCCGAAGCTGACGCGGGGGAAGACCTCCTTGCGCTCCACCTTGACTGGGTCGACGAGGGCGTCGGCGAGCACTTCCGGGTGGCTGGAGACGAGGTCGGCCAGCTTCGTCAGGTCCCCGCTCGAGCGCGCCTGCGCGATCGACTGCTTCGCCTCCTGCATCCTCGCCGCGTTGGCGCGCAGAGATTCCGCGGTGTCGCGCAGGTCCGCGCCGGAGGCTGCGAGGGTGTCGCGAAGCGAGCCGGGCCGGTTGGCCAGGGCAGAGGAGACGCCGTCCATGTCCGAGCGGGCCTTGTCGACGTTCGCGCGGACGTTGTCCAGCGAGCCCGACAGCGCCTCGAGGCGCGGGCGGATCCCGGTGTCGTAGGAATTCTTGGCCGAGTCCATCGCCTCGCGGGCCCGGGCGATCGAGTCCTCGATCTCCTGCCGGTCTGCGTTCTTCCCGTCCCGGCCGCCCTGCCCGGCGGTGAGGTGCGCGGCGGCGTCGTTGAGTCGGTCGCGCACGGCCGTCTGGCGGGCGATGGCGTCGTTGAGGTCGCCGACCACCGCGCGCACCCCCGGCTGGGCGTCGGGGGGAAGCACCGGGCCGACATGCCCGTTGATGGTGTCGCGCAGGGCCGTGTACTGCTTCACCTGGACATCGACGCGCGCGGCGATGTCCGTCAGGTTCGCGGCGGTGGCCTGGGAGGTGGCGGAGGAGTCCGCCAGCAGCTGGCCGACACGGTCGCTCACGGCGGCGAAGCTTACCGACGTCGCCCCCAGCGCCGCCGCAAGCGCCGCGCCGTCTCCGCCGAGGCTCGCCCCGGTGACCCCGAGGTCGACGGGGTGGACCTGCCCGAGAGAGTCGCCCAGCGCCCCGGAGATCCGCTCGGCGCTGTCGACGAGCGGCACGCTCGACTCTGTGAGCGAGGCGAGCGCGTCGACGGTGTTGGCGCTGGAGAGCAGCTGGTCGCGGGCGTTGGCGGTGCGGGTCGCGATGGAGTCGAGCGCCTGCTTGGTCTCCGCCTCGTTGAAGTAGTCCGAGGTCGTCTCGATCAACCCGAATGACACCTCGGAGAGGGCCCTGGTGAACGACGCGCTGATCTGGGCGCTGACGCCCTGCGTGCCGCTGGAGATGAGCAGCGGGGAGATGGGGTTCTTCTTCTCGTTGATGTAGAGGTCGATCCGGCTGGGTTCGGCGTCGTCGGCGTAGAAGGTGAACATGTCGTCGCTCAGCGTGGGAGGCAGGACGATGGCGGCGTAGTACTCGCCGGATTTCGCGCCCTCGATGGCGTCGTCGACGTCGGTGATGACCCAGTCCATCGAGTCGTCGCGGTAGAGCTGGGAGAGCACCATGTCGCCGACGTTGACGGCCAGCGGGGTGAGGTCGCTCGTGTGGCCGCGGTCGGTGTTGGCCACCGCGACCTCGAGGCGATCGGTGTTGCCGAATGGGTCCCACGCGGCCAGCACGTTGAACCAGGCGAAGAGGCAGGGGATGGCGATGAGGCCGACCATGACGATGCCCGCCATGACGTTGGTGTAGAGCCGGCGCAGGTCGTTGTAGGCGATGGAGAAGACGGTTCTCACTTGGTGTCCTCGCTTTCGGCGTCCGCGGGCCCGATGGTGACGCTGGTGCCGGCGGAGTCGTGGCGGTGGATCACGGCGTCGCGCAGCTCGGTCTCGCCGAGGCGTGAGACCTGTTCGGCGTCGACGAGGCTCTGCGTGAAGTACTCCACCGCGCCGAGGTAGAGGGTGACCAGCAGCGACCAGGCGACGACGATGGCCAGCATGATCGTCTTGTCGGTGGGCAGGAGCATGGTGAGCAGGGTGATGATGACGATGCCGACAACGCCCACGACGATCCCGCCGAAGATGAGGGTGCGGTAGTTCTCCCGCAGCATCCGCGCCCGCTTCTCGACGCCACCGCGGAACTCATCCCGGTCCGACAGGGCGGCCATGATGTCGGACGCGCGGTAGGGCGAGCCCATGACCTCCACCTTCTCGTTGGTGATCAGGTTCGTGCGCGCGAGCTGGCGGTTGAACAGGAGGTTGGCGTGCGAGGAGGTGAGTCGGAACAGCCACCCCAGGGCGAAGGCCGCGGCGGACATGGCGAGAAGCGCCGCCATGAAGCGGAGGTAGTGGTGGTCGTAGAACCCGGCGATGGTCTCGCGCATCGCGTCGATGCCGTAGCGGAAGGGGAGGAAGGGGTAGATGTGGCGGAAGAAGTCGGGCATGAGCTCGATGGGGTAGAGGCCCGACGCGCCCGGGATCTGGATGACGACGAGGAAGACGGCGATGCCGCGGCCAATGTGGCCGAGCGCGGAGACGATGGAGTAGATGATCGCCGTGTAGGCGACCCCGATGGCGATTGCGGTGGCGAGAAAGGCCGTGACGGACTGCATCTGCACCCCGAAGGCCACGTTGCCGAGCGTCACCACGACGGCCTGGAGCACCGAGAGCGTGGCGAAGAGGAGGAAGCGGCCGAGGTAGGCCTGGCCGACGGTGAGGCGGCGGAAGCCCTCGGTGTCGACCTCGACGCGGAAGATGATCGTCAGCACGAACGCGCCGATCCACAGGGCCAGGTTGGTGAAGAAGGAGGCCATGGAGCTGCCGTAGTTCTCCGTGGGGAAGACGGCCTGCTGCTCGACGGTGACGGGCGAGGAGATGTACTCGCCGATCTTCGCGGAGTTGAGGTTCGTGACAGTGTTGAGGGCCTTCGAGTCGGAGGTGGCCAGGAGGGCGTTGATGTCGGACTGGGCGGAGCGGGCGCCGTCGGCAAGCGTGCCGAGGTTGCCCGAGACCTCGTCGAGGATGCCGAGGCTGGCCGCGAGCTGGTTGTCCACCCCGGCGAGCAGGGAGGTCGTTTCCTCGCGCAGGGCACGCTGGCTGCTCAGCGCGCCGCGCACGGAGGCGACGCTGCCGGAGGCCTGCGCGAGCGAGGCGTTGATCGCGGGCACGGACTCGCCGAGCTGCTTGCTCGCGTCGCGCGCTGCGGCGTTGGAGTCGGCGGTCGCGGCCTCGAGGGAGTCGCCGAGCTCGCCTATCGACGCCAGCGCGGCGCCCGCGCTGCGGTCCACGTTGTTCAGGCCGTCGAGGACGGCGCGGGAGGCGGCGGTACGCTCCTCCAGCGCGCTGGCCGCGGCGTCGAGCTGAGCGCGGACCTCGGGCGATAGGGCGGCCCCGGCCGACATGGCGCGCAGCTGCGCGGCGGCGGATTCGCCCTGCTTGACCACGCCGTCGACCTCGCCGACGGCCGAGCGCACCCGCCCTTGGGCGGTGCCGAGCTGGCCCGTCGCCTCCGCGATGGAGGCGCTGGCGGAGGCGGCGCCGAGGCTGAGTGCGTTGGTGGACTCGACGAGCGCGGCCGACGTGTCGGCGCTGAAACCGGCGGAGGACTTCTGCAGCTCGGCGATGATCCCCTCGGCCTCGCCGAGGGAGGAGTCCACGGACCGGAGGGTGTCGTCGACGGAGCCGACGAGGGTGTTCAGCTCGGCGACGACCGGGCGCGCCCCGATGATGCTCTGCTTCATCGTGGCCACCCGCCCCTGGGAGGCGTCGAGGTCGGCGGCGATCTGGCCGAAGCTCCCGGAGGCCTTGCCTCGGGCCTCCTCGGCGTCATCGCGCGCCGTGAACCCCTTGTTGCGCAGCTCGGTCGCCGCGGCCTCGCCGACCTTCTTCTTGAAGGCCTCGGACACGGCCGTGTCGACGGCGGAGGCGCCAGCGTCGGTGATCGAGGGGGCGACGCCGTTGCTCTTCTCGTTGACGTAGTACTCCAGCACCGGCTGCGTGTAGGTGCCGCTGACCAGGCTCAGCAGGTCCTCGCTGAACTCGGGTGGGATGAGGAACATGGCGTAGTAGTCGCCGCGCATGAGCCCGTCGCGGGCCTCGTCCTCGGGGAGGAAGACCCACCCGATCTTGTCGTTGTCCTTGAGCTGTTCGGTGATCTGCTCGCCGACGTCGACCTCGCCGACGCGTTCGGCGGAGGCGCCACGGTCGTTGTTGACCACCGCGATGCGGATGTTCTGGGTGTGGGCGTAAGGGTCCCAGAAGGCGTTGATGTTGAACCACGCGTAGAGCGCGGGGATGATGAGCACGCCGACGATGATGATGAAGGCCCGGGGAACGCGCAGCAGGCGACGAATGTCCCGTACAAGAATCTGCCCGCTCTTTCTCACGTGGCGAGCGTACCCTCAAATAGAACGTTAGGGGAAACGCCCCGGGTCTGGGCCAAACTCGAGTCCTTCAACTCCGGCGGCAGCGCCAAGGACCGCACAGCCCGCGCCCTCGTCGCCGACGCCCGTTGGCGCCCCCAGTGCCAGGCCGGAGCTCGGCTAGAGCTCGGCGCTCAACCGAGCGGTGGCGTCCTGGAGCGCGGCGCCCCACTTGGCTGCGGGGCTCGGTCCGAGCCGCTCGGCCGGGCCGGAGATAGACAGCACGGCCACCAGCGCACCGTCCGGTTGGAACACCGGCGTGGACACCGATGCGAGCCCGACTTCGCGCTCTGCGACGGATTCAGCGAAGCCGTCGTCACGCACCTGCTTGAGTTCCGCGTCGTTGAAGGGCGCGTCGACGGGGGTGTAGGCGGCGAACACGCGGGCGGCGGAGCCGGCGGATAAGGTCAGGTGGGAGCCGACCGGGACCACGTTGTGCAGTCCGCTTTCGGGTTCCGCGGCGGCGATGCAGGTGCGCGTGGTGCCGGTGAGCTGGTAGAGCTGGGCGGACTCGCCAGTGGTCTCGACGAGATCTCGAAGCACCGGGGCCGCGGCCGCGAGCAGTCTCGGCGACGGCCCGCCGGTGTAGCTGGGCAACGCGGGCCCAAGCGACCATTCGCCGCGTTCGTTGCGGGCGAGCACATGGTGCACTTCGAGTGCCGTGGCGATGCGGTGTGCGGTGGCCCGGGGCAGCTCGGTGGCGTCGCTGAGCTCTGCGAGCGATTTGTCGCCGCTGGCTACGGCCGCCACGATGGCGACTGCGCGGTCGAGCACTTTGATGCCGGATCCTTCGTTATACTGTCTCACAGTTCGAATCCTATCATCTCATTATGTGGGAAGGTGGGGAGGAAACGCGAAGGAGTTTGCTATGGCGGATACACCGTTGACGTTGGCGGAGAAGGTGTGGCGCGACCACGTGGTCAAGCAGGGCGAAAACGGCGAGCCCGACCTCATCTTCATCGATTTCCAGCTTCTGCACGAGGTCACCTCGCCGCAGGCGTTCGAGGGGCTGCGCTTGGCCGGGCGCACGATGCGCCACCCGGAGCTGCACCTGGCCACCGAGGACCACAACGTGCCCACCGAGGGGATCGTCTCCGGCCAGCTCCTCGAGATCGCGGAGCCGACCTCGCGCACCCAGGTGGCCACGCTGCGCGAGAACTGCGAGGAGTTCGGCGTAACCCTGCACCCGATGGGCGATGTCAAGCAGGGCATCGTGCACACCGTCGGCCCGCAGCTGGGCATCACCCAGCCGGGCATGACCATCGTCTGCGGCGACTCGCACACCTCCACCCACGGCGCGTTCGGATCGATTGCCATGGGCATTGGCACCTCCGAGGTAGAGCACGTCATGGCCACCCAGACCCTGCCGCTGAAACCCTTCAAGACCATGGCCATCGAGGTCACCGGCGAGCTGCAGGAAGGTGTCACTGCGAAGGACCTGATCCTGGCGATCATCGCCAAGATCGGCACCGGCGGCGGCCAGGGCCACATCATCGAGTACCGCGGCGAGGCCATCGAGAAGATGTCCATGGAAGCGCGCATGACCATCTGCAACATGTCCATCGAGGCAGGTGCGCGAGCCGGCATGGTCGCGCCCGACCAGAAGACCTTCGATTACGTCCAAGGCCGCGAGTACGCCCCGACAGGCGCCGACTGGGACGCCGCGGTGGAGTACTGGAAGACGCTGCCCACCGACGAGGGCGCCACGTTCGACACCGTGGTGGAGATCGACGGCGCGTCGCTGACCCCGTTTGTCACCTGGGGGACCAACCCCGGCCAGGGCCTGCCGCTGGGCGAGAATGTGCCAGACCCGGAGGACTTCACCGACGAGACCTCCAAGCAGGCCGCCGTCAAGGCACTGAGCTACATGGACCTGACCCCGGGCACGCCGCTGCGCGACATCGCCATCGACACCGTGTTCTTAGGCTCGTGCACCAACGCCCGCATCGAGGACCTGCGCGCCGCCGCCGAGGTGGTCGAGGGCCGCACCATCGCGGAAAACACCCGCATGCTGGTGGTGCCCAGCTCCACGCTGGTCAAGCAGCAGGCGGAGGAGGAAGGCCTGGACAAGGTCTTCACGGACTTCGGCGCCGAGTGGCGCACTGCCGGGTGCTCGATGTGCCTGGGTATGAACCCGGATCAACTGAAACCGGGGGAGCGGAGTGCGTCGACAAGCAACCGCAACTTCGAGGGACGGCAGGGCCCCGGCGGGCGCACCCACCTTGTCTCCCCGCTGGTCGCCGCGGCGACCGCTGTCACCGGCCACCTCGCAAGCCCCGCAGACCTGTAAAGGAGCACCCCGATGGAGAAATTCACCACCCACACCGGTGTCGCCGTGCCGCTGACGCGCTCGAACGTGGACACCGACCAGATCATTCCGGCGCGCTACCTCAAGCGCGTCTCCCGCACCGGCTTCGAGGACGGCCTGTTTTCCAACTGGCGCGAAAACGAGCCCGGGTTCGTGCTCAACCAGGACGCCTACGCCAACGGCTCCGTGCTGTTCGCAGGGCCCGATTTCGGCACCGGCTCTTCGCGCGAGCACGCCGTGTGGGCGCTGATGGACTACGGCTTCCGCGTCGTGTTTAGCCCGCGCTTCGCCGACATCTTCCGCGGCAACTCCGGCAAGGCCGGGCTGTTGGCCGCGAACCTGCCGGAAAGCGACATCGAGCTGATCTGGAAGCATCTGGAGCAGCACCCGGGCGAGACCGCCACCGTGTCGCTGGAAGACCGCACGGTCACCGTCGGCGACAACACGTTCGTCTTCGAGGTGGACGACTACACGCGCTGGCGCCTGATGGAAGGTCTCGACGACATCGGGCTGACGCTGCGCGACGAAGACGCGATCGAGGCCTTCGAAGCGAAACGGCCGGCGTTCAAGCCGGCCGTGCGTTAAGCGCTAGTGGTAAGCGCTAGTCCTGCGCCGCTTCCTCGTCGAGGCGCTGGGTGACCTCCGGCGCGAACTCGGTGAGGAAGTCGCGCGAGGCGGCCACCACGCCCTGGATGCCGGTGAGGATGTGGGACTCGAACTGGTTGTCCGTGTACTCCCAGTGGCCGGGCAGGCTGTAGGCCACGCCGAGGGCGGTGATGCCGCGCTCATCGTCCTTCAGGGCGGTGACGGTGGGGTAGGCCTTGGTGTAGTTGTACTGCTCGGCCCAGTTGCGGATGTCCTCGTAGCGGTCCGCGCCGATGGAGTCCACCGCGACCGAGGAAATCACGTTGATGTTCGGGGCAATGTGTGCGATTTCCAGGCCGATGCGGGCAAAGCCGGTGCGGATGGCAAACTCGCTCGCCTCGTCGTACTGCCAGCCCTGCTTGGCAAAGACGTCCTTGACGCGCTGGATGGACAGGGGCTTGAGGGTGTCGTTGCTCATGGGTGTTACGCCTCCTTAGCGCCGTCGTTGAAGGATTCTTCGAGGCCCGGAAAGGTCTCGCGCAGCTGGCCGGCCACGTGGTGGATGGCGGAGAAGAAGTACTCGCACATCTCGCGCAGCTGGGAGTCGGCGAAGCCGTCGCCGGAGAAGAACGGCGCCTCGATGATCGCGATGGCGGTGCCGTCCTCGCGCTGCACCGGGTGCACGCGCACCAGCGGCAGGGTGCGGTTCATCACGTTCGCGAACTCGCGAAGCTTCTCGACGTCCTCCGGTTGATCCACAACAGCCATCCACCTGGACGTGGCCTTGAAGCCCTCGCGCTCGACCTCGAAGAAGACCACCAGGCCGGGAAAGGCGGTGCGGACCTCGCCGCCGTCTTCGCGGAAGTACTTCAGGTCCATGCCTTCCAGCGTGGAGGCGATGCGTTCCTGCGTCACCGGCGGGAATGCGGTGGGAGTGGGGGAAGTCATGTGAAAAATCCGTTCCTTTCTTCTGTTACAGCACCGGCAGTGCGGACGGGACGTAGTCGGCGCCGGTGAGCTGGCCGCCGTGGAAACTCAACACCCACACGGAGCCCTTCTTCGCGTGGATCTCGGTGTCGATGGGCAGGGTGCCCTGCGCAGACAGCCAGGCGATCATGCCGGGGATGACATCGCCCTGGGCGCAGACCACGGATGTGCCGCCCTGCTCGATCACCTCGGTGAAGGCGCGCTGCGCGCCGACCATGTCGGACAGCCACGCCTCGTCGCCGAAGCGCTCGTCTACGGCCACGTCGATGCCCAGCTCGTCCGCAAGCGGGGCGACGGTGGTCTGGCAGCGCTCCGGTGCGGCGGAGTAGATCCGCTCAGGAGAAAACGCGCTGAGCAGCGGAACCAGCATCTCGGACTGGCGGCGGCCCTTCTTGTCCAGCGGGCGCAGGTTGTCGTCGCCGGACCACTTCTCGCGCTCGTGCGCGCGGGCGTGGCGCACATACAGCACGCGCGCGTCCGCCGGGGTGCCGAAGCGCTTCTGAGCCTTGCGCAGCACCTGGCGGTCTAAGTCGTAGGTCATCAGCTCGCAGGCGTCGTCGATAGGCAACCAGCGGATCTCGTCCACCTCGTCGTTGGGCTCGAACTCGCCGCCGGTGACCTCACCGGTCCAGTAGTAGACCACCTTCGTGGTCTTCTTCACCGGGTAGACGGTCTTGCCCAAAAGCTTGCCCAGGCGCACGTCGAAGCCGGTTTCTTCCTTGATCTCGCGCACCGCGGTCTGCACCAGGGACTCGTCCGGGTCCAGCTTGCCCTTGGCCAAAGACCAGTCGTCGTAGTGCGGGCGGTGGATGCACGCCACCTCCAGCGAGTCGGGGTTGTTCAGGTCGCCGCGCCACAGCACCGCTCCGGCGGCAAGCGTGGTGCGCTTGAACTCGCTTTGCGGGTGGTTGGGGATTTGCTGCAGGCGCCCGGTGAGGAACATTTCACCGCGCGTGTCCTTGTCCTGCTCGTGCAGTTGGCGGTCGTCATTTGGCATACATTCCATTGTGTCGCAGACTCGGCGGGCGCGCTAGGTCCGGTCAGGGTCCGGGAGGGGTGGTACGTTGTAGCGGTTGAAAAACGCTGGGAGGACGCACTGATGGTCAACGTGGCAGTACTGGGCGCCGGTTCCTGGGGGACCACCCTTGCCAAGGTGTTCGCGGACGGGGGCAACCCCGTGAGCCTGTGGGCGCGGCGCGAAGATCTCGCCCGCACAATCCAAAACACGCGGGAAAATCCCGAGTACCTGCCCGGCATCGAGCTGCCGGCGGCCATCCAGGCCACCTCGAACGCCGCCGATGCCCTCGAGAACGCGGCGATTGCGGTGTTCGGCGTGCCCAGCCAGACCATGCGCGACAACCTCACCCGCTGGGCGCCGGACTTGCCCGGCGACGCCACCTTGGTCTCCATCTCCAAAGGCGTGGAATCCGGCACGCACATGCGCATGAGCGAGATCATCGCGGAAGTCACCGGGGCGGAAAGCGGGCAAATCGCCGTGTTGTCCGGCCCGAACCTCTCGCGCGAGGTCGCCGAGGAACAGCCGGCCGCCACCGTGATCGCCTGCGCCGACGAAAACCGCGCCAAGCTCGTCCAAGCCGCGTGCGCCACCACCTACCTGCGGCCGTACACCAACACGGATGTGGTGGGCTGCGAGATCGGCGGCGCGACCAAAAACGTCATCGCGCTCGCGTGCGGCATGGCGGCCGGGCAAGGCCTGGGGGACAACACCTTGGCCACCCTGATCACCCGCGGTCTGGCGGAAATCACCCGATTGGGCGCGGCACTTGGGGCGGACGCGCGCACCTTCGCCGGCCTCGCTGGCATGGGCGATTTGGTGGCCACCTGTGCCTCGCCGCTGTCGCGCAACCGGACCTTCGGCGCCGCGCTCGGCGGCGGCGCGACCATGGACGAGGCCCGCGCCGCCACCAAGGGCCAGGTTGCGGAGGGCGTGGTGTCCTCGCGCAGCATCTTCCAGCTCGCGGAGAAGCACTCCGTGGAGATGCCGATCACCCAGGGCGTGTACTCGGTGTGCCACGAAGGCATGAAGGTCGCCGACGTCATCGCCGCGCTGATGGGTCGCAGCAAGAAGGCGGAGTAGCGCCCGGTAGGCTAGCTCCCCGTGATCCGCATAGCTGTTTTGTACGGTGGCATGTCCACCGAGCACTCGATTTCCTGCATCTCCGCCGACTCGGTCATGTCCCACATGCCCGCCGAGTACGAGGTGTTTCCCATCGGCATCACGCAGGAAGGTGTCTGGGTTGAGGGTGTGGCGAATCCGGCGGAGGGGGCGGAGCTTCCCGTCGTCAAGCATGGGCGCGAAGTTGCGCTCTCCTTGAACCCGCAGCGCAAGGGATTGCTTTACGACGTCACCTCCGGCGAGCCCATCACCACCGTCGACGCCGTCTTCCCGGTGCTCCACGGCAAGTATGGCGAGGACGGCACAGTCCAAGGCCTGCTCGAGATGGCCGGGGTGCCGTACGTCGGCCCGGGCGTGCTGGCGTCCGCGTGCGGGATGGACAAGGAATACACCAAAAAGCTGGTTTCCGCGGTTGGCATCCCGGTTACGCGCGAGGTGATCCTAGACGGCGCGCGCGAGCTCACCGAGGCGGAGCGTTCGCATCTGGGGTTGCCGGTGTTTGTGAAGCCGGCAAACGGCGGGTCCTCCATCGGCGTGTCCAAGGTGACCAGCTGGGAGGCGCTGCCGGCGGCGGTGTCGCTGGCGCTCGAGTCCGACGGCAAGGTCATCGTCGAGGCCGAGTTGATCGGCGACGAGGTGGAAGTCGGCGTGCTGGAGCGCCCCGACGGCACCGTCGCCGCGTCCGTGCCCGCCAAGCTCAACGGCACTGAAGACTCCGCGGAGGGCTTCTACGGCTTTGAGACCAAGTACCTCGAAGAGGGTGTGACCGCCACCATCCCGGCGCCCTACTCGGACGAGCTGATTGCGCAGCTGCAGGACATGGCCGTGACCTGCTTTAGGGCGTTGGACTGCAAGTCGCTGGCGCGCGTGGACTTCTTCGTCACCGACAACGGGCCGGTGCTCAACGAGATCAACACCATGCCCGGATTCACCGCCATCTCCATGTACCCGCAGGTGTGGGCCGCCACAGGCGTGGACTACCCGGAACTGCTGGACACGCTGATCCGCACTGCGCTGCGGTAGGGGGGTGCGGGCCTAGGCCTGCCCGGTGTGCTCGGCGATGAGGTTGGTCAGGTTCGTGATCGCCTCGTTGCTCTCCGCCTGCGGCAGCGACGCCGCCACCTGGACGTCGCGGCCCATCGCGTACCAGGTGGAGGCGGTGGTGCCGTTGGCCAGCTTCACGTCCTCGAACCAGGGCACGCCGTTGATCTGGTCCAGGCGCGCGCCCGGGCCGTAGTTCTCCGGGTCGGCGACGCCGCAGCGCAGGACGATCGCGTCCTGGCCTTCGGCGGACCAGGCCACGGTCTGCTCGCTCACGGCGTCGACGCGGGTGTAGCCGTCGGCGATGGAGTCGGGGGCCGCGGCGAGCAGGCTGTCGCAGGAAGCAGCGCCAGCGCCGCCATCAGCGGCGAGGTCTGCGAGCGGGGCAGGGTGCTGCTCGGGGGCCGGGCCGGTCAACGCGGAGGTGTCGATGCCGGCGACGGGGGCGGCGCCGCTACGGAGCTGCTCCACATCTGCGGTGACGGCGAGGACGGGGGAGCGGTCCACGGTGAACCAGGTGGCCAGGGTCGAGCCCGGGGTGGCGTCGTTGACGCGCAGCCAGCGCGCGTCGTCGATGTCCTCGGTCTGCGCGTACGGGGTGTACTGCGCGGGCGCTTCCACGCCGCAGCGCAGCGTGATGCGCTCGGTGGAGGAGGCCTGCCACGCGGCGGCGCCTTCGGGGGCGGGCTTGGCCAGTTCGGCGCGTTTGAGGTCGGCGAGGGTGGACGGGAGGGCGTCGATAAGCGATGTGCACTCCGCGGAAGACGCCTCGGGCGCGGGAACTTGCGTCATCGCCACCGGCTGCAACGCCACGCGGTTGAAGAACACGCGCGCGCCGACGAGCACGCCGAGCACCAGCGCCACCGCCAGCCCAAGACTGATGTAGATGGTGGTGCGGTTAAATTGAGCATCATGCGCCGTGGAACCCATGGCGGCTGAGTCTAGTGAAAGGGTGCGCGCAGACGTGATCGAGACAGGCTTTCCCACCGGCGGGCCGACGCTGGGCGAGCTCGGCGAGCGCGAAGTCATTGCGCTGATCCGCGCCCAGGCGCCGTCCGCGCTCAACGGCGACGACGCCGCGGTGCTCACCCAGGCGGCGCCGAACTCGCGGGTGGTGGCCAGCACGGACATGCTCGTGCAGGGCCGCCACTTCACCGCCGAGACCACCACGCCGTACCTGCTGGGGCGCAAGGCGGCGCTGCAGAATTTCGCGGACATCGAGGCCATGGGCGCGCGTCCGATTGCGGCGTTGATGGCGGTCTCCGCGCACGCGGACACCCCGGCGAAGGTGCTGGAGGAGCTCGCGCGTGGCGTGGGCGACATGGCGTCGGACTACGCCTGCGAGCTCGTCGGCGGCGACGTCACCGGCGGCGATTATCTGGTGCTGTCCGTCACGGCGATGGGCGCGCTGGGCGGCAACCGCCCGCCGCTGACGCTGGACGGGGCGCGCCCGGGCCAGCGCGTGATCGCGCATGGGCGCCTCGGCTATTCCGCTGCCGGCCTCGCGCTGCTGCAAGCCGGCGCGGACGTCCCGGCGCAGCTCGAGCCGCTGGTTGCCGCGCACCAGGTGCCGGAGCTGACCCCGGGCCGCGGCGTGGTGGCGCGCGCGGCGGGTGCGTGCGCCATGACGGACAACTCGGACGGGCTGGTCCGGGATCTCACCCAGCTCGCGGAGGCGTCCGGCGTGGGTGTCGACCTGGCGTCCAACGCGATCGCCCCCGACCGGCTGCTGGTGCAGGCGGGCGAGCTGCTCGGCGTGGACCCCTGGGAGTGGGTGCTCGGCGGCGGCGAGGACCACACGCTCATCGGCACCATCGAAGGCTCCGCGCCGGTGGGCTTCCGCTCCATCGGTGCGGTATCCAGGAAACAAGGCGTGCGTATCGACGGCTCCGCGCCCGCCACCGAAAAAGGATGGGAGAGCTTCTGATGTTGCCCGTGCACGAATCCTGGCAAGCGCCGCTGGCGCCGGTGGAAGAGCAGATCCACGCCATGGGCGACTTCCTGCGCGCCGAGGGCGAGTACCTGCCGCGAGGCAACGACATCCTGCGGGCGTTCGCGGACCCGTTCGAGGACGTCCGCGTCCTTATCCTGGGCCAGGATCCGTACCCGACGCCGGGACACCCGATGGGCCTGGCGTTTTCCACTCAGCCCGGGGTGGCCGCACCCCGCTCGTTGGTGAATATCTACAAGGAACTGCAAGCGGATCTGGGTGTCCCGCCGCGCAAGGACGGAGACTTGAGCTCCTGGTCGAAGCAGGGGATTTTGCTGCTGAACAGGGTGCTCACCGTGCGCCCGGGCGCCCCGGCGTCGCACCGCGGCAAAGGCTGGGAGGCCGTGACCCAGGCGGCGGTTGAGGCGCTGGTGGCCCGCGGCACGCCGCTGGTGGCCATCTTGTGGGGCCGCGACGCGCAGACGGCCGCGAGGTTCTTGGGCGACACCCCGCGCATCGAGTCGCCGCACCCCTCGCCGCTGTCCGCCTCCCGCGGTTTCTTCGGCTCCCGGCCGTTCTCGCGGGCGAATCAGGAGCTGGAGAAAATGGGTGCCCAGCCGGTCAACTGGGCACTCTAAGCAGAACCTGTAAACTCTCTCAGCATGTCTGCATCTCCGCTTTCTAACGGCGCACGCCTGCTCGCATGGTCCCGCCGCGCCTTAAGCGAGCTGGAGCGCAAGCGCGCGGAGATCAATGAGCTCAACGTGTTCCCAGTTCCGGACGGGGACACCGGCTCCAACATGGCGCACACGATGGCGGCAGCGGTCCAGGCCGCCTCGGAGCTGGAAGACGGCGCGGGCTTGACCGAGGTCGCCGAGGCGCTGGCCGTCGGCGCGGTGCGCGGTGCGCGCGGGAACTCCGGGGTCGTGCTCTCCCAGATCCTGCGTGGCCTCGCCCAGGCTGCCAGCTACGGGGCGACGGAAGGCGAGATGCTTGCCGTCGCACTCACCAACGCCGTCGGGTTCGTGGACCGCGCTATCGCGGAGCCGGTCGAGGGCACCATCATCACGGTGCTGAGCGCCGCGGCCGACGCCGCACGACCCAACGCGCACCTCCCGCTTGCCGACGTCGCTGCCGCCGCCACCGCCGCCGCCGAAGACGCCCTGCAGCTCACGCAGAACCAGCTGCCGGCGCTGCGCGAGGCCGGAGTCGTCGACGCCGGCGGGGCTGGCCTGGTGGCGGTGCTGGGCACGCTGACGGTTGAGGGGGAAGGCGAGGGGGAGCCGGAGGACGTCGATAGGCAAACGCCCGAAACCCACGGCACCCAGGGCGAATTGGAAGTGATGTTTAGCTTCCGCGGCGACCTTGATGCGCTGAAAGGCGAGCTTGCGGGGCTGGGCGACAGCCTGATTATCGCGCCGCTGAACGACGGCGAGGCCACGGTGCACATCCACTCCCGCGACGCCGGCACGGTCATCGAGGCTGCATTTGCGTTAGGCGAGGTAGCTGACCTGCGCCTGGAGGTGCTCACGAGCGCCGTGGCGGCCGGCGCGCCGGAACGCCTGATCATCGCGGTGACCCCGCCGGGGTCTGTGACCAGCCTGTACGCCGCATCCGGCGCGGTGACGGTGGTGCCGGGGCCGAACGTGGCGGCGGACATGCTCGACGCAATCACTCGCTCCGGCAGCAACGAGGTGATCGTGCTGCCGAACGGGCAGCTGAGCAACAGCGAGCTCGCGGAAGTGGAGAACGCGGCGCGCGCGGTGGAGCAGTCCATCACCATCCTGCCCACGGTGCGGCTGGTCTCCGGTATCGCGGCGCTGTCCGTGCACGACCCGGCGCAGCCGCTGGCCACCGCCGCCTTCGCCATGTCCGAGGCGGCCGGCGAGATGCGCACGGCGCTCGCGTTCCGCGCCGAGAAGGGTGCGCTGACCTTGGGCGGGGCTGTTGCGAGGGGCGACGTGGTGGTCACCTCACGCGGCGAGCACATGCTCATTGCCGACGAGCCGATGGAGGCCGTGGAGCGCGCCTGCCGCCGCCTGCTCGAGCACGGCGGGGAGCAGGTGAGCATCCTGTTCGACCCGAACGAGTTGCGCGCGGACGCGTTGGAGGAGCTCGCGGGCAAACTTGGTGTCGACGTGATGGTCTATCCTGCGGACGGGCTGCAAGCCTGCGCGGAGATTGGGGTGGAGTAGATGCTGGGTTTCGAGGACACGCGCCCGCTCAACCTGGTCATTCCGCTGAAACAGGCCAAGGCGATAGGCAAGCACCTCGACATCCACACCTGCGGCGAGCTGCTGCGCTACTACCCGCGGCGCTACCTGCACTACGGCACCGGCGCCGATCTGGCCGGGGTGAAACCGGGCGACACGCTCAACGTCATCGGCACGGTCGTGGGCACCGAGCAGTTCACGTCCAAGAAACAGCCGAAGCGGCCCATTTACAAGGTGCACGTGGACGACGGGCGCCAGGTGTTTTTGGCCGCCTTCTTCGGCTCCCACTACGCCCAGCGTGTGCTCAAAGAAGGCCGGCGGGTGATGCTGACCGGCAAGTACGACGTGTTCCGCAACCAGCCGCAGCTGTCGCACCCGGACTTCGTGCTTCTGGACGGCCCCACGCAGGCCACCGGCGCGCTGAAACAGCTCGGCCACTTCGGCGACATCGAGCAAATCATGAGCGGGCGCGAGTGGCTGCCCATCTACCCGGCGGTGAAAAACGTCAGCACCTGGACCATCATGGGCGCAGTCCACGCGGTGCTCAAAGAACTTCCGCCTATCGACGAGCCTCTCGGCTTCACCCCAATAGGATTCTTGCCCCTGAACTCGGCTGTCCACCAGATCCACGAGCCGGGCCCGCCGGGGCCCGCGCGTGCCCTGGAGCGGCTGAAGTACGACGAGGCGCTGTCCGTGGCGTTGGCGATGGGCGTGCGGCGCGCCGACGCGGAGGCGCGCAGCGCCGAGGCTCTGCCGCGGGTTGTAGGCCGCGATGAGGACCTGCTCGTGCAGCGCCTGCCGTTCCCGCTGACCTCCGGCCAAAACGAGGTGGTCGCGGAGATCACCCGCGATATGGCGCGCACCGTGCCCATGAGCCGGCTGCTGCAAGGTGAGGTCGGCTCCGGCAAGACCATCGTGGCGCTGATCGCCATGCTCCAGGCCGTGGACAACGGCGCGCAGTGCGCCTTCCTCGCGCCCACCGAAGTGCTGGTGCTGCAGCACGCCCGCTCCATGACGAAGGTGCTGATGAACGCTGGCCTGCCCACCCGCGTGGTGGCGCTGACCGGATCCATGACGGCGGCGCAGAAGCAGGACGCGCTGCTGAAGATCGTCACCGGCGAGGCCGACATCGTGGTGGGCACCCACGCGCTGATCCAGGACGGCGTGGAGTTTTTCCGCCTGGGGCTAGTGGTGGTGGATGAGCAGCACCGCTTCGGCGTGGAGCAGCGCGACGCGCTGCGGGCCAAGGCGGGGGAGGTAACCCCGCACCTTTTGGTGATGACGGCGACGCCGATCCCGCGCACCATCGCCATGACCGTCTTCGGCGACTTGACCGTGTCCACCCTGCGCGAGCTGCCCGGCGGGCGAAAACCCATCCAGTCCGCGGTGGTGCCGCAGTTCAAGCCGCGCTGGGTGGCGCGCGCCTGGGAAAAGATCCGCGAGGAGGTCGCCGCCGGCCACCAGGCGTATGTCGTCTGCCCGCGCATCGACGGCGAGGGAGGCGTGCTCGAGGTCTTCGCCGAACTCGCGTCCACGGAGTTCGAGGGGCTCAACGTAGCGTTTTTGCACGGCCGGATGAAGGGGGAGGAGAAAGACACCGTCATGGCGGACTTCGCCGCCGGCGGGGTGGACGTGCTGGTGGCCACCACGGTGATCGAGGTCGGCGTGGACGTGCCCAACGCGACGGTGATGATGGTCCGCGAATCCGAGCACTTCGGCGTTTCCCAGCTGCACCAGCTGCGCGGCCGCGTGGGCCGCGGCGGCAACCAGTCGCTGTGCCTGTTCCACACGCAGGCGAAGGAGGGCACTCCGTCGTTTGAGCGCGTGAGCCAGGTAGCGTCCACCACGGACGGCTTCGCGCTGGCGGAGCTGGACCTGCTCAACCGTCGCGAGGGCGACGTGCTGGGCACCCAGCAGTCCGGCATGCACCGCACGCTGAAACTGCTCAACCTGGTGGAGGACTTCGAGCTGGTGCGCCGCGCCTACGACGACGCCGAGCGCCTGGTGGCGGACAACCTCGAGTTCGCGCGTGCCGCCACCGCGGATTTCATTCCGGAGGACTTTGAGTATTTGGACAAGAGCTAGGGCGTTAGAGTTGTGGCCATGAACCGCATCATTTCCGGCGAGGCCCGCGGCCGTAAGATCAAGGTGCCGCCAGAGGGCACACGTCCCACCTCAGACCGAGCTCGCGAGGGCCTGTTTTCCTCCCTGCAGGTCCGATTCGGTTTCGTGGACATGAACGTGCTCGACCTGTTCGCCGGTTCCGGCGCGCTGGGGCTGGAGGCGGCCTCCCGTGGAGCGGCCAAGGTGGTGCTGGTGGAAAACAACCCGGAGGCCGTGCGCGTCATCGAATACAACGCCAGTGTGGTCGGCCACCCGAATGTGAGCATCGAGCCAGTGAAGGCATCGACGTATCTCGCCCGCGCGCCGCGCAACCACTTCGACATCGTGCTCGCGGACCCGCCGTACGAGCTCGCGGATGAAGCCGTCGCGGAGATGGTGGAGGCGCTGAAGCCGGTGCTTCACGACGGTGCCGTGGTCGTCGTCGAACGCCACCGCGAAAGCCCCGAGACGGACTGGCCGAAGGAGTTCACCCCGACCGGCCAGAAGCTGAAGAAGCGCCTGTACGGCATCGCGCGCATGGACATGGCCGTGTACTCGGATCCGGAAGCAGAGGTGGAGGAATAAATGACTACCGCAGTGTGCCCGGGCTCGTTCGATCCGATCACGAACGGCCATCTGGACATTGTCACCCGCGCTTCGCGCCACTTTGACGAGGTGGTGGTCCTGGTTACCGGAAACCCGACGAAGACCTCGGGGCTGTTTTCCATCGACGAGCGCGTCGAGTTGATCCGCGAGGTTATCGCGCACCTGCCCAACGTCCGCGTGGACAGCTGGGGCGGGCTGTTGGTGGACTACACCTCCGCCCACCACATCACCGCCCTGGTCAAGGGCCTGCGCTCTTCGCTGGATTACGAGTACGAGCTGCCGATGGCGCAGATGAACCGACGCCTGACCGGCGTGGACACTTACTTCCTGCTCACGGACGAGAAGTACGGCTACATTTCCTCCTCGCTGACCAAGGAAGTAGCGAAGTTCGGCGGCGACGTCACTGGCCTGGTGCCGGATAGCGTGCGCGAGGCGATGGCGGAGAAGTACCGCTAGTGCTCGTCGCGTTGGGCGTCGGCATTGCCGTCGCAGTGGGTGCGTGCCTGCAGCGCATCTCCGGCATGGGTGTGGGGCTGATCGCCGCCCCAGTGTTGTCGCTGTTGCTCGGGCCTGTCGACGGCATCCTGCTGGTCAACCTTCTCGCCATCATTAACGCTGCGACGAACACCTGGGGCATGCGCGCGGACGTGGACTGGAAAAAGTTCGCTCCGATCGCGTTAGCGCTCGTCTTCGGCGTGGTCCCGGGCACCTGGGTGGTGGCGAACGCGCCGACCAACGTGCTGCTCGTGCTGGTCGGGGCCCTGTTGCTGCTCGCGTTGTCCGTGGTCACGCTGGGCAAGCGCTATGTGCCGCGGGTGGAGGGTGTGGTACCCGCGGCCGCGTCCGGTGTGATCGGCGGGTTCATGAACACCCTGGCCGGGGTGGCCGGCCCGGCGATCACGGTCTACGCGGAGGCTGCCCGTTGGCCGCAGCGGGTCTACGCCGCCACGCTGCAGCCGATCTTCTTGGTTGCCGGCACGCTGTCGTTCACGGTGAAGGTGGTCGCCGGCGCCGCGGACGTGACGGGCATCGAGCCTGCGCTGTGGGTGGCCACGCTGGCCGCTTTGGCAGTGGGGATTGGCGCGGGCAAGCGCCTGGCGCCGCGGGTGCCGTCTACAACCGCGCACCGCATCGCGCTGGGCTTAGCTTTCGCCGGCGGGGTGACCGCGCTCGTGCGCGGCCTGCTGGCCTAATTTTGTACGAATCGACAGCTGATTTGCGTTCGCCCAGGTCAGTTCCCGACCAAACGGGCAAAATGTCGATTCGTACAAAACTGCGCGCCTAGAACAGGGTGGACACGAACGCCTTGGTGCGCTCGTGCTGCGGGTTGTCCAGGACCTGCTCCGGGGTGCCGTACTCGATGATCCGGCCGCCGTCCATGAACGCGACCTTGTCGGCCACCTCGCGGGCGAACGCAAGCTCGTGGGTGACCACCAGCATGGTCATGCCCTGCTCGGCGAGCTCGTGCATCACGCGCAGCACTTCGCCGACGAGTTCGGGGTCGAGGGCGGACGTGGGTTCGTCGAAAAGCATGAGCTTCGGATCCATCGCCACCGCACGCGCGATGGCCACGCGCTGTTGCTGGCCGCCGGAAAGCTGGATCGGGTAGGCGTCCGCCTTGCTGGCTAGGCCGACCATCTCCAAAAGCTCCATGGCGCGCGCCTTGGCCTGGTCCACCGGCTGGCCCTTGACGTGCACGGGCGCCTCGATGATGTTGTCCAGCACCGTGCGGTGGCCGAAGAGGTTGAAGTTCTGGAACACCATGCCGATGTCGCGGCGCTGCTTCGCGGCGTCCTTCTCGCTCATCTCGTGCAGCACGCCGCCGCGCTCGTTGTAGCCGATGAGCTCGCCGTCGACGTAGAGGCGGCCGGCGTTGACCTTCTCCAGGTGGTTGACGCAGCGCAGCAGGGTGGACTTGCCGGAGCCGGACGGGCCGATCAGGCAGGCGACCTCGCCGGGGTAGACCTCCAGGTCGATGCCTTTGAGCACGTCGAGGTTGCCGAAGGACTTCCACACGTCCACGGCCTGGATCATTGGCTTTTGCTTGACGGTCATTAGCGCTGCCCCTTCTTCTGCGGTTCTTCCACGATTTCAACGTTGTTGGGGATGGTGCCCTCGGCGTCGGCCAGGCTGGCCAGTTGGCGGGCGGTGAGCTGGCGGGTGGCACCCCGGTCGAAGTAGCGCTCCAGGTAGTGCTGCGCCACCATGAGCAGCGAGGTGATCACTAGGTACCAGGTGGCGGCGACCAAAAGCATCGGCACCGGCTCGAACAGCGCGGCGGCGATGTCCATGGAACGGCCGTAGAGCTCCAACGAGTAGGGGATAGCCACCACGAGCGAGGAGGTTTTCAGCAGCGAGATGAACTCGTTGCCGGTGGGCGGGATGATGATGCGCATTGCCTGCGGCAACACGGTGCGGCGCATGGTCTGGCTCCAGCTCATACCCAGCGCCTTGGAGGCCTCCACCTGGCCCTCCGGAACGGCGGAGATACCGGAGCGGACGATCTCGGCCATGTAAGCGGCCTCGTTCAAGCCCAGGCCCACCACGGCGAGTGCGAACGCCGAGGAGGTGAACGGGTCCAGCGGGATCTCGGTGAAACCGAGGTTGATCGTGTCGTAGATCGCGCCGATCAGGCCCCAGAACATCAGCTGGACGTAGACCGGGGTGCCGCGGAAGATCCAGAGGAAAATCCACCCGACGGTTTTGAACACCGGGTTCGGGCTCATGCGCATCACCGCCAGCAGCACGCCGCCGACCACGCCGATGAGCATGGCGAGCACTGTGATGGCGATGGTGTGCAGCGCCGCGGTGGCGATGCGGGTGTCCAGGAGGTAGGAGAAGTAGGTGTCCCAGCCGTAGGCGTCGTTACGCGCGGCACCGATGACAAACCAGACCACCAGCACCACGAGCAGGGCGGCGAGCGCCCAACGGCCCGGGTGGCGCAGCGGCTTGGCCTGGATGCGCTCGGGGCGGGTGCGCTCTTTCGGGCTCGTGGCGTACTTGGAATAGGGGGTGCTCATGCTCACTGTCCTCCCAGAGGTTGTTCATTTTTCAGGGCCTGGTCCAAAAGGCCGGTGTCGATGTTCCATTGCTCGAGGATTCGCTCGTAGTCGCCGGTGTCGATGAGGTGCTGCATCGCCGCCGTCATCGCGTCGGCAAGTGGCGAGCCCTTCGGCACCGCGAAGCCGTAGGGGGCTGCGTCGAACATCTCGCCGATCATCTCCATCTCGCCGTTGGAGCGCTCCACGGCCCAGGCGGTGACGGGGGAGTCCGCGCTGTACGCGTCGGCGCGGCCCACCAACGCGGCGAGTGCGGCGTTGTCGGCGGTGTCGAAAGCCAGCACCGTGATCGGGTCCTTACCGGCGGCCTCGCAGGCTTCGGACTTCGGACGCACGTCGTCGGTGTCGGAGACGGTGGTGCGCTGCACCGACACCGTCAGCCCGCAGGCGTTATCCGGGTCCACGTCAGCGCCAGGCTGGGCGGCCCACTGCACGCCCGCATAGAGGAAGTTGACAAAGTCGAAGGACTGGCGGCGTTCCTCGTTGTCCGTGAAACCGGACGCGCCAACGTCCAGGCTGCCCGCGGACACGGCGGGCAAGATCATGGCGAAGTCCATGTCGTCGGCCTGGAAATCCATGCCCATCACGCCCGCTGCGGCGCGCGCGAGGTCCAGTTCCACGCCGATGAGCTCGCCTTGCGAGTCCTTGAACTGGAAGGGGGCGAACGGCGGGTTCGTGCCCACGTTGAGCACGCCGTCTGCGGCGACCTCTGGCGGCACCATCGCCGCGATTTCGGGCACAGCGTCCGGGACGATTGGTTCCCAACCGTCGGGGGTGCCGCCCTCCTCGTTGGTCACGCAACCCGCGAGCAGCATTGTCGCGCTCAGGCACGCGGCGACGCGCAGGGAGGTGGTGTGTTGCATACCGGCTCCAATATACGATGAATATTTACAATACATCGTATATTACACCCGGGTGCAAATGCGTATCGACGGCCCCGAGGTCACCCCTGGGGCCGTCGATAAGCAAAAGTTTTGGCTACTGCTGCGCCATGCGAATACCGCGCATAACCAGCTCAATCAGCGAACCGATAACCAGCACGCCCAGGAAAACAGAAATAAGCACCGAGGTTGCCTGGCTGGAACCTGCGGAGGACTGCGCGAAATCGCCGGTGAAAAAACCGGAAGACATCATCGCCGAGCCTTGAGCTTCCTGCTTCCACAGCTCCGCAGGGTTGGCGGTGTCTGGGACAGAGGAGTTGCGCGCCCATGCTTGGACGAAGTCTTTGCCGTCGCCTTCCTCCATGCCGTCGGTCCACTCCAGGAACATGTCTGAGGAGGAAACCTCCTTGAGCGGGTTCTTCTCCGGATCGATGTAGAGCGGATCGTTTTCTGGATCCGGATTTAGCCCCTCGAGCCCAGGCGACGGATCGCCCGGCTTCCGCGGGCCCTTCTTCTTGTTGTCGGTCTTGCTCGAGGAACCTTCCTCGCTGCTAGACGAGTTGCCCTCGGCCGAGAGTTTTTCAAACGCATCCGCGGTGTTGCGGAGAACCTCGGCATCTTCGGTGGTGATGCCGGTGCCTTCCGGCTTGGTCTGCGAGGTAGCGGATGGCGCGTTCAGGCCTGCAAGGACGAGTGCTCCGGCGGTTACGCCGGCGATGAGAGACTTGCGCATGGGGCGTATCTTAACCAATCCGTTAGAGAATGCGATGCAGAGTCTTGCGGCCTGCAAAGAGGATCAGCAGGGACACCACGAGAGACCCTGCGCCGAACCAGTACGGCACGCCAGCGCCCAGCGACGCGGCCAGCGGGCCGGATACAGCCGGCGCCACAGCGCCGCCGAGGAAGCGCATCCCCGAATAGCTCGACGACGCCACGTTGCGCGGCATCTCCGTGGCCTCCATGACAGCCTCAGTCAGCACCGTGTTGAACACGCCGCTGAAGAAACCCGCGAGGATAACCAGAACCACTACGACGCCCAGCCGGTGAGCGCCGAAACCGAGGCCCGCGAGAACTGCACTGAAGCCGAGGAGCACGGTGACCACCACCGGAATCAGGCCGAAGGCGCGGGTCAGGCGAGGCGCGATGAACACCGACGAGACGGCCAGCGTCAGGCCCCAGCCGAAGAAGACGTAGCCCGGCTCAGTCGCGCCGAAGTTGCGCCCGCTTAGCGCGGCAGCTTCCTCGATGGGGTAGGGCGAGTAGGCGAGCAGGGTGAAAAACCCGAAGTTGTAGAAAAACGCCACCAAGCCGAGCGTGAGCAGGGCCGGGTCTTTGGCTGCGGCGAGCCCCGCCGTCAGCGCGACGGGCTCCGGTTTGCGCTCCGCCTTGGCTAGCAGCGTGGCAATCGCGATAAAGCCGGCCGCCATGAGCACTGCCGTGCCGTAGAAGGGGGCGCGCCAGCTGATCTCGCCCAGCACTCCGCCGACGAGGGGGCCGATGGCCATACCGACGCCGATCGCGGCTTCGTACAGGATCACTGCCTGGCCGGCGTGCCCTGCCGCCGCGCCGACGATGGCCGCCAGTGCCGTCGAGATAAACAGTGCGTTTCCTAGACCCCAGCCAGCGCGGAACCCGATGATTGCGTCGACCGAACCCGCTGCACCAGACAGGGCAGAGAAGGCGACGATCAGCGCCAAACCGATCAACAGGGTGGTCTTAACACCGATGCGCGAGGAGATGAACGCGCTGAAGAACATCGCCAGCGCGGTAATAAGCAGGTAGCTGGTAAACAGCAGCATCGTTTGCGTCGGGGAGGCGTTAAGCTCCCGGCTAATCGCCGGCAGGATCGGGTCCACCAGCCCGATGCCCATGAATGACACCGCGCAGGCAAAGGCCAGGGCCCACACAGCGACGGGTTGTTTAAGGATTGAATTGTTTTCCGGTGTGTGCGGCGAGTCTGTCACTCGCGACCTCCTTCTCGTTGTTTCAACTCTGCGGTCAGCTCCGGCAGAAGCTCCGCCGCGCGCTTGAGCGTCGCGACGTCCTCCGGCTTCAACGGCTCGAACACAGGGGCCACCGCCTCGGCTGCTGCTGCCCTGTAGCTGCGTAGAACCTCGCGGCCGGCGTCGGTGATGGTGAGTGCTGTTGCGCGGGCATCGTCGTCGGCGGTGTGTCTGGTGGCATAGCCGTCGTCCACTAGCCGCTTCATGGCCTGGCTCATGGAGGGCTGGCGGATGCCTTCCCGTGCTGCAAGCTCTCCAATCCGGAGCCCTGGCTCGCGCTCAAGGGCCGCAAGCGCGCGCATGGAAACGTTTGAAAGCTCCATGCCTGACGCCTGGTACGCGGCGCGTGTGAAATGGCTTCCGGCTGCGATGAGCTCAACAGCGAGCGCGGCGAGGTCCTCGTTGGAGTGCATAGGAGAACTATATAGGTTGCCTATGCATAGCAAAACCCCGCAGGCCAGCAAGGCGTGCGGGGTGTGCTCGTGGCGGGGGAGGGGCTAGTCCTCGGCCTCCGCGTCGAGGCGGGCCTGGTCGCGCTGACGGCGCTTCTTGCTGATCTGGTGGCTGGTCACTCCGGCCACTACAGCGCCCACGACGGCACCGACGATTGCGCCGGTAGCGCCTGCGCTGTCAAAGCTGCCCGAGGGGTCGAAGCCGCCAGTGACGATGAGGCCTGCTAACCAGACCGCGCACAATGCGAAGTAGGTGATGAGCACGCCACGGGGAGTATCACGCAGGCGGATGACTGGTGAGGCAACGTAGTTACGCATCCACTGCGAGCTTGCCGCGCTGCTGATGATGGGGATGAGCAGCACGACGACGGTCCACAGAGACTGCTGTCCTGGAAGTACCCACGCGAGGATCGCGCCGACGAGCGCCATGCCGATCAGCGAGGTGTAAAAGCCCACCGAGTTGGCCTTGTGGTACGTCGCGGCTTCGAACTCGTCGGTGGCAGTGCCGTCGACGTAATTGACGATGGAGTCTCCGAAGTTCTTGAACATCATTCCTCCTTGGTTTGGCCAAAGATTTCTTCAACTGACTTTTCAAACTGACGGCAGATGTCGAGCGCTAAGTAGACGGAAGGCGAGTAGTTGCCCCGCTCGATGTTGGCGATGGTCTGTCGGGAAACGCCGACGCGGTCAGCGAGCTCCTGCTGCGACAACTCGTGCCAGCGCCGCCATTTGCGAACTGTGTTGGTGTGGTCGCCCATGTGGCCTCCTTCCATTTACAAAATGTAAAAGACAGTGTTCGGCATGTCAAGGAAACTTGTCATTGTGTGGTGAAAAATTGCGCTGATGCCATTTATAGGTGACGTGAGATAAGGCACGGACGACGTCAGGGCGCGTGATGACCTAAATCAAGATTGCAAGAACACACGCTGGCTCAACTCTGGCGCATTTGGTAAAGGAAGCCGGTGTGACGGGTTAGAAAACAAAAATCTCGAGACACCGTAGGAACGATGTCTCGAGACTTCGGGGGTTTCGGAAAACTCTTTGACCACTATCAACGCGGCCTCGTTCCAGCCTTAGTTCCACGGCCTTCGACGTTTAGTTCCAAATCGATCCTAGCCGGCACCCGAAGGTAGTCCCCAAGCAGCGGAAATAGAAATCGAGCGCCGTCATGGAAACCCGCTCTTCCTACCGCTGCGAAAACCGAGCACCGCACGCCGCGCTGGAGCGAGTACACGAACCGGTTACCCTAACGAGGCTCTACTCACATTAGGGCACACCTCGACCCGTAAACTGCCCGTCACACAACTCCACACTTCGACCTGTCTACTGAGTGGGTAACGTCTTCTGGCATGAAGAAAACAATCGTCGCCCTCGCAGTGACCCCGGCAACGGCGAGGGTGATCGCCGCTGCGAGGGCGATGGGCTGAGGCGTGGCTATACGGATTGTGTTCATGTGTTCGAGTGTAGGTCTGCGGAGGGGCCAACGTATAGGAACTTGACACAATTTAAGGCATGTATAAAGCCCGCGCCACGGCCATGCGCGGTGACCAGCGCAGGCAATAGAAAATCGAACTTCTGTTCGCATGGCCAACGCCCATAAGGAGGCCATAGAAGTGGGCCAACGACGCCCCCCTGAAAGGGTGGATACGAAGGTGCCGGAAATTGATATTGGTCTGAGAGAGTGTTGCGTCGAAACTAGTGTCCATGAAGTAACTTGTTACATCCTCTCAACACCGGAAAGGCTCTAAATCATGCGAAAACCTACTCGCAAACTTGCAAAACGGCACGCGTCGCGGCTTCGGTGATGATGGCCACTGGTCTCATGTTTTCAACGTCGCTCGGCACCGCCCGTGCGGCCGACTCACAGGTATCGGAGCAGACGGTCCTGCTCGACGTACAACCGAATGCTTCGGACCGGCTCACAATGGACATCTCAGCAACTAACGGAACCTTTGAAATCGACGGGTCGCAACCACGGCTTATCGATGCCAACGGACAAGTAAGTCGCGTGTTCAAGACTGGAATAGTAATACTCCCCGATGGCCAAGAAGCAGAGGTAACCTACGCCTTGGCCTCAGACACGAAATTGGAGGCGCACGTTCGCCCAACCCGTGGATTGGATAGGGATTGTTTCGGGGATGCCCTAATCCTTGGGGGTACGGTCGCAGGTAGCCTGATCGCAGCACCGGAAACTTTGGGTGCGTCTCTCGCGGCGGGTGCGGTTGTTGCAGGGTCAGAGTGGAATGCCTTTAACTCATGCTTCGGAAAGTAGGATGAAAGATGAATGCAAAGGCGCTGCGTAAATTCGCGCTAGTTGTAATCATGTTCTTGATCCTCGGCGTTTTGGCGTACGAAGTATTCACTGGGTCACTGACTGTTAGTACGACCGTCGTTGCAGTGGGTGCTTTGGCATTTATGGCCTGGGGGTATTGGAAGGTTTCCCACGAGCGGCCGAGCACGGTCACAAACGGCTAGTAAGAAGCTAAGGTGGGTGCTTTGGGCATCAGATATTTTCCAAACACCAGCGAGCGCGGTGACGGCGGCGTGGTGTAGCTGCGGGTCGATCGTGCAGCGCAACTGGCTCGGGGTCAGCGCCGCGTTGTGGGTCTCGACCACGCGGGCCAGTGCCGCACGCGCCGCAGCGACCGAGGCGTCGCTATGAGTGCAATCTGAGGTTTCGGAGCGACCTAGGTACTGTATGTGACGGGCAGGGTGCAGGCTGGGGGCTTGCAATGCCGCGGCAGATGTTTATTTCCAACCCTTGAAGCCAAAAATCCTCAAGGGAAAGGAAGGTAATTGCCTTGAGTCGCACCAGTACTATTTTTCGTTACCCAATCATCGAAGTTACTCTGACACTGTTGAGCGTTTTGGTGGCAATGATGATGCCCTGGAAAACCGGTTCGCAAAGAAATTCGATCCTGCTCTTCGTGGCGTTGTCAGTTGTGATTGCGCTGCTATGGCACTTCGTCGTCAAGGCCACCCCATCTGCATATAGGTGGCTGCACTTTGCTGGGGGAATTGCCATTCTGGCAGTTGGAATCTTTGTTGACGTAACTGTCGAAACCGCAATTCTGAGTATCCTGTGTATCCCGCTTGGATTGGGCATTTTGATTTCGGCGGTAGGAGAAGCGCTGCGATAGTCGTCTCCTCAGCTTCCGACGAGCCGTGCGAGCGGATCGTGTAACGTGTGTCGCTAGGATGTGGAGAGTCTGTTCGATTAACACACGGCGAGGTTGCCGTCATTGCACCTCAGATTCAACGCAAACCAGCTCAGGTACGCTGACGCGCTCTCAGGTTCAACCGCTGTCATCGACAGAAGGGGCCAACGCCCAGTTCTGCTCTCAAAAATCCAACGAGATCCCGGGAATCACGCGTTCAGCGCGCCACTCTCGGGAGCTTTGTGGAACCGAGGAACTTCGGGCGCATTTAGCTAAACGACGTTCGAGAGGGCCTAACCTTACAGAACATTACACCCCCTGTCGTGGCGTCACTCGTCGCAATGGCAGCTTTTATTTGAACGATGAAGACCAAACGAAAGCGTTGAATTGTTGAACGCCGCGGCGTCTCTCCAGCGGGGTTTAACTCTGCACTTTAGGTAACTTATCCCATCGTCCCTTACACCGTCTCCGCGGCATGGCCGAGCAGCGTGGGGTGCACCGGAATGGCATCATCCCCCGTCACAGGGCCAAGCGCGGAGACCCGCCGCGTGGCCGCAGGCGCGCGCACCCGCATGTCGTCGTCCGGGGCCGGTTCCCAACTTGCTAATTCGAAAGTCTCGGACACGGTGCAGGCCTAGCGACCCCATTAGTTCAGAGCTCAGCACCTAATACGGCGCTTATGCGACCAAAGTTAGCTAGAGGGTCGATCTTGACCTGTCTGTCGCGAAAGATAAATCACTCCCAAGGCACGCATTCTTTGCTACCCCAAAAAGGGTGGGAACGAAAGTGCCTAACATGTGGCAATGAGCTGTGCACAGTTCGTTTCAAGGCTAGCGTCTGGCATGCGCACTAACAGCGCCCCCATCACAAGAAAGGTTCCATCATATGCAGAATCCCACTCGTAAATGGTCGAGGGATGCACGCCTTGCAGCTTCGGTGGCTCTCGCCGCTGGCCTATCACTTTCGGCAATAACCAGCCCTGCCCAAGCGGCCGAAACACCCCAAACAGGCGCCTACGTGGTAGGAGCAGAAACGCGACAGAAGTTGTCGCCTGAAGATGTCCAGTTCGTAAAGAATGTGTCGAAAGCCGGACCGACATTCGTCGACGAAGAGGGCAAGATTGCAACCACCGCTTCAGATCGCGAGCTGTCGGACAACTACGGCTTCAGTGACCAAGACCTGGAACGTTTGCATGAGTCCGTTCTGGGGAAGCCAATGAACTTGAGTAGCTCTTCCAACGACGCGCCCATCAGTTCAAGTAGCTCGACCACCCCCGTTGAGTACGCTTATCGTGACGGCTCATCAGTTTGCTTCACCCACAATGACCTGTTAGTCGGTGCTGGGGCAGCAATCGTCGCCGCTGCTGACGCAGGACCGGTTGCCCTTGCCGCAGCTCTTGAGGCCGCAGCCACCGCGTTCGGAGGACCTGTAGGTACAGCGATTGGTTTCGTGCTTGCCGCAGCCAGCGCACCCAGCCTGGTCGAGCTCGGCGGACGTGCGGTCACTGCGGTTGCCACCAATCGTGGCCTCAAGATAGGAGTTCAGGCGGATTACCCGCCCGTGTACTCAGACTACTGCTGAGAGGAGATCCCATGAATCAGCGAGTAGCTTTACTCCAAGTCGTTTTTCACATCCTCACCCTCACGGGATGTACTCTTTTGTCGACCCACTTCGAAGCTGGGAGCACCAGGCCAGGGGATCAATTAGCCCTTGGATTAATTCCGCTCATTCTGGGAGTCGGCGGAACGGCTTACCTTGCAATCGTGAAGAAGCATCGCGACAGCTGGCGTTATGGAATTCCGACTATCGTTTTCGGCGTAGTCATATCGGTATTCTTTCCGTCTTTCTTCTCTCGTATAGTAGTTCTGATCCTCTTCCTACTGCTTATCGGCGCTACTGCATTGAAGACGCAGCGGACCCCAGTTAGGGCATAGATCTCTTACGACTTGGGTACACGACGCCAGCAAGTAAAGACGCGGCCCTGGACTTACCTCGGGCGGCGTCTTTACTTACTGGACATAAACACATTGTGCGGGAGTTTTTAGGGGGTAGCCATGGGTGACGCAGCGACGTCCTCCAGGCGTACGCAGCCGGCCGCGGCGACGTCCTCCCACCGCACACCTGGCCGCACGGCCCGGCAGAACGTGCGGACGTATGTACGGGTAGCACTCGCTCCGGTCTCGCCACGCTCGCCGGATTGCTCGTAGGCACGAATCTGGCCACATCACTCCGCAGCGGCCTGCTCCGCGTCGCGTGCGACGTGCTCCATCCACGCGAGCGGGTCTTAATGATCTCTTCTTCGACATATGCCGTCACAACCGGGATGGATAGATCGCGCTCTCGGTGCATGTAGTTCGCCAAAGACAACGGAAATGCGTTAGTGAAAATGTTCTTGCCGAGGAATTTCTTGGAATTCGAATCGTGGCTGGCATTTTCCATTCCGTAGAGAGGGCCAGCATCGAACTTATGTCCCCGGAAGTCTTCGCCGAGTGGGACGGCACGGTCGCCATTGACGGTACCTCGCTCCAGGTGTCGAAACGCGGAAACCCAAGTCGCAAGCGCCTCCAAAACGGCGTTATGCCGGAGGACGCACTCATGGCCTCGACTCCCGTGGCCGGCTGGCACCACAAGGAGACTACTGACCACGACGGTGAGCGACCGGACGTGAAGGGTGGCACCTACGCGTGGGGTTTCGAGACGACTCTCGCTGCGATGACCGGCGACGGGTTTGCGAAGCGGGGTGGGCACCCTGGTCTCATTCTGGGCATGGGATTTCACCGCCCGGGCGTGAACCCCACCGAGCGTCTCTGGGAGGCACTCCAAAACGTCACCGAGCGCCCCGAACTTCCTCGCGGGTACATGCTATTCGACCGCCTGTACCCAGCGCAGAAGGCGGAGGGAATGCACATTCCGCTGCGCGAACAAGGCTATGACCTCGTGTTCGACTCCAAGGATAAGGAGCGTGGACTGCAAACCGTTTTGCCGTCCGGCGCAGTGGTCATCGACGGTGGCCTCTACTCGCCGGGGATTCAGTCTTTCCCTGGGCTGATTAACCCGCATGTCGAGTACGAGTCAGGCAAGATCGACTACGAAACGTACATGGGTCGATTGGAGGGGCGGAAGAAGTTCGCGCTCGCCACAAAGGGCACGACGAACGAGAACGGCGGCCGTCGGTTCCGGTGCCCAGTCAAGGCGCCGGGTGCGGCTCTAGCCTGTGCTCTCGTGGCACGAGGGGACGAGAAGCCTACTGCTAAGCAGCGACTGGAGTTGACCGTGAAGGACGTGTCGGGGTTCTCGGCAGCGCCACCCGCGATTTGCCGACAGGCTTCGGTGACCATCAAGAACAGCGTCGAGGACGGTGCCCGGTGGCTCCAACAGGGACCCGCCTACGGCACGCGGGAGTGGCAGTCCATGTATGGGCAGCGCAACATGATTGAATCCCGCAACGACAAACTCAAGAACGCCCGCGGCATCGGCATTGGCGACTCGACTATGCGCCTCATGCGGGGTTGGGCAGGCCAGTTGATTGCGACTGCGATTTCGTGCGTGGCCGTGAATGTATTACTTCTCGCGTCCGACTCAGCTTGGTTTGACGAGGACAGCACTGACAATGACCCAACACCGCGCGGACGTCGTGACGACCTCGACCGCAAGAGGAGTGAGAGGTCAATTGCAGGTACGTTCCCGAATGCGCCGCCAGTCGCGGCGTAAAATCGCAGGCCGCAAGCCGCCAGAAAAGAGTTCTGGAGGGCCGCGGCCTAGAAGTCGTGTTCGAACAATGAAAAACGCTCCGAAATTGACGAATCGGTGTCAGTTTTGGGGCGTTTTGGCATTGATGAGGGGAGAAAAGGCCACATAAAAGGACTCTTCGTCGCCAAGATAGGCGAAAAGGGGGTTCCGGAAAAAGTTTTCCGAACTCTTTCGAAAAGTTTTCCGAAACCCCCTTACGAAATTGTGCCCCAGGTGAGACTCGAACTCACACTGGACGGGTTTTGAATCCGT
>ERZ1030944.1-NODE-1-length-126834-cov-10.436776_pt1 | contig 126834 bp, 111 predicted proteins | sample MGYA00518599_ERZ1030944 | MGnify/ENA primary metagenome ERZ1030944 (study PRJEB33718, sample SAMN03159697) | human skin metagenome | collected 2014-05-20 | study: EMG produced TPA metagenomics assembly of the PRJNA266117 data set (Human skin bacterial metagenome... | reverse complement strand
CCATCAGCAGGACACGTCTTGTCCGTGGCTTTCGCACGATCATAAATCTGCTTCAACCGAGAGGATTCTGCTGTCAGCGTCAAGGTGGCGAACGTGGAATTCTTTATTGCCCGATAGGTGAGCTTCTTATCCGGGTTATCCGCCTGGTGGGTCGAAAGCTCCTGGATAAGACGCGCGCCCTCGGCGTTAATGGTGGTGATATCCCGCCCGTAGGGAACAAGAGCCTCACGGATCGTCCACGCGTGCTTCTTCGGCAGCTTCACCACAAACCGCTCAATAGCCTTCAGCGAAGCAAAACTACACCCGGCCACGGTGGCCTTTTCACGGGCTAGCTCCTGTTTACGTGGGGCGCTGGCGCGCCCAAAGTAGATACCAGCAAGCTTCTTAATATCGTGGGCGGTTGTGGGATCATAACCCAGGCGAACCAAAGCTTTTTTGGACATGCCAAACGCCTCCCCGGCGATCACCATCGCCTGCGACAGGAGGGAAGCACAATCCGTTAAAGCGGTCATGCCACACACAATAAAGCGGCGCAACGCCCTATTAAAGGGGAAGCAACAAAACTGTGGATAACCCGACCAGACCCACAAAAGTTATCCACAAGCGCAAAAATCCCCGTGGAAATTCCACGGGGATTGGTGCGTGTACTAGGCGAGTTCGACCAGCGTCTGACCACCCTGAACCGCGTCGCCTTGGGCAACGAGGATCTTGCCCACGGTGCCGTCGGCGGGAGCGGTGATTTCCGTCTCCATCTTCATGGCTTCGAGGACGATGACGACCTGGCCGGCCTTCACTTCGTCACCCTCGGCCACGAGAATCTTGAACACGGAGCCGGCCAGTGGTGCGGTGATACCGTCACCGGAGGCAGCCGGTGCTGCATCGGCGCTTGCGGCACCGGCACCTGCTGTGCTGGAGCCACCAATGTTGATGGAACCGAGCGTGCGGCGCTCCTCCTCTACTTCGACGTCGACATCGTAGGCGATGCCGTTGACTGTTACCTTCAGTTTCATGGGTTTCTTCTCTACCTTCTACGATGCTTAGACGTTGAGTGCGTGTCGTTGTTGGAACCTGCGCCCCTGGGAAGCCCAGGTGTCGGTGCGGGCGAAGCGAACAGCCTTGACTGTGCCCCTGTTGCCTAGGTAGGCAGACACAGCGGCGGCAATCGCCATGAGCGTGTCCTCCGGAATATCGGCATTGAGGCGCTTTTCCATCTGCTCGAGGCGGCGCTCCGTCTGGCCGAGGCGGTGCTGGAGGTCACGCACCATCTCAAAAAGTTCAGCTTGTGTGGGCTCATTCATGTGTATTCACAGCCTTCTTACATCGGGGTAAGGCCGTGCTTCTTTAACGGCCTGGTTTCGCGCTTGTTTGCAAGGACCTCAAGAGCCATTGCAATTTCAGCGCGCGTATCGGCAGGATCAATGATGTCGTCCACAAGGCCACGGGAGGCGGCCATGAACGGCGTGGAGAAGGTGTCCTTGTACATCTGCGTCAGCTCCTCGCGACGAGTCGCAGGATCCTCGGCAGCGGCGATCTCCTTGCGGAAGACCACGTTGACGGCACCTTCTGCACCCATGACGGCGACCTCAGCGGTCGGCCATGCAAGCACACGATCAGCACCCAAGTCCTTCGAGCACATCGCGAGGTGGGAACCACCGTAGGACTTGCGCAGCTCAATGGTCACCAGCGGGACGGTGGCGTGGGAGTAGGCGTAAAGCATCTTCGCGCCGTGGCGAATGATGCCGCCGTGCTCCTGTGCGACACCGGGCAGGAAGCCGGGGACGTCGACAAGCGTCACGATCGGGATGTTGAAGGCGTTGCAGAAGCGAACGAACTCTGCGCCCTTATCGGAGGAATCGATGTCCAGTACACCGGACATGACCGAGGGGTTGTTCGCCACAAAACCAACGGTGCGGCCGGTGATGCGACCGAAGCCAACAACAAGGTTGCGGGCAAAGCCGGCCTTGACCTCAAGGAAGTCTCCCCAGTCGGCGATCTTCCTGATGATGTCGCGCACGTCGTAGCCCTTCTTGCCTTCCACCGGGACGATGTCGCGGAGCTCCGGGTCGGGCTCGACGTTGTAGTCCGGGTCAACGATCGGGGGCTCTTCGGTGTTGTTTTGCGGCAGGAAGCTCAGGAGCTTCTGCGCGATGAGGATCGCTTGCTCGTCGTCGTCGGCAACGAAGTGGATATTGCCGGACTTCGTCATGTGAGCGTCAGCGCCACCCAGTTCGTCCTGGGTAACTTCCTCACCGGTGACCTGCTTGATCACGCCCGGGCCCGTGATGAACATGTGAGCCTTGCGGGTCTGAATAATGAAGTCGGTCAGTGCCGGGGAGTACGCAGCACCACCGGCGCACGGGCCGGCGATGATGGAGATCTGCGGCACGAGGCCACTGAGCATGACGTTCTGGTAGAAAACCTTGCCGTAGCCGGACAGGGAGTCGATGCCCTCCTGCACGCGGGCTCCGCCGGAATCGTTGAAGAAGATGAACGGCGTGCCGGTGGTAGCCGAACTCTTCATGGTGTTAGCCACCTTGTTGGACTGCATCTCACCAGCGGAGCCACCCATGACGGTGAAGTCCTGGGAGGCGATGTGGACGGGGCGGCCGAGGACAGCTGCCGAGCCGGTGACCACGCCGTCGGCGGGTGCATCGGCCTTATCCATACCGAAGTGCGTCGTGCGGTGCTTGGCAAACATGCCGACTTCCGAGAAGGTGCCTTCGTCGACAAACTTTTCGATCCGCTCGCGGGCGGTCAGCTTGCCACGGTCATGCTGCTTCTGAATGCGCTTTTCGCCGCCGCCAAGGCGGACGCGCTCCTTTTCCTTTTCGAGGTGTTCGAGTCGCTCCTGCATTGAGCGTTCTTCAGCCATGTGTTTTCTTCCCCTCCTTTACGCCGGCTCGACCTTGACGGACTCTTCGCGGCCACCGACCGACACACGGTAGGTAATCGGCTCGCGGATCGCGTTGGCAGCACCGGAAGCGGCTTCTGCCTCGCGCTTGAGCTGCTCCTCGGTCTTGCCCACGTTCTTCGGGCCCTCGGGGCGCTCCTGGAAGAACTTGGGTGCGACGCCCGGGAACATAGCGTTGGTGAGGACATCCTCGTCAGTGCCGTCGAAGCCCTCGAGCTTCTTGGTCTCCTCGACGAGCTGATCCCACTCGGGTTCGAGCAGATCTGCCGGACGGCAGGTAATGGGCTCCTTCTTGGTCTGTTCCTGAGCCTGCTTGACAAGCTCGGGGTTACGCTCACCGGGGCACTCGCCGTAGTAGCCGAGCATGAGGTCGGCGAACTCGGCGGTGAGAACCTTGTAGCGACCCATGAGGACGTTGAACACGGCCTGCGTACCAACGATCTGGGAGGACGGGGTAACCAGCGGCGGGTAGCCTGCGTCCTTGCGGACGAGCGGAACTTCCTTCATCACTTCATCGATGCGGTCGCCCGCGCCCTGGGCCTTGAGCTGGCTTTCCATGTTGGAGAGCATGCCACCCGGGATCTGGGACTGGAAGATGTTGGTGTTGACCAGGGTCTTGGACTCAAATTCTGCGTACTTCGGGCGGACGGCCTTGAAGTGATCGCGGATCTTCAGCAGCTTGTCCATGCCCAGGCCGGTCTCGTAGCCGGTTCCTTCAAGCATTTCGACGAGAGATTCCGTCGGGTTGTGGCCAGGTCCGAGAGACATCGAGGAGATGGCGGTATCGACAACATCGGCACCAGCTTCGATGGCCTTCATGAGGGTAACCATGGTGACACCCGTGGTCGAGTGGCAGTGGACGTTGATCTGCGTATCCTCGCCGTACTTTTCCTTAATACCCTTGACTATGTCGTAGGCGGGTTGCGGCTTGAGCAGTGCTGCCATGTCCTTGAGGGCGATGGAATCAGCACCCATGTCGAGCAGGCGGCCGGCCAGGTCAATGTAGCCCTGGACATCGTGGAGCGGGGAGACCGTGTAGCAGATGGTGCCCTGTGCGTGGCCGCCGACCTTCTTCACGGCGTTCATTGCGTGCTCGAGGTTACGGGGATCGTTGAGGGCATCAAAGACGCGGAATACGTCCATGCCGTTTTCGCGGGACTTCTCCACGAACTTGTCCACCACCATATCTTCATAGTGGCGGTAGCCGAGGAGGTTTTGACCGCGAAGCAGCATCTGAAGACGGGAGTTGGGCATCAGTTTGCGGAAGGTCCGCAGCCTCTCCCAGGGATCTTCATTGAGGAAGCGGATGCAGGAGTCGTAGGTTGCCCCGCCCCAGCATTCCACGGACCAGTATCCCGCCTGGTCCATTTCCTCACAGATACCCACCATGTCTTCCATGGCCATTCGCGTTGCCATGAGAGACTGGTGCGCATCGCGCATTGCCAATTCTGTGACACCGATTTTCCTTGTGGCGTTAGAACTCATACTTACTAACCTAGGCGAGTGACTTCATTCCTGCATATCAGAATGGTGTGACGTAAGGCGCTTTTTGGGTTTGTTCCCACAAACGATTGATCAACAATGCCCGAATTGGATAAAACCCCAGTTCGTCAGACCAATTTCAAACAGCGTTTGCCATTTGTGAAGTTTATCACACACCCCTTTTATTGTGACTTAGCGAGACCCCTCTTTTCCCCCACCATCAAGACATCCGCCAGACGTAAAGCTACAGTTACAAGAAAACCGCCCGATAGTATTCAGAGGAGCATCTCCCCCGCCATGAAGAAAACGCTCTGCGCCGTCTTGACCATCTCCGCCATCATGTTCACGGGGTGTACGTCCCCAAACAAGAGCGCAGAAGTCACCGAGACAGCGATCACGACCCGAACCGCACAGGTTACAGCCTCGCCAGAGGCCTCTGAATCAGCAAGCTCGTCTGCTGCAGAAACGAAAAAAGAAAAGAAAGGACGGAAAAAGACCCCGCGCACACTCGTCGAAAGTGGATCTACTGTTGTCGTTACCGCCGACGAGGACGAGCCCGCTGACAGCGACCGCAAGGAGCCAACCGCACGCCGAAGCGCACAGCGTGAGCACGCAGCCCGACCAGAGAACGGTGCGCCCGTGGCGCCGGTCATTACCGACGACGATTTCAGCCAGCCGTCGAATAGCGAGAACGAAGCCCGCGCGGACAAAGAAAAGACAAGCAACGGCGTGACGTGCTACGCCGAGAACGGATATGTTTTCATTTCCCGGAACAACGGGAAAAACGGTTTCTCCGCGCAGGTCACCGAAGGCGACTCCCCGGAGCTGGAAAGCCTCGGTGCGACCACCGACGGCGGATCTCTTGCCTACGATGCCTCCGTGGGCAACGGTGACGTGAAAGTAATAAAGGACGGATCCACCTATCGCTTCGTAGGGAACGCCTACCTCGACAGCGATAACGACGGAGATTCCTCTTTCGACTTCTCAGCCACGTGCCCGCAGTAACGAATGCCAGCGTACTGAGTACACGTTTCGGTGAGATTACGGTAGTCACCCAGGGCAACCGCGTGGTGAGGGTGGTTCTGCCCGGCCACGACGCACCACTGGCTGCCCCCAGCGACGCGAGCGAGCGAGCGGCAACGCACATCGCACAGTACCTCTCGCGCTCTAGGACACAGTGGAACCTAGATATCGCTGTCCCCGCAGGAACTCCGTTCCAACTCGCCGTGTGGCGTGCATTGACCGCAATCCCCTTCGGGGAAACGCGCACGTACGGTCAGATTGCGGAAGCTATCGGGCATCCGCGCGCAGCGCGCGCCGTTGGCACAGCCTGTGCCCTCAACCCCGTGCCACTTCTCGTCCCATGCCACCGCGTCGTGCCTGCCGGCGGTGGCGTCGGCAACTACGCGGGAGGAACTGCGATGAAAGCAGCGCTTCTTGGCATGGAACGCGAGGTTATCGCACATGCAAGCTAGACCAAGGACACCGCGTTAGCGGACGTGCCCGCCCTGAGCGGCGATTTCTTCCAGTGCTTTGGCACCGTTATCCTCATTGACCGCGGCAACGAGCTCCTTGAGTACGCTCACATCGAAGCCTTCCTTCAGCCCGTCACGTGCGGTTGCGCGAACGCAGAAATCCGTGGCAATACCGCACACGTGCAGGTGAGTGATACCGCGGGCGTGAAGCCAATCCCCTAGGGATTCGCCGTCGCACGCTCCCTCGAATCCTGAGTATGCGGCGGAGTACTCGCCTTTAGTAAATGTGGCCTCGATGTACTTTTCCGCCGGCGCGAGGGCCGGGTGCAGGGCGGCACCTTCCGTCCCCTTCACACAGTGGACGGGCCAGGTATCCACATAATCGGGATGATCTGAAAAGTGTGTGCCCGGATCGATATGCCAGTCTTTTGTTGCCACAATCGCTCCGTAGTAGCTGCGGTGTCCAGCGACAAAAGAGGCGATGGCGGCAGCTACATCTGCGCCTCGTTCGGTAGCGAGGGAGCCACCGGGGCAGAAATCATTCTGCACGTCGACGATAATAAGGGCAGTATTTTCCCCAGCGGGCGCGTTGCCGGTGTGCGTGGCTGTTGTAGAGGCCTCAGCGGAACTCATCCTTTTTCTCCTTGTCCAGTAGTGAACGCTCGAAAGTGAACGCTGTAGAGTGTGGGTTTTGGACTCAACAGTAGTCTTTCATGTGCAACAATGGCATCGCGCACGCGCTAGTGAAATGACGAGTAATGACGAGTAATAACGCTGCTGAAACCGCCAACGCTGAAGCGACCATCACAGAAGCACCTAGCGCCCGAACAACAAACACCGACAAAATATGAAAGGTACGCCAACCGTGCGACACTCTCTGACGGCATTCGCTGTGCTTGTAACCCTCTGTTTTCCTGAAATTGGAGTGGCTCAGCAACTCCCGGGTGGAGTGAGCGTCCAAGAGGTGCAGGCAGCCATCGCCCAGCCCATTTCGGTTCCTGCCGGGCAAACGATCACGGTAGACCTGGGTGTTCCTGTTCAGGCGCAGTACTCGGGCGACGGGTGGCAGGTGTCTACATCGGGGACACAGGTGACGGTTACCGCACCTGCAGGAGGCGGTTCAACGATCTCCGTTCCTGCACAGGCAGCGGGTTATTCGGCGACCATCACACTGGTATCCGATCCGGTTGTCGCAGCTCCAGTCCCGAACACCAACGATGAGAGTGGCAACGACTCGGGGACGAACGATGCGGAACAGCCAGACACCACATCCGACGTGGGCAACGGGACAGCCGACTCCACCCACCCTGCGCGCGAGCAGGCATCCCCAGTGAGCGATACGGACGCCCGGCGCATTGACCTCACTGCCACGGTGTCCGGCAATACCATTACCTCACAGCTCGGGCTCCTGGAGGCGGCACGCTTGTACAACGAATTCTCCGGCGTCGACCAGGAGGGACTCTCCATCCGCTACGTCGATTCGACGGGACAGATCATCAAGGGTGTCGAGAGAGCAATCGACAAGGAGTCCCGGACGCTGACGCTCACCTATCCGGAGGGCGAGACCCCGGATAATCCCTTCATCATCCAGGTCATCCGAGACAAGGACACAGCAATTGCCGTCGTGACGCTGACGGACCCAGATGCCCCTTCCGGCGCGACAGTAGGAAACAACGAGGAGGATCCCACGGCGCCGAACAAAGATGCAGCGCCGGGGAAGGACAAGGAGAAGAACGGCGGCTCCTCCGTGACCTCTTTCATCGGCATCGCCGCACTCGCCGGTGTCGGTGTACTCGTTCTCCTCGCTGTCATCCTGACTGTCGGGAGGAAGAGGAAGTAGGATGGCTTCGCTGTATTCACGGCTAACAGCCCTCGACGGCAAAGGCTACGGCGCCTACAAGTCGCTCGTTGGTCGTTATGACCTGGGGCGGATGACGCTTGCCATAGACCGCGTCCAGTCAGATCCGTACGCACCGCCGTCGAAAATGCATGTGGAGCTTCCCAACCCGGCACCTGATTTCCACCCGGTTCCGGTGTGTGACCAGGTGGTCCGCGCTGTGGCGGGCGCTTTCCGAGGTCACCGCGATATAAGCATCGACAGCCCGGGGCAGGAGGTTCTTCCGACGGCTAGCTGCGTCGACCGCAACGGGACGCTCCACATCCGGTTTTTTGTGCAGCTTCCGGCGCGTGGGCGTCGGATCCTCGGCCGTGCCGCAGCTCACCTCATCTGCGATGATCTTCCTGACGCTCTGGAGGACGCTTTCGAGGGCTTCGACCCAACCGCCGCAGTTCAGCTCTACAACCAGCAGGAGAGGATGCGCGCAGCGCTCGGCGAAAATGTCGCTTTTATCGCCGACGGGGCGATCCTCCCCCGCGCCACCGGCACTTCTCCCCTGCCACTTACCGGTGCCGTCCCGTTCCGCTCTCCGGAGTCTTTGCGTACGAACATTGCCGGCGTGACAGGGATGGGCATTCCACGAGGTGTCACCGTCATCGTTGGTGGAGGTTTTCACGGAAAATCAACGCTGCTCAACGCTCTTTCGCTGGGAGTGTACAACCACACGCTTGCCGACGGCCGCGAGTACGCAGTCACGAATCCAACCGCCGTGCACGTGCGCGCCGAGGACGGCCGTGCGGTGGCCGGGGTGGATATCTCCGAGTTCATCTCTTCGCTCCCCACCGGCGCAGATACGACTCACTTCACCACTGCAAACGCCTCCGGTTCAACCTCGCAGGCGGCCTCAGTCATGGAGGCGCTGGAGGCCTGCGCTGAGGTTTTGCTTATCGACGAGGACACATCGGCCACCAATTTCATGATCCGCGATGCGCGGATGAAGAAGCTCGTCACCGCTGAGCCCATCACACCGCTGGTTGATCGTGTCCGGGCACTGTGGCGCGATCACGGCGTGTCCACTGTCATCGTCGCCGGTGGCTCCTCCGCATTTATCGATGTCGCGGACACCGTCATCGCGATGGAAAATTACGAGCCTCGTGATGCAACTGCTGCTGCGAAGGAGCTAGCCGAACCAGTCGACGAACAGGCCCCGTTTGTTCTGCCCAAGCCACGTATAGTCGCAGCGTTGAAAACACAGCACGGTAAGCGAAAAAAGCAACCACAAGCCAAGGATGCGGGGACGATCCGCCACGGCAAGGAAAACGTCGATATTTCCGCGGTGGAGCAGGTCGTGTCCCGCTCGCAGACAGCGGGTATCGCCCGCGCCCTCGGCTGGGTGGAGGATCACGTCGATGGGCGCACCCCCCTTACCCAGCTTGCCGAGGACGCCACCGCAGCCACCAGTGCCCTCATCCACGGCGATGATCACCCCGGAGCGCTTGTTATGCCCCGCCCTCTCGAGGTCGCGTTCGCCCTAAGCCGGCACCGAGGGCTCAAGGTCTAGCATCGTTCGAGGCCACAGACGTGTTCCCCTCCTGTGTTACGGTATGAGAAAAGCACTTCAACTCTGGGGGTTTTGACATGACAAACGCAAAGAAGCCATTCACTTCCGTCGAGATATGCGCCGGCGGTGGTGGCCAAGCGCTTGGCCTTGAACGTGCTGGATTCGAGCACCTCGCCGTTGTCGAGATTGATTCAAACGCATGCGAAACGTTGCGTCTTAATCGAGGCGAAGAGTGGAACATCGTCGAGCAGGATGTCCACACGTTCGACGGTGCACCATACAAGGGAGTTGACCTTTTCGCAGGCGGGGTACCATGTCCCCCTTTTTCGATTGCTGGAAAGCAGCGTGGTCCCGAAGATGAACGGGATCTTTTCCCGCGTGCGTTGGATTTAATCGATCAAATTAAGCCACGCGCCGTCCTCCTGGAAAACGTTAAAGGTCTTGGGCAGAAGCGATTTGATGACTATCGCGCCAAGATAATTAAACGGCTGAATCAAATGGGTTACGACGTCTTTTGGGAGCTCATTCAGTCTGCTGACTACGGCGTGCCCCAGTTGCGGCCCCGATTCATACTTGTAGCGCTGCGTAAAGAGTACTCGCCCTACTTCGAATTCCCAGAACCTATGCCACACCGTATCACGGTTGGAGAGGCTCTTCACGGCCTCATGGAGGAAAAAGGCTGGCCTGGCGCTGATCTGTGGGCTAAACGCGCCAATAATGTCGCACCAACGCTAGTAGGCGGTTCAAAGAAACACGGTGGACCCGATGTCGGACCGACACGTGCTCGAGCAGCATGGGCCAAATTAGGTGTAAGAGGTACCTCGATTGCAGAAGAAGCTCCCGGCGTGGACTTCACCACAGACGCTGATATCGACATGCCTCGACTTACGGTGCGTATGGGAGCTGTTATCCAGGGTTTTCCAGAAGATTGGAAATGGGCTGGTGGTAAGACGGCTCAGTGGCGCCAGGTTGGTAATGCCTTTCCCCCACCAGTAGCAGAGGCCATCGGCACTGCGATCAGCAAAGCTTTAAGACAAGTTGAGGTCTTCCCTTGCCAGGAGTCAATCGCGTTTTAATACTGGTTTTTGATAGAAAGCTACGAGCATGAATACAAGCATCATTTCCCGAGCCCGCAAGCAGTTTCATGCCGATCTAACGTCAAGCGATGGTCCATTATGCTTGCTTAAAGATGGCGATCAATTTTGCATGGCGAGCAATGCGGATAGGTCGCAGACCACTTCTAAAGCCGTCTCTTTATCTATCGCAAAACAATTAGGGGCAGCTCCGCGGTTATCAAAACCACAAGGGCAAACGATGGGCAAACTATTTGAGCAGGCGGTAAGGGACTTTTTGCAAACGTGTCTACCACATCTATATCACGTGCGTCCCGGCCCCTGGCGTGTTGCTAACGTGGGAGGAAATCGCAGAGAGGATCAACTAGCGAAGTACTACCCGTATCGACATCTCGATGATCTCGCACATGCTGTGGATGAAAATCCTGGCCTATTGGCTGTCCTTGGGAACCTGTACATGGTTAGTCCCGATGTCCTAGTAATTAGGGACGCACTCTCAGACGATGCCATCAACAAGACTGAAAATGTTGTTGACGGATTTTCAGCAACCTATTCTCCTGTGAGAGCAACAAACGTTCCTGCTTCGTCAAACTCCGAACCTGCTTTTATCCATGCAGTCATTTCATGTAAATGGACGATGCGGTCCGACCGAGCTCAAAATACTCGCTCTGAAGCCCTGAACCTTATCCGTAACAGGAAAGGACGGACACCCCATATTGTGGCGGTGACTGCGGAGCCCTCCATTTCCAGGATCGCCTCTATCGCGCTGGGAACTGGAGACATCGACACCACATACCACTTTGCTCTTCCTGAGCTCATCACTGCGGTCAAAGAGACCTGTAACGATGAGGCGCTACTCATGCTCGACACTCTCGTCACAGGCGACCGTTTGCGAGACATTTCCGATCTACCGATTGACCTCGCTATCTAAAGCCAATCTCAAGGGGCTACTGCAGCGGGCCCATACTCATAATCTGCTTCCACAGGTTCCACTGATCCTGCAACTGATGGGCAGTGTCCGGCGAATCTTCGTCGGCTGTCAGCGTGCCGTCTTTCAGGTGTGCATCGACGGTAATGACTTCCTGGTTGTCGTAGAAGAGCGCACGATGGCCCGCCGCGCCGTAGCGAATAACAGGCGTGAGGTTCATACCATCGACGGACAGGGGCGCGTTGGGCCGAGTATCCACGCCGGTAATCGCGGCAATGGTGGGCACAATGTCCAAGGTGGAGACGAGCTCGGTGCACACTGTGCCGGGTTTAGTCACCCCAGGCCAACGGACGACGAACGGGGTGGAGTAGTCATCGTCGACAGGGTTGGGACTGACAGCGACAATGACGGCTTCCGGATTGAGGTCCGAGACATCCATGTCGAACCGCCGGCACTCAATGAGCTGTAGTCCTCCTTCACCAAGATATTCGGTAGCTGTAAGCGGGATAATCTCTTCAATTCTTGTTTGCGGCTTGCGCTGTTGGTATTGGCCGGTCAGAAGTGCCAGCCTACTTTCCGCGAAGTCCGCTGAAGTGGTGTGCGCGTTGGTAAAACGGAGCCCACAATCAAGGGGCAGACCATCGTGTTCGGCGGCTGAAATCAAGATGACATCCATACCCGTTACTTAACCACACTCACCATTCGACACCCGCACCCTCCGGCCACATGCGCACCTACAATGGCGAAAAGAGACAACGCCGGACATTCCGTTATCAAGGTTCGTCCACCGAAGCACCGTTGACCATCCAGTGCATCGACTACCTGTTTCGCTTACTAACCGTTGTGTTGACTGACTGTTGTGCTGACTGGCCGTTGTATTGACCACCGTCGTCCTCTTAGGAAAGGAAGGAAAAGTCACGTGGCTGCGCTGAACTCCTCTCCCACTACAGACAGAGTCAAAGCACCTAAGGAATACCCGGATGCTGCGAAGACGAGGTCAACGGCTGCGAATCCACATGTCGAGGACTACGACGTCATCATTATCGGTGGCGGACAAGCAGGCCTTGCGACCGCCTACTACGTACGGAAAAAGACGAACAATTTCCTGATCCTCGACAACCAACAGAAACCCGGTGGTGCGTGGCTCCACGTGTGGGAGTCCATGACGCTGTTCTCTGCGGCAAGCTTCTCCAACCTCCCGGGTCTCCCCATGCCCCCAACACCGGGCTACCCCACCAAACACCATGTCATCTCATACCTCGAGGAATACGAGCGACGCTACCAGCTTCCCGTACTACGCCCCGTGGAAGTGACTGACATTTCCTACGGCGGAGAACACTTCTCTATAAACGGCGCGTGGGCGGCGAAGGAACTTATCGGCGCGACCGGCACGTGGTCCGCGCCCTTTATCCCCAACTATCCTGGGTCCTTTAGTGGTCAGCAATGGCACTCCGCAAACTACCCGGGGCCCGAGCCATTTACAGGGCACTCTGTAGCCGTAGTCGGGGGTGGAAACTCTGCTGCACAGATCGCCACAGAGCTATCGGATGTTTCCACGGTCACCTGGTATACCCGTCGGCCTCCTCGCTTCATGCCCGACGATGTTGATGGGGTCGCGCTGTTTCGCCGAAACAGACAACGGATGCTGGCTATTCTCCGTGGCGAAGACGACCCGGGGCCGGATTCAGATCTCGGCGATATCGTCGTGCTTCCCCGAGTTAAGGAGGCGCGAGATTCCGGCCTACTCACTGCGACACCGATGTTTTCCCACCTTGATGAGTTACACCACGATGACGTGATTTGGTGCACCGGTTTTCGCCCGGCGCTGGGACCGCTGCGTCAGCATCGGGATAATCCGCACCTTCACCTCGTGGGCTACGGCGACGTGGTCGGGCCCGGCGCGGCAACAATTACAGGTGTCGGCCCGTATGCAAAGCAGGCTGCGCGTGCCGCCACCCACGAGCTGTAACAGTCGTTTCGCATAAACAACGTTTTCACGGAAACGGTACGGAAACGGTAAGGAAACGGTTGGGCAACTGGAAAACACACGAATCTGTATCAGGTTCCGCAGTTCGGCATGCCCACTTTCGGGTGTATGCACGGTGTGTCCAATGCCACTCATTCTGTAAGAGATTCTTATATACCTACGTTAATCAATATCCGCGCTGGCAGGTATCTACATTCCTTTTTATGAGCCCTGTACTGGCGTTTTATGAATCCAACAAACCCCTTCGCGCATGCTAGTGTTAGTTAAGTGATTTCTAAGAAAACTCTCGCCGCCGCCACCATCGTGGTGGGGCTCATCACCGGGGCTACCCCTGCGTTTGCACAGCCGTATTACTCCGTCAGCCAGGGAGACAAGGCCATCCTCCTGCCGCCCGGCTCAAATAACGGAAGTAAGTGCACCGTGGGCTATAACGGCAACGGGTTCAGCTACGTCTCCGCACACTGCGGCAAAGACGGTTACGCCGTCCACCTGCAACTCCCGAGCGGCTACACCAGCCCTCGAGTCGGCACTTTTCATCGCTCCCCCGCCGCATCCGTAGACAACGGCGCGGCCAACTTCAACGACTGGGGCGTCATCGAGTGGGATCGGTCTGTCACCATCGGACCAAACCGCTACTCCGGTGATGCGCTTATCGATCCAGATACTGTCACCTCCGGCGACACCGCCTGTGTCTATGGGGACACGACGAGGAAGATCTCCTGTGGCCCGTTTGTCGGAAACCTCGGCAAGACCTTCTTCGTCGATAACGTAACCACGAATCCGGGTGACTCCGGTGGCCCGATGTGGATTCCCGGACGCGGGCTCGTCGGTCTCATCTCGGGTCCAGATATGGCAAGTATGCAGAGCTGGAACGATTCTTGGTCTGTCAACGTCACTCGTGGCGCGCACCCGGGTATCAACGATTCCGGCCACACCGCTGACCAGCGCATACAAATGTTCTCCACATGGGTACACAATGGTTTTGTTCCCAGGGCCACTCCGGTCGTCTCCACCACCACGCCGGAGCCGACGCTGGCCCCCACTAGCGTAAGCCAGCCTGCCCCAGTGGAACCGACACGTGAGCCGCTGCAGCCAGCAACGACAACCGCTATACAGCCGCAGCCACACCCGACGACAGTAGAGCCGACCCCGCAGCCGACGACGGAGTGGCCTACTCCGTCCACAACCACGCGCCCGAGCGATCCGTGGACGCCCGAGCCACTCATGACTTTCCACCCAGGTGAGGATGCCCACTTACGCCTCACGATTGGCCCTGACTACGACACCCTGGGCGTCACGCGCCTGGACCCCATCATGGACGAGTACGTGGACAACTCCCTCCTCAAGAAGAAGAAGGCGAAGGCCGTTTCCGAGGTTGAACCTGCGGATCTCAGTGCCCCATCCAACTCCGTAACACCGGCGGAACCACCGCGCACGACTCTGCCTAGTACCCCGGGCAGGGGCTACGTTTCACGCATGCCAGACGACGGTCGTGGCCTGACCACCCCGGAGATTATTGGCATCGCCCTGGGTAACGGCGACTTCTTCGGTTCCATCTGGTCGTATATCCGCCACATTTTCTGGCGGTAGTTTCGATCAGGGGAGCAGAATATGCTCGCCTACGTAAGCGTGTGAGCGGTTCATGTGGGGGCATCCCATATTCCGGGTGCCCCCACACGCACACGCCCACACACAGGTTTTTTGCAGTGTTATGCTAGCTTCCGTAAAGCTATCACTCATCTCCCTTTCAACTGCGGTCGTCGTCGCGACGATCAAGGGAGGCGTGACCGCTTCCTCTGCGCCGGTCTTCACCGTAATACAAGGCGATCAAATCCTCACCGGGGCACCTGGTTCCTACCCGTCCGGCTCGTGCACTCTTGGCTTCAACGCCGAGGGTTTTAGCTAAACTGCAGCACACTGCGGAAACTCCGGGGACTATGTGTACATCCAGGATACCCAAGGCAGGGTGCAGGGACCTCTGGGGGTTCTCACGAATTCTCCTCGCTACAACGGCTCTAACAAGAACGTTGCAGTCGTCAACGACTGGGTCACGATCTCCTGGGCTGACTCGGTGCGGCTCGAACCAAACCGCTACTCCGGGGATACGATAGTGCCGATTTCCGACGTGCAGCTGGGCGAGACGGTGTGCGTATACGGAAACACCACGAAACGCGAAAGCTGCGGGAATTTCGCTGGTAGGACCGGCACCACCTTCTACGTCGAGCACGCTACGTCGGATCCCGGCGATTCAGGAGGACCGCTATGGATCCCCGGCAGGGGACTGATCGGAGTGCTTGCCGGGGCAGATGAGATCGAATATCTATCAACCTTCCTGTTCATCAGGTATCACCTTCAGCTGGATCTCATCCGGGCCACTGCACCGGGAGTCAACGGCGGAGCGGTTTCTGACGACGATATCTTTCACGTTGCACAGCGTTGGAATCGGCTGGGACGACCCGACCATATCGTCACAGTCTCGGAGAACTCGAATCTCAGCAGCGGAGATTCCCCGGCCGCAGGCTCTTCTGACCCGACAGAGGACGAAATCTGGGGTGTGGTCAGTGGAGTGATCGCGCTCATTAGCATCCTCGTAGGGCTGGCTCACCAATTCGGATTCGTACGTTAAGCACCTATCCGCACGCCTTCGCGCGGGACGTTTGTCGCTCGATGCACTCTTACAGTGAGCACACCATACGCGCGCTACGCGCCGAGGGACTGTGCCAAAACTCGCCCTGTTGGCGTGTCCATCGCGGCAAGTCCCGCTGGCGTTGTATCAGCAATCACCGTGCCACCATCGGTGCCAGCACCGGGTCCCATCTCGATGACGCGATCGGTGGCTGCAATGGCGTGCAGGTTGTGCTCTGCCATGACGACGGTATCGCCACGCTCCACAATGCGCCGAAGCTCGGTGACAAGCAGCGTAGCGTCAGCGGGGTGTAGACCTGTGGTGGGCTCATCGAGAAGGTAAATCGTCGTTCCGCGTGGTGCTTTCTGCAGGTGTGTCGCCAGCTTGATGCGCTGCGCCTCCCCGCCGGATAGTTCTGGCGCACCCTGGCCGAGGCGCAGGTAGCCAAGCCCCACCGCCTGCAGGGCAGTGATGGATTTCATGACTGTCTTGTCACCGGTAAAGACTTCCGCCGCCGCGTCGACGGTGAGGTCCAGAACCTCGGCGATGGTGAGGCCGTTCCATGTCACCTCGAGGGTCTCGTCGTTGAAGCGCCCGCCGTGGCAGGTCGGGCATTGCGTATACGAACCGGGCAGGAAGACGAGTTCCACCTCGATCTTCCCCTCCCCCTTGCATGTTGGGCACTGCCCCTTGGTCACGTTGAACGAGAAGTGAGAGACGTTCCATTTCCGTTTCTTCGCCGCATCGGTCTGCGCGAAAAGCTTCCGCACCCTGTCGAACAGCCCGGTGTAGGTGGCCAGGCACGACCGGGGTGTCCGGCCGATGGGTTTCTGTGTGATCTGGACGAGCTTGTCCACATCCTCGCTTTCCTCTGCCACGCGGGCGATCTCAGAAATGAGGGTGGATTTGCCCGAACCGGACACGCCGACGATGGAGGTGAACTGCCCGAGGCCGAGGTCGATGGTGACATGGTCAAGGTTGTGGGCGGTCAGATCGGTAAGCGGTACGGTTCCGGTCGCCTCTGTTTGTTGCTTGTCGACGAGCGTGACCTCCCTGTGCGCGAGTGCATCATGGGTAGGACTGTCCACAGCAAAGCCTGCGGTCGGCCCCGAGTATAGGACCTCACCGCCGCCTTCCCCGGCGCGCGGGCCGACATCGACGATCCAGTCGGCTTGGGCCACAAGGTCCATGTCGTGCTCGACGATGATGACGGAGTTCCCAGCGTCGATAAGCCTTCTAAGCAGCGGAACCAGAGCCTGGCGCTCCGATGCGTGCAAACCTGCCGACGGCTCGTCGAGAACGTAGAGCACACCGAAGAGTCCCGAGCGGAGCTGAGCAGCCAGCCGTAGGCGCTGGAGCTCACCAGCAGACAGGGTCGTTGTTTGCCGGTCGAGAGACAGGTGTCCGAGGCCGAGCTCGAGGCAGGAGCGGAGGATGGGCAAGAGGGCACCGATGAGGATCCGTTCTGCCTCCTGCGTCGCCGGTTGCGCCTCGATGAGCGTTGTCAACTCTGCCAGAGGCAGGGCGTTGAACTCGTCGATACGCAGGCCCGCATAGGTCACACGCAACGCCTCCTGCTTCAACCGGCGCCCACCACATGTGGTGCACGGGTGAGACTCCATGAAGGACAAGGTGCGAGCGCGCAGCGTGTCCGACTGCGTGGTGGCCAATGTCTTGGTGAGGTAGGACTGTACCGAGTGCCACGTGCCCTCGTACGTGCGCTGTACCTGGTCAGCACCGCGGATGGGGTGGATTTCCACGACGGGCTCCTCGTCGGTGAACAGGATCCAATCCCGATCCTCCCGCGAGAGGTCACGCCACGGCGTGTCCATATCGAAGCCCAACGCTTCGAGGATGTCGTGGAAGTTTTTGCCTGCCCACGCACCCGGCCACGCGGTGATCGCACCCTCGTCGATGGTGAGGTTCGGGTCCTTCACCATCGATTCTTCCGTGGCCACGTGGCGCACGCCGGTGCCTTGACAGTCCGGGCACATGCCCTCGGGGGTGTTCGGAGAAAAAGAATCAGAGTATAAAATACCCATTCCCTCTGGGTACGTACCCACGCGGGAAAACAGCAGCCGAACCGTGTTGCTCATCGTGGAGACAGTCCCCACCGTGGAGCGCGCCGAGCCTCCCGAGGTGGACTGCTGCAGTGCCACCGACGGCGGTAGTCCCTCAATGGAGGCCACCTGCGGATCGACGGCGGAGGCAATGAGCCGTCGGGCGAAGGGTGCTACGGATTCCAGGTAGCGGCTCTGCGCCTGCCCGTGAATCGTCCCGAATGCCAGCGAGGATTTCCCCGATCCACTCACTCCCGTGAAGGCGACGAGCTTCCCCCGCGGAACGTCGACATCCACATGGCGGAGGTTGTGGAGGTGTGCGTCGCGAACCCGGATCATTGAATCTGCTGCAGTACCCATATGCACCCGATTGTAGGGCACTGTGGTTTTTAATGCTGAGGAGTCAAGAAGGAAGCGAACCAGTGGCGAGGAAATACGGACTCATGGGCGTGTCCAGCCATAAGGAGGAAAAATAACCACTGGAGTGGAGGGCCTTCGGTTCCTGCCTCTCAAATTCACCCCAAGGGGGACGAGTCTCCGGCCTCAGCCCAGTTCACTATGATCACGCAGAGAGACCAGATCACTATGATCACGCCGAGAGAATAGTGGTCGCGCTTCCTACACAGTGACACGCCAGAAGTGGCCCGTTCCCGGCCAGCCGATGAGCGGTTTGTCACCCACGATGTGCGGGGTGTGCACGTGCCCGAGCAACCAGGCAACGTAGTTTTTGGAGCGAAGTTCCGAAGGTGTGGTGGGCAGGCAGGGATTCTTGGAAAGCTCTCCTGTGAGGCTTGTATGCAAAATACCCACGTGTGCGACATCGGGCGAAGACTGCCGGTGTGCAATGGGGTACGCATCAATGACATGTCTGTAGTCATTGCGCTCCCCCACGTTTAGTGCATGAAAGATAACGGGAATCGAAGGGAAACGTACCGACTCAGCCTGGGAGGTGCTCCCCGGGCAGAAAATGTTTCGATGATCGTGGACCCATGCAAGTTCCAGGTCAAGGTTAAGCGCAGCATCATGGTTTCCCCACACTAAGACAAGGGGAAGGCCTAAACCGTCGCTGATCGTCTTGAGAAGCGAAGACGCGCGAGCGACATCTTCCGCGGTTCCGCTCTTGCAATCTACGAGGTCACCGCCGAAAACAACGACATCAACGTCGACGGAATCAAGTACGCTTTCGATCCACGCTGATCCCGGTGACCATGCGGCCCCCAGGTGCAAGTCAGAGAAATATCCCATCGTTACTCCCAGCGCACAATCCGTGACGTGGGTAGAAATACTATCGGTAATCGTCACTACGCAGCCTCGTTGGCAATCCGGTTCTCACGTCGGCGTTGCAGAACCGTGACGACGATGAGCACCACAGTGGAACTCACCACACCAATCAACGTCATCGCCATGGCCTCAGGCCTATTGCCCTGGTCAAATTGGTTCATAATCCACGGAGACAACAAGTTGAGATCCGCGGGGCGGATGAGTGAAGACATAACCAACTCACGGATGCCGACGAGGAAAGAAAGAAGCCAGCCGGCAATTATTCCCGGCAAAAGCAGCGGAAGTATGATCCGGAAGAGTGTGACGGCACGGGTTGCTCCTGCAACATGCGCCGCATCGATGAGTGTCGGAGACACCGAAGCCATCGAAGCTTTCACGTTTTGGACTGCCATGGGCAGGAACATCACCGTATAACCAAGCACGAGAATCCATCGGGTCCCGTACGGCGTTACCGGAAGCCAGGGGGCGTTCCACAACAAGATGAAGCCCACCGCCATAACTATTCCAGGGACTGTGTCCGGCGCGACGGATAGAAAATCATTCACCCTTGCCGGCACGTAAGCGCGGACTCGGTGAGCTGACAGTGCCACGGCGGTAGCGAGGACGATCGCTGCTGTTGCACCGATCAAACCGAGTCCCGCCGAATTAAGCAGTGCTTCCTGTGCGCTGCTCTTTTTCAGCACAATCTCAAAGTAATCAAAGGTGAGGTTCGTGGGAGTTGGTGGCTGCGAACGGAGAATAGTCATCGCTCCGAGCACGATGGAGATGTACGGGATGATGACGCTCACCAAGAATACAGCGGTCGTATGCAGCCAGATCCCAGCCATGCTGAGCGTTGACGGCGCTAGTCGCACAGGCCGAGCGACGCGTCCTCCACTAGTCCCATCATTCCTTGACGCGTACTGTTGGATGGCCCAAACGGTCACGCCGAGTGCGAACAGCACGCTGGAAGAAGCGGCCGCGCGGGAGAAACTGATGGGGTCCACCGTGATGTTCTGATGGATGGAGGACACAAGCACGGGGAAACCAATGGCATTGCCTAAGGTCACAGGCGTACCAAATTCCCCTGCCGCCCGGATAAAGACGATCAGGGCGCCCAAGGAGTACGGGCCGATCATGCTCGGCGCGATAATCCGGCAGACGATCTCCCACCACGTCGCGCCCTCGACCCGTGCAGCCTCGATGAGAGACGCCGGAACGGTGGAAAACGAGTTCCGCAAAAGGAGGTACAGGAAAGGAAACAGCTCGCAGGCCATGATGAGAGCCATCCCCCAGACCGAGTAGATGACATCATGAGCCACGGATCCTGCTATCTTTCCGAACAATTGCTCGGCTACTCCGCCCAACCTAGTGAAATCCATCCAGGCCATCGCAGCAGCAAACGGTGGTGTCATGAAGGGAACCATGACCACGACATCGATCCAGGAGTGACGTGACAGGGGTGTCCACGCCATGGAAACCGCCAATGGTGCCGCCATGACTGTGGCAAATAGGACAACAAGCACGGAGAGGAAAACGGTGTTTCCCATGACGGTGAGCATCTCACTATGGGCGAGAACCCCAAGCGCTGATGGCTCGTCGCGATAGCCTGTGAAAGCTGTGACCAATACCGATAGCAAAGGCGCAGCAATGAGGACCAACAGTATCGCAAGGATGATGTACGTCGCCGTTCGTTGCTGTACCGTTGGCCTTCCGGCCTCAGTTCCAGCATTCGTCCTGCGACGAGCAGTGTCAGAGTTAGCGTCTGAGGAGACGGGCGCTCTGCCTTCTCGACCTTCCACGGCAACAGCTCCAGTGCGCAATGCTGAACCTGTGCCTACCGTTTTCTCCGTGCTCCTTGCCATTACTTCAGGTAGCGCTCGACAAATTTATCGCGGATATCTGCAGAACTATCGACGATAGTGTCCCAATCATCGCTGAACTGCGTGATCTCACTGTAGTTCGGGCCCGCCTTGGCTTCTACGTCTTCACGCCCGGGAATCATGTTCTTGGATGCTGAGATTTCTTGTGCTTCCTTGGAGAACATGAAATCAGCGAAGGCCTCGGCGGCCTCCTTGTTATCAGAAGACTTCATGATCATGACCGGGCGCGGGGTAATCGTCGTACCGGACGCCGGGATAATGACTTCCAGCGGCTCGCCCTTCTGCTGGCCGGAGTAGGCAGAGTAGTCAACGCCACCAAAAACAACAGCCTTAGAGCCCGATTTAACTGCATCTAGGGCAGGACCGTTTGCGCCCTGTACGACCATGCCGTTAGCAAACAGGGAATCAAACAGCTCCCAGGTCTTGTCCTCGCCCCACTTGGAGACCATCGCAGCGATGAGGTCTGCTGCCGTACCGGATTCGCGTGGATCAGGCATGATGACCTGATCCTTGTACTGCTCATCGGCAAGATCCTTCCAGTCGGTCGGCTTCCCATCGGTTGCCTCGGTGTTAACCACGAGAGCAAGTGCGGAGCCATCACGCCCGATGAACTGGCCAGTAGGTGACACCCATTTGTCATGCACTGCGTCAGAGCCTTCCGGCGTGTACTCCTCCAGCGCACCGGATTCAGCCTGCTTGGAGGCTGCGGACCAGCTGGCGAGGTAGATGATATCTGCCTGTGGGTTGGCCTCCTCGGCCTTGATGCGGGCGGTGATCTTGCCGGTTGTGTCGGCGTAGACGTTGACCTTCACGCCGGTCTTCTGCTCGAATTCCTCGACGAGCGCATCGGTCAGTCCCTGCGGGTTTGCCGAGTAGTAGGAGATTTCTCCGGTAAGGCCCTCAGGTGCCTGCCATTCTGAGGAAGACGTCCCGGCTCCGCCTTCGCTTGCTGAGCTTGTTTCAGACGTTTCCACGGATCCACAGCCCGTGAGCACGAGCGCAGAGCTAGCGATACCTGCGATGAGGCCAACAATTTTATTCTTTTTCATAATCCTAATTCCTTTTTTCGGTTTTCTGGTCTCTGTTTCATTTCCTGCCCGAGGCGAATTTTCATTTTTCACCTGTGCAGACAGCTGCGCTGCACGAACAGTGGTGATAGCAACACCGCACGAATGGTTGCCAAAACATGCCCTTTCGGCGCCGTTCGATGATTAACCTGACGGCGTCGTGGTCACGAGGGTGAGGTTCTCAGAACGGCCAACCTCGCGATTGCTGTACACCAGCCACGGCTCATCAGCGCCCTGCACGTTAACGGTCACCTCGTAACGCCCGCCAACGTAGTGGCACTCCCGCACTCGGGCCGAGTACATTCGCTTCCCTGCCGGGGACTCCGCGTTTCGAGGTTGGGACATCTGCAGTGCATCGGTGCTGATAGAAATGTGTTCTGGCCGCCAGGTTCGTCCGGCCGAGTCTCTGTTCATATGTCCGACGAACGTGGCAACGAAGTCATTGGCTGGATGCGTGTAGATCTCCACGGGGCTCGTGAACTGTACGATTTCGCCCTGTTCCATGACTATGACGCGGTCGCTCATCGCCAGTGCCTCTGACTGGTCATGCGTGACGTAGAGAACCGTCACCCCAAGCTTCTTTGCTAAGGACGTGATCTCTCCACGAATTTGCTGCCTCAGCGCCGCATCTAGGGCTGATAACGGTTCGTCCATGAGGATGACGCGTGGTTGGGAGACGATTGCGCGAGCGATAGCCACGCGTTGCTGCTGACCACCGGAAAGTTGCTGCGGGCGTTGCTGGGCTTTGCTAGCGATCCCCACTTTCTCCAATGCTTCCTGCACGCGTCGCTGTCGCTCCCCCGCCGGCACTTTTCGCTTTCCGACGGTTAGTGGGAACTCAACATTCTTTTCCACCGTCATGTGAGGCCACAGCGCCAAATCTTGGAACACCATGGACAAGCCGCGGCGATTCGGAGGCACATTAATGCCCAGCTCCGCGTCAAAGACGTTGGTGGATCCGAACGCGATTCGTCCCGCATCAGGCGTTTCCAGCCCTGCAATGCAGCGCAACATGGTTGACTTGCCACAACCGGATGGACCGAGAATCGACACGAACTCCCCTGCATCGATGCGAACTGAGGAGGGATGCAGTCCTGTGCCGTCAGAGAATTCTCGTGCCACCCCGTCTAGCTCTATGGATGTGCCTTGCGACGAACTCGAAACGTGACTCTTATCGGCTGCTGCTAGCTCATTCGCCTCTTTGTTTCGATTCGATGCAGCCGACTTCTCGTATGGGTGACTCATTAATCCCACTTTCCGTCGAGGACCATAGACGTTTTGAACGCATCTTGTTCTCTAAGCAGCTCTAGCTGTTGCAGCCGATTTATGATTTTTTCTCGTTTTTCAACTGCGCCTTTTCTACTTGAGTCTTTCTCCGACAGCTCAACAAAGTAAGAATTGTTCATCTCAGTTACTTCAAGATCTGACGTGTAACCAGCCACCTCTATGGGCCACGTACGTTGAATGACAACATTCGACATCGCTAGGTTACGAAGAATGTGAGAAGCTGCTTCTTCCCCACCGAGCTCTTTCTCGAGCTTGCCTGGCAGCAATTCGTTAACTTTTTGGAGCGCTTCTTTTTCCGTTGGAAAGGGAAGCGAACAACTGGTCTCTTTCTTATTCGAGAAATCCACAGTGGACGTGTAAAAGCTTGTGTTAATCTGAGCATCGTAATTTTTGTCGGAAGAATCAAAATTACGTTCCCGGGCTAGTCGCAGCACTTGGTTAACGCTCTCTTTGGCTAGCGCTTGCTCTCCGGATGCCGATAAAGGAAATCTCTTTTTGAAGGTCAGCTCGCAGGAATTCTCCTCTTGAGATCGCTTGACCCGAACTGTCCACCCATGGGCAGCCAAAGCTCGGTCCGGCGTATCCACATATGCCACGGCCTCGACCTTCTGTAGTGTTCCGGCTTGCAGTTGTTCCCTAGCAGACTCGGTCACACCACCGTCAGAATCAACGACAGATGAATCGAGTCGCAACTTGATCTGATAATCAGGGTCTGTGACCTCGGCTGCCGTTGCCTGCGGAAGCACCCCTAGAGAAAACTCACCATCGCTACCAGTGGATTGCACGGGAATCAGGTGCATGCAGGCCACTACCGCAGTAGCTAAGAACACACTCCCAGTCCTCTTAAAGCGCCCAACCGTAGTTCGAGAAAAACTCACCTAGGTGAATCTAGACTTACCACCATTTCAGTTCAAGGGTTTTAAGAAAGAATTAATAACCTATTCACCTTTGCGAAACTTCTCATGTCTGTTTCACTCATCGATGAAAACCAAGTCAGCACTGTGCGCTACCCCTCACAGGTTCTGAACCAGGTCTCGCTGCGCTTGTTCCGCCCAAAAGAAAAGCCAGGCTACTAATCTTGAGGGTTCACTACCCCTGGTAAGGCCCCACAAGACACACGTGAATACCGTGGCGAAGGTGCACTAACCACCTAACAGACAAAGCCACAGGTTGCGTTTTCTGCCTACTTCCCTGGCGCGACGAGACAAACCTCAGCTCAATCCAGCCAATACTGTCGCCTTTGCAGTCGCAACGGCAGGCTATTAGAAGTGAGTTACCTGAGTGGTGGCAGTCTCGGCCACCGTGTTAGCCATCACCATCCCCCCCACACACACTTTTGTCCGCTTGACCCCGACACGCTGTAAAGACACACGTTTTGGCGCTTAACCCCGCTTCCCCTTAGCCCCTAAAGTCCACTCCAAAGTCCGGTCGATGAAAGTAGAACTAAAAATAACCCCTTACCTGCATCTTTGCGGGTAAGGGGTTTTATTAGTAGCGGGGGCTGGATTCGAACCAACGACCTCTGGGTTATGAGCCCAGCGAGCTACCGAGCTGCTCCACCCCGCGACGCGTATCCTCAAGCGGATACCGTGCCTTGCGGCAACGTGTTACTACTATAACGACGCACGCCCACACATCCAAATCCCCAGCGCTGGAGGGCTAAAATGGCTACACATGAGCGAAGTAGTATCTAGACTCCAACCGTTTGGTGAGACCATTTTTGCCACGATGTCTGCGAAGGCCGCAGCCGCCAAAGCTATTAACCTTGGGCAGGGCTTCCCGGATGAGGACGGTCCGCAGTCAATGCTTGACCGTGCTGTGATGGAGATTCGCTCCGGGAACAATCAGTACGCACCGGGAACAGGATTCCCCGTATTGCGCGAGGCGATCGCCGCCGAGCGGAAGGCACGTTACGGGCTTGCGACTGATCCAGATTCAGAAATAGTGGTCACCGTCGGGGCTACCGAGGCCATCGCAGCCAGCGTGCTCGGCCTGGTGGAGCCCGGCTCCGAGGTGATCGTTTTCGAGCCGTATTACGATTCTTACGCGGCGTCCATCGCTTTGGCCGGCGCAACAAGGGTTGCCGTGCCACTGATCCCCTCAGGCAATTCCTGGGACATTGATGAAGAGGCTCTGGACAAGGCCGTTACTCCTCGGACGAGGATGATCATTGTCAACAGTCCACACAATCCAACCGGAGCTGTGCTCGACGTTACTAAGGTCGCTCGTGTGGCCACCCGGCACAACCTCTTGGTGCTTTCCGACGAGGTGTACGAGCACCTCATCTTCGATGGTGGTAGCCATCAGCCCATTGCTTCGCTTCCTGGGATGCAGGAGCGGACCATCACCGCCTCCAGCGCGGCCAAGACTTTCAACGCCACCGGGTGGAAGACGGGGTGGGCGGTGGGCCCGGCCCCGCTTATTCAGGCTGTCACGCGAGCCAAGCAGTTTATGACGTTCGTGGGAGCCTCCCCTTTCCAGCCCGCCGTGGCACACGCCCTAACCAACGAGCAGGAATGGGTGCACACGATGGTGAAGGAACTGGAGCGCAAACGCGACTACCTGGCCAATGCGCTTGATCGCGCGGGGTATACAGTTCATGACACGCTAGGCACCTATTACATCGTGGCTGGGGTTAACAAGCCCGGCGTGGAATTTGCACATGAGCTCATTGAGACCGCAGGGGTGGCGTGCATCCCCGTCGAGGTTTTCACAGACCACAAGGATCCGTGGAAGAACCTTGTCCGCTTTGCCTTTTGCAAGAAGTGGGACGTGTTGGAGGAGGCAGCCCGGCGGCTTAACGCCTAACGCCGAGGCTAGAAAGGACGCCGGCGCCCCACCCCACGGTGAGTGAAAGGAGAACCGTGAGGAGGGGCGTCGACAAGCAAAAACAGGTTAGATCTCGGTCATATCCATATCTCGAGACTCACGCATCAAAGCGATAGCGATGAGCGAGACGGCAGACACCACCACGAGGTAGTAACCAACCGAGGACACACCGTACGTGGCGTTGAGCCAGGTGGCGATGAACGGCGCAATCGCGGCACCCAGGATGGACGAGATGTTGTAGCTCAACCCCGACCCGGTGTAGCGAACGTTGGTGGGGAAAAGCTCCGGCAAAACGGCTGACATCGGCCCGAAGATGAGCCCCATGAGGAACATTCCCAGGGTGATGAACACCAGTGCCGTAAACAACGTGGACGATTCAGGAGCCAGGAACAGCTTGAATGTGAGACCAAACGCGATGATGACAACAGTGGTCCAAAATAGGGTGGGCTTGCGACCGAAGCGGTCCGCCCAGTACCCGGACAACGGGATGGCCACCATGAACGCGAAGATAGAGATCAGCTGTATGACAAGGAACTGCTGGTAATCAAACCCGAGGCCCAGCCCCTTCTCGCGATCGGCGATGCCGTAGGACAGGATCCAGGTGGTGACCAGGTAGAACAGCGTGTAGCAACCCACCATGATGAACGTGCCGGCGACGAGCGGGCCAGGAGCTACCTTGAACACCTCAGTAAGCGGTGCCTTGGCCTTCTTGCCTTCCTTCACAGCCTGCGTGAACACCGGTGTCTCATCGAGCCGGATCCTCACCCACAGGCCCACAGCGACCATGACGGCGCTGAGGATGAAGGGGATTCGCCAGCCCCACACCATGAACGGCGAATCCAGGTGTGCGGTATCGTGCCCCAGCGTTTTAACAATGACAAGGAAGAGGCCATTAGCAAGGAAAAACCCGAACGGTGCGCCGAGCTGTGGCCACATGGCAGCGCGGGCGCGTTTGCCTTCCTCAGCGCTCTCAGTGGCGAGAAGGGCAGCGCCCGACCACTCACCGCCGAGGCCCAAGCCTTGGCAGAAGCGCATGAGCGCCAGAAGCGCCGGGGCGAGGAGGCCGACCTGCGCGTAGGTGGGCAGAAGCCCGATGAAAAACGTTGCGATCCCCATGGTCAGCAGCGCCCCGACGAGGGTAGCCTTACGGCCGATGCGGTCACCGAAGTGGCCGAACACCACTGAACCCAAAGGGCGGGCGATGAACGCCAGGCCGAAGGTGGCAAACGATTGCAGGAGCGCAACCGTGGGGTTTTCCGTTTCTGCAAAGAAGAGGTGCGGAAACACTGCCACTGCTGCGGTGGCGTAGGCGTAGAAATCATAAAACTCGATTGTCGTCCCGATGGTGGAACCAATGATCACGCGACGTCTATTCTGTTTCGCGTGTTTTTCGGCTTCCTGTTGTTCTTTGACTTGGATGGCAGTACTCACATGGCACCTCATTTCATTTCTTATTAAGTGGTGGACTTCAAAGCGGATAGTTTGAAGTTGAAAACGATGGTAAGTCTCACTAGCTGGTAGCGCAATTTCATATTATGGGATTTACTCACACGCGAACACCGGTTCACTGATAGCCAGCTGGCAGCAATCTACAAATTGCCTGGTCATCTCACTCTGAAACCGCACATTCTCAGCCAGTGAGATACTCTATGGCGAGCAAAATCAACCGAACAGATAGTCCGAATGCTTCCGGATACTGCCCGGAAACGGAGCTTGTGGCCCGCCACAGACCGTTGTTGCCCACAAGGACACAGCATGTCAACCCCGTACATGTGGTTTCCTTTCGCACCTTCCTCAGGTTGGGCCGCACACCGCCCTTTGCAGCCACAAAACGCATGCCGATGCGACTACCTCTGCCACCGCCAGCACCGGCACGAACTGGGGTTTTTCCGCAGCACCCTGCAACGCCTTAAAAAAAAACCGGGTACCGCGCACAACGTGTGCGCGGTACCCGATCGGGGATCTGCAGTTATTCGGTTATCGGCCGGGGGTTACTGGAAGTTTTTCTGGTATTCCGCTACCGCGCGGTCCAGCTCATCCAGTGCGCGCCCGTACTCCTCGTGGGAGCCGTCGCGGGCGGCACGGACCCCGTTGAGAGCCTTGTTGATCCGCTCGATCGCGGCCTGCGCGTCACCCGGCGCGGCGCTGGCGGGCGCGTTGCCGGACTGATCGTCCGCCGGCTTATTCGCATTGCCTTCGGTCTCATCCACGCTGACGCCGGCCTCTTTGAGGTCGCTGGCCTCACGCGGGTTGATGCCCACCTGAGAAAGTGCCTCGGCGACAGTCGGGGCATACCCGATCTTGCCGTCGTAGCTGACGAGCACACGCAGGAGCTTGGGGAACGCGGACTGCTGCCCTTTCCTCTTGGTGTACATGGGCTCAACGTAAAGGATCTTGCCACCCCCGACAGGGAGGGTAAGCAGGTTACCGTTCATCACCTCGTTGGTGTTTTGCCACAGCGAGCGGTCACGCGCCACCTGGTCAGAGGAGTCCATCGTGTCCTGTGCCTGCTTCGGTCCCAACGTCTGGGAGTTCGTGGGCAGGACACGGACGGTGATCTTGCCGTAATTGTCCGGATCAGATGTCACCGTCATGTGGGCGGAGAGGAACTCGCGTTCCAGGCCACGGAACGGGGTGATGAGCTGGAAGGTCGGTTTGTCTGTCTCCGGATCCGCAGCCACAACGTAGTACGGCGGCTGGCGGAGGTTCTTGCGATCCTCGGATGCCGACGGATCGTTCGGGACGGACCAGAAGGCCTCGTTCTTGAAGAACGTGCCCGGATCGTCCACGTGGTAGCGGGCGATCAGTTCGCGCTGTACCTTGAACAGATCCTCCGGGTAGCGGAGGTGAACATTGAGTTCTTCGGGGATCTCGGACTTCGGCTTCACCGTGCCGGGGAAGGTTTCCTCCCAGGCCTTCAGCACCGGGTCCTGATCGTCGAACTCGTAGAGAGTGACAGAACCATCGTAGGCATCGACCACTGCCTTGACAGAGTTGCGGATGTAGGAAACCTGATCGTAGAGCAGGCGCTGGTCCGTGCCCGTCGGGTTAAGGGCATCCTGGGTGGTCTGTGTCAGCGAGGTGCGCTGAGCGTACGGAAGATTCGTCAGCGTGGTGTAGCCGTCGACGATCCACTTGATGGAGCCATCAATGACGGCCGGGTAGGCCTTGGAATCGGTGGTCAGCCACGGGGCAACCTTTTCCACACGCTCGCGCGGATCACGGTTGTAGAGAATCTTCGATTCGCTATTTACGCGGTCGGAGAGGAGGAAATTGAGCTCCTGGAACTGCAGGGTGTAAGCAATGCGGTTGAAGAAGTTACCGATCGGCACGCCACCCTTGCCGTCGTAGGTGGACATGGTGGAGTCCGTGTCGTACTCCCACGACTGGCCATCACCGCTACCGACGATAGCGTAGTCCACAATGTCCGGCACCTTGGAAATAACCGTGCCGTAGTAGATGCGCGGTTGCTTGAGATCGAGGTTCAGCTTGTCCCGGTGCCCACCCGCAGTGTCCTTTTCCACGGTAGACAGGTCTGCCACGGTGAACACCGGGTAGCCACCACGGGTGGAGGACGCGTCGCGCGCGACCTCATCAACCCTGTTGGCGGGGGCGGCAACGAACCCGTTGCCATGGGTGTACACGGTATGGCGGTTGAGCCAGTCGTTCTGGTTATCGGCCAGCGAGTTGGGGTTCATCTCACGGGCAGCGACAACATAGTCGCGCACCTGCCCATCCTGTCCATAGCGGTCGATGGACAGCGGATCCTGGAACCCGTAGAAGTTCTTCAGCTGCTGCATCTGCGTGAACGTATCCGGCAGAACCTCGGGATCAAGGATGCGGATGTTGGACACGGTGGAGCTGTCGGAGGCAACCTCCTCGTCGCTCGTAGAATCTGCGCCCCAGTTGTCGAGGTAGGTGACCTTGTCATCACCGATGCCGTAGGCGTAGCGCGTCGCCTCGATATTGCGGGCGATGTACGGGGACTCCGCCTCCTGGCCGTTCGGCTTCACCTTGAACTGCTGCACGACTGCGGGCCATGCGGTGCCCACCACGAGGGAGGACAGCACCATGAGCACGGTGGCGATGGCGGGGATCCGCAGATCCTTGAGGAAGACGGCGGAGAAGAATGCCACGGCCACGACGAGGCCGATGACCATGAGGATGATCTTGGCCGGCAGCTGCGCGTTGATATCGGTGTAGTTACCGCCGGTGAAGGTCGGGTACTGGTTGTCCAGCAGCGTGTAGCGCTGCAGCCAGTAGTTCACCACCATGAGGAGCATCCACAGCCCGGCCGTGACGGCAAGCTGAATGCGGGCGGGCCGGGAAACGAACGCCGTCTGACCAGTGGCTCGGTTACCCGGGCGCAACCCGCCAAGGAGGTAGTGCCCGACCAGCGCGATGAAGAACGCGACGGCCAGCAGAACGAGGAGAGAGCCCACAATGAGCTGGATGACCGGCAGGCTGAAGGCGTAGAAGCCCAGATCCTTGTTGAACTGTGGGTCGGTCACGCCGAATTCCTGGCGATTGAGGAAGAACAGCACGGTGCGCCAGGAAGCCTGGCCCATGAGACCGCCGAGAATGCCGATGATCAGTGGCAGGCCGATGAGGAGGCGGTTGAGCGATTTCTCAATGACCTTGCGGTATTCATGGATCGTGGGTGACATATCCGCGCCGTCGAGTTCGCCCGGCCTGTATTTGAAGGCCAGGAACCCGGCGATCCAGGTCACTCCGGCGGCGACGACGCCGAAAACGAGGAACAGAATGAGCCTCGTCACCAGCGTCTTCACAAAGACGGAGTCGTAATTGATGTGTCTAAACCACAGCCAGTCTGTGTAGTACCCCACCACCCACGGAACGAGAACGGCGAGGGCAACCACAACGGTAATCGCAGTGAGGAGCCCCCGGTTCGGTTTCCGGGCAGGTGGTCTCAGTCCGGTAGCCACGTGCTACTCCTTTTCATTGATAGATCAAGTTAACGCTAGTCTAATAAATGTTTCGTAGACCCTACGATGGAGGTTCGTCTCAACCATGGAATTTAGTCAACAACACCTGAACAGGGCTGTTTTGGAGGCCATAGATTTCGTCCACGCTGAGGGCTGGGGTGCGCCCCCGACGCTTTTCGCTCTGGTTCCTAGTCGGTTGCTTATCGACGCCCTCCCGGACCCCGATTTGGAAGAGGCACTGTCTCTTGTGGTTCAGGAGCTTCCCGAGAACCTTCCCGCCGGTTCCCCCGAGCTTGGCGAGTACCTCACCCGGATCGTCTGGCCTGAGCAGGTGGCGGGCGCTGTCCTTGCGCAGGAGATCACGTTCCGCGATACGTCCTCGGAGGACCCCACCCCGCGCCCGGCGCGCTTGTTCTCCGCCGCGATGCGCGACGAGGAGCTGACTCAGACAATTTTGCAGATGAAGAGCGCCGAAGACGGGCTCTTCTCTGACGACGACTACGAGCTGCGTGGCGGGCCGGACATCGCCCCGGAGTTCATCGCTGCGCTGCAGTACAGCTTCACACTCACCCTGGACGATTAAACAGACACTGGACGGTTCATTTTGCCCGCTACACTGGAAACCATGAAACGCGCGCTAGCAGCACTCGTACTCGCCAGCTGCGCCGGGCTCAGTGCCGGGTGTGGTTCCCAACCAGGCGAGGATCCGTCATCCACTGCCGTCACACCACCGGCCGTCACATCGTCGGCTGCACCCGCTGATGATGCCTCTCCGTCGGCCACGGCTACGGGAACGGCAGATGCATCGACCGCAGACACGTCGGCGACTGGTTCATCCACCGCAGCGACGCGGACGACAGAGTCACCATCTTCTTCGACGACAAAGCGTTCGACGAGTTCGTCCACCGAGGCCGAGGATGCAGTGGAAACGGTAGCTACCACGTTCGCCTCGCTTGCCCCCGCGTCGTTTTTTGCCGATCTGGAGAACTGCCACCCCAATGGAATCCCTGATTCTTATTCCTGCGATGGCCCGAAGGTTGGCCAGTTCCAGTTCTTCGCCTCCGATGTGAAGGCCACGTCTACCGCCCAGGTGCTGCGTGAGCTGTCGAGTTCCCGCGTTGTGGAAGAGCAGGCTCCGCGGATCGTCGGCTGGTCCGTACTCGGCTCCACGGCGATCATCACCGTCGTCGACGAGAAAAAGGGACTGACAATGCAGCAGATGATCTCTTCCGACAAGGTGGATCCCTCCACCCGCATCAAGGAACTGGGACTCGTCGAGTCCGACTAAGTCCGCTCGCAGGGGCTCCCTGCCCGCACGGAGCCACACAAGACTGCACTGCGCTACCGGCACCCCTAGGTCACCTGTGCCCGAAATAGGAGGCCAACTGGCGCTTCCACTGAACCGGCGATGCCCCCAGAGATGGCCTCAGGCGGTGCCCCAAAGATAGGCACAAGTGGTGCCCCCAAAGATGGGGCCAGGAAGACTTTCCGGGTAGGCGCTTGAGCTTTGAAAAAGCCCCTGGCTAGAAGACAATCTAGTCCGCTGAGCAGCTTGCCACCGGTTGTCCGGCCGCATAGGCATCGATGGCCGCGATCGCCTCATCGAGGGTTGCCACCTTTGCCACCGTCATTTGCCCGGGATCCTTTTCCACGACCTCATCGCAGTTATCAGCCGGGGCCAAGAATAGCTGCGCGCCAGCTTCTTCGGCTGCGGTCATCTTGTGTTTGATGCCACCGATCGGGCCAACCTCACCATCCGGGTCAATCGTTCCGGTCCCGGCGATGTTGATGCCTTTCGTGGTGTCGCCCGGATCCAACTTGTCGATGACACCAAGCGCGAACATCATGCCGGCCGAGGAACCGCCGATATCCGAGAGCCTGTAGTCCACGGACAGATTCCCCGACGGATCAGCCTTCATGAGCAAACCAACGTAGGGCTTCCCATCCTTTTCCCCTACCGTGACGGGGATCTTCTTTTCCTCACTGCCGCGACGAACCGTGAAGGTTACCGTGTCTCCCACCGCCTTCGTGGCAATGTAATCCGAGACTGTCGAGGGGACGGTGACCGACTGGTCGTCGACAAGCGTGAGAACATCCTCAACCTCAAACAGACCGTCGGCAGGCGCACCCTCCATCACCTCGGCGACGATCGTTTCCAGCGGAATGCCCAAATGGTTCAGCGCGGCGAGGGTAGCTGCTGACTCACTGTTGTTAAAGGCCTGCTTGTTGGCCTCCTCCATATCTTCCTGGCTTACATCCGGCGGAATGACAGAGCTCAGCGGGACCAGCTCACGATCCTTGCTAAACCACATCGCGATGGCATCGCCAAGACCCAGGTCCGTGTACACACTCACCGTAAGCATCCGCAGCTGACCATCCGTCTCATCCACCGGCGCACCGTCGATCTGGACGACATCCTCGCCACCGTCAGTCTTTCCCAGCACGTCGAAACTCGGACCAGGCCCCATCGCGGCGAACGGGACACCGACACGCAGACCCGTGGCGCTAGTCACGCCGGGGACGCTCGTGGCAACAACGAGGACAAGCAGGACGAGAACCGTCACGGTTCCCCACATCACATGGGAGGGCAACTTTTTCACGAACATAACCCTACATGTTCGCTTACAGCACACTGCAAGAATATGGCATCCGTGCGGTCTGCCACGGTAGGTTAGAACTATGAGCAATAGATTCGGATTTACCTCTGGCAACGACGATGACGACCCTGACAAGGACCGCGACAATAACCAGAACAACGGCTCCGGTGACGGCGCTAGCGGTAACGGCAACGAAGGGAACACCCCTTTCGGTGGCATGCCCGGATTCTTTAGCTGGAGCTCCGACGGGGGCTTCCAACAAGGCAATTTAAACGACCTGTTCCAGCAATTTAGCTCCATGTTCGGCGGCGAGGACGCACAATCGGGTGCAACCCCCGGCTTCGGTATGTTCGGTGGGCAAACTCCTCCCCCGGAAGCAGGAGCCGATGATGATAGCCCAACCCTCGACCGCTCCATTGTGTCCAAGGCGGGAATCGAGGAAATCGGTTCGGAGCGCCGCCCCTCCGACGCTGAGACGAAGGCTGTGACCGAGGCAGCGCGGTTAAGTGATCTCTGGCTCGACGGTGTCACCGATATCCCGGCAGCAGGCGGCCCCGTCGAGGCATGGAACGCTGCCGCATGGCTTGACGCAACCATAGACACGTGGATTCGTCTCACTACCCCCGTGGTGGAAAACAAAGATGCAGCTAGCGAAGCCGGCCTCCCCGAGGAGGCGAAGCAGATCATCGGCCCCATTAAGCACATGATGAATCACTTCGGGCACATGCAGGCTGCCACACAACTCGGCGGCGACCTCGGTGAACTAGCCACGCAGGTACTCACCGGCTGCGACTTCGGCATGCCCGTAGCACCGCGAGGCACCATCGCCGTGCTGGCATCCCATGTCAGTGCAGCAGTCAAGAGCCTCGATATCCCCGAGGAAGAGGCACTCATGTACATCACCGCGCGCGAAGCTGCACGCCAGCGCCTGTTCATGCACGCCTCCTGGCTGCCTGAATCTATTGTCGGCGCGGTTGAGGAATTTGCTCTCGGCCTGGAGATTGACAATAGCGAGATGGAGGAGACAATCCGGGATCTCCAATCCGGTGGGATCGATCCACAGCAGTTGCTCGAGCACATCACTAACTCTGACATCGAGCCACGCCTATTCACCCGCAACGAGAAGTCGGCGGAACTGCTTGAGACCCAGCTCGCGCTCGTCGAAGGCTGGGTGGAGCTCGTAGTTCACGAGGCACTTGCCGATCGCATCCCCTCTGCACTCAAGATGGAGGAGGCCTGGTCGCGTCGCTTCGCCTCCGGCGGGTCTGCCGACACCGTCCTCGAAGAGATCGTCGGCATCACGATCAAAACCCCCAAGGTCGCCGCAGCCTACGACCTGTGGCGCCGTGTGGGAGAGGCCGTAGGCCAGGAGCGCCGCGACAGCCTGTGGAACCACCAGGACTTCCTTCCCCGCGCCGAGCACCTGGACAACTCCGCCGCCTTCATCGATGAGCTGCTCACCGACGACTTCGACCCGATCGCCGAGATCACCAAGCTGGAAGAAAGCGGTAACTTTGGCAAGGGCCACGAAGCCCACGACGGCAACGAGGGCAGCGACGGCGGTGACGGCAACGACTCTGCCGGTGACTCCACCAACGGCGACACCGACATCTAGGAGAAAACGTCACCGGCTGAGGCCGGTGGCGGGTGTCAGGTGCCGGGTACAACCCTATGCTCATCAGCGACAACAGATGGTGCACCCCGCAGGGGTTCACTTTCGGCGCGGGGGCTTAGCTCGCGTTGCAACGCGTCTGTTTAGTCTTCATCAGAACCGTCGTTGTCTTCTTCTTCGCCGGCACCACCACCGTTGCCACCCCACCGGCCATAAGCCTCCAGGTAGCCCTGCGCCCGCTCGGCGTGGGGCACTTTATTTGCCCATGCATAAAAATCCGGCCCATGATTGGGCACGAACGTGTGCACCAGCTCATGCACGATCACGGAGTCAAGAACGTATTGGGGCACCTTCTGCAGGCGGTGGGAGATGCGGATCGTACCTCGTGCAGGTGTACAGGAACCCCACCGCGAGTTTTGGTTTGTTACCCAGCTGATACTCGTCCACTCGGCCTTCCCCTGCAGCACTGTCCGGTTAAGGCGGCGAGCAGCCTCCTCGAGGTCCACAACCGGTGCCGATTTTGCTTGCACCTTTTCCAACAGCTCCTGAGCGATCGCCTGGGCTGCCTTTTCCGTCATCCGGGCAGGAACACGGACCTCGAACACGTCCCCCTTGAGTCTCCCCTGGACGCTCTTCTTACGACGAGGAGAGCGGATAATCCTGATTTTTGGCACGGTTACCCAGTCTACGGCGTAAGGATTGCCCCGGCCTACTGAAGGGGCTACGCGCTTCACGGGGAGTAGCTGCTCCGCAGGTCCCCTAATCTCCAGCGCAATGAGTTGTTTTCGTCGTGCAGAGATAAGCGGTGTCCGGTAACCTGACACCCGTGGGGGGCACGACTCGATGACATTGGGGGTTCAATGGATAATCAACCAGCACACACGCTCACGCAAGCACAATCGCCAGCACCGGTACACGCTCTCTCACAAGCGCATGCACCATCATGGGAAGCGTCCCTGCGACGTACAGAGACGGCACCTATCGCACGAAATGCTCGTGCTCTCTCCGCTCGTAAATCTGCACAGGCCTCGTCCGAACCGCTCCTACGCCTCAATCCGTCTGCCTCTCTTGTCTTCCGCTCGCGCCGCAACGTGCAATTCGGTCTCGAGACTTTCCGCACGGCGGTAGTGACATTTCCGACCCACCTGTGCGCCACACGAACCGTGACCTTTCTTAACTCCACACACGATCCGCTCTCCAGAGAGGACACCATTGCAGGCCTGGTGAAGTGCGGAAACCAACCCGGAAATGCACGCGCGCTAGTGGAGGATCTCATTGCTTTTCGCGTTCTCGTCCCCGCGCACCCGCCTGTCGAGATGGCAATTGTGGGCACCGGTGCCCTTGCCACGGCGGTAAGGGAACTCATGCCCGCAGATTGCATAAATGTGCGCTACTCGGCGCCCTCCGAAACAGAATCTCGTTTCCTTGCCCGCATGCCCGCTGGAACACCGATTATTTTGGTCGATTCCCTCATTGAGGCCCCTTCTTACAGCACAGCTTTGAGAGGGAAAACCGACACAATCGTCCAGGGATATATTCTCGACGGTCGGGGGTACGCCGGCCCCACGATGGTTGCAGGGGACGGCCCGTGTCCCCTGTGCCTGGAACTGTATCGCCTCGATCTCGACCCGCGGTGGCGGATGCTTGTATCGCAGTCTCTTGTGCGTAAGGGGGCAAGAGACCCCCTGCTCGTTAGCGCCACGGCCGCACATATTGTGGCGCTTTGCCTGCGGACTGCTGGCTTTCACTGCGTCCAGCCCGGCGTAGGCAACTATTTCCATGACCCGGTCTCCCCTGCCATCCCAGGTGAACTCGTCGTCGTCGACCCGTATGCGCTATCCCTCACCCACAAGGTGATGAAGCCACACCCGCATTGCCCGGAGTGCTTCGAACGGCTTAACGGTACTCGTCCAGGACTTCCCGCAGTTCCTCGCCAAACTTTTCCAGCTTGACAGGCCCAACACCGGCGACGGAAAGGAACTCGGCATCGGTCTCCGGCATCGCCTCTGCAATCGCCATGAGCGTGGCGTCGGTAAAGATCATGTACGGAGGCTTACCTCGCTCCTTCGCCTCAGCGGTCCGCCACGCGCGAAGTGCAGCGAAGAGAGCCTGATCAGCTTCCTCCGGGCAGGTAACACAACGCCCAAGAACCTTTTCCTCCGGCGAGCGCAGTGGTTTACCGCAGACACGACAGCGGGTACTCCGCTGCATCTTTTTCACCGGTTTGTTGTCCTCTTCCTTGGGCACAATTCCGTCGAGGAAACGGGTGCGCTCACGGGTCGCACGTCCGCCCTCCGACCGCGCCTTAGACCACGACATGTGGAGGAAGGTACGGGCGCGGGTGATTCCCACGTAGAAGAGGCGACGTTCCTCCTCAATCTGTCGCTCCCCTTCCTTCAAAGCCTGTTTGATCGGCAGCGATCCCTCTTGCAGGCCAGTTAGGAATACAGCGTCCCACTCCAGTCCTTTGGCAGAGTGGAGAGAGGCCAGCGTCACCCCGTTTACATTCGGGGGCTGCTTTGCGTCCTTTCTCCTGTCCAGTTCCTGCAGCACACCGTGCAAGGTAAGTGTGGAATCAGTACGCACCAAGTCCGCGACGAGCGCAAGGAACGCGTTTTGCATCTGCCACCGCTCCCGGGCTCCCTGCCCCTCCGGTTCCTCTGGGGTCATCCCTTGGCGGCGTAGTACAGCCGTGACAGCCTCTACAGGATCTATGTCCCCTGATCGCTGATTGTTCGCCAGCCGGGTCACGCCGGACATCGCCTGCCTAATTTCTGGGCGAAGGAAAAACCCTTCACCGCCACGCACCTGGTAGACAATTCCTGCATCAGACAACGCCTCTTCGAACACCGCCGACTGGGCATTGATTCGATAGAGCACCGCAATCTCAGCCGGTGGTGTCCCGGTTTCGATGAGCCGCTGGATCTTCTTCGCGATCGCGTGCGCCTCGTCGGGTTCACACTCGTACGTGGCGAATTGCGGTGGCTGCCCCGGAGGCTTCATACCCTGCAGCTGAAGCCTCGTTCCGGCAATGCGTCCCCGAGCCTTGCTAATAACGGCGTTGGCGACATCGGTGATCTGAGGGGTGGAGCGGTAGTCCCGCTGCAAGCGAACAGTTACCGCTTCCGGGTAATCCCGGGTGAAGTCCAGCAGGAAACTAGGCGAAGCCCCCGTAAAGGAATAAATGGTCTGATTCGCATCGCCCACCACTGTGAGATCATCGCGATCTCCGAGCCAGGCGCGGACGAGACGCTGCTGCGCAGGGGTCACGTCCTGGTACTCGTCGATCACGAAAGTGCGATACTGCTGCCGGAATTCGTCGGCAACGCCCTGCACCTTCTCTATCCCCGTGGCCAGTTGGTTGATGACATCATCAAAATCCAGAAGCACCATTCCATGCCGGTATTTCAACTCCTCATACGCGGCATAGACCTGGCCTACCTCTTTTCCGCTCACCGGCGGGGTGCGGTGGAAGGTCTCTACCTGCTCCGGATAGTTATCCGGGGAGATAAGCGTTGCTTTCGCCCACTCGATTTCCCCTGTGAGATCCCGCAGAGTTTCCGTGTCCGTGGAAACGCCACAGGACCTCGCGGCCTGCGCAACAAGGGGAAGCCGCTTATCTAGAAGCGAGTACGAGAGGTCACCTGCGAAACGAGGCCAAAAATAAGCCAATTGACGCATTGCTGCGGAATGGAAGGTGCGCGCTTGGACCCGGGGGATCCCCATATTCGCGAGACGATCCCGCATCTCCCCTGCTGCTCGCTTTGTGAAGGTCACAGCGAGAACCCGCTGCGGACTCACTGCACCTGTGTTGATAAGGTGCGCGATGCGGTAGGTGATTGTCCTTGTTTTACCAGTACCGGCGCCGGCGAGAATGCAGACGGGCCCACGAGGCGCGGTAGCAGCGACCCGCTGATCTGGATCAAGATCTTCGAGGCTAAAGCTTTCCACGGGCACACCACCGATCAATGAGTGTGCGGGCGAGGGAGCCACGACCAGTAAGAGGAATATCTCCAGAAAGAATCTCTTCTCTCGAAGCCCAGCGCGTTTCTTCAAGCTCACCATCGGTGGGTGCGTGGGCTTCTCTGTCAGTGGTCTCCGCCCGCATGCCGAGCATGAGGCTCCCGGTTGCCGCCCACGGCGCGGACATCACGTACCTGGAATGCGTCACCCTACGCCCTGTTTCTTCCAGGACTTCGCGGGAGAACGCATCCTCGATCGTCTCTCCCGGTTCCACGTATCCTGCGACGAGCGAAAAGTACCTGCGCTGTGGCTTGCGTGTCAGAAGCAGCTCGTCCCCCAATGTCACCAAACCGATGACTGCAGGATCGAGACGCGGAAACACCTCGCGCCCACCGTCGTCGTAGCCGAAGCGTCCATCTGCCACATAGCGGATCTGGTCACCGTTCACGGGGCTGAAGCGGAACATCGCCTGGTTTCGCAACCGCATGAACGTCTGGGCAAGGTCGCTTACAGCCGGTTGATCTTGGATATGAACAATTGCCAACGATTCCGGATCGCCAGCGATCATTGCCTCTAGCTGCTCGTGACTTACAAGAACGCCAAAGCCATGCCCCTCCGGAAGTTCGATTTGAATATCCGCGTTCTCGCCGAGAACCGGGTCTGCAAAACCTGCGATGGGTTGCACCCCGAGGGGTGTGGAAGAACCGGATAGTGTGGCGTACTCGCCCTGCAGGGTGAACGGATAGTAGCACCCGCGATTCGGCTCCGTGTTGGCCAAAAAAATTCCCCCTAGCACGCTCTATCTTCCCCTTCCTTGTCTTTTCTAAAGCTTCGGCGGCATCTCATCCACAATGACCAGGCTTGTACGATAACCGGGCTCACATACGCACGTGCTCGCACATGGACGGGCTCGCACGATGTTGGACTCGCACGATGTCGGACTCGCTACCTATTCTCACGGTAATCGACGGATCTGAGTCGCGCTTATCCACGTGATCTCACCCAGGTCACGTCGTTTCTCTGGCTACTTTCCGGAGTCCACGATACGGCGCACGTACAGGAGACGGTCTCCTGGTTCACAGGTCTCAGCCTCGGGAGAATCGATGCGGTACAGCTCACCGGAGCGAACCACGCCGAGGACGATGTCTGCCAAGTGGCGGGGGTTGGCGCCTACTTCGTCTTCGCCAATCTGCCGCTCGGCGATAGAGAAGCCCTCATCTGGGCTGAGAAGGTCTTCCATCATCTCCACCACGGACGGTGTCACTGTGGCAAGGCCCAACATGCGGCCGGCTGTTTCGGAAGAAATAACCACCGAATCTGCACCGGACTGCTCCACCAGGTGCTGGTTTTCGGCCTCACGAACGCTGGAGACGATCATCGCGCTAGGGGCTAGTTCGCGTACGGACAGGGTGACAAGAACTGCGGTGTCATCCATGCTCGGGGCGACCACGACGGCGCGTGCCCGCTGCACGCCAGCCAGTTTCAGGACATCGGCCTTTGTCGCACTTCCGTGAACGGTGACGAGGCCTTGGGAGGAGGCCATCTCCAGCGCCTGGCGATCTGTATCGACTATGACAATCTCACTGGGTGGAGTGCCATCGGCAAGCAGTGCTGATACTGCAGAGCGTCCCTTTGTGCCGTATCCGACAACGACCGTGTGATTGCGCATAGTCCTTCTCCATCGTTGGATTTGCAGGGTTTTCCGCGATTCCTCCGTCAACACGCTCAGCGTGGTACCGACCAAAAGGATAAGGAAGAGGACGCGAAGTGGTGTGATCAGGAGGATATTAATAAGCCTGGAATGCTGTGTCACCGGGGCGATGTCACCATAGCCAGTGGTGGAGAGTGAAACAGCAGAGTAGTACAAAGAGTCTACGAAGGTCAGAGGCTCTGAGTAGCCGTTCTTGTCAAAGTACACAACGAGCGAGGTGGCAATCATGATGACGGTGGCATAGGCCACACGCCGTGCAATGAGAACCCACGGGCTGGATTTTGCTTCTCCAGGAATGTTGATGATTTTGAGCAGGGCGTGCTCTGGAAGCTCGTCGAGCTCCGCTTGCGCACCAATCCGAAAGTTCAGGTTGGGGCGAAGCCTCTTTCCAAAAGGCATTGTCACTCTCCTGCCATCATCTGCATGTACATCACCCCGGCTCTCCTCAGCCGTGGCATCTACTTGAGTCTAGCCATAGTGGAGTCATTTTGAGCTTTCACTCACCTCACCGGCGTTGAATCGTACTCCCCTTTTCCGGGGATGTACGCACTGCGCAGTGAACACCACCGCAAAAGCACAGCTAAAACCACATTGAAACGCCCGTTTCACTCCGCCCCTTCGCAGCCACACACAACCTTCCGTCTGCCTTATGTAGGCCTGCGGGCACAAGGCCTCGCCAGCGCGCGCAAACCGCCGTCGGTGTGGACGATCTGGTGCCAGCTCCTGTACACAGCGAAAACGTACGCGTTCATCGTCGTAGAGGCGCTATGGTCAGGTGGCGGAACCGGTTCGAACGCCTCCCCCAGAGTCTGTCATCGAACGTCCATATTCGCTGAGCCCCAAGTTCGCCTGCGCTAGACCTCGGGTTTTCCTACCCGAGGTCGCTTTCTTCACTACTCATTCCCATTTTCTTCCAGTTCAATGAGCCGACGCAGGTCATCCTTATCCATGAGCGCTTCCGGCTTTAGCGTGTAGCCCTCACGGACGTAGAAAAACACGGCTTCTACCTCCGAGGGGTCAACGTGGCGACCTTCCCGCTTTGACTGGATTTCCGCCCACGCAAGGCGGTACTCGGCTAACTGCAGGGAAAGTGTCGGCAGATCCCGTTGGGAGGGCACCTTCCCGGTCTTCCAATCAACCACGGTCCACGTTCCGTCGATATTCCTGAACACCGCATCGATCTTGCCCGTCACGCGCTTGCTGCCGATTTGGTATTCGATTGCCTGCTCGACTGCCACTGGCGTGCGGTCAGCCCATGGGCTGGCCAAGAAGTTCTCCTTGAGTTGTGCCAGCTCTTCCGCTGTGACATCCTCCTCGCCGATACCGGGAAGCTGGTCATCGTCGAGAAGCGTGGGCAGTGTGTAATGTTCCTCGATCCACTGGTGGAACTTCGTGCCCCGTTTCGCTTGCGAGTTCGGCTTAAACGGCACCGGACGAAGACGTCGTTTAGCAAGCTCCTCTGGGTTTTTCTTGAGCTGAACGATCTCGGTTGCGTTGATCCGGCTGCCCAGCTCAACCTCGATCTCCTTGCGCTCTGCCAGGCATTTTTCTTCCACAAGTTTGTGCGCGGTCAGTCTCCACCGGGATATCCGCTGCTTCTCCGGAGTGTTTTCTTTTTCTGGCTCGTCAGCAGGGCTTCCTGACGCGTCCGCATCGGTATCACCGTTCTTTGCAGCTTCTGCAGCAGACAAGACACGTTCGCAAATAGACCCCACGCCTTGGCTTTCGCGCTCGCGCATTTTCTCTTTCACAAGCGCTGCGGCGTGTTCAATGGCACCTCGCTTGTCACCGAGGAAGTCCACGGGGAAACGCGCTTCGTCTGAGTCACGCTCGACATAGATTTCCTCTAACTCCTCCCCCGGCTCCCACCAGGTCACCACGTTGCCAGAAAACTCGTCTGACTGAGCAATAGACGCAAACAGTTCTGTTGGGGTGATCGCCGTGGGGGTGTGAGGTTTCTGCTTCTTGGGGGCTTTTCCCCCCTCGGCTGCATTGGACGGTTGGAAGGTCATCGTCTGGAAATCGTTGCGCTCGCGGGCATGCGAGGTAATGAAGAGGCGGTGGGAGGCCCGAGTAACCGCCACGTAGAACAGTCGCGTTGATTCGCGGACCTCTTTCATCCGCAGGAAGTACTTGTAGCGCTCAAGGGATTCCTTGAAATGCGACCCCTTGGTGATCTCTAGATCCGGTGACACCGCGTAGCGGGGCGTGGAATCCAAGAAGCCATACTCGTAGGCGTTAAAACCGCTGTCCTTCCACTCCTTAGCCGGTTTTTCCAGAAGGGGCTCTGGAATATCCACGGCGTCGCCAATGACAGATGAAGGCAGGGTTTCTGGCCGGGAGGCAGCAGTCTCAGTGGTGATGGTTTGTTGCCCATCCTTGTACATCTTGCTGTTGGCACCAATAACGGCGACGGTGGCGAACTCCAATCCCTTGGCTGCATGGACCGTCATGATATCCACGCGATTCGGGGAAACCGTTTGCTCGCCTTGATCCATTGCACGGTCCTCTGCCTCTGCGTCGAGATACTCGAGGAATCCACGCAGCGTCGCTCCGTCTATGGATGCGAAATCGGCGACGTATCCGTGGAACGTGTCCAGGTGCGACGTTCCGGGCACACCAAGCTGCCTTGGGTTCTCCCGTGCCAAAACCTCCGTACGAATGCCGAAAGTGTTCTCGATATCTTGGAAGATATCCTGCAGGCCACTGGCCAGACTATGGCCACGCAGCCACCGAAAACGGGAGGCGAGAGACGTAAGGCGGGCGTAGCCTTCCTCCGTGTACTGGCTAGCATCCCCCAGGTCAGCAAGTGCATCGCCGAGAAACACAGTATCCTCAGCCAGCGTATCTTCGATTTCCTTTTTGAGCCGGACGAGCGCTGGGTTATCGGCATCGCTTTCGGTGGCTCCGCTCTCGTCAGCCGCATTGACTGCGTCTTCCGTCGTTGTCTCTGCTGTGGCCTTGTCACGCTGGTAAGAGTTGAGGGTGCGCGCCCGATTAGTCAATGCTTTTACGTCGGCGAAACCCAGTTTCACAAGCGGTCCGGTGAGGATTCGCAGAAGGGCCGAGCTATCTTCTGGGCGCGCGAGTGCCTTGGCGATGGATACGAGGTCCACAATCTCCGGCATCATGAGAAGTCCGGCCAACGAGTGCACGTGGTAAGGAACCTTGTATTTCTCGAGCGCTTTCACGGCCTCCGGAACCTGGCTGTGCTGGCGAACAAGGATTGCGGCTTCGAACGGCTGGGCATTAGTGGCCCGTGTGGGTTGAGCAGAATCAGCCAGCGTTGCGACATATTCGTCCAACTGGTCGTCGGAGACCCCGTGGTACTCAGCGGCCAGTTGACGCGCCACGAAGTCCGCCTCCTCTTCCTCCAGCTCGAAGTTCGCCAGGAGAACCTCACCGTCGCCGGCTCCCGCGCGAGGTTCGAGTTCCGCCACGCTACGTTCTTCTGGCGCATATTCGCCTGTGGCTTCGAGGATCGCGCCTGAGATGTGGTTAGCTACACCGAGGACAGCTCCGGGGTTTCGGAAACTAGTGGTCATTTCTAGTTTCTTGGCAGGTTGGACGGGCGTTCCGTCTGGGTTCTTTTCTACTGTGTGGGGAAAATCAGTAACGAAGTTGGCCAAGTTCGACGAGTTCGCGCCGCGCCACCCGTAGATGGCCTGCATGGGATCGCCCACCGCTGTCACAGCCAGTCCGGGTTCTCCCGTGCCGTATAGCGACCGCAAGAAGATGCGTTGCGAGTGGGACGTGTCCTGGTACTCGTCAAGCATGACCACGCGGTATCGATGGCGCTCGCTGCTGCCCACAGATGGCTCACCGGAGGCAAGACGTGCCGCCGCCGCCATCGTGTGCGAAAAGGTGGTGAGTCGATTGTCCTTGAGATACTGGTTGAAAGTATCGACAAGCTTCAACAGGACAACGCGGGTGTCCTGCGTCGCGATGAATTTTGTCGTGTCCTTCGTCGCTCGCTCTACGTTGTCGATGACGCGGAGCGCTTCGGCAGTCGCCCCGCGTACATCTTCTGCCGTCCGCATGTTGCTTTCGATGGCGTTGACGAGGGAGACGATCTTTGTTGCGACATTCGATGTCGATTTTGTGGCCGTTTCGTCCGGGAATGTGCCGTGGAAGTCCTCCACGATCGCCGTCGCTATCTGTACCATCTCCGCCTGGGAAATAATCCTTGAGCCGGGCTCCGTAGGCAGGAGAAGCCCGTACTCACGGACGAGATTTTGGGCGTAGGCATCGTAGGTAAAGACGGAGGCATCAAGGTTCTCCTCAGCCCGAACGCTCTGCCCCTGTACTTTCTGGTGAAGATCAAAAAGAGAGCTACGGATTTTCTGTTTCAAGTTCTGCGCGGCCTTGCGGGTGAATGTGAGACCAAGCACTTGTTCAGGGCGTACCAGACCGTTGGCCACCAACCACACCACGCGGTCGGCCATCGTTTTCGTTTTACCGGCTCCCGCACCTGCTACAACAAGGAGGTTATGCATCGGGTATTCGATAACCGCCTGCTGCTGCGGCGTGGGAGGGAATCCGCCGACCTGATGGGCGAGCTCGTTAGCTGTGTACTTCATTGATGGAGCGTCCTTCCTCAGTGATCGGGCAGATGATGCGGTAGGCGCACGAGCCACAATGCTTGTTTGGCAGCGCAGGAACCGTCGAGCCGGAAGTGTGGTGAACCAACTGGCGCAGGTTATCCATGAGGATCCTGGCGTTGTCCTCCGTCAACGGCTTTTGGCTCGGTTTCTTCGTGCTTCGCGGATAAACAAGTTCCGCACCACCGCTTTGTAGCGCACCGCCAGACCCGTCGTCGGTGACAAACTCCAAGGGGTTTTCTTGGATCCGGGAATGATTAATTCCGAGCTGGTAAACGGCCATCTGCGGGTGTGATTCCGCTTCTTGGTAGGTAGGTGCCGAGCGCCCGGTTTTGAGGTCGTACACCTTCATCCGTCCCTCCGAATCTCGGTGCACCCGGTCGAGACGGCCTTTGATGCGGATAGGTGAGCCATCGTCTAACTGTCCAACTGTCACATCCATGGGAATTTCCACGCCAACGAGGTCACCGGCAAGGTTCGTCATCTTACTCACCGTGGCGTTCATCACCTCGACGAACTCCTCTTCATCGGCTTTTTCCTTCCACGGAGGAACGGTTCGCGAGGACAGGTACGCGTCGAGCACGAGCTGCTCAGCTTCTTTCCACGTTTCCTCGTCTTGCTGGAGTGTCACCGAAGCCTCCGCGAGGGCGTGGAGGAGATTTCCCTCGCGCAGGGCGGAGCTGGACTCGGTGGGGGTGACGGAGTTGAGAACCATCTTCAGTGGGCACTGGAGCCCGGATTCTACCTGGCTGGGGCTGAGCGTCGCCGGTTGTCCAGGCTCCCGCAAGGGCTGCGCGTCGGTGGGGCCAGCAAGCCCCCACCAGTTGGTGGGTTCGGCCTCGGAAAAACCTGCGTCGGCAAGCATCGCGAGCAGATCGGCAGCCTCTTCTTTTTCCTCGTCGCTTGAGTCGGCGCTTGTCAGCGCTCTGCGCAACTCGGCAATGAACGGCCGCGAAGACTTAACCGCAAGTTCGTCTGTCTCCACTACAGTGCTGACGCTGAAAGTTTCGTCTTCTTCCAATTTCCTCACAAAACGAGATGGCTGTGGCAGAGGCGAGTCTTCCTCTGCCGGATTGATGGCTGTGATCACAAGCGTGTCCGTTGCTCGAGAGGTGACGAGTGAAAACAGGCGTTGCTCTTCATGGAGGCGTTCGCGGAGGCGGTCGATGTACGCGTCGGGGTCGACGTTTTCATCAATAAGGTCGACAAGCTCCTCCTGATCGAAAATTGTCCCGGTCAGCCCAAGAGAAGGCCAGGAGTCATCGTCGGCACCTGCGAGGATGACGGTATTCCATTCATCATCGATCGCACCGTGCGCAGTGAGGAGAGCGACGGCCTTCGGCGCAACCACCTGACGTTCCCGGACACCAGTGGGCAGATCCTGCGAGGTAAGGTGCTCGATAAATCCCTCGAGTGACGGTTGCTTGACGCGCTCAACATAGTCGCCCGCAACGTCAAAAAGCTCCATCATCGCGTTTAAATCCCGGTTCGCCTGCGCGGCGGCGGGACCACCACGCAAGGCGGTGTACATCTTGGAGGTGCTGAGACCCGTCGCCTCCCAGATTGACCAGAGAACCAGCTCCAGGCTGTCCCCGCGTTCGACGGCTTCCCGGCCGGTTTGGATGACTGCACTGAGGTGTGCAAGGACGGACTCTGCTTGTTCGCCTAACCGGGCATCCTCAGCGACCCTGGCAGCACCCCGAACAACGGGGCCAAGCTCGCCGATTTCTCGCTGGATTCGCCTCAGGGTGATGGGATCGGCTCCTCCAATGGGGCCAGTGGCGAGCTCGATGATGTCTTCTTCTGTACCGTTGCCCATGACGATGTCCACGGCCTGCAGCATGGCCTGGACAATCGACTGCTCGACGAGCACAACATCTGTGGAATCGATATGGACGGGGACATCGGCGGTAGCAAGAGCTCGCTGGAGCGCGGGAATCTGGCTGAGGGAGCGGGTGATGACGACCATGTCCTCCCATGGGATGTCACGAATGAGGTGCACCTCGCGCAGCTCGCGTGCTATCACCGAAAAGTTATCGCCCGCCGTGTGCGTGTAGATGATGCGCTTGTCGGATGGTCGCCGGAAACTTTGCTCCAGCGTGATGACTGTCTTACCGGATTTGTCCTCTACGAGGTCGGTGTTGGCACCACGGAAGGAGTACACCAGCCCGTTCGTGTTTCCGCCGACCACAAAGATGGGCGTGTGCTCACCAATCATCTCCACCAGCTTCTGGGAGAGCGGGTCGAGGTGTTGGGCGTTGTCAACTGCCAGGAAGTCGTACCGATTTCGCATTTTTTCTAGCAGCGCTGGGTTGTCCTCCAACGCACGCACAGCAGTGATGAGCAGCTCCGACGCGTTGAGGTGATGCATTTGCTGCAGGTTCATCACCGCCGTGTATTCCTCTAGGAAAGCTCCGGCTGCAACCCACAGTGGCTTATTCTCTTGCTCCCCCAGCTTCTTCACGTCTGCCGCTGATTTCCCGCGCTCACCTGCGCGGAGGAGGAAATCCCTGAGGCCACGCGCAAAGCCCACGTAGTCCAACGCTTCTACCCGCTCCGCAGGCCAGTACTCTCCCCCTGCTTCTTGGTTGCCTTTCAGCAGCTCCCGGATCACGGCATCCTGCTCGGCTCCTGTCATCAGGCGTGGGGCGGGAACGTTGTTGGCAATAGCTGCGTAATGAACGATGGAAAAAGCAAGCGAGTGAACACTCTGGGCGAGTTTGGATTCGGCAACGTAGGGCGCAGCATTTTCCTCATCACTCCTCGACGCGACGAGGTCATCCCATAACGCCTCCTCGAAAGCAAGGGCGCTGCGCTTGGAATGCGTGACAATGAGGAGTCGATCGGGATCAGTGCCCGCGAGCAAACGTGCGCGGGCAGCATCACGAATGAGGCTTGTTACTCCGGCACCGGATTCCTCAGCGGTGATGAGGTAGGAACCGTGCTGACCGTCGAGCAGGGGGCCAGCTGACTCCGGCCACTGCCTGTCTGGGAGATCCTTTTTCTTCGGTGGTACGAGTCTGAGCTGTGGTGCTGCCATGAGTCCAATTATTTCACAGCAGTTCTCTGGCCACCCGAACGATACTCGAACGGCTATTCGAGCGCGATTGTGGATGCAGCGCGTGGATGTAGAGGCGATAGAGCAACGCCCGGTATACAAGCTGATGGAGGTTCTCCACGTGGGCGAATCGGCTGATGATTCGCGACGTCGCCGCGCCGGCAATGAGTGAATCGACGATGGCAAGAGCGGCCGTGTATCCACCGGGGTGTGCGACGGGCACAATATCCGTCACCGTGGGGGCTGCGCCGTCGGCGAAGATCGTCGTTGCCAACATGTCCGCGTGTGTGACCTGGTTAGGGGCATCAATCGGTTCGAGGCGCTCGATGGCATCAGCAGCCAGGCTGAGGGCGACGAGTTGGCTCTCGTCTGCTTGCGCGCGCGAGTTCAACCCCGCGTCGAGCACGCTTCCTGGGTCATCTGCCCACGCTGCCAGGTCGGCGAGATCGAAGAAGTCGGATTCCACCCGGCACGATTCCATCTGGGTGGGAAAGATGTCGGGCAGTGGGACGTCTGCGAGTGCGGAATCGAGGCGGAGAGCTGCCAGCACGACCTCGTCAGCACGATCGGCAAGGCAGCCGGGGTGATATTCCGTCGCCTTCCAGCCGGCCACAACGAGGCGTCCGTCGGAAGAGCGAACCGACCGGGCGAGGGTGACATTGTCCACGCGAAGCGTTTCTCGCGCGGCAGCAGACCAGTTCGCTCGCTCGACGTTGACCACCGGCGCGACAACGATGTCGCCTACATGGATGCCGTGGTCCCAGGCTGCGCCTGCGTATGTTGCCTCCGCACGTTGCGCTTCGGTCCCCATGTGTGCGGAGAAGGCGCGTTGTACCACGGTGGGCACATAGGAGATGGCTGAAGCCTTAGTCGGCATAGGTCCACCACCGGTTGATCCCACCCGCCAGGCTGACCACGTTGTTAAAGCCCGCTCCCTGCAGGATTGAGGCCGCCTCGAGTGACCGCACACCGCCGGCACAGTACAGGGCGAGGTCTGTATCCGGGGAAACATCGGTGAGCTCTCCCAGGTTCCCGGCGCGCAGGTTGCTGAGCGGCACGCCGAGGGCATCCGGGAGTTGACCGCCAACCCATTCGTGGGGCTCGCGAACGTCGACAAGCAGAGCTCCCTTATCCGTTAGTTCCTTGTATGTGAGGATGTCGTGCTCAGTGACCACGGTCTGCTCCTTCTTCGTTGTCGTGCACCTGGCAGAAGATTCTTCCTGCCTGCGTGCCTGCACCTTTTGCTTCGTTTCCGGGCGTGGGGCGATGCTGTAGTGCGACAGTGTAGCGCTTTTACCGTCCCACACGGCGAGCTTTCCGTAAAGCGGCTCGCCGATGCCGGTGATAAGTTTGATCGCCTCGTTGGCCATCATCGTGCCGATTACGCCGGGGAGGACACCGAGGACACCACCTTCTGCGCAGTTTTGTACGGTGCCCGGTGCGGGTGGCTCGGGGAAAATGTCGCGCAAGGTGATGGCTCCGTCGAAGACGGAGAGCTGCCCCGAAAAGCGGTTGATGGATCCCCAGACGAGCGGGATGTCTGCCCGCGCGCATGCATCGGCGACGGTGTAGCGGGTGTCGAAGTTGTCGCAGCCATCGCAGACGAGGTCGTAGCCTGCGACAATTTCGTCTACGTTTGCTTCGGTGAGCGGATAGTCATAGGTGATGACGTCGACGTGGGGGTTGAGCTTGTCGACGTACTCCCGTGCCGAGTCTGTCTTCTTTCGGTCGATGGTCTCACTGTTGTGGAGGACCTGGCGTTGCAGGTTCGTCTCATCGACGGTGTCGAAGTCGATGATGCCGATGGCTCCTACCCCTGCGGCAGCCAGGTACTGAATCACGGGGGAGCCGAGACCGCCGGCACCGATACTGAGCACTTTCGCGCCGTAGAGTCGCTGCTGTCCAGTGAGCCCAAAGCCGGGGAGGGTGAAGTGCCGGGCGTAGCGGGTTCCCGCGCCACTGGGCAGTTCTTTCGGGGACACGGGCACCCGCGACGAATGTAGTTTGCGTGCGGTCATTTGTGTGATTCCTCCTCCACGTGTACGAATGTTCTCCTTGTGCGGACTCATCTGCCAGCCCCGGCGCCACCTCCGTGGCAAGGCTAGCGGGAAGCCACGGCTGTATTGGCTCTTCTGCGTGCCACCCTGCTGCAGCGATTGCCAAGCCACCACACGCAACGAGCTACCCCAGGAAACGAACCGTCACAGACAGCGAGCCACCACAGGCGACTACTGCAAAGTCTGCGTGACAATCGTTGCACAGTGTTCACGCGCCCGTTGTTCACTCGCCCGTTACGTAACCTCTGCTGCAGCAGCTGCGGGGGATTCTTGGCCCGTCAGCGCTACGGTACCTTGTGGCATGAGCTACCGCACCTCCTTGCATGGTATGCATTGCACGACGAGCACTAGGCGTGCGGGAAAGGCCATGGGTTGTAACGGCATGTCTTATTGTCGTCTGGGTATGGGCCGTCCGGGGAGATACTAAACATCTCCGAGTTATTGAGACTGAGTGTCTGTTGCATCATGATCGGCGCGAGTTCACTGTCGATGCCACACGGCATGTGTTCGGCGAATCCAATCGCGTGACCGATCTCATGGTTCACCACGTACTGGCGGTACGAGCCAATGTCGCCTGCGAACACACTCGTACCCCGTACCCAGCGGGATTCATTGATGAGAACCCGGTTACCAATGCTGGTGTAGCAGCTGGTTTCCTTACCGATCTCCGCACCACAGCCCTCATGCGTCGTGTTTACGCTCGTGAGCTGGACGGTAAAGTCTGGCTCTTCCCCTTCACCGACATGTTGGAAAGCGAATTTCTCATCGTGGATCCAGCTCTTGGGGTTTTTGAGGGTGGCATCAATCATGGCGGCAAAGGCCTCATCGCCACCGTAGCCGTCGGTATTCACCCCGTTTTCTACCTGGACGATGTATGAAAAGGTTTTTTCTGCTCCTGTTCCTACCTTCGGCTGTGGCGATCCAACCGTTCGGAACGTCTTCTCACCCTGCATGGTGTAGGCACCACCTGCAGGTAGCGTGCCACCGGGGAGCTTTGCAATATCTTCCTTGGCGGGGTCAGGCGCTGCCATCGTTGGGCCTTCTTCGACGGTGACGACACCAGACATGGAGGTTGTTGTTGTGGGCTCCGAGGGGTCGCTGGCAATGATGTCGACAACCACCCATAGTGTTAGCACGATGAGCACGGGGATGGCATATGCACGCCAGCCAAATTGTCGTGCGAACCGCACAAGAAGCGATTCGTCTCGGCTATGCCTGTCTGCCATCGATTATCCCTTTACCTCTCACCGCACGGGCTGGTGCCCTACCATCTTCTTGCCAGCAACATCTGTCACCGGCTCAGCAGGGAGCCGGTTGTCATAGGTTACATAGTACAAACGGCACACCTCTAAGCAGGGCAGGCACCGCCGGGGTAGCTGCTCGTTCTCCTCCACCGAACCGCACAACCAAAAAGTGGGGCTCTGCACAGCAGATACCCCATGTGACACCAGAAGAGGAGCAGAAGCACTGTTCACCTGACAAGCCTGCCCCCTATTCTGAGGCCCGAAACCTCATAAACGAACTAGCCGATTGGTTTTAGTTTGCAAATCCTACCGGACGGTTTGTTTCAGCACCGATTTCTACGTAGGCGACAGAAGACTGTCGAACGATGAATTGCCGCCCCTTAGCATCGGTAAATTCTACGGTTGCCTCATCGTTTTTGAGCGCGTTGCGAAGCCGCTCCTCTACGGAGGCCTTCTCCTCGTCGGTGTTAAAGGCGAGCTCGCGAGCCGAATCCTTAAAACCAATCTTGATGTTCATCTGTCTGCGTCATCCTTTCTTTTACAGGGCCTCACTGCATATGACACCCACGCTTTTTATCTAGGCCCAGGAGCTATCCGGTGTGACAGCGAGAGGAGCTGATCAGCCGGTGCCGACAGTACATACCACCGGGTGTACTCACATACCACCGGGTGTACTCACATACCACCGGGTGTACTTCCGGGTACTTACCCCACCATAGTTGAATCTGTCACGACAGCTCGGCGCCGAAGCGCCCTGTTCGCTGCCGGCGGACGGAGACCCCACCACCCCTCACCGATGATGGGCAGATAGTTTCTCCTACTGGGAAACGATAGAATACCGTTTTGTGTCCACTTCAAACCAAAAACCCACGTTTACCGAGCTCGGCGTTGCACAGGAGATTACCGATGCACTCGCCACGCAATCCATCGTCGATACGTTTGCAATTCAGGCACTGACCTTACCTATTGCACTCGAAGGGCGGGATCTCATCGGGCAGGCCCGCACCGGCATGGGGAAGACGCTTGGGTTCGGCGTTCCAGTACTGGACCGCATATTTGATGACGCAGACATCGAAGAGCTCGACGGAACGCCACGCGCCCTCATCGTTGTTCCTACCCGCGAGCTCTGTGTTCAGGTTGGGGAAGATCTCACCCGCGCCGCCGTCAACCTCCCTGTGCGCGTGACCACCATCTACGGCGGTACTCCCTACGAGGAGCAGGAAAAGGCGCTAAAAGATGGCACAGACCTAGTCGTCGGCACCCCAGGCCGACTCATCGACCTATACAACCGTGGCGAGCTGCGACTGGACACCGTACGTATCCTTGTCCTCGACGAGGCTGACGAGATGCTGGACCTCGGCTTCCTTCCCGCAATTGAAAAGATCATCGCTGGTATCACCGCTGAGCACCAGACGATGCTGTTTTCAGCGACGATGCCCGATGCCATCCTCGGACTTGCCCGTGGCTTTATGAACAAGCCTGTCCACATCAGGGCAGAGATGTCCGGGGAGGCGGAGACCAATGCCACCACGAAGCAGGTGGTATTCAAGTCCCACCGGATGGACAAGGTCGCCGTTATTTCTCGCGTACTCCAGGCCCGCGGTCGCGGACGCACCATCATCTTCGTCCGCACTAAACGCTCTGCAGCGGAAGTGGCCCGCGACCTCGCTGGTGCGGGGTTTCAGGTGGCGAGCGTCCACGGCGACATGAGCCAGTCCGCCCGCGAGCGTTCTCTTCAAGGTTTCAGGGACGGGGTGGTGGACATCCTCGTCGCTACTGATGTCGCGGCCCGCGGTATCGACATCGACGATGTCACCCATGTGATCAACTACCAGACCCCGGATGACGAACTAACCTACGTCCACCGAATCGGGCGCACTGGGCGCGCGGGGCACACCGGTACCGCCGTAACCTTGGTCGGCTACGACGAGCTGCCCAAGTGGAAGCTGATCAACGATGAACTTGGCCTTGGAAAAGACGAGCTTCCCGAGTGGTTCTCCACCTCGCCCGAGCTATACGAGGAACTGGACATCCCTGAGGATGCCGATGGCACCGTCGGCGAGTCACGGCCTGTCTTTGGTATGGATCACTCCGCCCGGCGCGGGCGTGGTGGCCGGAGTGGTCGAGGTGGCCGTGGCGATGCGCGTGGCAGTCGCGGCGGCGGTCGTTCGCGTGGCAGCCGCCGTGGTGGCCGAGGCGGGCGGCGCCACTAGGAATAACAGCGCTCAAGCCACCTGAAGCTCAAACCACCTGGAGCTCAGACCACCTGGACTTTCGGCAATAGTCACGCCCTGGACGCGAAAAGGATACCGACGCTTTGAACAACAACGCACGTGCTGTCACCGCACTACTCGTCGCCTCCGTTATCGGTGTGGGTTCGGTATACGCAACTGCGCCGGCGCGTCATTCGCATCTGGAGACAACCGGAACCGCAGTGAGCGAACCGGAGCAGCTCGGCACGGTACCACGAGCGGTAATGGAGTCCTACCGCGTTCCAGATACCGCCGAACCCGACCGTCACCAGCCGATTGAGGATCAAGGGGTGGTTGTTGGAACCGAAGGAGACACGGTCGCTGCCTATGATGCCGCGACGGGTTCTCCGCTGTGGACCTACTCACGCGATCTACCGCTGTGTATGGTGGCAAAGCTAGACGGTGCCGTCGTAGCCACGTATAAGAACAACGCAGGCTGTGGCGATGTCACGTCCATTACCTTTGCCGAGGGGAGATACAAGGACACGCGGTCCGCTCCCGCACCGGAGGCGGTGTCCCCGGTGGCCTCTAACTCCTACGTCGGAACGGTTTCCCCTGCCTCCGTTGAGCTGTGGCGAAACGATCTCGTCCGCACAGTCATATACGGCGATGTCCCCAATCCTCAGGAACCGAAGTTTCAGCCGCACGCCGACTGCACGATTACTTCGGCTCTCACCCGAACGAAGCTCTTGGCTCTGACAGAAACGTGCCCTGACGGGAAGACATGGCTGCGCTTGCAGAACTCCAAACCCGAGGACGCGAGGAAGCCGGAGCTTTCCGGGGATGTGGAACTCAACCCCGGCTCTTATCTGGTGGCGATTGGTGAGAATACGGCCTCTGTGTTGTCCCCGGCAGGTGAGGGCGACACGTCGAACTTCTTCCTCTCATACGACAAAGAAGGCAAATCTGCGGGATTCTCCCCCACGAACGCAACTGCACCTGCAGCGGAAGGTATTTTCACACCAGCTGTTGGAGATCTTCCTCACAACATGACGTGGTTTGACGGTTCCCGCCTCCATCTTTTCGAGCCCACTCGGCTCGTGGAAGAGTACACCATCGACGGTGCCCTGGGCACGGGCGATGCGATTGGCGAGCACATTCTTGTCCCCGTTAGTGGGGGCATTGCTGTGTACTCATTGCCCAGCACAACCCCAGACTTTGTCATCCCCGTCGACCGCGGTGATTACTCGGGACCGGTGCATCTGCGCATTGCGGGGAAGGCAATCGTCGAAAAGCGTGGAGACACCGTCGTCGGTCTCACGCCGAGCGCTTAGACAGACGGTGCCCCACTAGGGTGCTTCGCTCCCTAGTGACACAACCATTGAGCACCCGAGCAGGCACAGCCACCGCGGACCCGAGCAGGCGCAGCCACCGCGCACCCTGATAGCGCGCTTACTAGTAGTTGTCCTGTGCCCAGCGAAGCGTGCGGGGGTGGAAGCTAAGCACCAGCGAGGCGATCGAAGCGCCGACCAGCAGCACAATCCAGATGACCTTGCCCGCCGTGAAAGCGTAGTAAGCGCAGCCGAGCAGCAGGATGTTGATGAAGACGATGAGCCCTCTGCCCCATTGGCCACCGCGCAGAAGGTTAACCGACGCGGTGATGAGGCCACCGAAAAAGATGAGGAACATGATTGCGGTGCCGATGCCGACCAGGCCAGCACTCGAGCTTTCAGACACGATCGAGGTCTCCTCAACCCCCATGAGCTCCCTGACGATGAGGAAGATGCCGTACCCCACCCCGACAAGGCCCTCAACCAGAGCGATGTAGCATGCCACGGCGAGGGTGGTGGGCAGACCAGCGCGACCGTTCAGACGACCGGCGGCGGTAGCACTTCCACTTCCCTTCGTGCGACTCGGCTCAGGAGTTGTGGGCATAGCGTTATCCTTCGGTGCATTCACACACCGCATATTACCGGCCTGCCCGCACAGCGGTGCGAATACAACAGCGGATGGCGTGGGGGCCGGCAACGGAGAAGCCTTCCACCGCACAGAAGAAAATGCGCCACACGTCGTAATCCTCCTCTTGGGCACCCATTTTTATCTCAAGCGCGACCGCATTCCGGAATCCGGTGCCCGATGTACGGAAACTTCACCTGGGAAAATTCCACGCTGAAGAGTGCAGGATAGGGGACGAATTCACGTACGGTGACCTGCGTAGGCAAGCCCACAACTCGCATAAACCGACAAATTAGATAGGCTGTGTGTCATGAGGGTCCTTTTAATCTCCAACCCGAACTCAACCTCACTTAACGGCGAGGTTCCCCGCGAGGTAGTCCCGGCACTCATGGAGGCGACGGAACTCATCTCCTGCTTCACGGAGTACGCCGGCCACGCTGAGGATATCGCTCGCGGACTCACACGCGAGGACGCAGACGTGGTCATCATTATGGGTGGCGACGGATCCGTCAACGAGGTCATTAACGGCCTGCTTGGACCGGATGTGGAAAACCGCCCAGCACCCGAGGAACTGCCCCGTCTCGCCGTAATCCCCTCCGGTTCTGCCAATGTCTTCGCCCGCGCGCTAGGCTTCCCCAACGACCCGGGCGCAGCCGCTCGAAAGCTCGCTGGCCTCCTATCTTCTGGTACTACACGGCGACTCCCCGTTGGGCGCGTCGCCGGGCGGTGGTTCATCGTCAACGTCGGATTCGGGTTGGACGCGGCTGTAATCAAGGGCATGGAGAAACTCCGCGGTCGCGGAATTTCAGCCACCGCAGGTGTCTATGGTGTGATCGCCACGAAAGCCTGGCGACAGCTGCGCCGATTCCCACCGAATATCTCCATCACGATCCCTGGGGAAGCGCTCCACGCAACTGCACCCGAGGATCCCTCAACTGAAGACGTAGCGACAGAAGACACAGCCGAAGGCGAAGCTCCTTCGACCAGCTCGCGATCGGGCGCACACCGTTTCCCTGCCGCTGCGTACGAGGAAGAAGCGACACGCGGTTCCCACCTCTACCGTGGTGACGCCCCCCACGAGGGAGATGTCACACTGCCCGATATTCCGTTTACCGTTGTGACGAACACCAACCCGTGGACGTACGCCGGTGCGCTTCCGATTATCACCAACCCGGAGCAAAGCCTTGACAAAGCACTTTCCCTCTACGCGTTGCAGGATATTTCTGGGGTCGGTGGCTTGGGGGCGCTCCTGCACACCGTAGGTGTCGCACGGCGATACCTGCATGGGTTTGACTTTCACGATCGCGAATTCCGCCTCGACGATGTATCAACGATCCATCTCTCGAGCGTGGATCCCCTGCCTGTGCAGATCGACGGCGAGTCAGCCCCTGAAACGACTCACCTCACTGTAACCTCGATCCCGGATTGCCTCGATGTCATTGCCGATCCGTCAGACCCCTTCGACGACGTCATCGGCGAGGCTCTGGAAAACAGCCTTCCCCTGTAACACCGTGGTTCAGTGAGCAACTCGGCGAGACGGCGAGACGGATACAGGACGCACCCGACGGTACGCCAGACCCATGTTCACAACCCATCGCACTTTTACTTAGGAAAACTTAACCACGGCGTGACTTATCTGAGAATCGTCAAAGATTTTACTTTCCTTGGTAAAACTAGCCTTTTTGGGGCGTATTTCGCCCGATTTTGGGGGGTAAACGGCGTTCGAGTTAGGTCCACCTAAGAACTTTAGGGATAAAGATACGTGACCGCGCGACCAGGCACTTTCGAGATCGAAAAATACCTAAACCTCCGATTCGGTAGGTTAGATTGTTAAACAATCATGGCATGGAGCTAGGGGCATTAACCTGGCTGTTTAACGATTTGTTTACTCAAAGTATGGACGCATTTTGTGTGATTTCTATCACTTTTTGCAAATAACTCTAGCTTTCTAGCGACAGACGTGACAAGATAGCCGAGTACCGCAAAGCGGTGGATGTCAATTCGCCGTTACAGTCTGGAAACCAGATTGAGCATCGGTGGTCATCGTTGTCGCCCCAAAGCGGCGATGGATACGCTAGTGCGAACCACCAGACGCTGAGAACACGTTGATGTTTTCCTCCCTTAGCAGGGAGCATTCAGTGTGCCCGGATAAAAGAGCCGGGCTTGAAAAAGTAAGACTGGCTGCATGAGAAAAACCTAAGTAAAACCACAAAGGAGAAATGATTATGGATTGGCGCCACCAGGCAGTGTGCCGCGACGAGGACCCGGAGCTCTTCTTCCCGGTAGGTAACTCCGGCCCGGCACTCGCACAGATTGCAAAGGCAAAGGTTGTGTGCAACCGCTGCCCCGTTACCTCCCAGTGCCTCAAGTGGGCTCTGGAGACCGGCCAGGATGCCGGCGTGTGGGGTGGCATGAGCGAGGAGGAGCGTCGTGCCCTCCGTCGCCGCAAGAACCGCGGTCGCCGTCGCGCCGCCGCCATCTAAGACATCACGTACTCCACCGGTTTTGGCCCCCTATTTGGGCGTAACGCCTGCCTTCCACTAGAGTAGGCAGGAGTTTCACCCGCGAGATGTTTGCCTTCGGACGCATCGGCCGGGCCTAGCAATGTTTACTCACGTTTTTTAAAAAGGAGACCACTATGAGCAAGCGTGGACGCAAGCGTCGCGATCGCCGTAAGAAGGGCGCAAACCACGGAAAGCGGCCAAACGCTTAAACCGTACGTAAGCGGGCACTCAGCAGATATCTGCCGAGTGCCCGCTTTTCATTGTGCCCGACCGACGTAGCCCGCTGAGCCCGCTAGCCTCAATGAGCCACCGAGGCCGACTATGCGCCAAGACGTGCTCACCGTACTTTCTCTAGTTCTTCTCCTTCTGCGTCTTCTGGCTCAGGTCTGTGCTTTTCGACGCTCTGTGGTGTCCCAGTACGAAAGGTGCGGCGGTGGCAAAGAAATTTAGGAGGAAGCACCACGGCACGGCGGTATGCGACAGCGCCCCGTCGGTCGGTGGCACACGCTGGAGCCAGATCACGAGCCCTACTGCGCCCACAGTTAGTAGGGCGAGACATATTTGGGAGCTCCTGCGTTTGCGTAGCACCCCGCGTTCAGACAGGAAGAAGACAACCGGGGCAAGGATCGCGAATGCAGTCCACATATTTCAGGACTCCTTTTCTAGGGAACAAAGGCACATCGTGACAGGTCAGTACGCTGTCGGTGAGGCAGTTGGTTAATTCCAGCACTGGAAAAGAAAGTCGGTGCGCCGAGACAGCAGAAGCCCGAAGATCCAATGGCGCTGACGGCGAAAACCTACCCTCGCCAGGAGCTGGTGCCGGCACAACCTCACAAGCGATACATTTTCATCCTAGCAACACATTCGCCCTTAGAATTCGCGCATGTCCGCCAGCTCCAACACGTGCCTTTTTCAACAAACGTACTCTACCTAGCAGGCTTTTCTTCCAGCCCTGCCACCCCTAGCGGACGTTCCAGCGGACGTTCTAGCGGACGTTCCAGCGGACGTTCTAGCGGACGCGCTAACGAGCGCGGTGAAAATGGTGCTGTCCTCTTCTCCCTTCGTCTGAACTGCTACGACCGCTTGCGCTGCACGGGATACACGGGAACATCGAACGTGGCCCTTCGCGGGTTGACGGACTGTGTGGCGGGATGTTCTTGCACCCCACGGCAGGGATAGAGGTGGTCAGCACAAAATGCCTTCACACCGACTGGAGGTGGTTTACAACCAATGTGGTTCTCATCCACCTAAAGCGGTATGGAGGCATGACAGTCCGGGGGGTACGGCGGCGTGGAGGTGTAGAGGTGCGGGTAGCCCAGCTGCATTTGGCTTCTTCCTCGTGACCCCTTGGCCCGCTACTTCGTGTAACTTTTCGGGCGCGTGTAGCCTCTGTCGGCTTAAAGCAGCACGGGAAGCGACGCGACAGTTGTTATCCCTCGGTGATCGTCCAGCTGACGTGAATGGATGTAACGATGCGCTCGCGAAGCGTAGAGGGCGCGGACTCGTGGCAACAAGAACGCAACAGGCGTCGAACTTCCTTTTCGATTCCCAGGATTCTAAAACACTCTGGGCACGCCTCGAGCTGGTGCTCAAGGAGCAGCCTTTTCTCCTCCGTGCACTCGTTATCTAAAATCTCGGCCAAAAGTGCGTACGAGTCTTCGCATGCACACCCCTCCGGGTTCGAGTGATCAACACAGCCGCACGGGAGTTTATTGCCGTGGATGAAATCCTCCGCCATTACTTCTTCGCCTTCCCTGTTGAAATACCCTGTTCCTTCGCTACTTCCTTTAACGCCTTTCGTAGTTGTTTTCTTCCCCTGTGAAGACGGGACATCACCGTGCCGATGGGTGTTCCCATGATTTCGGCGATCTCCTTGTAGGCGAGTCCTTCCACGTCAGCGTAGTAAACCACCATGCGATTATCCTCACTTAAGCCGTTGAGTGCCTCGGTGATTTTGGTATTCGGCATCCGCTTCAGTGCTTCCACCTCGGCCGACTGCAAGCCGGTGGAATCATGCTGGGAAGTAGACAGCAACTGGTAATCGGTCACGTCGTCGGCGCTCGTCTCCAGCGGGCGCCGCTGCTGCTTCCGGTACGTGTTGATGTAACTGTTGGTCATGATCCGGTACAACCACGCCTTCAGGTTCGTACCCGGCTTAAAAGAGTGGAAGTTTTTGAAGGCCTTCATGTACGTCTCTTGCACCAGATCCTCGGCATCTGTGGGATTCCGGGTGAGTCGAAGCGCACCACCGTAGAGTTGGTCAAGCAACGGGAGCGCCTCCTGCTCAAAGCGCTCTTCCAGCGCCTTTTTGTCCGTTGGGTCTGTTCTCGTCGTTGCCACGTTACGTGTTTCTGCCTTTCTTGCCTCTTCGTTGGCTGTGGGCTGTCTTTTATCAATTGTAGAGATGTGGAAATATAAAGGGCTATGTCAGGCCATAAAGCAGCGACAAAAGCACTGGAAGTTCTCCAAGACGCGAAGGTCGAGTTCACTCAGCACACCTTCCCTGCAGGCCAGGATCATTTTGGCGATAACGCCGCCGCGCAGCTTACCCACCTGGATGCCGACCAGATCATGAAGACGCTGGTTGTTGCCTCCGGTAAGGAGTTAGCCATCGCGGTTCTCCCGGTCTCCCACCACTTGAGTTTGAAGAAGGTGGCGAAAGCATGGGGCGTCAAGTCCGCGGAGATGGCGGATCCGCACAAGGCGCAGCTCGCAACCGGGTATATCCCCGGCGGGATCACCGCATTAGGGACGAAGAAGCCGATGACCGTTTTCCTCGATGAGACTGCCACCCTCTGGGACACCATTGCAGTCTCCGGTGGGCGCCGTGGCCTGGACGTTGAGCTTTCCCCCGCCGACTATATTTCCCTCACCAAGGCGACGATAGCGGACGTTCTTCAGTAACCTCCCCTCATCCGCCTCCCCTTCAGTCGCCTCCCCGGTCAGCGATCTCTGCCATCATTGTGCGAGCCTTCTAGGTAGCTACCTCAGCTGGTCAGCCACTGTTTAGCAGGATCCTGCTTTAGCGGGATCCCGTTTTGACCGGATCCCGTTTTGACGGGATCCCGCACGCCTAGACCGAGGGGCGGGGAGCAGGTGAACAAACGGTGAGGACGGAGCGTCGACAAGCCTACAAAAGCCGACCCACGGGGGCGAGGAGCTCCGGAAAATCGTTTCTCACGTTGCCTACGCGGGTGTCCACCTCCGTAGTCACGAAGGTACGGCGAAGCTCCTCAGGGGTAGGCTCAAGGAGCTCCTGCGCCTCCTCCCCGTCGCCCTCCAGCCACATTTCTACCTCGTCTGCGGCAAGGAACCTCGGCATCCGGTGATGCAGCCAGTCGATCGGCTCGAGCGACGCGGTCGTGATGATCGTCGCGGAGACCTGACCCAACCCGTGGGAGTACAGCCCTGCGGCCCACATCAGTGGCCTGTATTCCCTTCCGCCCGCCGTTTGCGCGCCCGTTCCCTGCGTGGCAGCGGGGAGATGGACGAAATAGGGAGTCTTCGTTTTCCCCTGCGTGTGCCACTCGTAGTAGCCGTCCATGGGGATGATGCAGCGCGTCTTCTTGAAGGCATCGCGAAAGCTCGGCTTCTCAGCCACGGTCTCAGCACGCGCGTTGAAAAGAGTCGGCCCCGAATCATCTTTCTTCCAATACGGGAAGAGGCCCCAGCGCGCAGGCTCAAGCACCGCGGCGCCCTTGGGATCTGTGGTTTCCTCGGCCGTCGACGGGCGCACGATAACGACCTTCTGCGTCGGCGCGATGTTGTAGCGCTCCGTCGGCGTGCCATGCGGGGCGAGGAGTTCACCATAGGGGGTGATGTCTGCTGCTGCCTCAAGGAGGGCATCAGAGGTAGTGAAAAGCACGAATCGACCACACATACGTTTAAGATTAGTGGTTGTGAGCACTTCTTGGTCTGCCCCGTATCATCCGTCCCCCGTCGACGGCACCGTTACCGTCCCTGGATCCAAGTCGATGACCAACCGCGCGTTGATCATCGCCGCCGGTGCGACATCGCTGTCCGTCATCCGTGGCGCTCTCGCCTCCCGCGACAGCGACCTCATGGCCGACGCACTGCGCACCCTCGGCTGCGAGGTAGACGTCGACGGCTCGACGGTCACCGTCCGCCCCGGCCCCGTCACAGGAGGTGGACGGGTCGACTGCGGACTGGCAGGCACGGTCATGCGGTTTGTCCCGCCGGTTGCGGCTTTGTCCGCCACCCCCACGCTTATCGGCGGCGACCAGGCAGCACGTCGCCGTCCCATGTCCACGATGACCGATGCGCTGGTACAGCTCGGAGCACACGTCGAGGGCGAGACGCTGCCGATGACGGTCTCCGGCCCCATTACAGGCGGCACGGCCCGCATCGATTCCTCGGCCTCCTCGCAGTTCGTCTCCGGCTTGTTGCTTTCCGGCGCCCGCTTTCCTGCCGGTGTCACCGTCATCCACACGGGCGACTCCGTGCCCTCGCTGCCCCACATTGAGATGACCCTCGACATGCTGCGCACAGCCGGCGTGGAAAGCACGCAGCACCACGATGAGGAAACCGGCACGTATTCATGGACGGTACCTCACCAGGAGTACGCCGGCGGCGAAGTGACCATCGAGCCCGATCTCTCCAACGCGGCCGCCTTCCTGGCCGCAGCTGCCGTTACCGGCGGCCACGTGAGTGTGCCTGGCTGGCCTGCGACGACCACGCAGCCCGGCGACGATATCCGCCATATCTTCGACGCGATGGGGTGTACCCACGAACTTTCTAGCGACGGCACCCTCACTGTGTCCGGGCCCGCCGATGGCGTCCTCCACGGGATCGATGCCGACCTATCGGCTGTGGGGGAACTGACCCCCACCGTCGCCGCTGTGTGCGCCTTCGCCGATTCCCCGTCGAGGCTGACCGGCATCGCCCACCTGCGCGGACATGAGACCGACCGACTGCAGGCCCTCACTGCGGAACTGACAAACCTCGGCTGTGACTGCGAAGAACTAGCTGATGGCCTCGCAATCACGCCCGCCCCCATGACGGGTGGACTGTGGCGCTCCTACGAGGACCACCGCATGGCCACTGCCGGTGCCATCGTTGGACTGAAAGTGAAGGACACGTTCGTGGAGAATATCGAAACAACCTCCAAGACAATGCCCGACTTTGCCCGAATGTGGGAGGCGCTCCTTGGCGCGTAGAAGCTACTCCAGCTACGACGAGTCGGATGTCAAAATTCGCCCGGGCAAGGGTTCCCGTCCGCGGACGAAGAAGCGCCCCAGCCACAAGGACGCGAAATTCGGCACGGTCATCACCAAGGATCGTGGCCGGTGGGGAGTCATCCTCGATGGCCAGGAGGCACCCGTCACCGCCATGCGTGCGCGCGAACTAGGGCGTACGACTATCGTCGTCGGCGACCGCGTGGGGCTCGTAGGCGACACGAGCGGTAAGAAGGACACCCTGGCGCGCATCGTCAAACTGGAGGACCGTACGTCCGTGCTCCGGCGCACTGCCGATGACACCGACCCGTACGAGCGGATCGTCGTTGCCAATGCGGAGCAACTGCTCATCGTCACTGCCGTCGCTGATCCCCCGCCGCGCGCGGGGTTTGTGGCGCGGGCGCTCATCGCGGCCTTCGTGGGAAACATCACGCCGATCCTGTGCCTGACTAAATCCGACCTCACGGATCCCACCCCGTTTGCGGAGGAGTTCGCCGATCTCGACGTGAAAGTGATTCTTGCCGGGGTGGAGGATGACCTTGCCGACGTAGAACGCGTGGTCGCTGGCCACACTACGGCGCTGATCGGCCACAGCGGTGTGGGCAAGTCCACCCTCGTCAACCGCCTCGTCCCCGATGCTGACCGGGTCACCGGCGAGGTCAGTGCGGTGGGCAAGGGTCGCCACACCTCCACGCAATCCGTCGCGCTACCGTTGCCGCAGGGTGGCTGGATCATTGATACCCCCGGCATTCGCTCGTTCGGGCTGGCGCACGTTGACGCAGATACTGTCGTGCAGGTGTTCCCCGATCTCGCATCTGCTGCAGAAGACTGCCCCCGTGGCTGTACACACATGGGCCCGCCCGCCGACCCCGAGTGCGCCCTCGATGCCCTGGAAGGTGCCTCCGCTCGTCGTGTCGTAGCCGTCCGTTCCCTTCTCGAGGCCCTGCGCAGCAACGTCGATTGGGAGATGTAGGCAGCCCCTCGATTCAAGCGTTCGTGGCAGGCAGTTGCCGGAGCCAATGGCGACGGTGCTTTCCTTCTTCCCCTTCGCGCGTTGCTTGCCATGCCCACGACCCACTCTCGGCGCCCGGTTCACTGGTCGCGGCCCGCAATAGCACTTCGGCCTCCCTAAAACCGATCTTTGTTTTCTTTTCCCGCTCCTGGCTTCGATCTTTTCTCTCTACGGTGGTTACCCTCAGGCCTCTGTCCCATCTTTTGCGTGCCACTTTCTCATTCCCTGCGTGCCCCTTTCGCAGCACTTGTGAGTCCTTCTCTGTGAGCCACACCCGTTGGCGGGGAGAGTGTGTTGGTGGCTTCTCCGGCGTCCTGGTCGCCACACGTCTGCCTGCACGGTCGCCGGATTCAACCCTCATTTAACAGGATTTATTTTCATTAAGGATCCGAAAATGGCTTTTAGAAATTTTTAGATAACGTCCACCTACCCACGCAGAAGACGCAAGAGTGCCCCCTTAGGGGCAGTCCTTAATGAAAATGTACTCGCATTAGGAAGTTAGCCCACCCTACCCTATTCGGTGTATTGAACTTTCAGTTTCGCAACTATTAACTCTGCTTTTCCCGGCAGAGCCTTCACCAGAGAGGTAGGGACATGTCACTCATTCACAAGCTGGTAGCCGCCGGTGTCGCCCTGGCAACCGTTGCCAACCTGACCGCGTGCAGCGTTGAAAGCACCGACACACAGGCACAGGCTTCCACCGATGCACTCACAGTCGTTGCATCCACTGGCTACCTCGCCGACGCAGTCCGCAACATCGCGCCCGAAGCACAGGTAACCACCCTCGTCAAACCTGGCGGCGATCCCCACACGCAAGCGCTGACAAGCACCGATGTTCAGAAAATCGAGAAGGCCGACCTCATGGTATGGACCAGCCACGATATGGAGCACAAGATGATGGACCAGTTCGACAAATTGGGGGCCCGATCCCTGCCTGCTGCGGAAGCAATTAGCGAGGAAAACCTCCTCCCCTGGGAGGAGGACGGAAAAATCGAAGGCCACGATCCGCACGTATGGAACTCCCCCGACAACTGGATCACCACGGTCAACGCAATCGCCGACAAGCTCGCAACCATCGATGCACCACACGCGGATGAATATGCCGCCAACGCCAAGACCTACACCGAGCAGATTGCCCAGCTTGAGCAGTACGGAAAGGAAAAGCTCAAGGACGTTCCCGCCGATAAGCGGTTCCTCATTACCGGGCACGATGCATTCAACTACCTCGGGGCCACCTTTAACCTAGAAGTTCTAGCCACAGATTTCGTCTCGTCTGAATCGGAAATGTCCGCGCAAGCGATGGACGAGCTCGCCCAAACGATCGTCGACCACAAGGTCAAAGTGGTCTTCCAGGACAACCTCAAGAACCCCGAGGTGATCCGCCACCTCCAGGATTCCGTCCGCGCAAAGGGTGGTGACGTCACAATCTCTGATGATGTTCTTTACGCGGACACCCTCGGCGAACAGGCACCGGTCGATACCTACATAGGAGCCTTCAGGCACAACATTGATGCCATAGCGTCCGCACTGTCCTAACAGCCCCACATTCTCCTCCCCCGTTCTACCCCTGCCCGGGTGCTACCTCCACCCGGGTGCTATCTCCACCCGGGTGCTATCTCCACCCGGGTGGCTACCTCCGCCTCCAGAGAGGTAGCGACGTACAGCTTTGTGAGGAGAGGGGTTCGGAGGTTACGAAAAAGGAAAAGCACGTGAAATGCTCTAGCCATCCTGCAGTTCAGGCAACCGCCGTCACCGCGACATACGGTCCCGTCCAGGCTCTCATCAACGCCGATATGAGCGTCCAATCGGGAGCCATCCATGCCATCATCGGACCGAACGGTTCCGGAAAATCAACACTTCTCAAGGCTCTCATGGGGCATGTTTCTGTGACGCAGGGCGAGATCCGATTCCTCGGCACGTCACTGTCAGCAGTCCGGGAATGCGTAGCATACATGCCCCAAGCGGCTGGAGTTGATTGGAATTTCCCAGCCCGCGTCAAAGATGTCGCCCTCATGGGCACCTACGGGCGCCTGGGATGGCTACGTCGCCCTGGCAAGAGGGAGAAGTCACGCGCCCAAGCGTGCCTTGCCACAGTTGGCCTATCCGACCTTTCTGACCGTCACATATCTGCACTATCCGGTGGCCAAAAGCAGCGCGTATTTGTCGCCCGGCTCCTCGCTGCGCAACCAACAGTTGCGCTCATGGATGAACCATTTGCCGGCGTAGATATCCACAGCGAGCAGATCATTCGGCAGGCGCTACAGAGCCTTGCTGCAGCCGGGACAACTGTCCTCGTCGTTCACCACGACCTCGCCTCCATTTCCTCGTTCTGCGACACAGCGACGCTGCTTTCTCAGGGGCATGTGATGTGTTCGGGCCCCATCGATGACGTTGTCACCGTCGACAATATTGCGCGCGCATACGCTCTGCGCGGCGATGCACTCGATGCGCCTTCGCTCCTGGCCGACACACACAGGCAGCCGGCCCAGTCGACCACTCCTCGAGCCTGCGAAATCCCCCTGGGAGTCGCCGATAAGGGGGTGCACCCGTGAGTATTCTTTCTCCCGGGGAATTCCTCGGCACGTACGGTTTTTTCACCACATTTACGGTTTGCGTACTCGTGGGTGGGCTGACAGGTGCATTCGGCTGCTTCCTCTACCTCCGCGGGCAGTCGCTTATCTCCGATGTGGTTGGGCATTCCTGCTTGCTTGGGATCGTGATTACCTTCGTCATAGTCGCAGTTTTCTCCGGCACGCCTGCTACCCCTCTCCTCATCGTAGGTGCCGCGATTTCCGGTGTCCTTGCTGTCGGTCTAACAGGCCTCATTACTCGCTCGACAAGGCTCGGCGGGGATGCAGCTATGGCGGTCACACTCTCCCTCTTCTACGGAGGAGCAATGGTGATCCTCAACCTCCTCAATTCCACTCCCCTGGCCGGCAGAGCATCTCTCGGGCAGTACATTCTGGGCAATGCAGCAACGGCGCGGATGTCAGATATCACCGTCATCGCGGTCATTGCGGGCATCCTTCTTGTCCTTGTGACGGCGCTGTGGAAGGAGTTTTCTCTCCTCATTTTCGACCCCGCAGCCGCCCGCGCAATGGGTTTCAGCCCTGCGCTCCTCGAGCCACTCTTGTTCGCCATCCCCGCAGTCGCCATTGTCAGTGGCATCAAGGCTGTAGGAATGATCCTGATGGTTGCTTTCACGATTCTTCCATCAGCAACGGTAGGGTGGTTCTCGCAGACGCTGTCCTCGATGGTCATCCGCTCTGCCCTCGTCGGAGCGGTCTCTGGCGCAGCCGGAGCCTACATTTCCATCTGTCTAGGCAAGGTGCCGACAGGACCCGTCGTCGTCCTCATCCTGTTCCTGTGCTTCCTCGCATCGCTGAGCGCCCGTGTGGCTCTCCGTCGGAGAGGGGCGCTGGCATGAGCTTCGCTGTTTCCCTTTTCCTGCTCAGTCTCGTCACTGCGGAGGCCTGCGCCATCCCCGGTGTCTTCATCGTGTTACGCGGCCAGTCCATGCTTATCGACGCTTTGTCACACGCCGTCCTCCCCGGAATCGTCATCGGTGTCGCGCTGACAGGCTCACTTCACAGCCCCGTCATGACACTCACGGCAACGGGACTCGGACTCATCGTTGTCTGGGTTTCTCACGAGCTCCGCTCTCGTGGATTTCTCCTCGGTGATGCCGATCAGGGCATCATCTTCCCCGCCATTTTTGCCATCGGTGTGCTCTTGTTATCCACTGTGTTTTCCGGAGTCGGGGTGTCTGGAGAAACGGTTCTCGCCGGCGATCTTAACTTGCTCGCCCTGAGCACCAACCATCTCATCATGCGGACAATCGACCTCGGGCCCTGTGACATGTGGATCCAGCTGGGGATGTTAGGAATTTTCTGTATTTTTCTCGCGGTTGCGGGCCGCATCCTCGCGGCGGCTACGTTTGACCGGGCTCACACCATGTCCATCGGTTTTCCCGTGCACCGGACGGAGATAGCGTTCATGGTGCTCATTGCAGCCACTGTCGTGACGGCGTTCTCAGTCGCAGGATCTATCCTCGTTGTCGCTTTTATGATCTGTCCGGCGGCCACGGCTATCCTTTTTGCGCCGACTCTTACCTCCACATTCACATGGACGGCTTTCATCGCAGCGCTGAACGCCACTATCGGATTTGCGCTGTCCTATCTCTGCGACCTTGCGACTGCACCCACGCTCGCCGTGGTGAGTGGTCTGGTGTTCGTCACCGTACTAGCTACAACAGCTGCGTTAAGGCGTTGAGTTCCGAGGGATCGTACCAAGCGAGGAAGTTATCTTCTGCGTCTCCCACAGCAAGCTCTGCGTCCTCGTCTCCTAGGTCGGCAGCGTCGATAAGCTCAACAGCCTTCGCGGTCGCCTCCTCGTTTGCCTCCGTATCCACATGTACAGCGGCAACCTGGTCGAGGCTCACCTGAGCGGGTGACAGTTTCACCACGGCCTCGCCATTGTCGGGTGTGGACGTCACCTGTTCATCCGGCAGGTCCACAGAGACGACAACACGCCGGTGCGGGAAACGCTCCTGATCACCGATGGCAAGAAGACGGATGGAAGCACGGGAAGCCTCAGTAAAGGCCACTTCCGCAATCTCTTCCTCGTCACCAGAGGTGAAAAATTCCGTCAAAGCCGGCGTGACAGCAAAGCCCCACCCCGCCCGCGCAGAGAGGACACCCGTCTCGGACAGGTTCTGCAGCATGGAGAAGGTTGCGGGGATATAGACGCGCATTAAAATTCACCGTCAATATCAAACAGCCCGGTGATCTCCACCACTGCGCGATCGAACTGCTGGTAGTACACACCAACCATGCCAGCTTCCACAGCACCGCGAACATTGATGATTGAATCATCGACAAGGACGCAATCATTGATCGGCAGATCAAGGGCATCTGCAGCAGCCTGGAATGCTTCCTGAGTCGGCTTCTCCGCGCCAACCTCGCCAGACAGGATAACGGCATCGACGATGCCCTTGTACTCCCACTCGCGGATAGCCTCCGCACCGGGGCCGCCCGGATCGTTCGACAGGATGCCGAGGGCTACGCCCTCCTTGCGCGCTGCCTCGAAGAGCTGGCGCCAGCGACGCTGGGTCTCAGCGTCCTCATCAAGAACGCCGACGTAGTCCACGATCATTCCACGCACGGTGCAATCATCTCTCTTTCACTGTGATTTATGTTGGTCCTATAAAAGTTACACGCCCGTAACGAGGCATCCGCCCCCATGGGGGTAGTTACCCAGCGAGGGCAGTTCCTTCGTGCGATAGTAGTTTACACATTCCTCGGGAGGGCAAACATGACACTAACACCAATGGCAGGGTACCGAATCCTACAAACCTACGCACGGGATCCTCAACCACGCCACCGTGAAGAAGCGAAAAAAACACAGGGTAACTGCGAAAAGGCAGCCCGTTTCTTTATCACACGGGGGATCCAAATCGCGCTAGAAAAATACGCATTGCCGCCTAGTAATGACAGCAAATTCTCAGCAGCAGCACGACGTTCGCTCGCCTCACTGCGCCAGTCGCTGCCACGGGCATACCACGTTTCAATAGATGCCCTTCACTTCACCGCAGGCCCACAAATCCCGTACACAGAAGAGGAATGGTGCGCTACCCGGATGGATGAACACGTTTTTGCCACCACACGAGCGACCCCGGAGGCACAGGATGCCTCACCTACGGGGAGTGCGTCCCTGCAGGTCCAAACAGCGGGAAGCACCTCCGCGGCCACATTGACGCACGCGCAACGCACAGCGCTATGCAGCACGGGTTTCGCCCACGGCAGCATCCGCGCTTCCGGGGTGAACTACAGCTTCATCGCAGCGGTGCGAGAGCTCATCCCGAACGGACCCTGCGAACTGCACACGTTCCGGCTTTTCTAAGGACAAACACCGGTTCTGCAGCGTAAATCGCAATCTCACCTTTATTGCTCGGCAATCTCCCCTTTATTGCTCGCTTTTCGCCCCCACCCGCATCGAATCAGGGGCATGTACGCCAAGTGAAAAAGTCCTCGTGGCATCAACCACGAGGACTTGTGTATTCAGCTAGAACTAGTCGGTGACCTGACCGTTAGCCTCTGCCTGCTGTTGCTCTGCAGCGGCTGCGGCTTCCTGGGCTGCACGCACCTGCGGCATGATCTGCGCACGGAGCAGGAACAGCTGGCGGACGGTCTCCTCCTTGATGGCATCCTTCATGGCGCGGAACATGTCGCCACCTTCCTTCTGGTACTCCACCAGCGGGTCGCGCTGAGCCATAGCACGGAGTCCAATGCCTTCCTTGAGGTAGTCCATCTCATAGAGATGTTCACGCCACTTCTGGTCGATCACACCGAGGATAACCATGCGCTCAATGCTGCGCATCTGCTCTTCCCCGCCGATGATGGAGACTGCTTCCTCAAGATTGTCGTACTGTGCGCTTGCGTCAGCGATAAGGGCTTTCTCCAAATCCTTCGCAGACAGCTCGCCTGGTGCACCGTACTGGGACCCCTCAACGAGATCCTTCCAGCTGAAAGTCGGCCCGTAGAGGCGAGAAAGGGCAGTCCACAGCTCGTCCAGGTCCCAGTCTTCCAGGTAGCCTTCGCGGGTAGCGCCGTGGACGTACGCGGAGATGGTTTCGTTCATGAACTCGCGAATCTGCTCTTCCAGATCGCGGCCCTCAAGAATATCGCGGCGCTCGCGGTAGATCACCTTGCGCTGCTCGTTCATCACCTCGTCGTACTTGAGCACGTTCTTACGCATTTCGAAGTTCTGGGACTCCACCTGCGTCTGAGCGTTCTTGATCGAGCGGGTGACCATCTTATCCTCGATCGGAACATCGTCCGGAACGTTAAGACGGTTGAGGAGGTTCTCCAGGGTCGGGCCGACGAACCGCGTCATGAGGTCATCGCGCAAGGACAGGTAGAAACGGGTCTTGCCCGGGTCTCCCTGGCGAGCGGAACGACCACGAAGCTGGTTATCAATACGGCGGGAATCGTGGCGCTCGGTGCCCAGCACGTACAAGCCACCTGCGGCGCGAACCTTCTCCGCGTACTTCTCGGTGCGCTTCTTCATGCGCTCGATCTCGGGCTCCCAAGCGGCTTGGTACTCATCCGGGTTAGCAACCGGGTCAAAGCCACGGTTACGCAGGTTGATATCCGCAAGAATATCGGGGTTACCACCCAGCACGATATCGGTACCACGGCCGGCCATGTTGGTAGCTACAGTGATGTTGCCGGGCAGGCCTGCCTGAGCGACGATTTCGGCTTCCTTCTCGTGGTACTTAGCGTTCAGCACGTTGTGGCGGATGCCACGGGACTGCAGCAAGCGAGACAGATACTCCGAGCGCTCCACGGAGGTGGTACCAACAAGTACCGGCTGGCCACGTTGAACGCACTCTGCAATGTCATCGGCGACCGCAGCGAACTTCGCCTCTTGGGTCTTGTAAACGAGGTCGACAAGATCCTCACGCTGGTTCGGGCGGTTAGTCGGGATCGGCACCACGTTCAGCTTGTAAATCTGGTGCAGCTCAGCGGCCTCCGTCTCGGCGGTACCGGTCATGCCGGCGAGCTTGTCGTAGAGGCGGAAGTAGTTCTGCAGCGTAATTGTGGCGAGGGTCTGGTTTTCCTTCTTGATCTCCACGCCCTCTTTGGCCTCGATAGCCTGGTGCATGCCCTCGTTGTAACGACGGCCGTCCAGAACACGGCCGGTGAACTCATCCACGATCATGACCTCGCCATCGCGAACGATGTAGTCCTTATCGCGGGTGAACAGCTCCTTCGCCTTAATGGCGTTGTTCAGGTAGCCAACGAGCTGGGAGTGCTCTGGTGCGTACAGGTTGTCGACGCCGAGCTCGTCCTCAACAGCGGCGATGCCCTCTTCCTTCACACCGATGGTGCGCTTGCGATCGTCCACTTCGTAGTGGATGTCGCGCTTCAGCTTGGGGACGATCCTCGCGAATGCCGTGTACCACTCACTCGTGGCATCGACGGGACCGGAAATAATCAGAGGTGTACGCGCCTCATCAATGAGGATGGAGTCGACCTCATCGACGATGGCGTAGTGGTGGCCGCGTTGAACGAGGTCATCGAGGCTGCGTGCCATATTGTCACGCAGGTAGTCAAATCCGAGTTCGTTATTCGTGCCGTAAGTAATATCCGCCTGATAGGCCTTCTTACGCTCCGGGGGACGCATGTTGGACAAAATCACGTCCGTGGTAAGGCCGAGGAAACGGTGAACACGACCCATCCACTCGGAGTCTCGCTTGGCGAGGTAATCGTTCACCGTCACCACGTGGACGCCCTTACCTTCGAGGGCGTTGAGGTATGCGGGAAGCACACAGGTCAGGGTTTTACCTTCACCAGTTTTCATCTCCGCTACGTTGCCGTAATGGAGCGCCAGGCCACCCATAATCTGCACGTGGTAGTGCTTCTGACCAAGGACACGCCATGCGGCCTCACGGGCGGTGGCGAAAGCATCCAGGAGGATATCGTCTACCGTCTCCCCGTTTGCAATTCGCTCCTTGAATTCTTCCGTCTTGGCCTTGAGCTCATCGTCGGTGAGCTTGGCATATTCCGGCTCGAGGGCAACTACCTGGTCTGCCAGCTTGGAGAGTCGCTTTACAACCCGGCCTTCGCCGGCACGCAAGATTTTGGACAGTCCGAACACGTGCTCTTTATATCCTTTTCGCTAAAAATGTCTAATGGTTCAAAGTTAGTACTCGTTGTGTATTGTACGCACACACCTACACGAACTTTTCACTACGACCGTTTTACGATCGTTTTCACGACCGCTTTGTACGGGGTACTGTACCGCCCTACACACAATACAGCCTTATAGATGGTGGGTAAACCAATACAAAGGCCCCGGAAAACCGGGGCCAAATGCATGAGAAAAGTATGTGACTACTTCTCTTCTTCGACAAGCGCAATGAGACCGTAATCAAAAGCGCGACGACGGTAGACAACAGAAGGACGACCAGTCTCTTCGTTGATGAACAGATAGAAGTCGTGCCCGACGAGCTCCATCTCGCTGAGAGCATCATCGACACTCATCGGCTTGGCCGGGTGCTCCTTGCGGCGCACGATCTGGCCCGGCAGGACATCGTCGACAAGCCCCTCGTAGGGATCCGTGTCGTACTGCTCCTGCTTGCTCCGCGCCTCCTCGGCCTCCTGAACGAGCTTGGCGGCCTGCTGACCGGCACCAAGCGGTGCGCGGTGCCCCTGGTGGCTGATGGACCGGCGAACCTTGACCTTGCGCAGGCTGCGCTCCATCTTTGCCAGGGCAACTTCCAGCGCAGCGTAGAAGGAATCCTCCTTCGCCTCGGCACGGGCGATGTGGCCCTTGCCTGTTGCCGTGATTTGGATCTTGTCAGCGCGATCGGCGCGCCGTGGGTTCGGCTCGTGCTTCAGCTCCACATGGAAGTAGTTGAGCGTCGGATCAAGAACCGAGATTTTGGCGAGCTTCGTGTTTACGCGCTCTTTGAAGTGTTCTGGAACCTCCACATTTCTACCAGTGATGACCACTTGGATGTCGGGGCGCAGTTCGTCGCGCTGGGTTTCGTTGTTTTCTGGCTTTGTCATGAGAAACCTCCCGGCCAAATTGGGGCACCGCCACCTCGTAGGTTAACGGTGACTAACAAAACGTACACCTTTAGTTTACATCCGGTCATAACCATTGGGTAGAGTTTTTCTTATTTTTCGAAACGCTGTGAGCGAACGCGCCTGAAGTCGGACGCAGGTTCAACCAACTTTTCCCAGGTCACCCCGACCGTCGACAAGCCTAGGCGGCAGCGAGGGTGAGTGCTCCCACAACCGTCCCCCCACGGGCGGTGAGAGCCAGGGCGGTGGCCTCGATTGTTGAACCGGTGGTGACGATGTCGTCGACAAGCAATATCGGGCCTGCCGGAACCGCCTCAACCACGACTTTTCCCACAAGATTGCGGTGGCGCTCATGGGGATCCAACCCCACCGAATCCCGCACACCGGACCCGTGGTGGACGCAGGAGAGCCAGGGCACCCCCGATGTCCGACAGATCGCGGTGACTGGGTCGCCCCCGCGACGCCTCGCCGAAGACGGGCGAGTGGGGGCAGGTACCAGCGTGAGCTCCTCGGGAAGCTCCCCCACCGCCTGTAGATACCGTGTCGCGGCTCCCACCACCGCACCGAGAAGGGGCAGCACATCCCTCCGGCCCCGTTCTTTCGCATGGATGAGCGTGCGCCTGCGACACCCCGAATAGGGGCCAAGTGCCCACACTGGGCGTTCTCCGAACTGCGGTGACACCTGGTAGGGAACGCGCTCCCATTCGCACCGGCATGCCTCGCACAGACTTTTCCCCGGCGCGTTGCACCCCGCGCAACGGCGCGGTAGGAGAAGCTCAAACAGCATGTACAGACAGTCCCACACTCCGCTCCATCTCGCCACTCGAACGGAGAGGTAGTGCGCCCAACCGGGAAAGACCTCGTGGCAGTCACCACCCACGAAGCCGACTAGAACGGAGCGTCAGCACACGACGAAGACTTCTGCTCACGACAGTGGGTCGCTCACCATAAGGGCACCCCACCAAGGAGGGCCATTCACATACGAAGAGGGCGATTCACAAAGGAGAGTCATGCACCAAGGCGAGTCTCTTATTCACTACTACGGTTCGCGAATCCTCGCAGTGCTCACCGCGTGGGGCCTCCCTTATTCGGGAATGATCGGGGCAGCGCGCCGAGATTGAAGTCCCGGCACTTCGCGCCAGAACGAACTACTACCGCTGTTGTTCGGCAGCTGACGCATGGAGCGAGCATCCGTAACAAACATGGTGGAGCTGGTGGAAGCCACGGCGACCACAGGGGCAGTGAGGTTAACCGACGGCTCGATCTTGACCGCAGCCCCATCTGGCTCAACGCGAACCACCGGACTGTCCGGCGAATTCGTGCCCACGAGCAGACTCCCATCGTGCTGCCAATCGAGGCTCAGCGCGGCACCACTAATTCCCGGGGCAATTTCCCGCATGTTGGCAATGCGCCGCTCTCCCGGCGTCGGGCGCGCAACTGTGCCCACATAGACGTGGTTGTCCACGATAGCAGCGACACGAACACCCGAGGTAGAGATGCGGAGAACGGAAATTGGTTTATCCAGCTCGTCGAACGGCGCGGCCTGAACGATCGCCTGAGAGAGTTCGCCCGAATCAGACGAACGGGTGACTCGAACGATCTGCTTTCCGTCAACGACGGTCCACATCGCGGAGCCACCGTACTCAAAGCTCGGGCGTGAGAGCGTCTTGGCCTCCAGCACCTTAGAGAAGGGGCCGTCAAGGGGTCCCATGCGCAGCACAGACTTGTCTTCCTGTTCCTTTGTCACAGCAGCAATGACACCGGAAGACGTGGCGATGGAGGCGGATTCAATACCCGTCAAACCGTTGTTCACGGGTGTCGCGGAATCAGCGGTGACGAGGTGCAACTTCCCATCAGTGAGTGCATAGAGGCTGTTGACGGATCCGAGCGATCCCTGTGGGTTGTACTCCATGAAATCTTCCGTCGTCAGACCTGAGCCGTCCCCTTCGAGTGTGACGCCATCGATTTCCAGTTTGTAGGGGCCTTGGACTTTGGCCGACTCCAGCGTCCACACGACCTGGGCCGCGATGCGGTTGAGCTGCTTATCATCAACGGCATCCACACCGGTGAACACGTGCACTCCATCGCGTGTGCCCGAATATACGGTCTCCGGCTTCAGATCTGTAATGACACCCGGCTTTAATGCCTCTCGTGGGCCGTCGTTAAGCATCCGGATGAGGGTAGTGTCGACAGCCGTCTGCTGGTTGTACACCCAACGTCTGTCGCCCACAAGCATCCGCCCTGTGGGCTCAAAGAAATACAGGTCATAGGGCTGGTAACTGTTGCGGAATGTCGCCCGCTCCAGAACAACGCCGGGGGGAAGCTGCTCGATCCGCCACTCGCCGTCCACCTTCGTCATCTTGTATTCCTCTTCGAAGTGGCCCTCTTCGAGCTCATACACCCCGCCACCGGTGAGTCTGCCAACCTTCTCGCCACGCACGGTGAAAATGATCCGGTTGGGGTCATTGGAGACAGTGGAGGAGATATCTTCGATGGAGCGGAGAATCGTCGTTCCCTGCGAGTCATCCCATGCCGCTGCCGCCTCGGGGGCAAGGTACATGCGCGCGGCTTGGTGCGTCTGGGTGGGATTGGCGGATTGGGCAAAAAAACTCTTCAACAGGAGATCCGCCTCCTGACCTTTCTCAGGCCCAACGGGATTTTCTGCTACCCGCGATCGCTCGTATTGGCGCAACACCTGTGGCTCTGAATCCCCGGGAAGTGTCGCACATCCGGAGACGATGAGGGCGGTGACGCTGAGTACGCCGAGGACCCGCACGCGTTTATTCATCAGACTCTCCTTTGTCCTCGAGGCCTTTATCCACCAGCTCTTGTTTCGCCTGCTCCTTTTCCATCTGCTCCTGATCCCTGGCATGCAGCATCACGGAAGGAATCGGGCCTCCCGCTGGTAGCTCCTCTGAGCTTTTCGACGGAAGTGGCGCGGTCTCATCTGACTCGTCCTCGTACGGTTCAGGCTCGTTTTCCACCACCGCAAAGTCATCATCCTGGGTTACTCCACGAAGAACCAGGTCATTGTCCTGTGATGTGTGCGGCGGGTGCTTGGGTATGGTGACAGTGAAGGTGGACCCCTCTCCGATTTCGCCTTCAGCGGTGATCGTGCCACCGTGGAGCAGCGCATCCTCGCGAGAGATAGCCAAGCCGAGTCCGGTACCGCCGGAGTGCCGTTTACGGGAGGGGTCGGCTCGCCAGAAGCGGTTGAACACGAGTTCTTCCTGTCCTGGCTTAAGACCTACGCCATGGTCGCGCACCGCGATAGTGAAGTGGTCATCGGATTCCGTCAGCGTCAAGGTGATGGGGTTAGACTCCGAATGGTCGATCGCGTTCGCAAGGAGGTTGCGCAAGATTCGCTCGATACGGCGGGCGTCAACGTGGGCAAACACCGGCTCGTCTGGCACCTCCAAGGTGACTGGCGCGCCGACTTCCTCCGATAGGTGCTCCACCTGACTCCATGCGGAGTTGATAATCGAGCGAACGTCGATGCGTTCCTCCGAAAGCTCAGCAACACCAGCATCATGCCGAGAGATTTCCAGCAGGTCATTGAGGAGTGCTTCAAAGCGGTCAAGCTCCCTCACCATGAGCTCTGCGGCTCGCTTAGTGTAGGCATCCAAAGAATCAGAATGGTCGTAGATCATGTCCGCAGCCATTCGCACCGTAGTGAGTGGTGTCCGCAGCTCATGCGACACATCGGAGGTAAACTGCCGCTGCAAACTTCCGTATTTCTGCAGCTGGTAGATCTGCTTCGAGAGAGATTCCGCCATCGAGTTGAAGCTATTGGCGAGTCGTGCCATCTCGTCCTCACCTTCGACGACCATGCGTTCACGCAGGTGACCGGAGGCGAACCGCTCGGCGATCCGACTCGCGGATCGTACCGGCATGGTGACCTGCTGCGTCAGAAGCCACATGATACCGACGAGGAGGACAACGAGCACCACTCCGCCAAATGCGGCGATACCACGCATGAGGGCCAGAGTGGACTCCTCCGCTGTCAGTGGCATGACGAGGTACAGTTCCACCCCCTGCAGGTCGGTATCTGTGGGGGTACCAATGACGAGGGCTTTGTAGGAGCTGTCATCGCTACGGCGGAACGTGTCATACTCATAGGCGACGTTCCCCTGCCCATCACGCACCATGGCCTGCAAAGAATCGGAAATTTCCGGACCATTCACTTCGGGGGCCGATACCAACGACCCGTCGGGATTCGGCGCTAGCAACACCACATCATAGACACCCGACTTGTCCCCGCCGGAGCTCTCGCTGTTGTTCTGGCCAGACGAGCGCGCCGAATTCACCGAGGCACGCGCGGAGTTCAAGCGCGTCTGGATCGAGCTAGAGGCATCCGTAGCCGAAATCTGAGTTTCTACCGTCGCTGCAGCTTGGGTGATCTCGTTGGAAGCCGCCGCTACTTTGGCGGCTAGCAAACGATCGGCCACAACCGTTGTCATTCCGAAAGCGAGGAGAGCGACAACGAGAATGGACATCACGAGGATGGATCCCACCACTCGGACCTGCAGGGACGTGCGCCATTTCTTGGCTAGGGTATCCCGGATAGCGAGGAGCTTCGTACGCACAGGTGGCTACAGCTCCGTGGATACTTTGTAGCCCACTCCTCGTACGGTGAGGACGATTGTCGGATTTTCTGGATCCGTTTCGATTTTGGAGCGCAGCCGCTGCACGTGCACATTGACGAGACGCGTGTCCGAGGCGTGCTTGTAGCCCCACACTTTCTCCAGCAGCTCTTCGCGGGTGAATACCTGACCGGGCTTCCGCCCCAGCTCCACAAGCAGATCAAACTCGAGGGGGGTCAACTGCAGTTCTTCATTACCGCGGCGAACTGTGTGGCTGGGCACGTCGATGGTGAGATTCGAGATTTGCATGATCTCGTTGTCATCGGAGGAAGACCTGCGTAGGCGCGCTCGGACGCGTGCAACAAGTTCCTTCGGCTTAAAGGGCTTGGTGACATAATCATCAGCGCCCGACTCGAGGCCAAGGACGATATCGATTGTGTCCGTCTTGGCGGTTAGCATGACGATCGGAACTGGAGAACTCCGCCGTATCGTCTTGCAGATGTCGATTCCGTTCATGCCGGGGAGCATGAGGTCAAGCAGGATGAGATCCGGTTGTTCACGCTCAAAAGTGGCAACGGCCTCTGCGCCGTCAGTCACAACCACTGTGTCAAACCCCTCGGCCTCCAAGACGATGGAAAGCATCTCAGAGATCGCGGGATCATCATCAACCACTAAAATTTTCGCCTTCATACCTCTCCATATTTCCACAATCCGCGCGAGCGCATTAAAACGCCCGCCGTACCCTCCCCCAAAAACGCCCGCTCTGCGCACCCTGTCTTGCGCGAATCTGTTCCGCCCCGCCTACCACGCACGCTTTCCACCCCACGGCTGCCTGGTGACAATTCCGATACTGAGCCCTCCGCACTACTAGTCACAGCCACCGCAGTAACAATGACACTCACCGCAGCAGCAGTGACACTCACCGCAGCTTTTCTCCAATCACGCACGTTAAAAGTTGGTGAAAGAAAGACCCCAGACATACCAAAACATCCCTGCGATCAAGTGATCAATGTGCCCCGTCCGTAGGACGTGGGGCTGGAATTACTGTGGGTCACTCCGCCGGGGATGTTTGGTTATAACCAGATGGTACATCATCACCTGTCACACACGCAACCCTTTTCACTATCTCCCCCCAAATGTGGAAAACACCTGTATATCCCCTGCTCAGACATCTCCACTGAGGGATATATACATCCGAGCCCTGTCGTCACTCGCCCGCAAAAGGCCACAGGAACTCTTCGCATCATGTGTGTGAGCAACTACGGGTGACTAGCGTTGAGTAGCCACGGTTTGCCAACGTCCCAAAGAAAACGTCTGGACGAAATGATCTTCGCGAAAATAGAGGTGCGAAAACAGAGGTGCAAAATCTTGCACCTGACCGGCAGCGATAAATGGATGAGCCTGGCTGCCGTGCACAAAGTCATGGCAACGCCCCACTAGGCTAAAGCAACCGGTTAAGGATCTCCTCGGTAGCCTCCTGCGGAGTCGTCGTATGCGGGACGATGAGCCAGGGCGATGCCCACTGACCACGGGCGAGCCTCCGATAGGCCACAGATGTCCGCACCTGCAGGCTACTATCCTGCTCATACGTATCTTTCGCCCGATCACGCTCCGCGCGGGCGCGCGACTCTGCTCGCTCCTGTGCCACCGAGGCGGGAGTTTCAAGAAGGATTTGCAGCGCTGGTTTAGGAAGCCCCAACTCCCCATATTCCAGGTCGTATACCCATTGCGCAGCATCCATGTCTTCCAAGCGTGCAGCCGTATATGCAGCATTTGACGCTACATACCTGTCAAGGATCAAGATGGAATCTTGCGAAGCTGCATATTTTTGTAGATATTCCCGTGCCCCCGCACGATCCAGAGCAAAAAGGGCTGCCATGGCATATGGAGACTCGGTCATGTCCCCCATTCGGCCATAGAGAGCCTTCCGCGCAAGTTTGGCGGCATCTGATGTGGAGTACCGAGGGAAGGAGAGGGTTTCTGCGTCGATATTCTTCAAAAGGTCTCTGACGAGAGTGTTTTTCCCTGCCCCGTCAATTCCCTCTACAGCCAGGATCATGTGTCACCGTTTCCATCTAGGTTGTCTTTGTGGCTCCGGGGCCAACCACTACGGCTTCATCCCGTTGCCGATGCACCGGGTGAAAGGCACATTTCTGTGCCACCAGCACACCGTTCCATGGTACAGCTCGCTAGCAGTTTTGGCCGTGCTTCATCTTCCCAGTGGCAGACTTCACAGGAGCTACCACTGGGCACTCCCCCAGCTTCCCACCCCAGGAAGCACTTTCTCCGCACGAGTACACATGCGCGCCCAGCGCCACAGGGATCCCGCCAGGGCACTGCACAAAGAGCCGGCTGCGCGTCCGACCGTGACGCTAGTTCAGCGCCTCGATGTAGACCTCAAGATCCTGCTCAGTATCGGCATTTTCCAGAATGTCGGCGGCTGGCTCAGCAATGGATTCGAACACGGCCTCCGTGACATCGGTATCAGGATCGACGATGAAAGGATAGGTGTCGATAGCGTCAGAGGCGGAGTAAGGCGCACCTGCCCAAATCGAGGCGATTGTTGCCGCGCAAATTCCGTTAGCCTCCTCCTCATCGGAGGTGGCATTACCCTTGGCCACCAGCATGATGGCGTCGACGACGCCCTCCACCAGATCCTCGCCTTCGAGAGAACTGAGTTCGTCGAGAAAATCCTCGTTGATATCAGCATTTAGAACTTCAGCATCCCATGCACCCATTGGTCTTTTCCTTCTCTTTCAAATGGGAAACAAACTTCAAGCACTTCCCGCACCCTACCTCTTGTGTTAAGGTAGGCGCGAGGTTATGAAATTGTTATAAACCAGGTTTAGCGAATTGGAGGTCAAAGGGCAATGAGAAACTCAACGCGCAGCCTTGGCCTCTTCGTGGCTACTGGCATGGTGGTCGCCTCTGGTCTCGGCTTCGGCGTATGGCGTTTGTCGATGCCATCGTCGACCACAACTACTGATACTGCCATTAGCAGTAGCCTAGTTTCCACTGAGGATCCTGTTCCATCGCAAACCACCACGTCGGAGCGTTTTTTTGAAGACGAATCCACTGCACCCCAACTCCCGGTAAAGGCTCCCACAGTGGCCGTTTCGCCCAGGGATCCCTTCCTGGCGCCGAACTCCGGTCCTGGCATTGGAGGAACACGGCCCGGCTCGGAACGCGCTCAGGTGCCGAAATCCGGCACCCAGCGTGCACCGACCACTGCGCACGAGGGCGCAGAGGAGGGTGGCGTGCCGCAGCAGGAACCCAATCAACCGCTCGAGGAAAAGGGCGATCCTGTTCCGCAGACCAAACCGTCGGATTCACGACATAGTGAGTCGAACTCGCGTCCGTCGCGAACCGAGGAGATGCCCGACGATACTTCTACTCAACCGGCGCCAAGCACGACCCCACAGGTCGAGCCTACGACACCACCAACTCCCGCCCCGGCGACCACAACAATCGAGGAACCATCGCTGCAGCCAGCGGATCCGCCACTCGTCGATCCCTCGGCAGAGGGTAAGCCCGTGCCCACAGACGGCAAGGAATCCGCATCACCGGAGCCCACGCCGAACACCATGGCTATCGAAAAGGGACCCACCGATCCTGCTCACCGCGGTTCGGGCAATTCTCCCGTCACACCGTTGTCACCAGGAGTGCAGGAGATCGCCCGGTCTCACTCCCCTGCAGAGGATTCCTCCGGGGTCCTCCAGGATTCGTAGCTGGCACCCTCCCTACACAGTGGGACGCGTCCTCTAGACGTCCCACGTGCGACGCGCCCTCTAAACGTCCCGCTTGCGACGTTGCCCATGCCCATCGTGATCTGAGTGCAGGCCACTATTCCCTGTGAGCACCGTCCCCCGTGGGCACTGTCCCCCGCGAGCACCTTCCGCCGTGGGTACTGTCCCCCGCGAGCACCGTCCCCCATGAGCCCCCTTCCACGAGCGTCGTTGCCCTTGCGAAGCGCCACGCCCCCACAGCTGCGAACCACACTGAGCCCGGCCTTCCGCCCGCGCCGCCTGTGGCTCGCTCCTCACGCCTGGTAGGAAAAGGGCGTGCCGTCCCATGCCCCTGTCAGCACACCAGTGCCGGGAAGGAAGACCGGGCTCCGCTCTCAGGAGACGATCATCGCCTTCCCAGACACGGTGAGCTGTGTGTCGGGGTCGCCGGCAGCGATCCACCCAGCCTCACCGGGGGCAAGCGTCGTCCCATCGCTGGCATCCACCGTCCCACTGACGCACACGACGATACGAGGGGTGCCGTGGGCAAGGTTGAGATCCGTGTCAGCGACGTGGCGAACGCCGAATTCGTCCACGGGCACGCTGTAGCGCCCATCCGCGTCAGCGTGGACACGGGGATCGTCAAGTGAGGTAAACGACAGTACGTGGACGAGCTCCGGAACGTCAACGTGCTTAGAGGTGAGGCCACCGCGGAGCACATTGTCCGAATTTGCTTGCACTTCCACCGCTAAGCCACCGAGGTAGGAGTGCAGCTGCCCGGCATCCAGGTAGAGGGCTTCGCCCGGGGCGAGCTCCACGAGATTGAGCAGGAGCGCGACGAGGACACCGACATCGAATGGGTAGCGCTCCTGGAGAGCTTTAATCTCCTCGCCCACGGCCACGATCCATTCTTTCGTGTCTGCACGTGCCATGTAACCGTCAATGGACTCAACAAGCTCGCCGATGAGTGTCTCCCGTGCCGTACGGGGAATAGATACCCACGTAGTCAGGAGAGCTCGCAGCCCCTCTCCCTCATCTTCGCAATCCACCATGAGGCGGTAGCGATCGAGGGTGGGGCAGGAAAAGGCGGCGAACAGCTCCGCGGTCAAAGCCAGCGGTCGAAACCCGGCGAGCGCCCGGAAGGGGCTGAGCGCGATGAGGAGTTCCGGCTTGTGATTATCGTCCCGGTAGTTGCGTTCCGGGGCGGAGATGTCAATGCCTTCCTCGTTTTCGCGGGCGAATCCCTTTACTGCCTGCTCCTTGGTCGGGTGTGCCTGGAGGCTCAGTGGCTCACCTGCGGCGAGGATCTTAACCAAAAACGGCAGGCTCGTGCTGTTGGAGCCGAGTTGTCCCTCCGGGTCCTCGGCGATAATCTCCGTCAGCGGGCGATCGCCGATCAGCGATGATCCACCCGGATGCGCCCCGAACCATAGCTCAGCTTCGGGAGCGGGCGAAGGTGACGTTGTTCCGCGCAAATCCGCCAGCAGAGTGTGCGAACCCCATGGGTATGTGCGCAGCGCACCGGTAAGTTTCTCCACGTTTTACAACACTTCCATTACAGTTGCCGCCGCGACGCGGGTCGCGCATCGCAGCGTTGTCACTATGTCCACAGCCGGGGAGCCTGCTGCCGGCAGATCCTCTACCTCCGGGTCATTGCCCGCGTCTCCATCCGACCAATCAACGATGCTTAAGGCTACATCATTAGTTTGAAAGGCCGACGCTTGACGTGCGGTGGCCGACAGTGCCGGCACACCGCGGGCGATGCTGATTTCCGCCAGCAGCCGGGTCAGTCGTGCTGGACCGACGTGCACGGGAATGCCCTGGGTACAGGTGCGCGCCAACGTCCGCGCGGGGTTGGTCACTTCCTCGCGATCTGGGTGGCAGGCGACGACCTCTTCGTCGACAAGCGTGGATAAAACCGTAAGTTCCTCAGCCACCGTGGCCACCGGAGATGTCACCGCGACGAGAGTCGCGAGCGTCCGAGCGACGGACATATCTTCCGCAAACGGGATGTGTGGCGGCACCATCGTGGTACGCGCATGCTCGCTCACCAGCGGCGAGTCCGGGGCAGCGATGACAGTGACGGCGCACCCGCGCTGCTGGACAGCAAACATGATCTCCAGCGCGCGCGGATCGTCCCCAATGATCGTGACCTGGTCCAGCGCACCGGCACTGGTAGGCAGGTGATCCGTCACCACACATTCGCCGGCAACGGCTTCAGCAATCGCCCTACTGACCTCGTTCCACGTCACCACGATGTGAGCGCGGGGGCGGAAGCCGGAGAGCTGGCGTGTGCCTCCGTCGCGCACCCAACCGGCTACGGAACGAACCTCCGCCCCTTCGTTGGCGATGGGGAAAAAACGGGCGAGCTCACTGGTCGTTCCGGACAATGGAGAGAACCTCCTCGACGATGGCATCCACTTCCTCCGCAGTCGGGGCCTCGACATTGAGGCGCAGAAGCGGCTCAGTGTTGGATGCGCGGAGATTGAACCACGCGGGGGTGTCCTTCAGCTGGACGGTGACTCCGTCGAGGTCGTCCGTCGACTCCGTGCGAGAGGCGAAGGCATCGAGCACGGCCTGGGTCTTTTCGGCCTGCTCCTGCGTGCCGGAAAGCCGCGTGTTGATCTCACCCGAAGCGGCATAGCGGGAGTACTCCGCCATGAGCTCAGACAGTGGCTTATCGGCCTCTCCCAGCGCGGCCAGCACGTGCAGGGCAGTGAGGAGGCCCGAGTCTGCGTTGAAGAATTCCTGGAAGTAGTAGTGGGCCGAGTGCTCACCGCCGAAGACAGCCTTCTTCTCCGCCATGAGAGCTTTGATGAAGCTGTGGCCGACGCGGCTGCGCACCGGGTGACCACCGTGCTCGGTGATCATTTCCGGCACGGTCTTCGACGTAATGAGGTTGTGAATGATCGTGGCGCCGGGGAACTGCTCCAGGTAGCGCGTGGCTACGAGCGCGCAGATCGCAGACGGGCTCACGGGATCGCCGTTCTCATCCACGACGAACAGGCGATCGGCATCTCCGTCGAAGGCGAGCCCTATATCCGCCTTCTTTTCCGGGGTGAACTTCTGCAGATCAACAAGGTTCTTCGGGTCAAGCGGGTTCGCCTCGTGGTTGGGGAAAGTGCCGTCGAGCTCAAAGTAGAGAGGCTCCAGCGTGATCGGTAGCCCTTCGAAGGCTGCGGGGACGGTGTGCCCGGCCATACCGTTGCCGGCGTCCACGGCAACGGTCAGCGGGCGCATACCGGAGAGATCCACGAGCCCGCGCAGGTGGGAAACGTAGCCACCGAGCACATCTCTTTCCTCGTAGCTACCCTGTGGGCCGTCATAGGCGGGAATCTGACCGCACACCATGTCCGCGATCTCCCCGAGCCCCGTGTCGCGGCTCACCGGCCGGGCACCGGGCCGACACAGCTTGATGCCGTTGTACTTGGCCGGGTTGTGGCTCGCTGTGAACATTGCGCCGGAGGTGTTCAGGGCTCCGGCAGCGTAGTACAGCTCATCGGTGGAGCTCAGGCCGATGTACGTGACATCGATACCCTGGGACCGCGCGCCGTCGCTAAAAGCACGGGCGAGCTCCGGCCCGCTATCACGCATGTCGTGGGCGATGGCGATCGTGTGCTCCCCGTCCCGGCGGATGAGGATAGCGAACGCCGCGCCAATATCGTGTGCGAGCTCCGCGTCGAGTGTTTCTCCTACCACGCCTCGGACGTCGTAGGCCTTGATCACACTGTCAATCAGTTCTCGGCTGCGCATGATTTACTCCTTTTAAAGTGTTCCTTGCCCTCTCAACGTTTCACGCGTGCAAAAAGTGCCCATAGGTATTCCTACAGGCTCGGGCGGTGGAGGACGTTAATCGGTAGCGTCCGGTACAACACGCAGGTGACCGCGCCGTGTCGGTCCCTTTTTCGCTTGTCGACGTTCCGGTGGACCGCTTGTCGGTTTCTCCCGCACCACAGTGGGCGGGGTGTTCTCGGGGGCTGCGAACGTGAGGTTGTGCTTCGAGGGATGCCGAAAATGATCGTCATCCTCTTGCTTACGGTGTTTTCCTACCGAGTGATCGACAAGCCCCGTGTTGGTCCGCCCAGCCTCTCGCACGGCTTCGGCCAGCGCGGTGAGATCATCATCCTCCTCGTAGTCGAATCCGAGGTCCTCATATTTGAGGAGTTCCCAGCCGACGGGCGGGCGAATAGATTCGGCGTGCTTCTCACAAAGATCCCACATGTGCGGGTTCGGCGTGGGCGCCAGAGGTCCCAGGTACGCGGTGGATTCCGAGTACGCGTAAGACAGCGTGGCGACAGCAGGCCTTCCGCATCCGGGGCGACAGCAGCGTCGAAAAGTATTCACGGTTTATCAGTGTAGACCACGGTGCAACTAGACTTGGGGACCATGGTGGCGAAATCACGACACGGACGACACGGACGCGGGCCACGCGGCCCCATCCTCCCCCACGACGTGCCCCGCGCACGCACACGGAGCCAGCTTTTCGACGCCAACGTTGTCGAAGCATATGCCCCATTCCTCCACGCCTACTACGACCAGCTATCCACTGTCGATGTCGCCGTGGACACCGTCCCCCGCATGCAGCTCAACCCCGACGCCGCAGCCCTCGACGATGACATCGTCGCCGACGGCCCCGTGCCCCTCGGCCGCATCGTTCCTACTGGGCTCGACGCGGCGGGGCACCCCACACGGCCCCGTATCGTCATCTTCCGTGGCCCCGTGCAGGAACGTGCCACGGGGATGCTCGAGGAACAAGAACTCATTACCTCCATACTCACCGACCTTGTTGCAAGCTACTTGGGACTGGACCCGGAGGACATCAACCCCGGTTCATGACACCGGCCTGCAGGGTACACAGATACACATAGAGCCACGCGGAAACCGCGTGGCTCTATCGCTAACGTTTTGAAAGGTCTAGCCCATCTTCTTCTTGAGGCGACGGCGTTCACGCTCGGAGAGGGCACCCCAAATGCCGAAGCGCTCATCGTGCTCGAGCGCATACTCAAGGCATTCATCGCGAACCGAGCAGGCCTTGCAAATGCGCTTCGCTTCTCGGGTAGATCCACCCTTTTCTGGGAAGAACGCGTCCGGATCTGTCTGGGCACACAGTGCCTGATCCTGCCATTCCTGTTCCACAGCGGTGAACAGGTTGTCAAGGCTCAGCCCTTCTACAAAGGCATCCCGCTGGCGATCATCGTCACGCGACGTATCTACTCCGCGAGGTAAGGAGGAGTCTTCCACGGGTTCTACCTTTCTATTCTCGGTGGGCTACTGACATCGAACGGTAAGCACCACACCCTATTCCAGGGTGGCACTCGCGTGTGAACCGAGGTGATGAAACCTTACAGCTACCCTACTCGTTTCCGCGACATCACGTCGCGCGGTGACCGGATGTGGCCATCGGCCCGAACGGGGGGACACCTGTATCCATGCATCTCTGTTACACGTCTGTAATTATTCCGCGAATCACAAAATGTAGTCAACCCGCCGCCCGGGATTTTTTCCTCCAAGAATGGAAACCCCTGGACTTTAACCCCACAAGTCACACCAGTCACAACTAGAGCACCTCAGGGGTAAATACCGGGGGTAGCACATATTGTGGTAGTCCTTCGCCAGCGACACACATCGGAACGCCAGGGCGTGTCGCTAAAACGAAAACCTCACCAAGCGTGTTATATCGCTAGGCGTCAGAAGAAAAGCGCACGCCGTTATCCGGGATTTCCACCCCAGGCCACACGCGCATCCCCTGCCGCAGCTCACAGCGCGCACCGATGCGCACGCCATCGCCGATGATGCAGCCACTAATCCGCGCGTTCGCGCCGATATGAACGCCCTCACCGATGATTGAATCTTCGATTGTCGCTCCCGCCTCGATCTGCGCTCCGTCAAATACCGCGGTGGAGTCGAGACGACACCCTGCGGCAATTTCCACGCCGCGCCCGACAACCGTGCCTCCGAGGAGCAGCACGCCATCTTTGACGCCCGCCGTAGGATCGACGATCGCCTCGCCGTGTCGCCCGTCGAGAAGTGGAGAGGGGGCGATACCACGAACCAAGTCGGACGAACCGCGAACGAAGTCCTGGGGCGTCCCCATATCACGCCAGTAGGCGTGATCCACATGCCCGTAGACGCGTTTACCTGCAGACAGCAAGCCAGGGAACGTCTCACGTTCAACAGATACCGGGCGTCCAGCCGGAATCGCCTCGATAACCTCACGTTTGAACACGTAACAACCCGCGTTGATCTGGTTGGTCGGCGGATCCTCCGTCTTTTCCAAAAAGGCGATTACCCGGCCGTCAGCATCCGTCGGCACACACCCGAACGCGCTCGGATCCGCCACCCGAACGAGATGCAGAGTGACATCGGCATCGTGCATGCGGTGTGTGTTCACGATCCCAGTCAGATCCGAACCGCTGAGCACGTCCCCGTTGAAGACCATGACCGTGTCGTTTTTCAGCTTGGAGAATACGTTGCGGATTCCGCCACCAGTGCCCAGCGGCTCCTCCTCCACCACGTAGTCAATCTCCAACCCGAACCCCTCCCCCGAGCCGAAGTATTCCTCAAAGACCTCCGCTTTAAACGATGTCCCCAACACAACGTGGTCGATTCCCGCAGCTTTTACGCGTGCAAGCAGATGGCTCAGAAACGGCACACCCGCCGTGGGCAGCATCGGCTTCGGAGTGTTTACCGTCAGCGGGCGCAGGCGGGTGCCCTTGCCTCCGACGAGGATCACAGCATCGACGCCCTGCATCGGATTGTTGTCAGTCATGATCTTTTCCTTTACGTCCTTCTTATTTCCGCTTCAGGCGCGAACACGCCACAGCAACCGCCGAGCGAACCTTGAGTCCAAGCCACAGACCAACCCGCAGAGGCAGCGCGGCCACCCCGGGATGACGGTCCGCTTGGAACCGATACGCCGAGTCATGGTGAGCAGGCAGCATCTTCTCCGGATGTTTGCCTGCCGCGTGCCCAACCGCGTGGCTAATCTTTGCCTCGGGGCACAGTACGTTCTTATAACCCGCGCGAGTGAACCGGTCACCCAGATCCACATCCTCCATGTACATGAAGTAGCGCTCGTCAAACCCACCGATGGCCTCGAATGCATCCCAACGAACCAGCAGACATGACCCGGACAGCCAGCCAGCTGGACGTTCCGTCGACATGTCGGAAGCATGGCGGTAGGCGGTCGTCCACGGGTTGGAAGGCCATATTGCACTGAAGAGTGCGTGCCCAATGCCATTGGTAATCGTCGGTACTGCGCGGGCCGACGGGTACGGGCTGCCGTCGGCCTCCAAGATGAGCGGGCCGACGCAGGCTGCATCGGGCCAGCGCGACGCGCACTCGATGAGCGTATCGATGGACCCCTCGCCGAACTCTACGTCCGGATTGGAGATGATGAAATATTCGTCGTCGACCTCGCCTTTTTCCCGCTTATCTACCAAGCAGGTGACGGCAATATTAATGGCGGTTCCATAACCCACATTTCCACCGGTAGGGAGGAATTCCACTGCCGGATGGGTTGCTGCGGTGTCCTCCGGGACCCCGTCTGTCGAGCCGTTATCCGCAAGCACGGTGTACGTCCCGCGTGTGGTTGCGCGCGCCAACGAATCAACAAACCTCCCCAGGTACTCGCCTGGGGAGTAGGTAACAGTAATGACGGCAATTGGCTTCACGGTCACAGAATCCTACCTGTTACCGCCCGCTCGACACCGCTTCGCCACTCCGGAAATGGCGTAAACCCAGCAAGTTCCCAGGATGAGGTATCCAAGACGCTCCACGACGGCCGCCTGGCAACCTGCGGAAATTCCTCGCTCGTACAGGGCTGAACAAGGTCCGGATCCGCCCCGGCCGCTTGGTAGGTGGCGCAGGCTACCTCGTACCACGTCGCCTGCCCCCGCCCCACCGTGTGCACGATGCCCGTCGCCTCCGAATTCACGGCTTCCCACAACCCTGTAGCCAGGTCAAAGGCAAAGGTGGGGCTCCCCGCCTGGTCGTCGACAACACGCGCGGGTTTCCCCGCCCGCGCAAGCCGCAGCATCGTAGAGACGAAGTCTTTTTTGCTTGGTAGGCGGTCGCCACTAAACAGCCACGCCGTCCGCGCAATCAGCGTATCTTCCCTGCCGATGAGCTCCTTTTCTCCTGCCAGTTTACTGGCACCATAGACGGTGTCTGGATCGGTGGCATCCGCGGGAGTCAGTGGCCGACGGGGTGCTCCCGAACCGAAGACGTAGTCGGTGGAAACGTGAATGAAACGGGCGCGGGTGAGTTCTGCCAGCCGCGCCACCCCACGGTGGTTGACGGCATCTGCCCCCTCGGGATCGGTTTCTTGCTTGTCCACGTCCGTTCGTGCCGCACAGTTCACCACGCACCCAATCCCGCTCACGGCGTCTTTCGCGGCGCGGGTAGCTGCGCGGTCACCTGCGGCAAGCTGGACGAGGTCCACATCTCGCCTACCAAGCTTGCGGAGGGTGAAACCGGGGTTGGTGAGCTGCATCGCGGTGCCTAACTGGCCACCCTCACCCAGGACTGCAATTTCCATGAGACCTTTCCCGTTGTAAAATTTAGGTTCTACTATTACTGCCCACTTTATTGGAGGTTCGCGAAGGCCGTGTCTAATCGCTCCCGACTGGTCCGAAATATCCAGCCCGCGCCACGGTCGACCCCCCGCACGCAGCAGAAAGGTTCCCGTCTGGTGAAGGGCGTCGTCGCCGGCGTGAGCGCACTCGCCCTAACATTTTCCGGATTGGGATACGCCTCCGTGGGCAGGATCGGCGCAGAGGTTACAGGAACCGGCAACCTAGAGCTCGGCGGTGGCGGAGGAATTAAGCACGGCGATGCCAAGGACGGCGCGACGGATATCCTCCTGGTCGGATCCGACTCCCGCTCCGATGCGCAGGGCAACCGGCTGACACCGGAGGAGATCGACATGCTCCACGCCGGTGACGAAGAAAACGACAACACGGACACGATCATGCTCATCCGTGTCCCCAACGACGGATCCTCTGCCACGGCAATCTCCTTGCCTCGCGATACGTACATCCACGATCCCGAACACGGGAATATGAAGATCAATGGCGTGTACAAGGCGCACAAGGACGAGCGAGAGATGGAGCTGCGCGGGGAGGGTCGTACCGATGAAACATACATCGAATCGGAGGGCAAGGACGCTGGGCGTCGCGGGCTTATCCAGGCGGTTTCCAACCTTACGGGGATCACCGTCGATCACTATGCAGAGATCGGCCTGTTGGGCTTCGTCCTGTTCACCGATGCCGTCGGCGGCGTCGACGTGTGTCTCAACGAGGCCACCTACGACGAGTACTCCGGGGCTGATTTCACCGCCGGGTACCAAACTCTCGGTGGCCCACAGGCCCTCGCTTTCGTTCGCCAGCGCCACGGACTGCCCCGCGGTGACCTCGACCGAATTGTGCGCCAGCAGGCGTTCATGGCCTCTCTCGTGCAGAAGGTTCTCTCCTCCAACACGCTGACCAATCCGTCGAAGCTGACGGAGCTTGCGGAGGCCGCTCGTCGTTCGGTGATCATCGATAAGGACTGGGACATCATCAGCTTCGCCACCCAGTTGCAAAACCTCGCTGGCGGCAACGTTCGCTTCGATACGATTCCCGTCACCTCCGTCGACGGTGTCGGCGACTACGGCGAATCCATCATCACGGTGGATCCGGATGAGGTGAAGCGGTTCTTCGAATCCCTTCTCGGTACGAAGGACAACCCGAACCCGCACGCCGGGGAAAACGCCGCCCCCGTGACCTCCGATGTGAACGTAACTGTCCTCAATGCCTCCCAGGTCGCCGGGCTTGCCGGCGCCGTCGGCGGGTGGCTTCGCGACGAAAACTACCACGTCACTACAGTCACCAACGCGCAAGAAGGCTTGTACTTTACGTCGCAGGTTGTCGCTCCTACTGCCGACGATCCGGCAGCCAAGGAGATCGCCGAAAAGCTGGGCAACCTGCCGATTACGACCTCCCCCACCCTCGATGCAGGCTCCGTCGTCGTTGTCACCGCAGGTGATTACGTCGGCCCGCAGTCAACCAATGCTTTCGAGGAACAGGACACGGGTACCGATGTTGTGGGCCAACCTGGTGAAGCCGTCGAGGATTCCTTATCACCGACAATCACCGCGGAGGGCAACCGTCCGCAGTGCGTAAACTAGCGCCAATGGAGTTACTTTCTCACCTCACCCCGACCGAACCCCGCGTCACCGTCTACAACGAGGCGCGTGGTAGTCGAGTGGAGTTTTCCGCCGTCACCCTCTCCAACTGGGCCGCGAAAGTGGCCGGGATGCTCCGCGACGAATGCGACCTTGCCCCCGGCGATGCCATCGCCCTCGATGTTCCCCACGACTGGCAGGAAATTGTCATCGCACTCGGCGCCATCGCCGCCGGCATCACCTACGGTGAGCCCCGCGGAGACGAGGAGGTCGCGCTCCTGGGCGTCGACAAGCAATCAGATGCCCCCACCCAGATCATCGTGGGAGACGACCCGCTGGGAGCCCCGCTCCCCGATTCTGCCCTGCCACCCGGCGCGCTCGACTTCGCCACCACCGTGCGCATGTACCCTGACGATTTCCCCGAGCCAACGCCTTCGCTGACCCGCGAGGGCTCCCCTACCAAGCGCATCGTCCGGGCATCGGAGAACAGCTGCGCGCAGGCGCTCGAACAGCTGGCCACCGGCGGTTCCATCGTCATCGTCCGCGGCGAGGCAAGCGAGGAACGATTCGCCCACATTGCGGACGTGGAACGCGCCACCGCTTGGTAGGGTAAACGTGTGGCTGACGTAGTTTTCGATCATGTATGCATCCGCTATCCCGGCACCGAGAAGCCGACGGTAGCCGACCTCAACCTCCACATTTCCGACGGCGAGTTCCTCGTCCTCGTCGGCCCGTCCGGCTGCGGTAAATCCACCACCCTGCGGGCGCTTGCCGGCCTGGAAAAGGTCGCCTCGGGCACCATCACCATCGGCGGCACCGATGTCACCGATGCCGAGCCCGCCGACCGCGACGTGGCAATGGTCTTCCAGAACTACGCCCTCTACCCGCACATGACCGTGGCCAAGAACATGGGGTTTGCCCTCTCACTCGCGAAACTTCCACAGAAGGACATCGACCGAAAAGTCGCCGAGGCCGCAGAACTTCTGGACCTCACCGAGTTCCTCAACCGCAAGCCGAAGGACCTGTCCGGTGGCCAGCGACAGCGCGTGGCCATGGGCCGCGCGATCGTCCGCGAACCGCACGTCTTCCTCATGGACGAGCCACTCAGTAACCTCGACGCGAAACTGCGCGTCCAGACCCGCACCCAGCTGGCCAACCTCCAGCACCGCCTCGGCACCACCACCGTCTACGTCACCCACGACCAGGTCGAGGCCATGACGATGGGCGATCGGGTGGCGGTACTCAAGGACGGTGCGCTCCAACAGGTCGCTCCCCCGCGTGAGCTTTACGACGCCCCGGCCAATGCGTTCGTCGCCGGTTTCATCGGGTCTCCCGCCATGAATCTCATCCCCGCCGACATTGCCGGGATGGGTGCGGTCACCTTCGGGATCCGCCCGGAACACCTCCACTGCACCCCCGCCACCGCCGGCACCTCCTCCGGTTTCTCCATCCCCGCCACCGTGTCCTTGGTAGAGGAACTGGGTTCAACGTCCTACGTTTACGCGCACCGCGACGACGACCCCTCGACCCCGCTCGTCGCCAGACTCGGCGGCGGGACCACCCCATTTAGAGGGGACCGTGTGCTTCTCATCCCCGAGATGGACCGGGCCCACTATTTTGACCGGGAGACGGGTAACCGCGTCACTCTCCCCCGAAATTAGGGCAACTTCCTGTATTTTCGGTTGCTTGGTAGTTAATCTGGTTCTAACCAGTTGTTAATCAAAAAGGAAGGTTCACGTGACTACCAAGCGTTTGACCGTCATCGGTGCTGTGTGCACCGCAGCAGCACTGGCACTAGCAGGCTGCTCTTCCGAAACATCGACACCCTCCAGTGCCGACAGTTCGTCGACGAGCGAAGCAACCGCAGGTGCCGCCGACCGCGGGCCGATCACCTTCGCGATGGGCAAGAACGACACCGACAAGCTCCAGCCTGTCATCGAAAAGTGGAACGCAGACCACCCCGATGAGCAGGTAACGCTCAAGGAACTCGCCGGCGAGGCCGACGCCCAGCGCGAAACCCTCGTCCAATCCCTCCAAGCAGGCTCCAGCGACTACGACGTCATGGCCCTCGACGTCATCTGGACGGCCGACTTCGCCGCCAACCAGTACCTCGCGCCCCTGGAAGGCGACCTCGCCGTCGACACCAGTGGCCTCCTGCCCGCCACCGTCGAATCCGCCACCTACCAAGGAACCCTCTACGCCCTGCCACAAAACACCAACGGCCAGCTCCTCTTCCGCAACACCGACCTCGTCACCGATGCACCGGCCAACTGGAAAGAACTCGCCGACAGTTGCCAGGGACTGTCCGAAGACTGCCTCACCCTCCAACTCAAGCAGTACGAGGGTCTCACCGTAAACACCACCAACTTCATTAACGGCTGGGGTGGCAGCGTCCTCGACGACTCCGAAGCACCCGCCGTCGAAACCGACCAAGCCAAGGAAGGCATCCAGGCACTCGTCGACGGCTACGCCGACGGCACCATCGCCAAGGGCTCCACCTCCGCCACCGAAGAAGAAACCAACCTCGCCTTCACCGAAGGCACCACCGCCTACGCCGTCAACTGGCCCTACATGTACACCAACGCCAAGGAAGCCGGCATCAACTTCGAAGTCACCCCCTTGGTAGCCAAGGACGGCACCGGCGTATCCACCCTCGGCGGATACAACAACGGCATCAACGTCAACTCCAAGCACAAGGCAACCGCCCGCGACTTCATCGAATTCATCATCAACGAAGACAACCAGGCCTCCTTTGCCGACAACTCCTTCCCACCCGTCCTCGCATCCATCTACGAAGACGCCACACTCGTGGAGAAGTACCCCTACCTCCCCGCGCTGAAGGAATCCCTCGAAAACGCCAAGCCGCGACCCGTCAGCCCCTTCTACACCGCCATCTCCAAGGCCATCCAGGACAACACCTACGCAGCCATCACCGCAGGCAAGTCCGTCGATGACACCACCAAGGACATGGCAGCCGCAATTTCGCAGGCTGCGAAGTAAGGCGAACTAAAAAAACCGCTGCCTACCAAGCAGCGGTATTTTTTAGCTATAAAAGAAATCGAGCCATTCCGGCCACTCCCGATCGACCTGCTCCCGACCCGCTTGGTAGGAGGCCATGATCTTCGCACCATCGCGCTCCTTATTACTCACCAACGGCCCCTCGGGATAAAAAACCTTCGCCTTCCCCTCTTGCTCAAGCTTGTCGACGAGCTCTAGCGACGCGTTGTACCGCTCATGCCGCGTCATCATCAAATCCACCACCGCCGGATACTTCCGCAACAACGCCCGCAACACCTCCGGGTGCTCGGGAGGCGTGCGACGGAAGCCACGGGGGCGGGTGAGGACGATGGCAAACCTTCCTCTACCAAGCGCCGGCTCAATAGGAATGCCACCGGTATCGCCGACAGCACCGTCGACATAGGGAGTTCCATCGATGAACGGAATCTTCATCACACCAGGCATTGTCGCCGAAGCACGGGCTGCGAGCATGACCGAATGCTTGGTAGACAGATCGGCGCGATTCCACGTCACCGTCTCCCCGGTATCAGCGCGCACCGCCTGGATGCACACCTCGGCGGGATGGGCGAAAAAGGCCTCGAAGTCGAAGGGGAGGGCGCCGTCGGGCTGGGCGATGTCTTGGTAGATGTACTGGCCGTCGAAAAGCCCCCTACCACGCAGGAGGGGAGACAGACCACCGACGCGACGGGAGGAAAGGAGCGTCGAAAAGCTCACACGAGCGCGGAACTCGTCGCCCGAGAGATAGTTGAGAACCTGGGACGCACCAGCAGAAATACCCCCGGCCCAGCCCACCTCGATGCCACTGGAAATGAGACGCTCGAAAAAGCGGGCTGTGTAACTCGCCCGCATGCCACCACCTTCAACAACAAGAGCTACAGACTTGCACATACCCACAACCGTAGTCCCCTAAACTAACAACCAAACCCCTACCAAGGAAAGGGAAACGCGTGCAACAAGCCAAACAAACCCGGACAGCGTGGGCGCTCATCGCTCCCACCCTCATCGTCCTCGGCATCGTCATCGGCTACCCCATCCTCCGGGCCATCTACCTGTCCTTCCAACAAGACAAGCACCTCGACCCCGAGACCGGACTCTTCGTCGAAGGCGGCTTCGCCGGCGCCGATCACTACCTTTACTGGCTCCAACAACGATGCATGTCGCCTTCCGGCGTCGTGACAACATGCCCACCAGGCACCATCGCCACCGACTTCTGGCCCGCCGTCCGCATCACCCTCTTCTTCGCCGTCGTCACCGTCGCCCTCGAAACCCTCCTCGGACTATGGATGGCGACCGTCATGAACAAAGAATTCCCCGGCCGCGGCCTCCTCCGTGCCGCCGTGCTCGTCCCCTGGGCCATCCCCACCGCCGTCACCGCCAAACTCTGGCAATTCCTCTTCTCCGACAACGGCCTCATCAACTCCCTGCTTGGTAGGGAAACATCATGGACCACCGACCCCTGGGCTGCCCGCACCGCCGTCATCATCGCCGACGTCTGGAAAACAACCCCTTTCATGGCACTCCTCATCCTCGCCGGCCTACAAATGATCGACAAAGAAATCTACGAAGCCGCACGCGTCGACGGAGCCGGACGCTTCCAAATCTTCACCAACATCACCCTCCCACTGGTCAAACCCGCGCTCATGGTCGCCATCCTCTTCCGCACCCTCGACGCACTACGCATGTACGACCTACCAGTCATCATGATCTCCTCCAGCTCCAACTCCCCCACCGCCACCATCTCACAACTCGTCGTCGAAGACCTCCGACAGGGCCACTTCAACTCAGCAAGCGCCCTATCCACACTCATCTTCCTGCTCATCTTCGCCGTCGCCTTTATCATGATTCGGTTCTTGGGGGCGGATGTGGCGCCGAAGAGGGAAAAGACAACCCCCCTACCAAGCAGTGATAAGCCCGTGCCTGGTAAACCGATTCATATCGATGCGAACATGATCACTACCAAGGAGACCCAACGATGAAAGCAGCACGCACTTATTTCGGATTTGCCGTCATCATATTGTGGACTCTGGCACCGTTTTATTGGATGGTTGTCACCGCGTTTCGCGACTCCAAGCACACATTCGACACAACGCCATTCTTCACTCACGTCACGCTAGAGAATTTTCAAGATGCTCTGGCAACGGACAAGGGGAATAACTTCCTTCGAGCCATCGGCAACTCGCTCTTGATTTCCCTCGCCACCACTGCGTTAGCAGTCTTGGTAGGGGTGTTGGCTGGCTACGCACTTGCCCGACTGAATTTTAGGGGCAAGGGAATCGTTACGGCCATCATTCTGGCGGCCTCGATGTTCCCTGGTATCGCTCTTGTGACACCGCTGTTTCAGCTGTTTTCAAACATTGGGTGGATTGGCACCTACCAGGCGCTCATTGTGCCGAATATTTCGTTTGCGCTGCCACTGACGGTGTATACGTTAATTAGCTTCTTTAAGCAGCTTCCGTGGGAGTTGGAGGAGGCAGCTCGTGTGGACGGTGCGAGCCGCTTTACGGCCTTCCGGAAAGTGCTGCTGCCTTTGGCGGCACCAGCGCTATTTACCACGGCTATCTTGGCGTTCATTGCGACGTGGAATGAGTTCATGTTGGCGAAGCAGTTATCGACAACAGCGACGGAACCTGTGACGGTGGCGATCGCCAGGTTCTCGGGTCCGAGCGCCTTTGAGTACCCCTACGCCGCCGTGATGGCTGCTGGCACGTTGGTGACGGTCCCCTTGGTAGTGATGGTGCTCGTCTTCCAGCGTCGCATCGTGGCGGGACTGACCGCAGGCGGTGTGAAGGGCTGACGGAGGCACGTCGAATAGCCCATCAGGAGTGCTCCTGGTGGGCTTTTCGGTTTAGTGCTCGCGGAAGATACCGCGTTGGCGGATGTTGATGCCGCGGCCGCAGCGGTCGCGGAGTTCACTGCGGTTGAAGTGGAGTTCGTCGGATCCGGGTGGTTTGAATCCGGCCTCGCCGGTGACGGGGTCGCGCTCGTGGCGGCCGTTTTTGGGTTTTCCGGGGTCATCGTCGTTTCGCCCGTTGTGGTACTTGCACAGGGGCAGGAGGGTGATCGCGTCGGTGAGTCCGCCGAGGTAGTGGGCCTTGCTGTGGTGCATTTGGCTGTAGACTGCCGGCCGGTAGCAGCCGGGGTGTGCACAGAAGATCTGGTCGCAGGCGAGGGCGGAGCGGAGCTCTTTGCTGGCGAAGCGCTCGTTTTCTAGTTGGTAGTGGACACCGATGTTGCCGTTCTTGTCGTAGATCGAGACGAAGCCGAAGGGTGCGAGCCGGGAGTTAGCGAGGTCATCGCCATCGATGAGGTTACCGTCGGTGGTCGCGAACTTGCCGTCTCCTTGGTAGGTGGCGTCGTCGGCGTTGATGATGAAGCAGGGGGTAAGGGTGCGGTCCCAGATGCGGGTGAGGGTGACGTCGTCGTAGGTGCCTTCCTTCCACAACGCAACGAGCTTGCGGAGGCCCTGCGCCCACCGAGCAGACGTCGACATCGACGAATCGTCGGGCGCGAGGTAGTTGCAGACGCTGATGAATTCGTCCATTTGCTGGGCTTTGAGCGCAAGTCGGGCGTGCTTGAGCCCGGTTGCGTCCGCACGCGGGCCGACGGTCAGTGACGGCTGGGTGTTGCGTGGTAGGTGGGCGCGCCCCCGCTCCGCGCACGCGTTTTTCATCTCGAGCACGTTTGGTTGCTTGTCGACGGCGTAGCTGAGCATTTCCTTGCGGTAAGTTTCCCGCTCTTCCGGTTCCAGGTTGTTCATCCCCTTGGAGATGAGAATGAGGTACTCGGTGGGGAGCTCGTTGGGGCGTGGGTCGGCGACAAGGTCGTAGTCGACCCAGTTGGTGGCACCGTTACAGAGCCGGCGAGCGAAAGAAGGGGAAAGATGATAATCGTCGACAAGCTTCTCGACCCGTTGGGCGACCGACGAGCCAAGAGCCAGGGCCTCCATGAGGATGCCCGGGCCCGTCAGCGCGGAGGCGAGGGAGTCGAGTGCGTGTGTCATGCCTCGAACTCTAACTACCACGCGCACGCTCCGCGCGTGGTAGGCGCACGATCTGTGGATAACTCAGCAGCAGGTTAGCTACGGCCTGTGGATTCTGCGCCACAGGATTCGGAGCGCCGAGTGCGGAATCGCAGCTAGCTCGCGTAGGTAGATAAACAAACACTGATCGGCAGGGGTCGGCGCAGTGATGACACTCACATCGAACTGGTGGTGCCAGGCCCACATGCGGACGCGGGGTGCATGGAAGTCACTTGTCACCACGTCGAAACGCGTAGCCCTACCAAGCGCATGGTAGGCGTTCTCCAAATTCTCGTTGGTGGAACGGGCTTCAGGTTCCACGATGATGTGGGACGCGTCGACACCGTGGGCTACGAGCCAATCGCGCATGGCCTCGGCTTCGCCGTTGTGGCCGGTGACGACAACGGTGGTAGCGGGGGTGATGTGCTCACGGGCAGCTACCAGGCGGCGGGTGAGGGTGGCGCCTGGTAGGCCGTCGATAAGCCTGGAGCCGAGGACAATGAGCGGGCGCACGCTAGGAGAGACGCTCCTGGAGCCGGCGGTCCTTCTCCTCCACCTCGGCAGCCATCTGTGCTTGGTAGGCGGACATCTTTTCGACGAGTTGTGGGTCACCGATCCCCAGCATCCGCACGGCGAGCAGACCAGCATTCTTGGCCCCGCCGATGGAAACGGTGGCGGTGGGGACACCGGAGGGCATCTGGACGATCGAGAGGAGCGAATCCAGGCCGTCGAGATCCTTCAGCGCACGGGGAATGCCGATGACAGGGAGCGGCGTAGCAGCGGCCGTCATGCCCGGCAGGTGGGCGGCACCTCCAGCGCAGGCGATGATCACCTTGATGCCACGGGTGTGGGCCGTGCGGGCGTAGTCGAGCATCTTGTCGGGGGTGCGGTGGGCCGAGACGACGCCTACTTCGTACGCGACATTGAACTCGTCAAGTATGTCGGCGGCGGGTTTGACGGTATCCCAGTCGGAGTCGGACCCCATGATGATTCCTACCAAGCAGTTATTCATGGCTCCCCACTATAATCCGGGCGGCGGCGCGGGCGCGGTCACGTACGTTGTCGGCATCGGCACCGGAGACGTTGACGTGGCCGAGTTTCCGGCCGGCGCGGTAGGACTTGCCGTACCAGTGGACCTTGGCCTCGGGGTAGTCTTTCCACACCTGCGCCATGGCGGCGGGAATGTCCTGCCCGGACTCGCCTCCGAGGGTGTTAACCATGCAGGTGGCGGGGGCGGTGAGGGCTGTGGAGCCGAGGGGGAGGTCGAGGACGGCGCGGAGGTGCTGCTCAAATTGGCTGGTGACCGAGCCGTCTTGCGTCCAGTGGCCGGTGTTGTGGGGGCGCATGGCGAGCTCGTTGATGAGGATCTCTCCGTCGGTGGTCTCGAACAATTCGACGGCGAGGACACCGGTGACACCGAGCTTTTCTGCGACGGTGCGTCCAATGTGGCGAATCGTCTCTGCCTGTTCTTCCGTGAGCCCCGGCGCGGGGGCGAGGGCCTCCACGCAGATGCCGTCGGTCTGGATGGTTTCGGTGATGTCCCACTGGGCGATGTCCCCGGAGGGGCGGCGGGCGGAGAGGATCGATAGTTCGCGCTTGAGCTCTACCTTGTCCTCTGCCATGAGGCTGACACCCTTGTCCATCAGCTCGGCGGCGAGGGTGGGGGCATCGTCGGTGAACCAGACACCGTGGCCGTCGTAGCCGCCGCGGATCGCCTTCAGGCAGATCGGTTTTCCGCTTGGTAGGCGGGAGGGGTCGGTGACATCCGTGAACCACGGCACCGGCAGCCCCAATTCCTGCATCTTCTTGCGCATTTCCAGTTTGTCCTGGGCGTAGAGGAGGGCGTCGGGCTGGGGTTGGACGTTGATGCCGGCGTCGATGAGCGTGTGGAGGATGTCGCCTGGGACGTGCTCGTGGTCGAAGGTGACGGCATCGGCGCCTGTGGTTACGGCCTGGACGTCCTCAAGGACGGTATAGTCGCCGATGGTAACGTCGGGGGTGACCTGGGCCGCTGAGGAGTCGGTGGCACCTGCCAGCAGCCGTATTGTAAGGCCGAGTTCTGTTGCTTCTGTTTGCATCATGCGGGCGAGCTGACCGTCGCCGATTACGGTGACGATCGGCATGCCTGGTGCGTGGGGATCGTTAGTGCTCACCCGTTTAAGCCTAGTAGGTGTCCTCGATGAGCTGGACAAGCTGCTTGGTTTTGGGCACGTTGTCGATGACGACGGGGCGTCGGGATGTGTAGGTGGAAATGACGAGGGAGGAGGAGCGGCGGTGGATGGCGTCGATTTCCTCGTAGAAGATCGACTGCGGGCGAACGAAGAGCCCCGGCTTGCGGGTGATGATCCGCTTGGTAGTGATTGTCGTGCGGGCGGTCCGCGACATGAGCACGGGCCACACAAATCCAATGAGCACCCACACCGCCCAGATGGCGAGGACGAGTGACCGCCACTCGGGTGGGAGGGCAACACCGGCGAGTTCTGCGCCCGCGGGACGGTCGAAAACTCCCACTCCGATGGAACACACGCCGGTGGCCAGCAGCAGCCGGATGGCTGGCATGGTGAGGTGTCGGAAGGTGGTGGTGACGTCGGCGAGGATCAGCTCGTTGGGCTCCAGCTGCACGGATTACTCCAGTGGGCGGACGTGGTGGACCTCGCCGGCGGACAGTTCGTGGCGCTCGCCGGAGCGATCGCGGACGACGAGGAAGCCTTCATCGGTGACGTCTTCTCCCCTACCAAGCAGATCGTCGGTGCCGGGGCGCATGACGCGGATGTCCTTGCCGATGGTGGAACAGACGGCGCGGTAGTCGTCCATGTGGACATCACCGGTGGCCCAGGCGCCGAGCCGGTTGCGCATGGCGGTGAGGACGGAGATGGTCAGTTCGGTGCGGTCGACATCGATGTCTTCCAGCGCGAGGGAGGTGGCGTTGTCGACGGGCAGTTCCTCGCGCGTCAGCGAATGGTTCAGCCCACAACCGAGGACAACCTCGGGGTGGTTGGTGGCAAGCGCTTGTGCTTCGCCGAGGATGCCACAGATCTTGTTGCCACTGACGAGGACGTCGTTCGGCCACTTGAGGGCGACACGAGAGCCGAGCAGTGGCGACAGAGCGTCGATAAGCGCAAGCCCAGCCATAAGAGACAGTGAGCCGAAGTGGTCGAGGGTGCGCGGACGAACGAGAACGGAGAAGGTGACCTGGGAATGGGCAGGTGTGACCCAGGCGCGGCCACGGCGACCGCGGCCGGCGTCCTGGAACTCGGCGATCTCTGCGGTGAAGGTGGGGGCACCGTCCGCAGCGGCTTGGAGGAGGTCGGCGTTGGTGGAGCCGGTGTGATCCAAGACGGTGAGCTGCTGGTACAAGTTCGTGTCTACCAAGCGCCGCTGGAGTTCGTCGCGGTTGAGGGGCTCGCGGTTAGTCATGGCAGAAATCTTAATCGCCCTCCCGCCGTCTACCCCCTATGGGTGTAGCAATCGGACGCAAATCGGACATCATACATCGAACCGGACATAGTGACCATCACCCCTTGTCGCTGCGGTTTTTGCCTTAACCACAGGAAATGGTGACACCAAAGACAAGGGGCGCGGAGCAAACCCGCGAAAATTCGAAGTGGGAAACATCACTTTTGCGTTTCACGTACACGCTAGACTGGCGATATGACAGCTTCAATTAAAACCACCGACGAGAAGCCGGACCTCACAACGACGGCCGGCAAGCTTGCGGATCTGCGTAACAGGATCGCGGAAGCACGCTTCCCCATGGGCGAGGCCCGCGTAGAGAAAGTACACGCCAAGGGCAAGAAGACGGCGCGTGAACGCGTCGAGTATCTTCTCGACGAAGGGTCGTTCGTGGAGATCGATGCGCTCGCCCGTCACCGTTCCACCAACTTCGGTCTCGATGCCAAGCGTCCCGTCACCGACGGTGTTGTCACCGGTTACGGCACAGTCGACGGCCGCAAGGTGTGCGTATTCTCCCAGGACGCGACCGTCTTCGGTGGCGCGCTCGGCGAGGTGTACGGCGAGAAGATCGTCAAGATCATGGACATGGCCATCAAAACGGGGTGCCCCATTATTGGCATCAACGAGGGTGCCGGCGCCCGCATCCAGGAGGGCGTGGTCTCCCTGGGCCTGTACTCCCAGATCTTCCTCCGCAACACGCAGGCCAGTGGCGTTATCCCGCAGATTTCCCTCATTATGGGTGCCTGCGCCGGTGGCCACGTGTACTCCCCGGCTCTGACAGACTTCATCGTCATGGTGGATAAAACCTCCAAGATGTTCATCACCGGACCGGCCGTGATCAAGACGGTGACCGGCGAAGAAGTTACCCAGGAGGAACTCGGCGGTGCCGAGACCCACATGACCATGTCGGGCACCTCCCACTACACCGCCGCTGACGATGCCGATGCCCTTGACTTCGTCCGCGACCTCTTGAGCTACCTGCCATCCAACAACCGCGCAGAAACGCCACGTGTGCAGACGGCCATTATGGAGGGGTCGATCCAGGACAACCTCACCGAGGATGACCTGACCCTGGACACCATCATCCCGGATTCCACCAACTCCCCGTACGACATGAAGGAGGTCATCTCCGCCATCGTCGATGACGGCGAGTTCTTGGAGATTCAGGAGGCATACGCCGAAAACCTCATCGTGGGCTTCGCCCGCATCGAGGGTCGCGCCGTGGGCATTGTCGCAAACCAGCCGATGCAGTTCGCAGGCTGCCTCGACATCAAGTCCGCAGAGAAGGGGGCGCGCTTCGTCCGTACGTGCGACGCGTTCAACATTCCGATCGTGGAGTTCGTCGACGTGCCCGGCTTCCTCCCCGGCACCAACCAGGAATACGAGGGCATCATTCGCCGTGGCGCGAAGCTCCTCTACGCCTATTGTGAGGCGACCGTGGGCAAGATTACGGTCATCACTCGCAAGGCCTACGGTGGCGCATACTGCGTCATGGGCGGCAAGGAAATGGGCGCGGACCTCGTCTACGCATGGCCCACGGCAGAGATCGCCGTCATGGGTGCTTCCGGAGCTGTCGGCTTCATCTACCGCAAGGAGCTGAAGAAGGCAGCCGAGGACCCGAATCAGGACATGCAGAAGCTGATGAAGGAATACGAAGCCGAATACGAGCGCACTCTGGTGAACCCCTACATGGCAGCAGAGCGGGGCTTCGTGGACGCGGTCATCCCGCCGAGCGAGACTCGTGGCCACCTCATTGAGGGTCTGCGCCTCCTCGACCGTAAGGTGGTTAATGTTCCTGCTAAGAAGCACGGCAACATTCCGCTGTAACAAAACGAACTGCGTGATCCGATAGGGGTAAATATGAGTGAAAAACAAACGGAACTCACCGTCATTGACGGCGAGGGAACCGACGATTCCGGTCGCACCAAGGACAAGCCCCTCTTCCACGTAGTTGGTGGCAACCCGACGGAGGAGGAACTGGGTGCGCTTACGGCGGTGCTGTCTACGCTGGAAGCAGAGGCCCAGAAGGCCGCTACGGATGAGCGGTACAAGCCCGTCAACAATTGGGGTAACCTCGGCGATCGGCTCGACCGGCCGCAGACGTACAACCCGAACGCCTTTCGCAATAGCCGTTACTTCTAACACGGCACAACGATAAGCCTTGACTAGGCGCTATGCCCGGCTAGACGCGAGATGCCTTCCCCCTGCACCGACAACGGTGCGGGGGTTTTTGCGTGCCATGGGGGTCAACGTCCGATATCTGAATCCTGTCAGTATGTTGTGCAAACATACCGCATAGTGGAACAATAATATGCACAGGGCACGTGCGATAATCATCAGACCACTGGGGCCTTGTGCATCACGACGCGCGCATAATTGCGAGCGCTCACATAATCACATATTTTTGAAAAGAGTTCCAACCTCCCATGACTACCTCAACACCCGCCGCCGGCGAGCGGACGGAGTCGAGCCCCATCAAGGAGCTGACGATCCGCGCCGTCATCATCGGTGGACTCATTACTTTGGTATTCACGGCGGCGAACGTCTACCTCGGCCTCAAAGTGGGTTTGACCTTTGCCACCTCTATTCCTGCAGCTGTTATCTCGATGGCTATTTTGCGCCGTTTCGCTGACCACACAGTGCAGGAAAACAACATTGTTCAGACGATTGCATCGGCCGCAGGCACACTCTCGGCCATCATCTTCGTCCTCCCTGGCCTCGTCATGATCGGCTGGTGGACAGGCTTCTCCTACTGGGAGACGGCCTGCGTTGTCGCCGTCGGTGGCATCCTCGGCGTGACATATTCCATCCCGTTGCGACGCGCCCTGGTAACGGGGTCCGACCTCCCGTACCCTGAGGGCGTCGCTGCCGCAGAGGTGCTGAAAGTGGGCGACACCCACGGTTCAGCAGAAGAAAACAAGCGGGGTCTCAAGGTCATCATCGTCGGCGGCTTGGTATCCGCCGGTATGTCCCTGCTGACCGCAATGAAGGTGGCCGCAGGTTCTCTGAAGAGCTTCTTCCACATCGGCGGTGGCGGCTCCATGTTCGGCTTCTCCATCTCCATGGCCCTCGTCGGTGTCGGCCACCTCGTCGGTGTGGGCGTGTCCATCGCCATGCTCGTCGGCGTGGCAATCTCCCACGGCGTGTTGCTCCCCATCATTTCTTCCGGCCTGGAGCCAGAGGAAGGCGATACCTTCTCCGAGTTCGTGCAGTCCACCTTCAACGGAGACGTGCGTATGGCCGGTGCCGGCGCAATGACCGTCGCCGCCCTGTGGACGCTGCTGAAAATCATCGGCCCCATCGTCCGCGGCATCAAGGATTCGCTTGCATCGTCCCGCCACCGCAAGGCCGGCGACGTGCTGCCCATCACTGAGCGTGATATGCCCATGAGCGTGGTCGTCATTGTCACCTTGGCTTCCATGCTGCCCATCGGCCTACTGCTGTGGCTGTTTGTGAAGGACACGGACATTTCCCACCACGTGGGTTCCCTCATCACCGTGTCCATCATCTTCACGCTCCTCATCGGACTGGTTGTGGCCGGCATCTGTGGCTACATGGCAGGACTTATCGGTGCCAGCAACTCGCCGATTTCCGGTGTCGGCGTGATCATCGTCATCACCGCCGCGCTGCTCATCAAGGTGGTCGCGACCGGCGATGCCAGCCAGACGGACGACCTCGTTGCGTACACGCTGTTCACGGCATCGATCGTCTTCGGCATCGCTACGATTTCGAACGACAACCTGCAGGATTTGAAGACAGGCCAGCTCGTTGCCGCAACCCCGTGGCGCCAGCAGGTCGCGCTCATCATCGGCGTGATCTTCGGTGCTGCTGTCATCCCGCCGGTGCTGCAGCTCATGCTGACCGGCTTCGGTTTCGCCGGCATGGAGGGCGCAGGCCCCGATGCCCTCGCTGCTCCGCAGGCGGCCCTCATGACATCGTTGGCCACCGGTATCTTTGGTGGTTCCCTCGATTGGGGTCTCATCGGCACCGGCGCGCTGATCGGCTGCGCTATTGTCGCCATCGACGAGCTGCTTGGCCGCTCTACCAAGGGCAAGTTCCACCTTCCGCCGCTCGCTGTCGGCATGGGCATGTACCTGCCTATCACCGTGACCTGCACCGTCCCGATCGGTGCATTCATCGGCTACTTCTACGATAAGTGGGCAGATAAGCACGGCTCGATTGCGGGCCAGATGAAGCGCCTCGGCGTGCTCATGGCTACGGGCCTCATCGTCGGCGAGTCCCTGTTCGGTGTGCTGAACGCCGGCATCATCGCGGGGTCTGGCGTGTCCAGCCCGCTGCAAGTTGTGCCGGATTCCTTCGAGGGTGCGGCCAACTGGGTCGGACTCACCGTCTTCGTTGCCCTGCTGTACGGCTCCTACAAGTGGGTCTTCAACATGGGCAAGGCGGCGAAAGCCACTACTACCCCGGACACCAAAGAGGTAACGGAATAATTCCTCTCGCCCTACCGTCCCGCGCGTCCGTGAACCGGTCGCAACCGGGGCGGTTTTCTATGCGATAATGGCGGGCATGCGCTTGGTTTTGGCTTCCGGTTCTGCTTCCCGTCTCATGCTGCTCCACAACGCGGGGGTGGAACCTATTGTCCATCCCGCCGATGTGGATGAGGAGACGATCCTCGCCCGGTTGGAGACCGCTCCGCCACGCGAGCGCGTGGCGACGTTGGCTCAGGCGAAGTGCGAGACAGTGGCTCCGGTTTACCCCGCAGACGTGACGGTCGGCTGCGATTCAATGCTGCTTATCGACGGCCAGTTGACCGGCAAGCCCCACACGCAAGCGGAGGCTATCCGCCGGTGGGAGAACCAGAGCGGCAAGGTAGGCACGCTTCTCACCGCCCACTACATCACGGGTCCCCAATGCGATGGTTCCCCCTCACGCAAGACTTTTGCCGACGTCTCCGAGACACGGGTCTACTTCGCCTCCCCCACCCGGCGCGACATCGAGGCATATGCGGCCAGTGGCGAACCGCTCCCCTGCGCCGGCGCGTTCACACTGGAGGCGCTGGGGAGTTGGTTCATCGACCGGATCGAGGGGGATCCCAGCGGAGTTATTGGCTTGTCTATTCCCACGCTGCGCCGGGCACTGTATTCACTGGGGATCGACGCATCGAGCCTGTGGAATCGCTAGTCTGGGTGCCATGGAGAAGAAAGATCTACTAGCACCACCGCCCATCATGCTCCCGGCAGAGCCCGACCTCACCGCCGCCACCCCGGAGGATGCCGCCGTCGCGCACCCAGCCTCTCCCACTGTATGGGCGGAACTTGCCGAGCTTGCTCTCGAGCGCCACGACGCCCCCACCATCGCCTATGCGTACGCGCGCACAGGCTACCACCGAGGCCTCGATCTGCTGCGCAAGAACGGCTGGAAGGGGTGGGGTCCCGTGCCGTTTTCACACGAGCCGAACCGTGGGGTTCTGCGCGCTATCGCCGCGCTAGCCAAGGCTGCCAAGCTCATCGGCGAGAATGACGAGTACGACCGCTTGCAGAAGATGCTTGAGGATGCCGATCCGACTGTTGTCCAGGACCTGCTTTCCTAAGTCGCGAGCATGACGTAGCACACATGCTTATGCCCTCCTCACCTGCGTGAGGAGGGCATTATCATCTGGCGTTATTGATTGAAGATAGTCTGCAGGCCGATAGCCGCAGCGATCGCTGCGATGAGGCCCATGATGGCACCGCTGAGGCCGATGAGAACATCGGCAAGATCGGAGCTGCCGGTTGCATCAGCGTGGCTATCATCACCGGAGCCAGCGTTGTTATCGTCACCGGCACTGATAGTCACGGGGATGGTCGCCTCCGTACCAGCATCGGTGGTGATGGTGATGCGCTGGTCGCCGCTGAGTCCCTCGGGAACGGTGAGGGTGAGCTTCGCGGTGCCGAAGGTGTCTTGGCCAGGTTCCGGCTTGGTGGTCTTGTCAATCTGTGCCTCGGCGCTGGCATCTCCCAGCGTTGCCTTCACGGTCGTCGCAGTGCCGCCCACCGTGTAGTCGAGGGAGCTCAGATCAAGGGTGATGGTTTCGCCCGGCTTGACCTTTCCGCTGATCGATGCCCCAACGCCAATCTGTGCGGGGTTAGCAGTGGTCTCCTTGTCCTTGAGGCCGTAGATGAAAGCATCGAGATCCATGAGTCCAAGAGTCTTGACCTCACCGGTGGTGAATCCCTTGAAGTTGTCGCCGCCTGCTAGAAGGAAGGTGTTACCGGCGATGGTGTAAGTCTTGTTGAGGTCAACGGGTGCACCGTTGATGCTCATCGAGGTGATCTTTTCACCGCGCGGCTTAGCGGGATCGTAGGTGTAGCTGAAATTCTTGGACCAGCCGAGCATGAGCACGGCCCGGGAGGAACCGTCAGCCTGCCACTGCTGTTCCAGCACGTCCTTGAGAGCAGCGCCGGTGATTTCGACGTAACCGATCTCGTTGCCGAAGGGCTGAACGAGGAAGGCTTCAGAATAGGTAACATCGCCGCCCTCAATGTCTGCACGGATTCCGCCGGCGTTGATAACACCGAGATCGGGCTTAACGGGAGAGTTGGCTGCGAGGTAATTCTTGGAAGCCTCGCCGATGAAGTTGCCCAGGACTGATTCGCTGCCACGGGAGGATCCGGCGCCGGCAGCGGTGAGGTCATCAGAGGCACGCCGCATCTCGGGCGCGTTTTGGGCGACGATTTCCTGGCCGAGTACCTCGGACTTATCGTGGGCCTTCTTCACCAATGCGGTGAGTTCTGCATCTGGGTTGGTGACGCAGTCGGTGTCCTTGACAATCTCATCGACGGTCTGGACGGATCCCGTGATGGATGTGAGGGCGCGCTTGGTAGTGTCGTACTCGATGTCGATGTCTCCGACAGCGGTGCCATAATTTTCTGCCTGCACAATGACGAGTGGGAGTGCCCCCTCGCGCTCTACGGTCTTCTGTGCGAACTGGTGAGAGTGCCCGCCAACGACGGCTGCGACGTTATCGGAGAAGGAACCGAGAACGCTATCGGATTGCAGTGCAACATCCTCGTGCATGAGGGCAATGACGATATCCGCCTCGCCATCCTTGACCAGGCGATCGGCCTCTGCGTTGATGGCAGGGATGGGGGCGGTGGCGGTGATTCCCTCGATTCCGGCGGGGCTGACGAGCGAGGGAAGCTTATCCGTGATGGCACCGACGAAACCGACTTTTACGCCGTTGACCTCCTCGACATAGGAGGGGGCAAGCTCCGGAGTCTCACCCTCGACGTTGGCACCAAGGTGCGTGTACTTTGCGAGCTTGTCACCGTTGATTCCGACGCGCTCCGAGAGATCTTTCCAGCCTTGGTCGAATTCGTGGTTGCCGACGGCGGACGCGACGAAGCCCATGGCGTTGAGTGCCTCAATCGTCGGCACGTCCTTGTCTACAGAAGACACGAAGGTGGAACCGCCGATGTTGTCTCCTGCGGAGACGCGGATCTGTGCGGCGCCTTCGTCGGCAAGCTTCGGCATGTGGCAGGCGAGGATGGCGGCACCGGGTTCCTTGAGTGATCCGTCCTTGTTGGTCACGGTCTCGATGTGGCCGTGAAAGTCGGTGATGGCGGCGATATTGATTTTGGAAATAGTGGCTTCCTGCGCGAATGCAGGGCTGGTGAGGGTGGCAGCGCTGACGGTAGCTGCGGTGATACAGGCAATGGCACGTGTGATGTTTGACATGATCTTGCTCCTGAAATATGTGGATTAGTACACACCGTCATCTCGCGCTCAGGGGAGTGCGTCCAGGGTGTGTGTATTATTTGTAACCCGGATCAACAAGGTTCGCAGTGCAACTACCCCTGGGGCTGGATCGGCCAGCATAAATGCCGTCCACAATGTGATTTAATGCACACCCTAACGCACAATATGACCGACACCTCTAGAATGGTCTGCAAGTGTTTGTTTGTAGTCCAGAAAGAGGAAGACCGTGGCTTTGGAGATCGACCCGGATACACGCCAACAGGAGTACGCGCACCCCGAGCACGTGGTGAGCGCCTCATGGCTTGCCGCACACGCAGGAATGCGTGGGCTCGTTATCGTGGAAAGCGATGCGGACGGGTATCAGTACGATCTTGGACACATTCCCACCGCGATCCGCATTCACCCGCAGGCAGAGTTATCTGACCCCCTCCGCCGGGATATTCTCAGCGCCGAGCCCTTCGCACAACTCATGGAGGACAAGGGGATTTCGCCCTCCGATACGGTGGTGATTTACGGCGATTCCGCCAACGTGTGGGCCTGCTACACAGCATGGATCATGCGCCAGTACGGGCACGAGGATGTCCGTATTCTTGACGGTGGCCGCGATGCGTGGGCAGGCGAGGAGCGCGAGCTCGTCTTTTCGTTCCCCATCCCCGCGCGGGTGTCCTACCCTACTCCCGAGGTCACGTCTCTATCCTCCCGGATGCTCGTCGGTGAACTTCACGATCGCCTTGGGTCCCTGCAGCTAGTCGACGTCCGGTCTCCCGGTCTTTTCGACGGCTCGGAGGCCTCTGGCGCAGCGCGCGACGGGCACATCCCCGGCGCCCAAAACATCCCCTGGAAGTCCACATTGCAGCCTTCGGGGCGCTTCTCCGACGCGGAAACCACCCGGCAGCCCTATGCCAACCTCGACCCGCACGCGCCGACTGTGGTGTATTGCAACGGCGGAGCGCAAGCATCCCACACCGCCTTCATTCTCGAAAGCCTCCTCGGCTTCACCGACGTAACCGTCTACGACGGGTCATGGACCGAATGGGGCAACATGATTGGCATGCCCATCGACCGTGCCTAAGGGACAAACCCCCTCCCTACGTAGGCAACTTCTGGCAACCAGGGTCTGTTCACTTTCGGTTAATAATCCACCGACAAAGACCACAGAACCGGACGTAATTGCTCCTTACACCCCCTAAATGGACCCTCTTCGCCTCGGAAGTTTGCTCTAAAAAGCTGGTCAATCCTATTGTTTTGCGCCAGAAACTGTATCCGGTTAGGGTAATTTTCACCCCCACACGAAGGTCTTATGACATCACATCTATGCCTTAAAAAGGGGGTACTAGACGACGCATTTACCCCATTGCTTAACCAATTTTCCACCGCGGAGGGTGAAAGCTGTGCCACAATTGAAACAAAATCACATCCTTTTGTGAAGGCGAGTACCTCCACAGTAGGAGAAGACATGATGCAAAGAAGGAGCGCCATGACAGTAGAGCAACGCGAGATTAAGAAGGTCCTCGTAGCAAACCGTGGAGAGATCGCGGTGCGCATTATTCGGGCCGCCAAGGATGCGGGTATCCCCAGCGTTGCGGTGTATGCGGAACCAGACGCAAACGCACCATTTGTCTCGTTGGCGGATGAAGCTTTCGCATTAGGAGGCCAGACCTCCGCAGACTCGTACCTTAACTTTGACAAGATTCTGGATGCCGCACAGAAGTCCGGCGCCAACGCCATTCACCCCGGCTACGGCTTCCTCTCAGAGAACGGCGATTTCGCCGAGGCAGTCATCAACGCCGGCCTTATCTGGATCGGACCGTCACCGCAGTCCATTCGCGACCTTGGTGACAAGGTGACCGCACGGCACATCGCCGAGCGCGCCAATGCCCCGATGGCTCCCGGCACCAAGGATCCCGTCAAGGATGCCGACGAGGTTGTGAAGTTCGCAGAAGAGCACGGCCTGCCCATCGCTATCAAGGCCGCCTTCGGCGGTGGCGGACGTGGCATGAAGGTCGCCTACACCATGGACGAGGTGAAGGATCAGTTCGAGTCCGCCACCCGCGAGGCCACCACCGCATTCGGTCGTGGCGAGTGCTTCGTAGAGCGCTACCTCGACCGCGCCCGCCACGTCGAGTGCCAGGTTCTCGGTGACCAGCACGGAAACGTCGTGGTCGTAGGTACCCGCGACTGCTCCCTGCAGCGTCGTTTCCAGAAGGTTGTTGAGGAGGCTCCTGCCCCCTATCTCACCGACGAGCAGCGCACCCGCCTACACGAATCCGCCAAGGCAATCTGCAAGGAAGCAGGCTACTACGGCGCAGGTACCGTCGAGTACCTCGTCGGCTCCGACGGTCTCATTTCCTTCCTCGAGGTCAACACTCGCCTCCAGGTGGAGCACCCCGTCACCGAGTTGACCACTGGCCTCGACCTCGTTCGCGAGCAGTTCCGCATCGCCGAGGGCAAGGAGCTCCACATCAAGGAGGACCCGACACCCCGCGGCCACGCGTTCGAATTCCGCATCAATGGCGAGGATCCGGGTTCCGGCTTCATCCCCTCCCCCGGCACCGTTACCACGTACAAGGAGCCCACGGGCCCCGGTGTTCGTGTTGACTCCGGCATCACCGAGGGATCCGTCATCGGTGGTCAGTTCGACTCCATGCTAGCCAAACTCATCGTCTACGGCGAGACTCGTCTCGAAGCGCTCGAGCGCTCCCGCCGTGCGCTGGCCGAGTACGTGATCGAGGGGCTGCCCACGGTCCTGCCGTTCCACCGTCACATCGTGGAAAATCCCGCTTTCGTCGGCACCGAAGACGGCTTCGATGTGTACACGAAGTGGATCGAGGAAGAGTGGGAGAATCCGCTCGAGCCCTACACGGATGACACCGAGGTGGACGAGGATGAGCAGCCGTCCAAGAAGATCGTCGTGGAGGTCAACGGACGCCGCGTCGAGGTGGCGCTGCCTGCAAGCCTCGCCCTCACTGGCGGTGCCTCCAGCACCAAGAAGCACCCCAAGCGCCGTCGCGGCAGTGGTGGCAAGTCCAATGTCTCCGGCGATGCAGTTACCGCGCCGATGCAGGGAACCATCATCAAGGTGAACGTCGAGGAAGGCCAGGAGGTTGCTGAAGGCGAAACCGTCCTTGTCCTCGAGGCCATGAAGATGGAGAACCCGGTCAAGGCTCACAAGGCTGGTAAGGTCACAGGCCTGGCAGCTGAGGCAGGTTCCACCGTGAAGAAGGGCGACGTGCTCCTCGAAATCAAGGATGCCGAGTAAGGGTTGCACGATCTGAGAAGATCATGTTACGATAAAGGTCCCTTTCGATAAAGGGTTTAGGGAATACGCAGTGCCCCGGCTTCGGCCGGGGCACTCGCGTATCCGGACTTTTATCTGTCCTTCTAACAATTGGACAGCTTCGGAATCCGTGATATACTAAAGATCCCTTTCGATAAAGGGTTTAGGGAATACGCAATGCCCCGGCTTCGGCCGGGGTATTTGCGTTTCTAGGTAAAAAGGAGGGCCACCGGGTGCGTACACCCGATGGCCCACTTCTTTGTTGGCTACTTAATCACGACGAGGAGGTCGCCACCCTCCACCTTCGTCGGGCCCGGGACAACGACGCGGTCGATGACACCATCGATGGTGGCGGTGATGGAGGCTTCCATCTTCATCGCCTCGATAATGGCCACCGGGTCACCGGCCCTGACCTCGTCCCCCGCAGAGACGGACGCAGTCACGGCACCGGCAAATGGCGCGGCCACGTGACCCTCATTGTTCGGATCGGCCTTTTCAGCTGCCGGGGTGAGGTTCTCCGCCGATTCGTCGCGCACGGCTGTCGGGCGAATCTGGCCGTTCACGTTGAATACGACCTTTCGCATGCCCTTCTGATCTGGTTCGCCGATCGCGTCAAGCCGCACAAGCATCGGGGTGTTGGACTCTTCCAGCGGAATCGCCGTCTCCTCGCCCTCCCTCAGGCCGTAGAAGAACTGGCGGTCGGACAGGTTGGCCGTGTGCCCGTAGAGTCGACGAGACTCCTTGTAATCGGCTGTGGGGCCGGGGAACAGAAGGCGGTTCAGCGTGTCGCGACGCACCTCAGCGTCCTCGGAATTGAGGAGCTCTGCATCGGCGGGCTCCACCTCGACGAACGGCTTGTGCCCCTCGCCGCGCCCTTCGAGGATCTTCGTGCGCAGCGGCTCTGGCCAGCCACCGGGCGGGGTACCCAGCTCACCACGGAGGAAGGAGATGACGGAATCCGGGATGTCGTACTTCTGCGGGTCAGCGGCGAAGTCCGCCGGATCCACGCCAGCGCCCACCAGGTGCAACGCTAAATCGCCGACAACCTTGGACGAGGGAGTCACCTTCGTGGGGCGCCCGAGCATGTCAGACACAGCAGCATAGGTATCCTCGATGATCTCGAAGCGGTCTGCTAGTCCAAGCGCTGTCGCCTGGGCACGCAGGTTGGTGAGCTGGCCACCAGGAATCTCGTGGTGGTACACGCGCCCGGTCGGTGCATTGACTCCGGACTGGAACGGCGTGTACATACTGCGCACAGCCTCCCAGTAGGGCTCCATTTCCATGATCGCGTCCAGGTCAAGGCCTGTATCGCGGGAGGTATTAGCCACGGCTGCGACAAGTGCCGACAGCGACGGCTGGCTCGTCGTTCCGGATAGCGGTGCGGAAGCCACATCCACGCAGTCCGCACCGGCCTCTGCAGCCGCCAGGTAGGTGGCGAGGCCACCGCCCGCGGTGTCGTGGGTGTGGACGTGGATGGGGACGTCGAAACGTTCGCGGAGCGCAGACACGAGGGTGCGGGCAGCCGAGGGACGCAGGAGTCCTGCCATGTCCTTAATCGCCAGGACGTGGGCTCCGGTGTTCACGATCTCCTCGGCGAGGTGGAGGTAGTAGTCGAGGGTGTAAAGCTTCTCCCCTGGATCCGAAAGGTTACCGGAGTACGCCATGGCCACCTCAGCCACCGCAGTGCCGGTGTCCAAAACGGCATCGATGGCCGGACGCATCTGGGACACGTCGTTAAGCGCATCAAAGATACGGAAGACGGAGACACCCGAACGCTCGGCCTCCTTCACAAACGCCTGGCAGACGCTGTCCGGGTAGGGCGTGTAGCCCACCGTGTTGCGGCCGCGAAGCAGCATCTGGATATTGATATTCGGCATCGCCTTGCGCAGGCGATCGAGACGGCACCACGGATCCTCGTTGAGGAAGCGCAGCGCAACGTCGTAGGTGGCACCGCCCCATGCCTCCGCAGACCACAGAATCGGCGTGAGCACCGAGGTGACACGTGCCGCATCCTCCAGCGGGTTGGAACGGAATCGGGTGGCAAACAGGGACTGGTGCGCGTCACGGAAGGACGTATCCGTAACCGCAAGAGCCTCCGTTTCGCGCAGCTTGCGGGCAAATTTCTCCGGCCCCAGCTCGCGCAATTCATCGCGGGAACCGGGGAGTACCTCGCGCCCCTTCACACAGGGGAGCTTCGCCGAGGCATCGATCGCGCCCGCAGGCAGGGGCCCGTTCGGTTGGTTGACGGTGATCGTGCCGAGGTAGCTGAGCAGGCGGCCCGGTTCGTCGTCGGCAGGCGGTGCCTGCAGAAGATGCGGGTGATCCGGGATGAAGCTGGTAGAGATGCGCTTGTGGGTGAAGTCCGGCTCACGCAGGAGGGCACGCAGGAAGCCGATGTTCGTTGCCACACCGCTAACCTCGAACTCAGCCAGTGCGCGCTGAGCGCGAGCAACGGCACCGGAGAAGGAGTTACCCCGGCAGGTGAGCTTCACCAGCATGGAATCGAAGTGGGCCGTGATCTCGCCACCGAGGGCAGCGGACCCATCGAGGCGCACGCCACCACCACCAGGCGAGTGGTAGGCCGTGATGACACCGGTGTCCGGGCGGAACCCGTTGGACGGATCCTCGGTAGTGATGCGGGTCTGCAGCGCAAAGCCATGCAGCGCTACGGACTCTTGACTCAGCCCCAGGTCCTTCAGCGTGGCGCCGGCGGCAATGCGCATCTGAGCCTTGACAATGTCTACCTGGGTGACCTCCTCGGTGACTGTGTGCTCCACCTGGATGCGGGGGTTCATCTCAATGAACACATGGTTGCCGTGCTCATCAACGAGGAACTCGACGGTGCCAGCGCCCTGGTAACCGATGTGTTTACAGAACTTGACGGCGTCTGCACAGATCTGGTCGCGGAGTTCCGGATCAAGGTTGGGGCTGGGCGCGATCTCCACGACCTTCTGGTGGCGACGCTGCACGGAACAGTCACGCTCGAACAGGTGGATGACGTCGCCTGTCGCGTCAGCGAGGATCTGCACCTCGATGTGCTGCGGATTGATAACAGCCTGCTCGAGGTACACGCTCGGGTCACCGAAGGCGGAATTCGCCTCGCGGGATGCCTCGGCGGCCAGCTCCCGCAGGTGCTCGGCATCCGGGACGAAGCGCATGCCACGTCCGCCGCCGCCCGCAACAGCCTTAACAAACAGTGGGAATTCCCGGCCCTCGGCGTAGGACACGAGCGTATCGATATCGTCGGTGGCCTCGGAATCCTCGAGGATGGGCAGGCCCGCCTCTTTGGCGGCGTGTACAGCAGCAGCCTTGTCACCAGTCAGATCCAAAACTTCGGGGGTCGGGCCGATGAAGGTGAGCCCATTTTCCGCACATTCGCGGGCCAGCTGCGGGTTTTCAGAAAGGAAGCCGTAGCCGGGATATACGGCATCGGCACCGGATTCCTTGGCCACGCGCATAATCTCGTCGATGTCGAGATAGGCGCGGACGGGGGCGCCCTCCTCGCCAATGAGATATGCCTCCGAGGCTAGTGAACGGTGGAAAGAACTGCGGTCCTCGATGGGGAAGATCGCCACGGTTTCCGCACCCGTCTCATACGCGGCACGGAAGGCACGAACAGCGATTTCACCTCTGTTGGCCACGAGAATTTTGGAAAATGAGGGGAGCAGGTGCCCCGCTGCCATGGCACCCTCGAGCTCCTGCGGATTAAGTAGCATGAAGCGACCTTTCATAAAAGTATGTAGCACGTCACACGTAGCTATTACAGAATACTAGGTCACCACTTAAAATGGTCTGATTTCTCATGCTTTATTTTTCACCCCCATTATTTTCGCCCCAGAGCACGTAGAACGGCCCCCGCGTGAGCGAAATAGGAAAGCATTCTCACACGGGGACCACCCCCTTCTCACCTAGCGGTGGGAGCTAGTCAAGAGCTAGTCAAGATCATCGTGCTTCACCAGCTGGCGCGCGGCCTCCGCGATGGACCCGGACAGCGTCGGGTACACGGCAAAGGAGTCCGCAATATCGGCCACCGTCAAACGGTTAGACACGGCGACAGCGACGGTGGTGATGAGCTCCGACGCGTTCGGGGCAACGATGACACCGCCGATGATCTGGCCGGAGTTGCGACGGCAAAACAGCTTGACAAAGCCGTAGCGAATGGAGCGCATCTTCGCACGCGCGTTGGTGTTCAGCGGCAGCGTGACGATGCGGGCCGTCACCTTCTGCTCCTCGATTTCCTTCTCAGTCACGCCGACAGCGGCGATCTCTGGTCGAGTAAACACGGCCGTGGCCACTGTCTTCAGGCGGATCGGATCGACACCCTCCCCCAGCGCGTGGTACATGGCAATGCGCCCCTGCATAGCGGCGACGGATGCCAGCGGGAAGAGATCCGTGCAGTCGCCGGCCGCGTAGATGCCGGAGATGTTCGTACGGGACACGCGATCCACGTGCACATGGCCCGACTTCGTCATCTCCACACCGACCTTATCCAGGCCAAGGCCGTCGGTGTTGGGGACGGAGCCAACAGTGAGGAGTGCATGGGAACCGAAGATCTCGCGCCCGTCCTGCGTGGTCACCTTGACCCCACCGTCTTCGGTGCGGGAGACGGAGGAGACGCGGCAGTTCTTTTCCAGGTGGACGCCGCGCTCAGAGAGAACAGCCTCAAGGGTGTCGGCTGCGTCGGCATCGTCGTGCGGCAGGATGCGGTCGCGGGACGCGCACATCGTCACCTTCACTCCGAGCTCCGCGAAGGCGGAGACGAACTCTGCACCGGTGACACCGGAACCGACGACGATGAGGTGATCAGGGAGCTCGGTGAGGTCGTAAACCTGGCGCCAGGAAAGGATGCGCTCACCATCCGGCTCCGCACCAGGCAGAACTCGGGGATGCGCACCCGTGGCGATGAGGACGAGCTCGCACTCAATAACTTCCTCCGTACCGTCGGCGTGGTCCACGTGCACGGCGTGAACGTTCTTGCTTGTCGGTGATTCCTTGAAGTAGGCGCGACCGGCAATGAGGCGTGTACCATTGAACTCCAGCTGGGCACGCACGTCAGCCGACTGTGCGCGGGCCAGTTCCCGCACACGCGCGTTGACCGAACCGATCTCGAGGAATCTTCCGTTTTTCTGGTAGTCGAACCCCATGTCATCTGCGCGGCGCAGGTCGGTACGAATACCCGTCGCCGCAATCAGCGACTTGGAGGGGACACAATCGTAAAGTACGGCAGAGCCACCGGAACCCTGATCCTCTACGAGGGTGACCTCTGCGCCGTATTTCGTTCCGGCGAAAGCAGCCTCGTAGCCCGCAGGGCCACCGCCAATAATGACAACTCGCTTAGACATGTTTCGTCACAGTTCCTTGAGTATCGTTGGATTTCGCGTGTACACAACGTCACACAAACGTCACTGTGTAGTCTAATGTCCGGCCGGTCCGCACGGGCATGCCAGCACTCCCCCTCCTCACCCCCGGTTATTGCGACCGGGGAAACACATCGTTGTTTTTGCTGCCCTAATCGAGGGTGAACCGGGAAGCGATAGACGCGAAGAGACGTACACCAACAGCAATGGCGCGATCGTCGACAAGCATATCGTCGCAGTGGAGGTCCTTCTTATCACCCTCGCCGGACCAACAGCCGAGCCTGGCCATAGAACCGGGAACATGCTCGAGATACCACGAGAAATCTTCCCCGCCGGAGCTCTGCGGTGCCTGAACGGCCGACGTCCCAGCGGCGGCCGCCAGGATCGCAGTTGCAACCTCGTCGTTAACCACCGGCGGCACCCCACGAATGTAGTTAATCTCATACGTGCACCCCGTCGGCGCAAGCACCTGGCCGATGAGCTCCTCCATGAGCGGCTGAATCGTCCGCCACACGCGGATATCCGCCGTACGAATCGTCCCCATAAGTGTCCCCTCCTTAGGGATCGCGTTAGCAGCGTGACCTGCATGGATTGAGCCGAACACGAGGACCGTACCGGTGCGCGGATCAACGCGCCTACTCAAAAGCGCAGGCAGCTGCGTCACCAGCTGACTCATCGCGAACACAACGTCGGCGGTCTGCTGCGGGCGGGACGTGTGCCCACCCGGGCCTGTGACCGTGATCTCCACAACATCACCCGCAGAGGTAATTGCCCCCGTACGCACGCCGATGGAACCGACCTTGAGCTTCGGTTCTGCGTGGATGGCATAGATTGCCGCCACACTATCGAGAACACCCTGCTCAATGACCTCCGGCGCGCCACCGTCCATGACCTCCTCGGCCGGTTGAAAAATAAACCGCATACCTGGGTTGAGGTCCGAGGCACACCCCGCCAACGCGCAGGCAGTGGACAACGCAACCGTGACGTGCAGGTCGTGCCCACACGCGTGGGAAACGCCGGGAACGACAGACGAGTACGGCAGCCCCGTCGCCTCCGCAATCGGCAGCGCGTCCATGTCTGCCCGGATGGCCAGCCGGTTACCGTCGGCATCGGGCTCACCGATGTCCACGTAGAGGCCGGTAGGCTCGAGTCGCACCGGCTGCAGCCCCACCGCTTCTAGCTTTTCGACGATGAAGTCGGTGGTAGCGAACTCCTCATGACTAAGCTCAGGATGCTCGTGGAGGTGGCGCCGCCACCCGATCGCTTCGGACTCGTGTTGCCGCAGCCACTCCTCTGCGGTGGCGGAGATGAGCTCACTGGTCATCAGGTTGCTCCCCTTTCGTACCCTGACACCGCCCGACGTGGCGCTGTCACTGCTGAAAGCCTACCGCTAATCCGCTGGGCACCTAACATGGGGCATATGACACTTACATTCGGCACTGCAGGCCTCCGCGCCCCTGTCGGGCCCGGCGATGGCCAAATGAACGTCAAGCAGGTCACCCGCGTCACTGCGGGCTTGGCCAGCTGGTTTGCCGAGCGCTCCGCAGAGCTCAACCGCCACCACGAGGCACCCAGCTCACTCGAATCCGGAATCGGGCGCGCACTGTACGGCGACGAAGGCCCCATGCAGTTCGTCGTCGGACACGATGCCCGCTACGGCTCATCTATCTTCGCCACCACGGCTGCCGAGGTCCTCGCCGGGGCCGGCTTTGACGTCATGCTCCTGCCGAGCCCCACCCCTACACCCGTGGTGAGCTGGCTGATCCGCGAGCGCAATCTGGATGGTGGCATCCAGATCACCGCCTCACAGAACCCGGCCAGCGACAACGGGTACAAGGTCTACCTCGAAGACGGTGCCCAACTCCCCGTCGAGCTGGAAGCCGAGATCCTTACCAAAATTGCGGCCGTCGGCTCGCCTTTCGACGTCCCCCGGGTCACCGTCCGCCCCACCTCCGACCAGTTACGTCGCTACGTTGACAAGGTCGTCGCCCTCGTCGACCCGGAGGAGGGCGACCGCCTGCGGGTGAACAACGACCGCGCCGCCATCCGTGTGTGTTACACCGCCATGCACGGGGTTGGCGGCCGCGCCCTCACACAGGCCTTGCAGGCTGCGGGTTTCGCCCAGACATGGCCGGTGCCGGAACAGCAGCACCCCGATCCGACATTCCCCACCGTTCGTTTCCCCAATCCCGAGGAGCCCGAGGCTGTCGAGCGCGTCATCGCGACAGCGCGCGAGGTGGACGCCGACATTGTCGTCGCCCTTGACCCCGATGCCGATCGCTGCGCTATCGGTGTGGCAACCGGCAACGGACACTACCGCATGTTGCGCGGGGATGAGCTTGGCCCCCTGCTGGCCACACGGCTCCTCTCCACCCCCGATGGCACGCCCACAGTGGCTACGTCCGTCGTCTCTTCCCGCCTGCTCAAACGGATCGCCGAGGACAGGGGCTGGGAGTACCGCGAAACACCGACCGGTTTCAAAAATCTCACTCGTGCTGCCGGTTCACCGGATCAGCTCAGCTTTGCTTACGAGGAGGCAATCGGCACGTGCCCGTACCCACAGCTTGCGGCAGACAAAGACGGCATCTCCACGGCACTTATCGCCTGCTGCTGGGGCGCCGAGCTCAAAAGCCGGGGTACGACGCTCATCGACGAGCTTCACGCGCTCCACAGAAAATACGGGTACTTTACGGGTACCCAGGTATCCCTGCGCTCGTCGGATCCGCAGGAAATTGTCAGCATGATCGCTACCCACGCCCCTAGCGAGGTCGCGGGAATTCCGTTCACCACGACCCCTTTGCCCGCCGCACGCGGCGTGCTCATGACCGGCCATTCACAGGTGGCCAGCATCAGGATCGTAGCGCGCTCCTCCGGCACGGAAAACAAGACCAAGGTCTACATCGAGGTGTCCGATACTGACACCCCCGAGCACGCCGACGAGATCTGCGCTGCCGTTGCGGAGGAGACGAGGGCTTGGATGCGGAAGCTTTAGTCGTCCAGACCCCGGAGAACGTCGAGAAGCTTCTTCTCCGCCGCACTCAACGTGTCGACGGCATCGGAAAGCGTGCGCCACTCCTCGTCGCTGAGCCCCTTCGGCCGGATGAGCTGAACATCATAGGAGGGGTCATCAGCTGTACCTGCTCCCGGCGCGCCACTTGTCAGGTGCGACACTGAGAAACGAGCAACATCCTGCGCGGTCTGAGGCCAGGTCAAATTGACGGAAAGGGACGGATAGTCGTCCTGCTCACAGCGCTGCTGCACCTGCTGATTCGCGCGCGGAAGAAGAACTGCCGGCGGGACGTGAAGCGCAAGCGCCAACGAATAGATCATCTTCATGCTCGGATTCGACGGGTGCTGCGCGCGGTTCTGGTTTCTTTCCAAGTTCGATACCTGGTTGCGGGTATAGCCGGAAAGTTCTCCAAGACGCTCTTGTGTCAACCCTCGCATATTTCGCAAAATACGAAGACGTTTACCTAACTCTAGGCCGTAGCTCGGCCAGTAAAAAAGATCTGAATTAACATCCACACATTCATGATGCACGCTATGTTGTGCACCGTCTGCCAAACTGGTTGTGTACGGATAAAAATTTCTTACTTATTTGTTACGAACTTAAAAACACAGGGAAATCAGTACAAATTCTGTATTTTTCCCATAAATCATAAAAATGAGTCCCCGCATAATTGCGGGGACTCGTGGGGATCGGCTACAAATCGATATTGCGCGGACCGTAAAGGCGGTCTCCGGCATCACCAAGACCGGGGACGATATACGCGTCTTCGTTGAGCGACGGGTCGATCGCGGCGGTCACCAACCGCACCGGGTAGCCGGACTCCTTCAGCGCATTCACGCCCTGCTCGGCGCTCACCATACACACCGCGGTGATGTCCCGTGCCCCGCGTTCAACGAGGAGTTTGATGGCGTGCAGAAGGGAACCGCCCGTGGCGAGCATCGGGTCCACGAGGAACACCGTCTCGTCACTCATGTCGTGAGGGAGCGCCTCCAAATACGGCACTGGCTGGTGCGTCTCCTCGTCGCGGGCGAGGCCGATGAATCCGACCTGCGCATCAGGAATCATGGAAAGAGCGGGGTCGATCATGCCCAATCCGGCACGAATAATGGGGACAATGATCGGAGGCTTCTTCAGCTGCTTGCCCGTCGTAGAGGAAACCGGCGTATCCATGAGGAACTCTTCGATTTCCAGATCGCGGGATGCCTCATAAATCAGCATGGCGCCGAGATCGGCAAGGGCCGCGCGGAACCCAGAGTTGTTGGTTCGTTTGTCGCGCATGATGGACAAGCGCGACTGCGCCAGGGGGTGGTCGATGATGGTGATCTGCATAACCTCATGGTAAAACAACCCGACAAATTGGCGGGAACCAAACCGGGTCGCAAACACGTCTAACGAATATGCAGCCATTACAGTTTGATCCGCTTGCCGCCCGTGACCTGGTAAATAAGCTCGTCGCTGGCGCGGAGGCATGTGTCCCACCCGCCGTCAACATCACATCCCAAATCGCAGCCACCCCCGGTGTCGGGGGGTTCGGAATGGCCCTGATATCCGCCGCAGAGAAGACAGGAAAGGAGATGGCCTCCGTGTGCAACATTGCGCTCGACATCGCCGCCTCCTCGCGGCGCAGCCTTGAGGATATAGAACACCACGATGAGGATCTCGCCCACGCACTAGAGGTGGCACTATGATTGCCGAAACCGCCGAGCGCATCTCCAGCCTCGCCCCACCACAGAACGTTCTTACCGGCGCGGGTACGCCCCCTGATTTCTCTGCTGCGCCGCAGCTGGCAAAGATCTTTGGCGCGGACGCTGGCCCCCTCCTCACCTTGGGGAAAGTTATCGCTAAGGATGTGGGCACGATAGCCAAAGCCGTACAGATGGCTACACCGCTCCTCGCCTCCGCGTTGAAAGACCTCATTGCCCTTGTCCAGCGCTTCATCGCTGAGGCCGCGCGGCTCATCGCGCAAGCGCTCGTCCCCAACCCGGCGACAGCTGCGGCCGCCCTTGCACAGCTGGCGGCACTGCCGGGAAAGTACATCTCAGCTGCGCTCGCCCGGGCTGCACAGCTAGAAACCGAGCTCGCACCAGCCACTGCGCTCCTGCGCACCGTGGGCACGACTCCACTGGAGTTCCATGGAACCCCAGTTCAACATGGTGACGCGACGATGGCTGAGAAACCGCGCACGGTCGCTATGGAACTCTCCTCCTCCACTGCCGCTGCACCGAAGGCCCTCCAAGCCGTCGAAAAGGCCAAATCACAGCTCGGTACCCCCTATGTGTGGGGCGGACAAGCGCCTGGCCGTGGCTTCGACTGCTCTGGCCTCGTCCAGTGGGCTTACAGGGAGTCTGGCGTGGAACTTCCACGCACAGCTGCCGCTATGGCTATGGGCTCGAGCGTGCCTCAAAGCGCGCTCCAACCAGGTGACCTCGCAGTGTGGTCCGGCCACGTGGCAATGTGCATCGGGGATGGCAAGATGATCGAAGCCGGCGACCCTGTTCAGATCAACCCAGTTCGCACGACAAACATGGGGATGCCGTTTAAGGGGTTCTTTAGGCCTACTGCCTAGGGCAGGTGCGTTATCATCTGTAGGCATGGCAGCTACAAAGAATTCCGCTATTATCCCCATCAAGCTCCGGCTCACTGAGGGCGATGTCTACACCCTGTACGCGCCGGCGTGGAAACAGCACGGCGCGCAGTGGGAGGCGTTCGCCGGCGACGATGCCCACATCTTCGTCTTTAGGTCTCCCGCCGAAATCCTCGCCTGGCTGGAAGCGAACCCGGAAAATGAGCTCACTGAGCACCCCGCGTGGCCACGCTTCTCCGCGCGCGGAGACGATCGCGTAGTTCCCGACGAGCGGCACATCTACAGCCTCATCGAGGTGCCCGCATACCTGGCAGATCGCGCCTCCTATGAAAACGTCACCGCCACGCAGCGCTGCATGGAGGTAGCTAAGGCGCTCGGCAACGTCGGCTCGCTGGCACCTGTTAATACCTTCTTCGCTTCCCACTCTATTTTGGGCAACTTGCGGCGTGGCCACGAGCACTACGCCTCGGAGGAAACCGCTGGCGAGTGGACGGGCATCGGTGCGGTAGTCCTCGATAACTGGGAAAAAGTTCTGGACGCAATTGACGAGGCTGTCGTCATCCCGGACAGCGACGCTGACGCTGTCGCATCCGCGCAGTCACGGGTGGATGCCGCCGTGGCCGCAGCGACTGCAGCAGCTGCTGCAAAGGAAGAAGGGTCTGCCGCGACTGCGCAGGAAGCGGAAAACATTGATCCGTACGATGCCTCCGTGTGGGCGCACGCCGGCATCGATCCCATTCAGATCACTGTGGACGGCAAGACGGTGTACACACTCCGCAGCTTCGTCGAGAACCAACCGGTCTTCCTCGGCAGCTTTGGAAAGATCTTCACGTTCAACAACCGTAAGTCGCTCGCCCGCTGGCTTATGGACCACGACGATCACGATATTGCCAAGCTGTCGACGTGGCAGATCATCAAGGACGAGGCCTCCGTGGGCAACCTCGATGTCCTTGTCCACGACGACAACACCTACGTGCTCACCGGCATCAAGGAGGACATCGCCAAGGGGCCGGACTCCGTCGACGTCAAGCAAATGGGTCGCGCAGTCGAACTCTTCGCCGACACCGCGGACTGGGCGCGCGACGACTCAATGAACGCCACGCTCCTGGCCAACCCCACCTTCGACCGTTACATCAAATACATGCTCGGCAACGAGGGCGGCTACGTTCCCTCCGCCCCGTTCACTGACGAGGTCAACGGCTGGAAGCTGCTGGAAAACACTCTGACTGAGCGCTTCAGCAAATTCTAACTACTCAATGCCCTCCCGCTTACTTGCGTCAGCAGCGACGTGCGCGCTCCTCCTTGCGAGTGCGCCCGCCATCGCCCAGACAACGACCACGCCGCCACCACCGACGACGCCAAACACGGATAGCTGCCCGTACGCCGTCGCGCCACCGCCGCCGGTCGACCACTCGGAGGAGCCAAAGCCAGGAATGGCT